>Ga0208821_1000080_pt1 | contig 80306 bp, 67 predicted proteins | sample June2015DPH_20_5_FD_184720 | JGI IMG/M metagenome (GOLD analysis project Ga0208821, IMG submission 184720) | Peatland microbial communities from SPRUCE experiment site at the Marcell Experimental Forest, Minnesota, USA - June2015DPH_20_40... | ecosystem: Environmental > Terrestrial > Soil >...
GCTTCCAAAGGATGTGCCGAGCAGAGTGCCCAGCGGCCCGGAGTCATCCCCTTGCTTTACGGTTGCAGTGCCATCCGCGTGCTTCGCCAGCACCGCGTAGGCGTAGACGCTGATGCTGCCTTCGGCATCCAGTTGCATAAGCGCCTTTTTCCCTTCGTACGCTTTGGTTTCATTGTCGAAAACTACTACCAGCATTCTGTCCATGATGTTTCTCTCCTTTTGATTTGGTCATTCTTCTTTCTAAGCCTATGAATGCAACGCAAGCGCCATTGGTAAGTCCTTCAAAACATTCGGACTCGTGCATCACAGAGTCGCAACCTCTTCGCGAATTCGCGAAGTTCGTGAAAATAACTTGGTGGATGCGGAGAGAAACGGCCCTAAGCTACGCGGTCTTGAAGCTGCCCTAGCATTCAAGTGTCTGCGAGAACCACACCCGCAGGACCTTCCGGGGCTGGATTTCGCCAAAAGACACACTTCTCGGGTATGGCATCCCAACTGCATTCAAGCAAGGTGTAAATGCAAACGAAGCAGAAGTAACCTGGGAGTCGAAGAAGATTGTGCAGAAAGCAAAGGCAGACTTGAATACAACGAAGAAGGAACCAGGTGCAGCAGGGTCAGGTCATCGGCGCCCCAAAACCAGGGATCAGACGGTGCGCCAAGAAGCAACCGGAAAAGATTGGTTCTGCTTTGCAAGCCTTGTGATGTCTGCCGTGATTGCGGAAAACTGTTGCGTATGATCCTTGTTGAAGGCGGCAATTGTGATTAGGCTTCACTGCGGACAATGGGGAATAGAGTTTATTGTCGCAGTCTGGCGAGGATGGCTTTTATCGGCCACACTGGTGATGGGCTGCATGGTCCAAGCCCAGGAATCCTCGCCTGCTCAACAAGCCTCTTCCGCCCTAACTCCCCTTTCCCAGGAGCAGATCCAGGAAAGCGGGGCAGGGTCATGCGTAGAGCCGCCGCCGCTGGTGCGCTGGCAGGATTATCACGGAAAGTTTCAAAAGATCGCCGGAACCTTTGCTCGAAGGTTGGAACGCAAATCTGTACATGCACGCCACTATAAGCCGGGGGCCATTTTGTGCACACTCGAACCAAAGGACAAATTCATTCTCTTTGTCCACGACACGGTTGATCCGGTTACGTTCATCAATGTCGCGTACAACGCGGGGATTGGCCAGGCGGAAAACAGCGATCCCACTTTTGGGCAGGGCGCATCGGGTTATGGCAAGCGCTTCGGCGCCGGGTTCGCCGATCAGTCATCATCCCAGTTTTTTAAAGATTTTGCATACCCCACGATATTTTCGGAAGACCCTCGTTACTATCGTCTTGCTGAAGGAGGGAGGGGGAAGCGTCTGGTCCATGCAGCAGTCCACGTGTTCATTGCGCACCGGGAGGATGGCACGCATGTGTTCAATTTCTCCGAATGGCTCGGAACGTCAAGCGCTGTCGCGCTGAGCAATGTCTACCATCCAGACAACAAGCGCGGATTCTCTCCGGCAGCCCAGCAGGTTGGCTACTCAATGCTCGCTGACTCCGGTTTCGATATATTACGCGAGTTTTGGCCCGAGATTGCCCGGAAACTCAAATTGCCCTTCCGCGGTCAGCACGAACTATCAAGCCAAGGCTCAGATTCTCCGCACAAGTAAGCATTCACTCGGTTGTGGGCGGCCCCTTCGGCGTGGCGCGGTCTTCCCTTATGGCGATATGGTCAGAACGACGCCTCAGGCCGAAAACAAATCGCTCCGCGAAACATGTAGTTTACGCATTTTTGAATTTAAGGTCGTACGTTTGATCCCAAGCTTTCCTGCGGCACTGGCAATGACGCCATTGGCTTCGCGGAGCGCGCGGAGAATGAGCTCCCTTTCTGAGGCTTCGAAGGTTTGGACCTTAGTACTGGGGATTGCGAGCGTTCCCCGTCTTAGTTCAGTGAGGGGCACGTTCAGAACTGGTCCCTGGGAGAGAATCAGGGCCCGCTCAATGACGTTCTCCAACTCGCGGACGTTACCCGGCCAATGCCAGCAAGCTAGGGCGTGCATCGTCTCTGCCGGAACTCTCTCAATTCGCTTGCCCATTCGCTTCGCGTGCTTGTTCACGAAGAAATTGACCAGCAAAGGAATATCCGTAACCCGTTCCCGTAATGGAGGCACACGGATGGGGAAGATATTGAGCCGGTAAAACAGGTCCTGGCGAAACTCCCGTTGAGCGACCATCTGATCCAGGTCGCGATTCGTCGCGACCACCAGCCGTGCGTCCACCCGGATGGTGCGTATGCCGCCCAGTCGTTCAAATTCCTGCTCCTGGAGAACGCGCAACAGCTTGGGTTGCAGTTCCAGTGGAATATCGCCAACTTCATCCAGAAAGAGGGTTCCCTTGTTTGCGAGTTCGACTCGCCCAATCTTCTGCGCGATGGCGCCGGTAAACGCTCCTTTTTCGTGACCGAAGAGTTCGCTTTCCAATAACCCAGTAGGAATTGCCGCACAATTTAGCTTCACGAGCGCGCGGTCGCGACGATTGCTGAGGTGATGAATAGCACGGGCAATCAGTTCTTTTCCGGTTCCCGTTTCCCCTAGAATCAGGACTGTCGAATCGGTGCGAGCTACGGTCTCCACTTGCTGAAGTACGCGCCTCAGCGTGGGGCTCTCCCCCACGATATCTTCAAAATTGTGCTCTGTTCGAATCTCATCTTCCAGGTAGAACTTCTCCTCCGCCAGCTTGTCCTTTAATTCGGCGATCTCGCGATAGGCCAAGGCGTTCTCGATGGCGATCGCTACCTGCCCCGCCGCTCGCGACAGGAAATCAACGTCTTCCGGACGGAATGCGTTCTCGACCCGGCTGCCGAGCGTCAGAACCCCGAGCGTCCGGTTTCGGCTGATCAGGGGCAGGACGCAGATAAACTTCAGGCCCTCTGCACGAGACGAGGGAGCCGCCACAGGAGCCGACTGCTCATTCATGACATCCACTACGAGGGGCTTGCCAGTCTTGAATACCCTGCCTATCGCGGACCCCTCGACCGGTTGCAGCCAATCCTCCCTCGCGATTCCTTTGCTTTCCGGGAAGTCCAAAGCAAGTTGGCGCAATTGGCACTGCTCCGAATCCGGCAGCCACACCGCGACGTAGTCGCAGTGCATGACTTGCCGGATGTTTGCCGAGACCGCGCGCAGCAGATCGCGCAGCTCCAAATTGGACACCAGGGTGTTCGTCATTTCCAGAAGCAGCTTCAGCCGGTCGCTTTCGCGTTGCAGTTCCGCTCTAGCGCTCGACGACTCGAGGGAGTTGAATGAGTGGTCCGGTATCGGCAAAGAGCTCATGCGTTAGCCTCCCGAAGTTCAGTGTCGCCATCGCCGCATCTGCCAATCGCGTTGGCCTGCCACCTTAGCCGCTCGATCCTTCCGTTCTCTACTTGTCTAGGCAACACGTGCTCGTTCTTCCTGAACCTATGGAAGCAATGCCAGCGCCATTGGTAAGTTCTTCAAAACGCTCAGGCTCGAAGACTCCAGAATCGCAATCTCTTCGCGAATTCGCGGAGTTCGTGAAATATCGTGCATTCCGACAGAAGCGCTCTTCAACTAGGCGGTCTTGAAGCTATATTTATTGATATTCATCGATCGGATCTTCGATTCCAAAGTGGAGGGCGGAATACCCAATTTGATTGCCGCACCCGACGGTCCCGACACCCGGCCTCTGGCTTCGGCCAAGGCAGCGCCAATCATTCTTCGATCTTCCATCGCAGACCTTTTTATGAGCGACTGGGTTGCCGGTTCGCTGTGGAAGGACTCCCGCGAGAGCCAACTCTTCTTGACGGAGAGGTTCCCCTTTTCATAGACGACCACAGAGCGTTCCATAATATTTTGCAATTCACGAATGTTTCCTGGCCATGGATATCGAGTCAGCGCCTGCATGGTCTCCGAAGAAATCGACTCAATTCTCTTGTTCATCCGCTTGGCGAATTGCTGGACGAAATGCCGTACCAACAGAGGAATGTCTTCTGGGCGTTCGCGCAGAGGAGGAATGGAAATTGGGAAAACATTCAGGCGGTAGTAAAGGTCACTGCGGAATTGTTTCTCCAGGATCATCTCTTCCAGGTTGCGATGGGTCGCAGCCACAACCCGAACGTTGACTTCCTTCGTCCGCGTACTGCCCAACCGCTCGAATTCTCGCTCCTGCAAGACGCGGAGAAGTTTGGGTTGCAGCTCAAGCGGGATATCTCCGATTTCATCCAGAAACAGCGAACCCTGGTCAGCCAGCTCAAGCCGGCCGATCTTTTGAGTGATCGCACCGGTGAAGGCGCCGCGCTCATGGCCAAAAAGTTCGCTTTCGAGCAGACCGGTGGGAATGGCAGCGCAGCTGAGCTTCACAAAGTTCCGGTCTTTCCGGCGGCTGCGCTCGTGTATCGCGCGGGCGATGAGTTCCTTGCCGGTGCCCGTTTCTCCCAACAGGAGTACGGTCGAATCGGTTCCCGCCACCATTTCGACCAGTTGCAGTACCTCCCGGAGGGCTGGACTCTGCCCAACGATCCCCGCGAAGTCGGCCCCTGGACGGATTTCTTCCGATCCATAGAGTTCGTTGTTCATGCTGACGGTGCTCAAAGCAACACTCGCAAACTTTCCGTCGCGTATGTCGAGATCCGAAATATCAGTCAAATTCATGGCGATTCCCCACAAAAGTGAATTTTGCTCGACAAAATCTGTTTCTCTTTAACCCAGGTCGCACTGTTTCTCTCTCTCGCGCGCAATCCACTCACGGATGTACGCTGGGCAATTCTTGAGCCGGATACTGTCCGCTTCACAGCGATCGAGAAACTTGACGACGTCCCGATCGACGAGGGTTATGTTTTCTAAATCCAAAATGATGGGGCGACGTTGCTCTTCTGATTCAAAGAGCGTTTCCAACTCGGCTACATTTTCGGCGGCCATCCGACCGCTCAGCGCAAACACCACGTCCCCGCTCTCTGCTCTATTGATCTTCAGCATTTGCTTTCTCTGGGAGCACTCTCTCCCATAGCAATGCAATCCCAACTCCAATCGTAAGCTACTGAATATATTTGACTTAATGAATACATAAATGACGAGATTTCGCCAATTGGCGAAATCCTGTACAAGATTTCTGGGGTTTTTGGAAATTTGGCAGAGCGGCTAGCTGGCTTTGGAGGAAGCTCCTGACTTGAAGCGATTCTTGTTGATCTTCAAGGATCTAATCTTCGACTCCAGTGTAGATCGTGGCATACCCAGCCTGGCAGCCGCGCCTGACGGTCCGAACACGCGTCCTCCGCATTCGCGCAAGGCAGCCTCAATCATTTCCTTCTCTTGAGCAGCAAGCTTTTCAGTCAGATCAAGCGAGTTCCGCGGCTCAGTTGCATGGGGCTGTCGAGAAAGCCAGCTCTCATCCACCGAGAAAGTTTTTGTTTCGCACACGATTACAGATCGTTCAATCACGTTCTGCAATTCGCGGATGTTACCTGGCCACGGATACGACTGGAAGAGGTCCAGGGTCTTTTTGTTTAACTCCCGTATACTCTTCCCTGCTTTCTTTGCGAAACGATTGATGAAGTACTCGACCAGCAGGGGAATGTCATCTCTTCGTTCCCGCAGAGGAGGAATCTCAATGGGAAACACGTTCAACCGGTAAAAAAGGTCGCTACGAAACGTTCCCGCTTCGGTGGCAGCCTGCAAGTCACGGTTGGTGGCCGCGATTACCCGAACATTTGTTCGGATGGATCGAGTTCCGCCCACGCGTTCAAATTCGTGTTCTTGTAGTACGCGCAACAGAGCGATCTGGGTCTCAGCCGGAAGGTCTCCGAGTTCATCGAGGAAGATCGTGCCGCCTTCGGCCAATTCAAAGCGGCCCACATGCCGCTGAGTCGCCCCTGTAAAGGCGCCCCTTTCATGACCAAACAATTCCGAGGCGATCAAATCGCGCGGGATGGCAGCGCAGTTCACGCTCACAAAGGCGCAGGAAGAACGATGAGAACGCCTGTGGATGGCGCGGGCGACAAGTTCTTTGCCGGTCCCGGTTTCGCCAGTCACCAGAACCGTGGAATCAGTGGGAGCAACCTTGGATACGCGAGAAAGCACAGTTTGCAGGACAGCGGAAGTTCCGACGATCTCTTCGAACATCGATGTGTTGTCGATTTCTTCGCGCAGCGCGACGTTCTCATGTCGGAGTCTCTCTTCGGCCTGTTTGCGATCATCGATATCGATCGCAGCGACAACCCAACGTGTGATGCGTCCTTGACCATCTCGTAACGGCTTGTAGCGGAAAAAGAACCAACAATACTTTCCGTCGCGTCTCAGTAATCGCGCTTCAATCTCGAGCGCGGAGCCGCTTGAGAGCGCATTTTGAACTTCGGGATCGGCACGTTCCCAATCATCTGGATGAAACAGCTTGCGAAGGTCGCAGCCCTGCCATTGCTCAAGGGTAAGACCGTGATACTCGAGCGCCGCCTGGTTGAGATAAAGACGACTGCCATCAGTTCCCAATACAGCCACGTGCTGCGGTGATACCTCCAGGATTTGCCGGAGATCCGCTTCGCTTTGCCGGAGTCTTTCTTCCGCTTGCTTGCGATCGTCAATATCGATACTCGATCCATACCACTTAACAATCTTCCCGTGTTCGTCGCGCTCAGCGATTGTGTGGTGGAGCATCCAGCGATACTCTCCGTCTGCCCGCCGCACGCGCGCCTCATACAGGGCGGGTTCCCCACTGGCTATGGACGCGCGCCACTTGTTCACCATTCCTTCGACGTCTTCAGCATGAATTGCAGCCGCCCATTTCCAGCCCTGCAGATCCTCTAACGAGAGGCCCGCGTACCTCAGCCAAGTTCGATTGAAGAAATCAAGGTAGCCATCAGGCCGAGCGGTGTGGATCAGTGTGGGAGTTGTGTCCAGGACCAGACGGGGGCGATCTTCGGCCTGCTTTGCTGCGGTGATGTCCATCACGGCCCCAACGAACTCGATGGCGCCTGATGAATCCCGCAGCGCATCAGCTACGATGTGCAGGTGCTTGACTCTCCCGTCCGGCATCAGCAAACGATGCTCATAATCAAAACCCGCGCTGTCGTTGGAAGCACGATCAAGAGTCTGCCGCACGAGAGCTCGATCATCGGGATGAACTCGCTGCAGCACCAGTTCCAAACTCGGCTTATCCGCACGATCGTATTCAAAGATTCGGAAAGTCTCGTCGGACCAGGAGATTTCCCCCGCCGGAACACTCCAGCCGAAGCTGCCGGTGTGGCTTAATCGCTGCGCCTCAGTTAAGTACGCCTCACTTCGCTGCAGCTCTGAACGGAGATGCTCCAGTTCCACCAGACGCCGTCTGAGACTGGGGTAATGAGTCTTGCGGACGGAACTGTCGCCCAACCCCAAGACTTTTCGGCGCAGCTCTTCCGAGTTGTCAGAGGGATTCTTCGTATATGACCTCAATGTCCCGCTGATTTACCTGCCTTGGATTGGTGACCACACAGGCATCATCCAGCGCGGCCTCAGCGAGTTCATGCACTTCGGTGCGATGGACCCCACTCCGCGACAAGGTGTCACCGAGGCCTACCGCATCCCGTAGCCGCCGAATCTCAGCCAGGAGCCGCTTGCGAATTTCACCCGAGGGAATGCCACTGGCTTCGATGCCCATAGCAGTTGCAGCATCCCGATAACGTTGCTCAGCATGGCCGTAGTTAAAATCAACCACACTATCCAAAAGCATGGCATTGCATTGGCCGTGCGGAAGATCCAGCAGACCGCCAAGGCTATGCGACATCGCGTGAACCGCACCCAGGCTGGCGTTCGAGAAGGCCAAACCCGCTTCCAGGCTCCCGAGCATCATGTTCGTGCGGTAGTCAAGATTGTTTGGCTCGGCGATCGATTTCTGGAGATTGGAGCTGATCAGCCGCATTGCTTGCAACGCATGATTATCGGTTAGCGGCGAGCGTCCGAGCGACACATACGCCTCCAGCGCGTGTATCAGCGCGTCCATTCCCGTGCAGGCGGTAAGGAACGCATCCATGGTGGTTAACGTCGCGGGGTCGATCAGGGAGATATCGGGGACCACCGCCTTACTGATGATCAGGAGTTTGCGCTTGATCTTGCGGTCCGCGATCACTGCGAATTGCGAGACATCGGCAGACGTCCCTGCCGTTGTGGGAATGCATATGGTCGGTGGCATCGGCGCGCCCACGTTGTCAACACCCACAAGAGCCCGGAGGCCGCCTGGATTTGCCGAAAGCAGGCCGATGCACTTTGCGCAATCGATGGCGCTGCCGCCACCCACCGCAATGATGACATCGCAGCCTTGTTCGGCATACACCGTTGCCCCGGTGGTCACTTCATCGAAGCGCGGATTGGGGGTGACCTGAGTGAATAGCGTGGATTCGAGACCAGCAGCCTCGACGCTCGCAAGGACTTGTTGCGCCCAGCCGGCAGCGAGAACGCCGGGATCGGAAACGACTAGCGCTTTGCTGCCGCCGAGGTTTCGTCCATACTGCCCGGCCAAGTGTAAGCTGCCGACGCCGAAGACGACTTCCGGCGCCACGAACTTCCGCAACTCAGATTCGCCCGAATGCATCATGCCTCACCGGGGGAGAGAACAAGCTGGTGTGCTTGAACTTTCACGCCAGATTATCGCACCAAGATACTAGCTGTGGAAGACACTAGCCAACGGGCCCAGTTTTCAGGTATGGTGGCACCACATCCGCGGCAAAGATCCAGATGGCTACCCGGTTCGCGCGTGAAACGTCGGTCTGGGCTGCTCAAGTGATAGCTGTTAAACCGCCATCCAGTGCTTCGTCACGCATTGAGCAACTCGCAATTCTCTCCACACGTCCATTCCTGTGTTCAATATTGCTCAGATCAAGATGATCTGAGTCGCTACAGTAACGGCGGGTAGGTAGATGACCACCCCGATGATGGAGAGGATAATTTATGAACGGATTTAAGTTCCTTGCGTTAGCTGCCGTTGCTGGAATCTGCTTTATGGCAACTACTCCCAAAACAGAGGCTCAGGTAAGCATTAACATCGGAGTCGCGCCTGAATGTCCCTACGGCTACTATGACGTTGCTCCGTACGACTGCGCCCCCTACGGTTACTACGGCCCGGAGTGGTTTTCGGGTGGCGTCTTCATTGGCGCTGGCCCGTGGTTTCATGGCTCTGAAGGCTTCCGCGGCCATGTGAATAACCGCTACCATCCTGAGCATGGCTATAAAGGCCCAAGGCCAAACCGTGGCGACAAACCTGAACCGGGGAAGCGTCTCGATAAGGTTGCCCACTTCAAAGGAAACGAAGTGCGTGATGGACGCGGTCACGCAGTTGGGGGCAAACGCTAAGCGATACCTGTATCTCAATCAAGAGACCGCAATCGAGAACGCGTAAAAGGAAAAGAAAGGGCAGTTGTCCACGGATTGAAGATTGAAGAGGATACCTGCCCCTTTTTTCGCCAGAGCCCAAATCTGAGAGTTTCGATCAAGACTGACAAGCCCCGGACAGGAGCATCTTCAGCGTTTTGCGCTGTGCCGGACGCCATTTTGCCGCCTGACCGCAGCTACGCAGGTCGCGGATCGGTGAATGTGCCATGATCACAGGCTCTTATGACCGACATCACAGACCCGCCGGTCATGCGACGGCAGAATCGGAACGACCACTGAGCAAAGGAGCAAAGCCATGGCCTCCACTGCCACCCCCGTCAAGCCGGAACTGCTGCGGACGCTTCCTTCCGACGCCGCGCGCCAGATTCAATGGCGATTCGCCGATCGCTACGACCTGCAGATGCTGGTGCAGTCGGCACGATCTGTGGCCCGCGGTCCGGTGGCACGGCTGGTGGCGAACGGCGGCCGCAATTCGCATGATTGGACACCGGCCAAGGCCGAACTGCTAAAGGCGTTCGACGAGTTCGGGATCACGGCCGTCTTCATGGAGCCCGAGCAGGGTGGATTCATCGCGGGCCCGAAGAACCTGGCGCTGGCGCTGGTAGCGTTTGAACTCGCATGGGTGGACGGCGGGGCCGCAACCGCCAGCCTGGCGGGCTGTCTGGCCTTGGCGCCGATTCACGAGCGAGGCACGCCCGAGCAGCAAACCAAGTACATGCAGTTGGCCGCGCCGCCTCTGCCCGGGGAGGATCGCAAACCCTGGCGGGGAGCATTCTGCCTGACCGAGCCCATCCCTTACGTCGGCGTGGATACCGGCATGCTCAACGGAAAAATCCGCATCGCCGAGTGGAAAAAAGGAGAAGAGCCGGTTCTGCAGGTGGAAAAACGCGGGCGCTTTATCACCAATATCGCGTTCGCCAATTTTGTGACGGCGGCGGTCGATTCCGGCGATGATCGGATCAAGGGAAGTTGCATGGTGATCCTGGAAGAAGGCGATCCCGGCACATTCGATCGCGGCACGCCCACGCGAAAGCTCGTGCATCAGCTCTCTTCGACGGGCGATCCGATTTTCAGCCTGCGCATCCCCGCCAGCCGCATTGTTGGCGGCTACGACGTGAAAGATGGTGTTATCGTGCCGCGCTACAACCATAGCGAGGTCATTGAAGCCGTATTCCGCCGGACGCGCGTGACCGTGGGCATCATGACTGCGGCGAAGCTGCTCTCCGCGGTCGAGCCGGTCATCCGATATCAGCGAGGTCGGTTCCGTGGCGCGGAGACGGCGACGCCAGGATCGGTGCGTTATGAACTCGGGCTGCAGGCTCGCGAAGACGCGCTGCACCGACTGGTGGACGTCTGGGCGACCGGCGAGGCCGGCGCAGCGCTTGGATTTGCGGCGGCGCGGGCGTTTGATGAACTCGATCCGCTGGAACGCGAGGCCGACAAACTGCTGGATTCCCGGGGAGTCACCAGCGCCAAAGCGCGCGCGAAGCTGCAACGCGAAGCGTCAGAACGGGCGGCTGCTCTTCTCCGCCTACCGGCCGCTGATCCCAACAGAGCGCAACTGGAATCCGATCCGCTTCTGCGTTTCGTTTTGTTGGATTCGCTGGCTGACGTCCTTTGCCCCGCAACCAAGCTGTGGAACACCGGCTGGGGCGCGCAGATGATGCGCGAAGCCGTCAGCCTGATGGGCGGATACGGCATCACAGAAGACTGCCCGGGCTTCCTCGGCAATAAGTGGATGGATGCGCAACTGGAAGCAACCTACGAGGGGCCCGAAGCTGTGCAACGGCGCCAACTTTCCATCACCATGACCAATCCGCTCTTCCTCGCCCAGTTCCAGGCGTGGAGCAAGGAGATGCGCGGTATAGCGTCCGATCGACCCGGCACCGGCGCATGCGCGCTGGCAACGGCCATGGGAATGTGGCTGTGGACACTGGAGCGTTTGCAGCACAGCACTGATGCTGACGGTGGCCGTCTCTACCAGAGCGCGCGCCAGGGTGTTACGTTCCCACTGGCCGACGCGCTCTGCTGGTTGCTCGCGGCGCGCTGCCAGATTCTCGATGCGATCGAACTGGAGCGGCGCGGACCGAGCGATCCCGCGGTTGCAGAAGGGCTGGCTGGCCTCGTGAATTTTATGACCGACCTGTGCCACGTGCAGTCGGCGCGGGCCAGTGGAGAAGTTGCCCGCATCTGCGCGGAGTTGGTTTTTGGATACAACCGTCACCCCGCGTGGGACGAAGCGGGATACCGGGCCTGCTATCAGCAGGACGAGTTGGATTCTCTTGAGGGCATCATTCCGGGCATTGGTTCTTACGGTCTGGATGTCATTGGAAAAGATGGTTCGCATCCCAAGAAGGCTGGTCCGTGTGCGAAGTGCAATGGAGCCGAGCAGTTTCTCTCGTTGCAAACGAAGCTCGCTACCTGCCTCACGGGCTGCCGGCTATCCAAGGACCGGGCCGCCGAGGCGATTTCGAAGCTCATGATCCCGGAGGCGCTGGATTACCCTGCATGAGCGCCGATTCCTCAGAACAAGCCGCCGCGATCGAGCAACAAAAGATCGATCAGCAACAGATCGAGCGGCAGCAGATGACCGTCGACATCGCCTGCGTGGGCTTCGGTCCCGCGATGGGCGGCTTCCTGACGACCTTAAGCCGCAGTTTGCTGAATTCGGATGGCTCGGTGCGGCTGGAGAGCGCAACATCCCCCGGCCTGCCTCTGCAGGTAATTTGCTACGAGCGCGCCGACGGGCTTGGTTTCGGGGTCTCGGGCGCGGTCACGCGAGCCCGCGGGATACGCGCCAGTTTTCCCGGCGTGGATCTCACCGAGATTCCCATGTCGGCGGCCGTTAAGAAGGAGAAACTCGTTTACCTGCTCGATCCCACGCGGGCGAGCCGCCGGACGAGTCTCCGACCTCTCACGTTCAAGGCTACCGACCGCGTGCTTCGCTCCGTTGGTTTCGTGCTCGGTCTGAAGCATGATGCCTTCGAGCTACCCTTTACCCCACCGTTCATGCGGAAACATGACGGCCTCGTGCTGTCGCTTGGTCAGTTCAACCAGTGGGTTAGCGATCAAATTGCAGCGTCCGGCGTGGTGCAAATCTGGCCGGGCATGCCGGTCGCCGAGCCATTGATTGAAAGAGACACGACTGAAGGAGACGCCGTTGTTGGTGTGCGGCTCGCCGATCAGGGGACCGATCTCCAAGGCCATCCGGAAACAGGTTTCACGCCGGGCATGGATCTGCGCGCTGCACTGACGGTGGTGGGCGACGGCCCGGTAGGAGCGGTCGGCCGCAAAATCGACTCGCACATCGGAATGCCGCCGGGCCACGGCTCCCGCGAATGGGCGCTCGGCATGAAGATGGTCGTCGAACTCCGCGAAGACAGCGGGCTGGAGCCTGGCACGGTCTTGCACACTATCGGATTCCCTGAGCCGGAAATCTTCGGTTTTCTCTACGTTCATCCCGAACGGCTCGCTTCGGTTGGCATCTTTGTTCCGTCGTGGTTCCGCAGTCCGGTGCGCACGGCATATCGTTACCTGCAGCACTTTATGCTTCATCCTTATTTATGGCGTTTTCTCGAGGGTGGAACCCTGAAGTCGTGGGGAGCCAAGTCACTGCAGGAATCGGGCCGCCACGGCGAGCCATTTCTCGCGGGCAACGGCTATGCCCGCATCGGCGAGGGGTCGGGAAGCACGAACGTGCTGGCGGGATCCGGAGTGGATGAAGCCTGGACCACCGGCGTGCAACTGGCGGAAGCGGTCATCGAACTCGCGGAGCAAAAGCGCGCGTTCACTCGCGAAAACCTTGAAGCAACTTACGTGCGCCGCCGCCGGGAGAGCTGGGTCGATGACGAGTCGAAGATTGCGGCCGACTCGCGCAATGGATTCCAGCAGGGCGTCATCACTGGGATGATCGGCATGGCAGTCGCGGGCTTGACCGGCGGGCGTATCACGCCAGCCTCGCGTTCAAATCCAAAGTCCAACGGGCTGCCCTCGCTGGAGAAAGCTTACGGATCGCGAATTTCGCCGGCCGAGCTCAAGCAGATGCAGGAGGAATGCGCCGCCAAGGGCACTTCGCTGCACGATCGCATCATGGACCGTTGTGGGTGGCCGCCAATTCCAATGGATGGCAAACTGCTCATCTCACACCAGGATGCTCTGCTCATGGGCGGAGGCGTGCAGGCACCGCCCGGCTATGCGAATCACGTGAGCTTTCGTCGTCCCGAACTCTGTCGCGCCTGTGAAACCAAGTTATGTGTGGAGATGTGCTCGGGGCAGGCGATCACCCGCGGCGAGGACGGAGTGCCTGCCTTTGATCGTGAGAAGTGTGTTTACTGTGGCGCGTGCCTGTGGAATTGCGAGGCTGAGGCCGACGGCGAGCAGGGCAACATAGAATTCAGCGCCGGCGCCGGAGGACCGCACTCGGCGCTGAACTAATCAAAAGTGGAGAGCCGGGCGTCCCCGCCCGGCTGCGTAGACGCTAAAGCTGGTCTTATAGATGGTTTAGGGAAGGGCACGGCTTTCAGCCGTGCCACTACCGGCCAATAAAGATGCGGGCTTTAGCCCCTGAGGGCCGGACCGCCTGCCGGGCGGGGACGCCCGGCGCTCCACCGGTAAACGTGTATTACTGAATTGACGGGACGCGAATGACAAACGGATATCACATCGTAGTCTGTGGCAGCATAGTACCCGACCCCCTGCAAACGCTGGAGCCAGTCCCGACCCCAACCGGTCCCGCGCTGAAGAACGAAATGATGCTGCCCGCCGTTCTTGACCCCTGGGCGGCTCATGCTCTGTATGAAGCCGCCAACCTGGCATCCAAGGTCGCCGGCAGCAAGGTTTGGCTGGTGAGCGTGGGACCAAAAGCAAAACTCCAGCAAGTGATGATGACGATTGCCCAGAGAGTGAGTTTTGAACTGGTTCCGATCGATTCCAGCGCCAGCGGCTTTGCCGACGCGCACTCGACCGCCGCGCTCCTGGCGGAAACAATTCAGAGCATCGCCGGCCTCGATCGCTCGCGCTTGCTCCTGTTCGGCGGTTGGGAATCGGCTTCGCGAGGCGCAGGCGCCACCATGCAATTGGTTGGAGAGCGGCTCGAAATTCTCGACCAGTTTCAAGGCGTCGACCAACTCAGAGTTCTGGACGACGCTCTAGCCGACGGTTCGTTCGAAGTACTGGAGCGGATCGAGGGCGGGCGTCATCAGGTTTCGGTTTGCCCGGGTCCGCCGGCTCTGTTCGGCTGGGCGACCGGCAATCTGCCGGAGCCTCGCAACAATCCCCAGGTTGGAATGGCGAATATGCGCACGGTGATGCCCGCGCTGCAGCGGGCGAAGTCGGTGCCGCTGCCGTCTGGTGGATTGCACTTCCTGAGCGCGAGCCCGCCGAAACAACAGCGTCAGACGCGCATGGTCAAAGACCTGTCGGCCGAGCAGATCGCGCAAGAGATTGCGGAATGGATTGGCAAGTAACTTATAGGAATTGTCATCCCGAGCGAAGCGAGGGATCTGCAGTTTGTGGGCAATCGAAGAATACCGGAGATCAGGACCCTGATGTCGCAGAATATTTTATTCCTGGCGCATGTTTCGGAAGCCGGCAACACACTCCCCAAAATATCGTATGAAGTTCTGGGCGCTGCTTTGAAGTTGACGAAGCAGTTCGGCGCCCGCTTGACCATCGGTTTGATCGGTTCGGACGTGGCTGCCGCGGCGGAGACAATCGCAGCCACCGGAGCCGATCGAATTCTTGCGGTCGCTGGGCTTGACTTTGCCACCGCGCGCTACGCGAGCGACGCGGCGGCGGCGGAAGCGCTCTGCCGGGCAGCGCGAGCCGAATTGATTCTCGCGCCCGCAACTTCACGGTTCATGCGCGTTCTGCCGGGAGTAGCGCATCGTCTGAACGGATGTGTGGACACGCATGTCACCTCGCTCGAAGCCGTCAACGGCGAACTTTGTGCTGCGCGCTGGTACTATCGGCAGCGGATCGAGGGAGTCATTCGCCGCGACGCGCGCCCTTGGATTGTGTTGCTCGAGTCCGGCTGCGAAACGGCCTGGTCCGAACCTGCACTGACTGATAACGCACGATCTGACACTGCGTCGGCCCGGGCATCTGGCGCAGCAAAGGTCGAAGAGATTCCGGTAACACTCCCGCAAGCGGCCACAAGAACGGTCGTCAGCGGCATCCGCGCTCCGAAAAGCGACGCACAAACCATCCGGCCCGACGCCAACGTGCTATTTGTGGCGGGCGCGGGCTGGACCAAGAAGCAGGCCGACGGAAAGCCCCATGTCGATCAAGCGGAAACGCTGATTCTTGACTTCCTTCGTGCCTCGGGCGCATCCCTCGGCGGCAGCAAATCACTCGTCGATCAAACGGGAGAGAGTCAGGCGGTGCTCGGCTTCATGACCCATCTGAATCAGGTCGGCCAGACCGGATCGACGCCGCGTCATCCCAAGGGTTTGTCCACGTGTTGCCATGGCGAGGAGCCCCATGTCGTGGGCTGGCGCTTCATCAACGAGCGCCGCGCGGTGAATCTCGACCCGAACTGCGGATGGGCACGAGGAAAAGCAGACGTGCTTTACGTAGCCGATGCGTTTGAGGTGATGGCGAAATTGAACGCTCTCCTCGTCCAAAGAGGCCAAACCAGCCCCGAAGCAGCACTTCAGGGGACCTGACCTACGCTGCATGCGGCATCTTCGATGGATCGGACGCTTCCTTTGCAAGCAGAAGATCGGAGGTTCAAATCCTCACCAACTAGTAGCCAGAGCAAGTCGCGCTTAGTGCGTCTCAATTGACACCAATTCTCCTTCATGCTTCCCCACCGCCCGGTAGTTCACCGATACGACCCGGTTCTTCCAATCGCAGGAAAACTGATCTTCGCCGATCACCAGCAACGCTTTGTAATCCGAAGTATGCAGCTTGTAAGTCGTCATACCGCTCAGAATCGTGACCATCGCCTCGGGAGGCTTTGAGCAGTCGCTACTTACGATCTTGCCTTTCAGAAATTGCACCGGCCCGGTCGTCCCCGGCTTGACGGGCGTCGGTTTCGGCGCCGCATCCGCCTCTTCATCTTCCGCCGCGCCCGCTGGCGCCGCGCTTTCCCCCGCTCGCTGCGGACGCACTCCATACTTCTGCAGCGTCTCCAGATCTTCCAATTGCTGCTTCGCCGCCGCTGCCGCCGCCCGATCCGGTCCCGCCCTCAGCCGCGTAAACACTTCCCGCGCCAGATCCCACTTCTTCCCCGCAACATAAATCTGTCCCAGGTTGAACTGATACTCCACATTCCGCGGCGCCAGAGCGATCGCCTGCCGCTGCGCCTCCAGCGCCGAGTTGAATCCGCCCCCCTCCACGCGCGCCATACCCAGCATGTTATAAGCGTCGGCTAACTCCGGATACCAATCCGTTACCGCCCGCAGATCCTGCATCATGTTCGCCAGCCCCTGCATCTCTTGCCGCGTCGCCTGCGCCTTCTGATACTTCAGCGCCGAGCGGTAATACCAAATCCACGGGTCCCGCGGATTTAGTTCCGTCGCCTTCTCCAGTTCGTCGGCGGCCGCGTCAAACCGCTTCTGGCGAATATCGTCCCAGGCCAGTCCGCGACGCGCCACCTCATTATCTTTTGGATCCGCCGTCAGCTGCTGCAAATCGTGCAGCGCCTGATCGCGATGCTCCGGAACGCGCGCCATCACGTCACCAATCACCGCTCTCGCTTCCTCATCCTTAACCGGACTGACCGCCATCCCAATGTCGTCCGCGTCAAACGGCAGCGCGAAATGATCCGGCTGCTGAATGTCCACCGGATATGCAACCGGCTTCTTCGTCTGATCGAGCGCAATGCCTAATCCGCTCAGCGATTTGAAATAGGTCTTCACCGCCTCTTCCATCTGCTCCGGCGACATATCAAACGCCTGCACCATCGCCTTTTCCACTGGCACTTTCTGGTTCAGCACCAGATCGAAGTACGTCCCCGCCTCCGGCATCTTGTTCTTGTTCACCAGATAATGGACGACCATCCAGGACTGGGCATAGTACAGAGTGTTGTGCGTCCCCTCGCGCGCCCCCGAACCGTCATGCTTCATCGTGAACAAGTCCACCATCGACAGCCACACCGGCGAACTCACCAACTGCGTAAGCGACTTTGGCGTATTCGGATCTCGCCGCAGTTCATCGAAGATGTCCTCGTGCCATTCCGGCGCCAGTTCCGGATCGCCTCCGATCTCCACTTGCCTGCCGATCTGTATCGACCCAAAGTATTCCGCCAGCCCTTCGTCGAACCAGCCCTGCGCCGGAGGATAGTTGTAATTCAAAAGATAATGCGCCAGCGGATGCGCCACCGCTCGCCACGGATCGGCTTCAAATAGATTCAGGACGATATAAACCCGATCCGGCCCCGGCACATAAAATCCGCCCGCCATGCTCTGTTTCGCCGGAGCAACCATGCCATACTGCTTGTCGCTTTTGAGCGCGATGACGGTGATAGGAACCGGCATTTTCAACTTCTCTTTCAGAAGCAGTTGTCCGAAAACTGCCCGCATCTGCTCCATCCGCAAAGCAACTTCCCGCCCGCGCTTGTCGCCCGCATCCGTAAGCACCGAGAAATGCGCGGAATGTATTTCGATCCACTTGGGCTCATCCTTAGCAACTGCCAGCCGCGATAAACAACCCGCCATCAGCAAACTCAAAGCAACGGTGCTGATACTAAACCAGCGCTTCACGGCGAAGTCCTTCCCCAAAAATGCTAGCACGCCTTTGTTCGACAGTTGCAACAACGGGTGCCCACGTCTCGCGTTTTTCCAGACGTGGGCGGCCGGACAATGGAGAGATGGGCGTCCTCGCCGCCGCCTCTCACCTTGGCCCCACCCCGCCTCGCACGTTACACTCTCGCATGTGACCTCGGCCTCTTCCTCCCGTCTCGCCTGGATCGACTGGATGCGCGGCCTGGCCTGCGTCCTGATGTTCCAGACGCACTGTTATGACGCCTGGCTAGGCGGCGACGCCCGCAACACCAGTTTCCTCAAAGGATCGCAACTCCTGGGCACGCTCCCGGCCCCACTCTTTCTTTTTCTAGCCGGAATTTCCTTCGCCTTAGTCACCGACAAACTCATTCGCAAAAATCTGACCCCCGCCGAAATCACCCGCGCCATGGCCCGCCGCGGCGCCGAAATCTTCGCTTTCGGACTCCTCTTCCGACTGCAAGAGTTTCTCATCGCCTGGGGATGGGCTCCGTGGTCCGACTTACTCCGCGTGGACGTCCTAAACATCATCGGCCTCTCCATGATCCTGATGGCGTTACTCTGCGGCATCACCCTAACAGCATGGCGCTGTAGCCCGCTCGTGTGGGGACGGGCGCCCTCGCCCGTCCAAGCCGAGCGCAGCTCGGCAGCCGCCGGCGGCCACAACAGCTCTGGGTTCGCTATAGTCGCCGCCGCCATCGCCGCCGCGTCTCTAATCGCCCTGCTAACTCCACCCCTCTACACCACCTGGCGCCCAACCTGGCTGCCCTGGCCGCTGGAGTCCTACATCGACGGATGCCACAACCTCGGCGCTCCCCAACCCTGGCTCTTTTCCATCTTTCCCTGGGCCGCCTTCGCCTTCGCCGGCCTGGCCGCCGGATTCATTCTCTTCAGCGACCGAGCCCGCGCCCACACCGCCGAAACTCTCGCCCTCTTCGCCGCTGCCGGAGCCGTTGCAATCCTGGCAGCGCGCCAACTAGACCACTCTTCCATCCATCTTTATTCCACCTACGATTACTGGCACACCAGCCCGAACTTTCTAATGACGCGCATAGGTCTCCTGTTAGTGATCGCTTTCCTGACTTATGCCTGGTGCCGCTGGGGACTGGCAACTCGCGGCTTCAGCCCGCTAATCCAATTAGGCCAGACGTCCCTCCTCGTTTACTGGGTCCACCTGGAATTCGTCTACGGACGCTTCTCCCTGCTCCCCAAGCGAGCCCAAACCATCCCCACCGCCTCGCGAGGATTGCTGGAAATCTTTCTGTTCATGCTAATCCTCTCCCTGGTCCGCACAAGAATCGACTGGAAACGAATTGACTGGAAAAAGATCAACTGGAAAAAGATGACTCGCCGAGCCCAGCCCGCATAGGTATTAGGTGTCCGTGTTGGGAAGGGCGCTCTCGCGAGCCAGCCCTGCTTTTGCCGAGGCCCCGAGCTAAGCCGAGGGGAAGTCGAAGGATCCAAGCCAAGTAAGCTCGGCCCAGACCTACGATCATCCATAAGTGTCATCTACGATTTCAGGGTTTCAGAGTTTCGGTGTGACCTCGTCAGCCTGACGACGCTCCCGCCTTGTCGTCTGACCTATCGTTCCGACACGGTAGTGACAAACATGCCGATTACGCTCTCGTTCAGCACATCTATGATTTTCTTCGCTTGCTCGGGCGTGGTTCCGTTGAGCAGTTCGAAGCCAACCTGAACTCCTCTAAGTGCGGAAATGGTGTCATGGTGGGGGCGAACTTCGACTACCGTCGACCCACCCTGCCGGCCAATGCCAAAACCAACGCCTGCTCTTTCGATCTTAGTTGTCGCCATGAATTACCCCCTGCCAAGCACTCTTTTTCGCCGTCCCGTCCCATCACCCCACCCCGGCCGCCGATAACTGCACGATCGCATTTCCCATCAGCTTCAGCCCCACTGCCCAATTCTGACGCGCGCTGGCGCCGTCGTTTCCGTAGCCGCTCACATACAAGGTGCAGTAAAAACCTTCCCGGACGCCGCCCTCCTCCGCGAAATAACACCGCCGCACACACACTTCCGCCGCCGACGGAGTCTCCGGCGCCCGCCGCAGCAACTCAACCAGCTTCCTGGCAAACTGTTCGTGAGCGGACAACGATTGACGCAACGAAGACTGACGCAATGAAGATAGACGCGCATCAATATTAGAAAACACCACATCCACATAACTCGCGGACTTATGCGACCCATTGTAAACTTCTTCTTCCGCGCTCAGCTCCGTCGTCACCCAGGCATCGCACTTCGCCGTCTCCACCATGCTCCGCCCCGAGTTCATCGCCCGAAGAAATTCCCCCAGTTCGGGGAACTTTTCCGCCTCCTCGACACACGCCATCAGCTCCGGACGCCGCTTCAAGTCAATATAAGCAAGCTTGCCCGCCGGATCCTTCCAGGGAAAATCCAGCACCGGATCCTCCCGCCCCAGCTCGATTGAGAAGTCGGCATCCATCAGAACCTCATCCGTTAGAACCTGCGCAGGAAGTTCACGATCTCATGCTCCGCCCAATAACCGTCGTCATACTGATCGTCGTGATAACGACCATCGCTCGCATTCCTCACTCCAGCCGGCACTCTGAAAGGTGTCCCCACGAACCCGCAGTGCCCGCCATCGCTCGTCTCGACGAAGGTGAGGTTCGGGTTCGACGAAATCTTTCGCCGCGTCTCCGCCGTGATGCGAATGAACGGATCGTTCGCCGCGCACAAGATCAGCGCCGGCGCCGCGATCTGCTCGATCACATGCGCCGCCGAAGCGCGATCATAGTAATCGTCCACGCCCGCGAAGCCGCAATAGTAAGCCGTCACCCTGTCATCGAACTCGCGCAGGCTCCGGATGCCGCGCAGGCGGCTCACGTCGAAGTGGTCGGGAAACAGCCGCGCCTTCTGCAGCATCCGCCGATGAAGCGCCCACAAAAAATATTTTTCGTAAATTCGATTCGCCGGTTCGTGCAGCGCATCCGCTGACGTCGCCAGATCAATCGCCGGACAACATACAGCGACAGCTCGAAACTGCGGCGGCGCTTGTGATCCCCACTCCCCCGCCAACTTCAGAACGATGTTGCCGCCCATCGAGAAGCCGACTAGCGCCAGGCGCGAAACGCCGTCGCGTGCGATGACCTCGCGCGCCACCACTGCCACGTCATTCGACAGCCCCGAGTGATAGAGCACCGGGGCGAGCGCGTCCGTGCCGCCACAGTTGCGCTGGTTGTAGCGGATCACATTCATCCCCGCGGCCAGCGCCTTCTCGGTGACGCCGAGCATGTACTGCGAGTCGCTCGACCCTTCAAGCCCGTGCACAATAATAATAGTCAGCGCGTACGCGCGATCCGCTTGCCAGTGGCAGTGACAAAGCACCTCGATGCCCGGCTCGACTTCGATCAGCCGCTCCTCGGGCGCAGGCAGATGAAAACGTCGCGGGATTAAAAAGCTGGCAACCGTTTGCACATGGCCGCCGCGCAACCAGCGACGTGGTGTGAAGGGACGCGTCTCCTCGGGTGTTTGCGAAGTACCCACGCTTTGATTTTAAATAGAAGACAGCAATTTTCTTCGCGGAGTTTTCTTCATGCCCATCTTCGAGTACGTCTGCAAGGAATGCCAACACGAGTTCGAGGCTCTGGTCTTCGGCAAACAGAAAGCCGAGTGCCCGAAGTGCCAGAGCAAGAAACTGGAGCCGCAGCTCTCACTGTTCGCCGTACCGGCGAAGAGCGGCGCGACAACCCAGCCGTCTTTTCCGGCGGCGCCGGCGGGACCCTGTGGGTCGTGCGGCGACGCTCGCGGGCCGGGAGCCTGCTCGCTGAGAAACCTCGACTAAGTCCTTTGTTTGCGTTCAAGAATGTTTCACGTGAAAAATAAGTGCGGTAATTTCATTTCCATAATAGCTAAATGATATAGACAGACATTAGCTATTTCCTCGACTATTTCTTCCCTGATGCAACGTAACTTCGGGAACTGTTTGGCGTGTAACTGATGTGACGTTTCGCTTTTAGGCGTTGGTGGTTATGATTCGCTTGAATCGTTGTAGAGAAACTCGGAGCGGAAATGGATCGGCGAAAAGAGCGCAGACTGAATCTGGAGTTGCCGGTACGCATCTGGGGAGTGGACAGGATGGCGCGGCCTTTCGCAGAGCTGGTTCGAGTGCGAAACGTCAGCAACCACGGGGCAGTTTTGATCGGAGTGCGCTCGAAGGTTCAGACCGGAGAAGTGCTGGATCTGCAACTCGGTACGTCGCGGGCGCAGTTTCGCATTGTGTGGATGAATCTTTCGGGAGAGGCCGGCATACAGGCTCTGGCATTTGAGCCGCCCATCTTGGGCATCGGCCTCCCCAAAGTTTTTGAAATGGTGGGGACCGGATAGGCCAAGCCGAACGGCACTGATCGGTCAACTAACGTGAATTCACGTGACCGGTTCCCACTTTTGTTTCTTCGGTTTTTTCGGTAAGGAATCTGGCAAAGACTTCATTGGATAAGAGACGTCCGCGGCTGGTGAGGCGCAGGATTGTGCCTTGCTGTTCGAGCAGTCCGTCTTGCACGCATTGCTCTATTGCCGAGTGCCAAAGGGCGACTGCGTTTGGGCTGAATTCTGTGCGCAGGCGTTCGAGATCGACGCCGCGATTGAGGCGCAGACCGAGGAAGAAACTTTCTTCGATCGCTGCCCGCACGGAAACGGGGGTCGCCGTATGCGGCGCGCGATTCATGTAGGCGTCGAGTGACTCTGGGGTTGCGAAGCGGATGGCATGGTGAAGGTCGGCCTCGACGCTGTCAACGGCTGTCGCGAATCCAGAGTTGTCGTGGCCACGGGCATCTGCCGAGCTGCGCTCGGCTTGGACGGGCGAGGGCGCCCGTCCCCACACGAGCGGTTCCAACATCGAGTGCGCATCGACGCCGAAGCCGAGATAAGGCTGACGTGTCCAATATTTCAAGTTATGGCGCGACTCATTCTTATGTAGCTCGTTATCGCACGACTGCGGGCCGGCGCGGGCAAAGTTGGAAATTTCGTACTGCGCGATGCCGGCGGCGGCTAGCATCTCACATGCCTGCTGGTAGAAATCCGCGGCCGCGTCGTCATCGGGGACAAAGTGGGCGTGGTAGCGGGCGCCTCCGGCGATCAGTTCCCTGCCGAGGCGAGAATCATCGTCCACTTCGAGCATGTAAACGCTCACGTGCGGAACACCCGTCGCAATCGTCTCCGACACTGAGAAGGCCCAGCTTTCCGCCGTCTGGTGCGGCAACCCGGCAATCAGGTCGATGTTGATGTTGCCGAGGCCGGCCTCTCGCAGGCGACCAATCTCTTCGAGAACGGTCGAGCGTTTGTGCAGCCTTCCCACGGATTGCGCTTCCCGATCGACGAAGGACTGCACGCCCAAGCTCACCCGGTTCACGCCGCATTGCAGCAAGGTTTCGATGAGAGCCGGCGTAAGCGTACCCGGAGCGCATTCGACCGTGATCTCGGCATCGGGCGTAACCGCAAAATGACGGCGCACGGCGGCGAAGATGCGCAGCAACTGCGGCGCATCGAGGATCGACGGAGTTCCTCCGCCGAGGTATATGGAGTCGGCGGCGTCATCGAGCGTACATTCGAGCGCACATCCGAGCGCACATCCCAGTTCCGACGCAAGCTGGCGCGAGTTGGCGATATCTTCCAGCAGGCGGGCAACGTAGCTTTCGTAAGCGGACTTGGAGAACACGTCGGAGGCGAAGTTGCAGTAGCTGCATTTGGTCCGGCAGAAGGGGACTGAGATGTAGAGGCCGAGGGGCATGCTGTTGTTATTTTACGGGACGCTTTACTGCCGCACCTCGAGCGTAAGCAGGAAAAGATTACTGTGACGTTTCCGTGCTCAGCAACTTTGGTCCCTGCTTGATCTGGAAGCGCCCACCGACCGTCTCCCAGATCCAACCGGAATAGCCGTACCCGCCGACCGGCAGAGTGACAAATGCCCCGCGCCACGACTCCGCACGCCTCTGGTTATACGCGACCGTGCCGAACTTCCCAAAGGTGTACGCGGGCACCGGATGGCAGTAATCGCAACCCAAAAGCTCCTTCGCCACCCCGGAAGCCTCGCTGCCGCCGTACACCGCCGCACGTAATCCGTACTTGTGGTTCTTCGCGCGTGCCAGGACCTCGCCGGCGGTCTCGAAGCACGACGTGAAGGCCACCGGTGCGAAGACCTCCTCGCGCATGCCCAGCATGTTATCGGCGCAGTCCTTCACCACGGTGGGATAGACCATGTTGCCTTCGATGCGGCCGCCCACCAGCACTTTGGCGCCCTTCTCCAGCGCATCGGCCATTTGCTCTTGGAGACGCTGCACCGCTACCGTGCTCGCCACCGGCCCGATGTCGGTCTTCCTGTCCGCCGGATCGCCCACTACCAGGCGCCGCACCCGTTCAACAAACCGCTCCAGGAACTCCTGATAGATGCTGGCTTGGATGAAGATTCGCTTGGGCGCGGTGCACGTCTGGCCCGAGTACATGAACTTCGATGCCATCAGGTCATCAAGCGCCCAGTCTAGGTCGGCATCGGCGAACACGATGAATGGGTCCTGCCCCGGCCCCTCAAACACCAGCTTCTTGCCCGCGGCGCGAAATGCTTCTTCGTAGGGCAGGATGTTCTCGTCGAATCCGAATGCCACCGCCGCGGTCACTTCGGGATCCGCGAGCGAGTCCTCAAGCAAGCTCTTGCCGGTCCCGCCATAGAACGCGACTGCATCGCCGAAGATCGGCCGGTAGAGGTCTTTCGTCAACGCCATGATGCGCCGCCCCTTCGACGAAAACTTCACGGTCAGCCGGTTGCCGACGATATAGATCGAGGTGATCGCAGTATTGATCCATGCGCTGCCGTTGTAGGACAGCATCAGATTGACACGCGCCCTGGGACGCAGGGGCGAGCGGTCTCGCAAAAATACCGCATCCGCATACATTCTGAGCCGATCGATGGTGGTATCCACCTCGCGCGTGTTGTCCTTGACCGTAAATTGCAGGTCGCGGACGGCGCAATCGACCACTTCATCACGGTGCTTTTCGAGTGCACCGGCAAGCGCCAGCACACGCTCATAGCGCTCGTCGAATGACATAAGCCGGAATCTCCTTCTTGACCTCGAAAACGGCATCATAGTACACCCGCGACACAGGGAAACGATTCATTCTCTGAGATGTCCGCGAGGCGTGCACCCTGACAGTGGCTTAGAATAGGGGGTAGAAGCCCGCTACCGAAGAGCAACAAATCAGACGCGGCGGTGTGACGAGAACAAATATGAGCGATGAGCAGACTGATCTTTTATGCCCGCACTGTGGTCAGGCGTTTTCCGCCTTCCTCCACCAAATGGCCGACAAGAATGCCAAAGTCGTGTGCCCGAGTTGCGGCAAGGCCCATGACGGCAAGCCTCCGAGCGCTGCTAAGCCTCGTGCGGTGGCGGGGTCCATCAAGAAGACTATTTAGATCGACCCAACCTTTTCCATCCCGCGCGCCGGTTCCGTCATCTTATTTGGAGTAATGTTTTTGGGATAATCTCTACTAGGGAGATCTTTAGCTAGGATCCTACCCCGGATCTTGTTTTCTCGCGCCACCGATGACCTCCAATCAGGAAGAAGAAGTATTAGGGAAAGCGTACGACAGCCGGCTGATGCGGCGGCTGCTCACGTATCTGCGTCCATACAAGTGGTCCGTGGCGGTGGCGCTCGGGGCGATCATCCTGAAGTCAGGGTTGGACGTGCTGGGGCCGTTCCTCACCAAGATCGCCATTGACAAATACCTGGCGAAGTCGGCGGACTCGCATTCGTCCTCGCACTCATGGATCGGCGACCGGTTGAGCGACGCTCCCCTGACCGGCATCGCGCAGATTGGCGGGCTTTACGTCGGGATTCTCATTTGCACTTTCGCGCTGGAGTTCGTCCAGACTTACCTGATGCAGTGGACCGGACAGAAAGTGATGTTCGATCTGCGCAGCCAGATTTTCCGCCACCTGCAGCACATGCACGTCGGATTTTTCGACAAGCATCCGGTGGGCCGGCTGGTGACGCGCGTGACCACCGATGTTGATGCGCTGAATGAAATGTTCACGGCGGGCGTGGTTTCGATTTTCGAAGACGTGTTCGTGCTTGCCGGCATTATCTTCATCATGATGAAGATGAACTGGAAGCTGGCGCTCATCACTTTCGCTGTGCTTCCGCTGATTGTGTACGCGACCATGATTTTCCGCGACAAGGTGCGCGATTCCTACCGGCGCATCCGCACGGCGATCGCCCGGATCAACGCTTACTTGCAGGAAGCGGTTTCGGGGATGCTGGTGCTGCAGCTTTTCAATCGGGAGAAGCGCGCCTTCAATAAATTTTCCGACATCAACGCCTCGCACATGGAAGCGTTTAAAGACGCCATCATGGCGTACGCGGTGTATTACCCGGTGGTCGAAATAATGTCGGCGATTGCCATTGCCAGCATCATCTGGTTCGGCGGGAATGATGTGATCCGGGGCGTGGCGACGCTCGGCGTGCTGGTCGCGTTCATGCAATATGCGCAGCGGTTCTTCCGTCCGATTCAGGACCTGAGTGAGAAGTACAACACCCTGCAGTCGGCGATGGCGGCGGGAGAACGCGTATTCAAGCTGCTGGATACAAAGATTGAAGTGACCTCGCCAGCAATCGCGAAACAACCGCAGGGGCCGGGTCGGATTGAGTTTGATCGTGTGTGGTTTGCCTACAACGTTAGTGGAGCGACGGGCGTCCTCGCCCGTCCGGAGGACGCAGCGGGACGGGCGAGGACGCCCGTCGCTCCACAAACTGGCGAGCCCGATTGGGTGCTGCGCGACGTAAGCTTTGTGCTTGAACCGGGCGAGACGATCGCCGTCGTCGGCCATACCGGGGCGGGCAAGACTACGCTGATCTCGCTGCTGATGCGCTTCTATGACGTGCAGCGGGGAGCAATTCGCATCGACGGCGTCGATATCAAGAAGATGAACCTTGACGATCTGCGCAGCCGCTTCGGCGTCGTCTTGCAGGATCCATTTCTATTCAGCGGCACGGTTGCTGGCAACATCCGGCTGGGGACGGCGCGCATTCAAGACGCGGACGTGGAGCAGGCGGCGGAGGACGTCAACCTCGCCGACTTTATCCGAACTTTGCCGGGAGGATTCAAAGAGGAAGTGCGCGAGCGCGGCTCGACGCTCTCGACCGGGCAGAAGCAGTTGATTTCGTTCGCGCGCGCGCTGGCGCATAGTCCAAAGATTTTGATCCTCGATGAAGCGACTTCGAGCGTGGATACGGAGACCGAGTTCCGGGTGCGCGAAGCACTCAACCGCATGGTGGAAGGGCGGACGGCGCTGATCATCGCGCACCGGCTCTCGACTATTCAGCGCGCCGACAAGATCATCGTGATGCACAAAGGCAAAGTCCGCGAGATGGGATCGCACCAGCAACTACTGGCCCAGCGCGGGATTTACTGGAAGCTCTATCAGCTGCAGTACAAGGATCAGGAGATGCCGGTGGCTCCCTCGGTCACGGCCAACGCCGACGACTGAACACTCGTCTATCTGCCCCGTTACAATGTGTTCCGTGCAAGTTCTCATCTCGGCCGGTGAAGCCTCGGGCGAAATGTATGGCGCGCAACTGATCGAGGCGTTGCGCCGGCGCGAGCCTTCCCTCACCTTTTTCGGCGCGGGCGGGGAGCGCATGCGTGCTGCGGGATGCGAGATCGTTGTCGATGCTAAAGACCTGGCGGTGGTCGGCATCACTGAGGTCCTGAACCGTCTGCCGAAGATTCTTGGGCTCTATCGGAAATTGATTCGCGCGGCCGATGAGAAGCGCCCGGCGCTTGCCGTCGTCATCGACGCACCGGCCTTCAACTGGCGCGTGGCGCGGCAGATGCGCAAGCGAGGTATCCCGGTCGTTTACTACGTCTGCCCGCAGTTTTGGGCGTGGCGGCAGGGACGCGTAAAGTTGCTGCGCAAGTACGTCAACAAAGCGCTGGTGATTTTCCCCTTCGAAGAAAAGTTCTATCGCGATCGCGGAGTGGACGCGACGTTTGTCGGCCATCCGCTGACTGATCTGCCCGCGCCTGCAATTACTCGCGAAGCTTACGCTGCCGAGTACGAGCTCGATGCCGCGAAGCCCTGGATCACGCTGATGCCGGGCAGCCGCCGAAAAGAAGTTCGCATGAACCTGCCGACGATTCTTGATGCGGCGGATGGTCTGGAGAAAGATTGTCTACAGAAAGATTGCCTGGGCAGCGGTTATGAGTTCCTGCTGCCGGTCGCGCCCACGCTGGACGCGTCGTTTCTTCGGGAAATGATCGCGGCACCGACAGGGACGCGGCAAGCCGCGCCTCCACCGAACATTCACTTAGTCCCTGAAGCGCTCCCGGCGCTCTACCACTCGCGCGCGGCAATCGTGGCCAGCGGCACAGCTACGGTCGAAGCGGCCATCATGGGCACTCCGTTTGTTATGGTGTACCGCGTATCTAGGCTGACCTATGCGCTGGGCAGGCCGCGCGTGAAAGTTCCTTACTTTGCGATGGTCAACCTGATTGCCGAGGAGGAGATCGTTCCCGAACTGGTGCAGCACAAGTTCACGGTAGAAAACATCGTCGCGGAGATGAACAAGATCATCCCTGACGGCGAGCCGCGGGCGCGCATGATCGAGCGCTTGGTGGCGGTGAAGGCAAGACTGAAGCAAGGGAGCGGCGGCGGCGCTCATCCCTCGGAGATGGCGGCAGAGATCATACTGAAAGTGATCGGGTAAGTTTTCAGCAAACAAATTTTGCTAACCCTTGTCGGCACAGCATCTTTTGCGGGAAAATTAACATCATACAAATGGTTGTTCTCGCCAGGAGACTCTACTTGAAGCTCTGCCACTCTCGACCAGCGCGCCGGGCGCTCGGGTTAACGGTTGTCTTTTTTCTGGTCTTTTTTCTTACCTCGGTCGTGAACCGGCCGGCGCTGGCGGCCGAAAAAACGCGCCTGCGCGCGGACGACTATCAGATCGACGTCGAACTGCTGCCGCAGACTCATAAGCTCACTGCGCGCGCCACGGTAAAGGTTACGGCGCTCGAAGACATCAACGTGGCGGTGTTTCAGTTGAACAACGCGCTGCGCATCACCAAGCTCACGGATGCGAACAACAAGCCACTCACTCCGGAGCGCAACACGCAGGATTCGACCGTGCGTTTCGCGCTCAACAGCGACCTGGCAAAAAATGCGAGCACCAGCTTCACCTTAGAATACGAAGGCACGCTGGAAAGCGCTGACGACAGCCCGGTTCAGGGATTGAAACTCGCCTACGTCGGCCCGGATACCAGCTACCTGCTTTATTCCGGACTGTGGTTTCCGGTCGCGGGATACGGCGTCAACCGCTTTACTTCGACGATCAGCGTTACCGTTCCGGCGCACATGATGGTGATCGGCAGCGGGAAGGAACCGTCCGCGGCTGCGACTGCGGCGACCGCTGCAAAGAAGCCGACCGCGCTGGCGAACTCCAAGACTTTCACCTTCACGTGGGACAAGCCAAGTTTTCCGGGCACGATCATTGCCGGCACGTTCCAGGAATTCAAGAGCGAGGAAGCGGGCATCGACCTGCACGTGTTCTTCAAGCCGAATAAACAGGACCTGGGCGCGGAGTACGCATCGACGGCGATCAAGGCATTCACCTACTTCGTCACCCAGTATGGAGTCGCGTCCTCGACGCGGTTGAAAGTCGTTGAAATCCCGGATGACACGGTGCCCTCGGCATGGGCGCCAGAAATCGCGATGCTTTCGAGCCGCGCCATCACGGAAAAGACCAACTACCGGTTGCTGGCCTATACGATTGCCCATCAGTGGTGGGGCGTCTCGGTGAGTCCGGCATCGAAAGACGACTGGTGGATCAGCGATGGGTTCTCGCGCTACTCCGAAGCTCGCTACGTGGAGAGCGCGGCGGGCGCAGCGGGGCTCGAGGAAATGGTGAAGGACATGTCGGTGGGGGCGCTCGCCTATGACAGCGTGCCGCTTTCGAGCGCCGACAAGCTGGATTATTTTTCTCCCGAATTTCAGTCTTTGGTGACCGACAAGGGCGCCATGATCCTGCACATGCTGCGCTGGGTTGTCGGCGAGAACAAGTATCTGAAGATCATGCGCGAGTTCGCCACCAAGTATGCGGGCAAGTCCGCCAGCACGGACGATTTCCGCGAACTCAGCGAGCAAGTGTATGGCGAGAAACTTACCTGGTTCTACTCGCAGTGGATGGATTCCACCAGCGCCCCCGAGTTCAAGGCCAAGTACACGTGCTACCGGCTGGGCAACAACAAAGGCTTCCGGATTGTGGGCGCGATCACGCAGGATCTTGATCTTTTTCGCATGCCGGTAAGTTTGCGAATCGATACCGACGGAAGAACGGAAGAAAAACGCATTGAGGTTGTGGGCACTGATTCCCCGTTTTCGGTCGAAACCTTTGGACGCCCGCGGCGGATCACTGTCGATCCCGAAAACCGCGTGCTGACCAACTCCAAGGACATCAAGCTGCGTTCCTCCATCGTGCGCGGACAGGGTCTGACCCAGCAGGGCGATCTGGCCGGGGCTCTGAGCGAGTTCAACAAGGCGCTCGAAGTCAACAAGAACAGTTCGCTGGCCCACTACCGGATCGCCGAGGTGTTTTTTCTGCAGAGGAATTATCAGGCGTCAGCGAACGCCTACCGCGCATCGCTGAATGGCGACGGTGAGCCGCGCTGGACCGAGGTTTGGAGCCACTTGCAGTTGGGCAAGATTTTCGACGTAACCGGGCAGCGCGAACGTGCCGTCAACGAATACCGGCAGGCCATCCAGACCAACGACAATACCCAGGGCGCGCTCGAGGAATGCCGCCGATACATGCAAAAACCCTTCGAGCGGGAAAAAGGAAGCTAAGTCGCTGCTCGCTGTAGCGGTGCAGCATCCTCGATGATGGGAGCTTAATAAGAGCTGGGACTAGCGGACGGCAGCGGCGCCGAAAGTGTATCGCGACTTGGGCATTTTGACCCGTAGCTTGACCCGTAACAGGCCAGCGCGTACAGTTTTTACACAGGGGTGGGTGTTTCATGTCCAGCGAAACCAGGTCGAGCGAAGCCAGCAAGTATCTGAAATTTGGTTCGGTGACCGTGCTGATTCTGCTCTCGCTCGGCTATCTTGCCTACACGGGCGTGCAGGACAGCAAGAGCTACTACGTCACCATCAAAGAATTGAACGGCATGGGGAACGAGGCTTACTCCAAGCATCTGCGCGTGGCGGGCAACGTGGTGCCGGGCTCGATCAAGCGCTCCGGAACGAGGGTGGACTTCATGCTAAAGGAAAACGATCTGACGCTGCCCGTTTCGTACACCGGGACGGAAGCTCCTCCCGACACTTTCAAGGACGACTCGCAAGCTTTGGCTGATGGCAGTTTCGGACGCGATGGCGTCTTCCATGCCAAGCAACTGCAGGCCAAATGCGCGTCGAAGTACGCGCCGCAACCCGGAGCCACTCCGGCCGCCGAGCCCGGCAAGAGCATGTCGCAGAACCAGAATTCGCAGACCCAGAGTTCCGGATCTGGCGGGATGTCGAATTAATTCTCATTCCTTATTCCTTTGACTGAAACCGAGCCCGTCGTCACTGTCTCGAACCTGATCAAGCAGTTCGGCCGCTTTGCCGCGTTGCGCGGCGTTACCGCCGAATTTTCCGGCGGGAAACTCTATGCCATCCTTGGCGATAATGGCGCCGGCAAAACTACACTATTGCGCACTCTGGCAGGACTCAACCAGCCGTCGAGCGGCGAGGTCGCGATCCTCGGCTCCAGCAAGTTTCACGACATCTGCCAGCAGGTGGGCTACATGGCGCATCCTTCTCTGCTCTATGACGAGATGAGCGGGATGGAGAACCTGAAATACTTTGCCCGGCTGTACGGAATCACCAGCAGTACGCGCTGCGCGGAGGTCATCCGCGCGGTCGGACTTGATCCCGATCTCGTCCGCCCCGTCGGCCAGTATTCGCAAGGCATGAGGCAGCGGATGTCTTTGGCCCGGGCTTTACTAAACGATCCCAAGATCCTTTTGCTCGATGAGCCCTTCTCGAATGTGGACATTCATTCCGCCACCGAAATGGTCCGCCTGCTGGCCCATACCCGCGATCAGGGCAAAACAATATTCATCGTCACTCATCAGGCCTCATTGCTCGAGCACGCGGCCGACGAGTTCGTCTGGATGGAATCCGGCAAAATTGTCGGGCGCACGCGGGAACTGAAACGGCCGGCGAGTTCCGGGGAGACTGCCCGATGAGCGCTCCCACCGGTATCACCCGCGCCACGCTGCTCAAGGACCTGCGCCTCGAGTGGAGGTCGAAGGACGCCATCAACTCCATGCTGTTTTTTTCTCTGCTGGTGGTGGTCGTGTTCAGTTTTTCGTTCGATCCGAGCGCCGAAGAATCGCGCCTAATCGCCGGCGGCCTGATCTGGGTAGCGTTCCTGTTCGCCGCGGTGGTGGCGCTCAACCAGACCTGGGCGCGCGAGCTGCGCAACCAGGTGCTCGACGCCTACCGCGTCTCGCCCGCACCAGCGAACTCGCTATTCATAGCCAAGACACTGGGCAATTTTATTTTCGTGACGGTGCTGGAAGCGCTCATGACTCCGCTGTTCATCGTATTTTACCGGCTGCGGGCGCTCGGCCCGGCTTGGCAACTGCTGCTGGTCGCGGTGCTCGGAACCTGGGCCCTGGTCGTGAACGGGACTTTCTTCGCAGCCATGTCCCTGCGGACGCGCAGCCGCGAGATCATGCTGCCGTTGCTGCTGTTCCCGATCTCGATCCCGGCTCTCCTCGCCATGGTGCAATCCACCACGGCCATACTGAACGGCGAAGGCGCACGCTTCTGGATCGTGTTGCTTGTGACCTACGATCTGGTGTTTACTACGGTGTGCCTGCTCTTGTTTGAAACCGTCTTGAACGCAGAATGACGGTCGTAGCATGAAAGAAGCGGAATGAAAAAAGCCTTCCCCATCCTCGGTGTCCTGACCGCAGTCCTGCTGATCTATGCGCTATACATGGCGCTGGTGTGGGCGCCCACCGAAAAGACCATGGGCAACGTGCAGCGGATTTTCTACTACCACGTGCCTTCGGCCTGGACGGCGTTCATCCTCTTCTTCGTCAATTTCGTAGCTTCAGTTCTCTATCTGATTAAGCGCAAGCCTGCGGCCGATATTGTCGCCCTAGTCAGTGCTGAAGTGGGCGTCGTTTTCTGCACCGTCGTGCTGGTGACGGGCCCGATCTGGGCGCGTCCGGTCTGGGGCATCTGGTGGACATGGGACATGCGGCTGACCTCGACCCTGGTGCTGTGGCTCATCTACGTGAGCTACCTTTTCCTGCGCCGCTTCTCCTCCAGCGGACAAACGCCCACACTGGCGGCCGCACTGGCGGTTCTGGGCGCGCTGTGCGTGCCGTTCGTTTACTTCTCGATCTGGTTCTTCCGCACCCAGCACCCGCAGCCGGTCATGGGCGGAGGCGGTTCCATCGATCCGCGCATGCTGCACGTGTTGCTCATCAACTGGCTGGCCTTTTCCTGCTTTGCGTTTCTGGTTTGCTGGTCGCGCTATCGCCTGGAAAAGCTGCAGCGCGACGTCGACCACGCCCATGCCTTGGCATCGCTGCTCGACCCCCGCGGGAGTGGGCGATGAGCGGGAACGGATACCTTTTTGCCGCGTACGCCGTCACCTGGATCATCCACATCGCCTATTTGGGGACGATCGTCCGTCGCTACTCGCGCCTGCAGCGGGAGATCGAGGAATTGAAGAAACCAGGTGTCAAATCTTAGGTGTAAGGTCTCAGGACTGTGACACACGCAGTAGTTCCATCGCCGAAGTTTTTCCTGAGACCGAGCACCTGAGACCTGAGACCGGTTCTCCCGGGACCTTTTTTTTGCAACCATTTCCCCCTCTTCCGGCTTCTCACTATTGCGGCCTACGCTGTCTGCCCGGCTTGACAGCGTATCTGTTGGATGTAAAAGTATTTATTTGGTTTAACCCCAGTTCTGGTGACAGGTACGCATCCGCTTCCTGAAGGCGTCGAGCGGGAGCGGCGTTTGTGTGCCATTCTTGTTCTCACCCCACGAAATTGGGAAATCGGAGGAGCTTCGTGAATCGGAATTACCCCGTGTCGGTAGGAGGTTCGGTGAGACGTTCGGCAATAGGAAAAAGGTCAGAAAAAAAGACAGGAACCGGGATGAAGGTGGCGTTTCTTGTGGCGGCCGTGCTAGCAACTGCAGGCGTCGTGTTCCATTTTGCAACCGCTGTACATGCCGCCAAGGCCAGTGGGCCACGGCCTGCCGTCCATAAGCTTTCATCGACGGCGCTTTCGCTGCCGCTGTTCTTCGAGCCGAACCAGGGTCAGACCGCTCCTCAGGTCAAGTTCCTGGCGCGCGGCGCCGGCTACGGTCTGTTCCTAACCGCCGACGAAGCGGTGCTGCAACTGCAGCCCTCAGCCGTCAGCACTCGGCATTCGACTCTCAGCTCTCAGCGTGCATCCAGTTCGGTGATTCGCATGCGGCTGGAGGGAGCGAACTCTTCGGCTCGCGTTTCCGGCGCTTCGCCTCTGCCGGGGAAGAGCAGCTACTTTATTGGGAACGATCCTTCCAAGTGGCATTCTGACATTCCGCAGTTTGCCCGCGTGCAGTATCAGGCGGTTTATCCCGGCATCGACCTGGTTTACTACGGCAATCAGGGACAACTCGAATACGACTTCCGCGTCGCACCGGGCGCCGAGCCGAGCCAGATCGCGCTGGGCTTCCAAGGCGCTTCCGCGCACATTGATTCCGGCGATTTGCTTCTCTCGACAGACCAGGGCGATGTACGCTTCCACGCGCCTCGCATCTATCAGCAGGACGGGAACATGCAGAAGACGATCACGGGAAGCTTCCGGCAGATCGCGGAGAACAAAATCGGCTTTGCCATCGGAGACTACGACCGCAGCCGCGAACTCGTCATCGACCCGACCCTGAGCTATTCGACCTACCTCGGCGGCAGCGGCACCGAGAGTTTGGTGAACGTGGCGGTCGATCCCTCCGGCTTGATTTATGTCGTCGGTTCCACCAACTCATTGGACTTTCCGTCCAGCACGCAGTACTACCCGAACAACCCACCGTACCAGCCGACCCTCGAAGGCAAGCAGAATATCTTCATCGCGGTGATCAATCCGATTCTGGTGCCGCCCGCCTATGTGGACGCTCAGCAGCTTGTTTACGCGACTTATCTCGGTGGTTCAGGATTTGACTACGCGGCTGGCGTTGCGGTGAGCACCGACACCGACCAGGAGGTTAAGGGCAGCATCGACGTATACGTCGCTGGCTCGACCACCTCTGCGAACTTCCCCACCAGCGGCGTGTTTACCGCGTTCCAGCCGGGACCGCCGGTGCAGCCTGGACTCCACGGCTTTGTCACGCGGCTGAATCTTGGAACGACCACCACGCTGCGCTACTCCACCTACCTCGCCGGAAATGCCACGGATACGGTTACCGGACTGGCAATCGATGGCACCGGAGACGCCTTTGTAACCGGAATCACGACGTCGACAAACGACCAGAGCAATGGGTTCCCGGCGAATCCCAACGGCTACCAAACGGTATCGAATGCGCCCAGCCAGTTCTTTGCCAGCAAGATCAACACCAAGGGTTCTGGTAGCCAGAGCATGCTTTATTCCACCTACTTCGGCGGTGGAAATCCGCAGTCAGGTCAAACCCAGGGAGGTGGCATTGCGGTAGACGCCTCTGGCGACATGTACATCACTGGTGGAACGAATTTTCTGGGTTCCACTGCGGGATCTAATGTTGGGTTCCCTCTCTTGAACGCCCAGCAGAGTTGCCTCGACCAAGCCAGCCAGACGGCTTGCACCCAGGGCAACCCACCAGCGAAACTGGACGCTTTCGCGGCCAAGATCAACCCGAACGCCACAGCATTGTCGTCCCTAATCTACTCCACGTACCTGGGCGGATCGGGCGACGACATTGGGTATGGCATCGCGGTCGATTCCTCCAGCAACGCCTATGTCACCGGCTCGACCAACTCCGGCGATTGGGCTTGTGCCAGCTGCGTAGCCGGCTTTCAGGGCGCTTATGCCGGGGTCGGCGGGGCAAACAACGCCTTCATCGCCAAGATCGGCAACCTCACCAGCTTGACATATCCGCTGACCTACTTTACTTATTTGGGCGGCTCCGGCGCCGACGTCGGCCAGGCCATCCAGGTGGATTCGGTACAGGCAGCCCACGTGGTCGGCTCGACCACCTCCCCGAACCTCCCTTTAACCGCCGATGCCCTCCAGCCGTATGGCGGCGAGGGAGACGCTTTCGTCGCGCTGATCTCAACCACATTGGGAGGAAGCACCGCCGCTGGCGATTACCTGACCTATCTGGGTGGCAGCCGGTTGGATCAGGGCACTGGAGTCGCAATCGACGTTTACGGCGCCACCTACGTGGCCGGCAACACAATATCGCAAAATTTCCCCGTTAGTGCAAATCCATATCAAGAGCTGTTGAACGGCGGCTCGCAGGATGCGTTCGTAAGCAAGATCGGAGCTTACAGCCAACTCACCGTGGCGAATGTTTCCACCAGTCCATCGCCCAACCCGGTTGCGGCCGGAACTCAGGTCGCGTTTACTTTCAACGTCACCAACATCGGACCCGACAGCGCATCCGACGTGAATTTCTACGCCATCGTGCCTACCACCGGACTGGCGGCAAACCCTGCGGCCAAAGTCACCAGCGGCTCGGGAAACTGCACCGCAGTGCAAGGAACGACCATCCTTTGCAATATCCCGACACTGGCGGTCAACGCCGTCGGCGCGGTGGAAGTCGACGTCACACCGGCCCTTAACGCCACTAACCCGACCGTCTCGGTCTCGGGCAGCGCCAGCGCGAACAACGGTCCAATGCAGGGATCCAGTTCGCAGCAAGTCAACGTCGTCGATTTCGGGATCAGCGCCTCGCCCAACAGCCAAACTATTAATGCTGGCGACACGGCCACGTTCACGATCATTTTTGCTCCTACGACTTCGTTAGGCTATAACGCCGCCATCACCCCCAGTCAAACCACGTCGCCTTCGATTGTTACGGCAGCGACTCCGACCTTCAACCCCACCACCGTCACGCTTTCGGGGAGCAATCCGGAAAGCACGACGCTGAGCATCGCCACCGTGGCCCGCCCCGTGACCACCGGCAGCCTGTTCCGCCGCGGCTCGTTCTACGCCGCCTGGCTCCCCATCGGAGGCCTGAGCCTGGTCGGACTGGGTATCGGCGCTGGTCGCAAGCGTCGCCGCTGGCTGGTCGGAGCTGTTCTGTGCCTCATCGCGGGCGCGATCCTGCTGCAGTTGGGCTGTGGATCATCCAGTAACAGCACTACTACCCCCGGTGGCACGGCGGCCGGCACCTACACCATCACGATCACCGGCTCTGGCGGATCGGGAGCATCGCACAACTGGCCGGTGTCATTGGTCGTGAGATAAAACCACCGCACCTTTTCATTTCAAAGCCTCCGCCCCAGCGGAGGCTTTTCTTTGGACTCGTGCCGCCCTTGGAAACCTTGTATAAGCCATTGCAAGCAGACATAATTCAGTGCTTGACAACATTTCATATTGCGATTTTGTGGTCACACGATATGACAAGGGCATAGCATATGTGCGGCTGTGGGAAGAGATGAATAACGAGGAGCTAGAGGCTAAGAGCTAACAGCAAAATATGAGCGACGCATTTCAGAGCGATGTGTTGGCGGAAGAGACGCATCACAGCCGCGGCTGGAGCCTGCTGGTCCTGCTGGCGCTGCTTGGGCCGGTGATCGCCGCATCGTGGGCTCGGACGACGGCGGGCCTCTGGCCGGCAATCCTCGCATGCTTAGCCGCACTCGGCGTCGGCGCGATGGCGTGGAGTGGCTTTCAGTACCGCTTCCTGCGGCAGGGGGTTGAGATTCGCATGCTCGGATTCCGGCTGCGCTCGATTCCGAAACAGTCGATTCTGAGTTATTCGATCGAGCCCTGGTCTCTTATTCGCGGTTACGGCATTCGCGGTTACGGCAGCACGCGCGCTTACGTATGGTGCAACCAGGTCGTGCACATCCGAACTTCAAACGGCGAGATCTACCTCGGACACAGCGATCCCGAACGCATTGTGCGGGACCTGGAAATGGTGACGGGCGTTTTGAGCGACGCTGGTTTTGTATCAGAGCATCGCTTTAGCGATGCCGAAAGCTTTCGAAATCAGAAACCCCTTTAGGGGCTGGACGGCTAGCAACGATTTTTCAGGAGGCGATAGGTTCGGCATAGCAATACGAGATGCATCCGACCGATGCCGAGCCCCGCGGCGTCCGCGATGGCGACTCGCATTCGCGCCTTCAACCCCCCGCGTCGAGATCGTCCTCCAGACCCGGGTCGATGGTTCTCGAATCGATAGTGCGGCGCCTTCCGGAGTGGTCCGCCCGACTCGATTGGGCACGATTCAGCCCCAGCGGCCGCAATATCAATGTGCTAATCTCAGAAAAACTTACTGACATGGGCAACGCGGCGACGTTCTATTCCGTCTGTGTTGAGGTAGAGCCTTTTCGGGCGTGACTCCTGGAGTGAAAATTCGTTCCTGCCTTGGACGCTTCTCACTCCCTACCGTATAATTACCGTTTTCCTAACTCTGGTTTTTCGAGGTCGTTGCGATTCATCGCCGTCATCAGGATATTCCTGCGTGCGCCCTGCAACTCGGCCACGACATGGGCCCGCAGCGAGACCCTTCCGGGGTTCCATCTTCTTTCACCACAAGAGTTTCGAAGCGCAGTTCTGTCTGGAATCGCCTCCTCGGTCTCGTGGCGCTTCTACTCCTGGCCGTTCCCGTTGTGGGTCAGCAGGACCTCATCGTTGGCATCGTCATCCACGGCAACCGCCGCATCCCTGCCGACACGGTCAAGGCCCGCATCTTCAGCAAGGTCGGCGACATCTACGACACCGCCGCCATCGAACGCGACTTCAACGCCCTCTGGAACACCGGCTACTTTGAGGACATCCGCTTTGAGCGCGAACAGAGTGCCAAAGGCTGGATCCTTCACATTTACCTCAAAGAGCGGCCGACCATCCGCGAGATCAACTACACCGGCCTGAATGCGGTTTCCACCAGCGACGTGCTCGACCGGTTCAAGGAGCGCAAGGTCGGACTCTCGGTTGAGAATCAGTACGATCCCACCAAGATCAAGAAGGCCGAAGTTGTCCTGAAACAACTGCTCGCCGAACACGGGCGTCAGTTCGCGACCATCCGCACCGAAGTCCGCCCCATCCCGCCCAATGCCGTCGGTGTCACTTTCGTCGTCAAGGAGGGACCCAAGGTCAAGGTCGGGCGCATCCGCTTCCGAGGCAACAAACACGTCAATGACCGCACGCTGCGCGCGGCCATGAAGAACCTCAAGCCCATAGGCATCCCGCACTCCATCTTCCTTGAAAACCTCTTCTCCAAGACCTATGACGCTACCAAGCTTGAAGAAGATACCGAACGCGTCCGCGCCGAGTTCCAGAACCGCGGCTACTTCAAGGTGCTGGTTGACGAACCCAAGACCGAGATCCACGACACCGGACACACGGGCTTCCACGTCCCGTGGATTCAGCCAGGGCTGGGGAAATCCGTCGATATCACCATGCCCATCGAGGAGGGCGAGCGCTACCACCTCGGCACCATCACCTTCAAGAACAACAAAGCCATCCCGAACTCCGCCGCCCTGCGCAGCCTTTTCCCCATGAAGGACGGTGACATTTTCAGCCGCGAAAAAGTCGCCAAGGGTCTCGAAAACCTGCGCAAAGCCTACGGCGAAGCGGGCTACATTAACTTCACTTCCGTCCCCGACACCAAGTTCGATGACGAGAAGAAGACCGTGGATCTAGTCGTCGATGTGGACGAAGGCAAGCAGTTCTACGTGCGCCGCATCGAGTTCCAGGGCAACACCACCACCCGCGACAAGGTGATCCGCCGCGAAATTGCGCTGGAAGAAGGCCAGATCTACAACTCGCGTTACTGGGAACTGAGCCTGCTGCGCCTTAACCAGCTCGGCTACTTCGAGCAGCTCAAGCCCGACGATCCCAATACCACGGAGCGCCACCTTGACGAAAAGGCCGGCACCGTCGATCTCACCCTGAAGGTCAAGGAAAAGGGGAAGAACAGCATCGGACTGCAAGGCGGCGTCAGCGGTCTGGCCGGCGCCTTTGTTGGCATCAATTACAGCACCAACAACTTTCTTGGATTGGGCGAGACGCTCTCCGTGCAGGCCAGCCTCGGCAGCCGCCAGCGCGACCTGGTGTTCGGGTTCACCGAACCCTACCTGTTTGACCGCCCCATCCAGGCCGGTTTCAACGTCTATACCCGGAAGACCAACTATGACCAGGCCAGGCAGTATGCCATTGCCACTGGACAGAATCTGAACCTGCCCTCGGCCTACCTGCAGAACCTGCAGAACTACTCGCAGTCCAGTACCGGCGCCACCCTGAGCGTAAGCTATCCGTTGCGGAAAGGCCATTCCTTCAAGCGGGTTGGCATCAGCTACTCCTTCGACCGCTCTTCGCTGGTTGCTGTCAGCAACGCTTCCAAGTTGTTGTTCGAGAATCTTAACTTCCGAGGCATCACCGGGCCCAACGCGCTCAACGGCATCATCACCAGCAAGATCACCCCCAGCTTCACCATGAACACCCTCGATGCGGCTTACTCTCCCCACCACGGCAAGAGCCTGTTCATCGGCGGGGAGTTTGCTGGCCTCGGCGGCACGGTGCACACCATCCGCCCCATCGTTCAGTACAAACAATTTTTCCCCATGCAAAAGCGCCGCAATGCCCTCGGTTACAACCTTCAGGCTTCGTTTATCACGGGCTATGGCGGGATCGTTGCGCCCCCCTTTGAACGAGCCTACCTCGGTGGCGAAAACGATCTGCGCGGTTTCGATATCCGCATGGTCTCTCCCATCGCCTACCTGCCCAGCGCCCAGAGCGTGGCCCTCAGAAACCCCGATTCAACTTTCGTTCCCGCCAATCCGAGATTTCCGGTGGTGACCAATTCCTCGGGAGCATGCGTCAGTAACTGCTGGAATATTCCGGTTCTGTACCAGCAACTCGTAACTCCCGGCGGCGACCTCAGTCTGCACGGCAACTTGGAATACCGCATCACCATCGCCGGGCCAGTCGCCATCGCGCCCTTTGTCGACATGGGCACCGATCCGATCCTGCGTAACTCGCAGTTGCAGACCAACCCGATCCAGTACGACACCCTGATCAGCACTCTGTTTGGCTGTCCGACACTGACTCCGGCTTACAGCTGTTCCGGCGGGGTAAAGCTTGGCACCCCCGGCTCCGGCCTTCCCCTCCCCTCGCAAAATCTCAGCCCGGTTCCTGGCACCAACTGGGTTCCGCGTATGTCCACCGGAATCGAATTGCAGACGATGCTTCCGGTCGTCAATGCGCCCTTCCGCATTTACTATGCCTACAACGCCCTGCGCCTCGATGGCAGCGCAACCCCGCCCGTGCCCATCACACGCGGCATGTTCCCGAGCGGCGCCGCCGGCCTCTATACCTACCAGACCACGCTCTCGACCCTCGGCTCCAGATTCACTCTCCTGGAACCACGAAAAACGTTCCGCTTCACCGTGGCCACAACGTTCTAGAAGCAGTACCCAGTGGCCAGTACCCAGTCAAAGACACAGGAATGCCTCGTCCGCAGCAGCAACGGAACATTCTTCAGAGAAATTATGAATGGAAACTGGATCTGAGAGGGGTTTTCTGGGTGCTGGCTACTGGCTACTGGCTACTGCTACTCAATGTGCACCAGTCCGCTCGCAGGCTCGGAGGCCCGTGCCGGCTGTTGCGGCGCGCGCCACGCATCCAGCACCGACACCTGGTGCACGCACGATACCGTGCAATGCGGCGCGCACGGCTTCTCCGTATGGAACTCGCGGCGCATATCGGCAAGCGTGTATTTCTCGAGCGGAATGGCCGGATACCCACGCTGCTGCGAGCAGTAATGCACCAGCCCGTCCTCGCAAATATAGAGGTAGCGCGCCCCGGCGCGACAGCGCCACTGATTCGGGCGCCCGAGCGCGATATTGTCCTGAAACGCATTCACGCGCGTGAAACTGCGTTTCTCCAGTCCCTTCATCTCGTGGTACACGCGCCGTTCGTCGTCGTTCAAGGGCTGCACCTGTCCCGAGTCGTCATGAATGATTCCCACGGTGGAACTGAACCCCAACTCCAGCGCGCGCTTGCCGATAGTGAGCGCGTCCTGCGGATGGCTCACTCCGCCGCCCACCACCGAATTGATATTCACGTGAAATTCCGCGTGGTCGGCCAGTAGTTGCAGCTTCCGGTCGAGCACCTTCAGGCTTTTCTTGGAAACCTCGTCGGGATTCACGTTATCGATCGAAATCTGCAGCCACTCCAGGCCCGACCGGTTCAAACGCTGGATGCGGTCCGCGGTCAGCAGATAACCGTTGGTGATTAGACCCGACACGATCCTGCGTTGCCGCATGCGGTGAATAATGTCGTCCAGTTGCGGATGCAGCATCGGTTCGCCGCCGCTGATCGTGATCACGGAAGTTCCGAGATTGCCCAGTAGATCCACGCGTCGCAACATCTGCTCGGTAGGGACGGGCTTGGAAAAATTATCGAACTCGTTGCAATAAGTGCAAGCCAGATTGCAGCGCCGGATCGGGATCAGATGCACCAGCAGAGGATGGTCCGTCGACGCTATGGCCTTCAGGATTTGCCACAATCCATGAGCGTTGCGTTCCGCTGCCTTGAGGTTACGGCGCAGTTTCACTAGCGATGAAGCCATAAAAGAAAGATGCCTCTTGATTTAATCATCTCCGGGAGGTCACCGTCCAATTTCGACCAGTATTCGGCGGAAAAGCGCGGTTAAATGGCGATTCGGATATAGCTGAAATCAACCAACTTCTTCACCAATCTTTTCATGCCCCGCCGCGCCCAGTGCCACGACCGCCTGCTCCAGAGTCTCGCGCTTGATCAGCACGTAATCCGTATCAAACGTCGAAATCGCGAGGATCGGGATCTGCGCTTTCGCCAGCGGTTGCGCAAACGATGCCAGCACGCCGGTCATCGAAAACGGAAACGGCCCTTCGAGTTTCAGCGCTACCCATCCGCGCTCGACGGGTGGCCCGTCCGGCATACGATCTTTGGTGCCGACGTCTTCCGTGCAAACGTCTTCGGTGCAGGTGTCCTCCGTACAAACAATGGAAAGCTCATCGCGCGTGCGCACCACGCAGAAAAACCTGCCCTCCAGCGCCCACGCAGGAATGCGGGCATCGGAGGCAAGCCGGCACACCGCCAGCCGCTCTACAAGAACACGGTATTTCAAATTGTGAGGCAATTAAGAAAGGAAGGTTACTACATCAGCCCGCCAGCCGCGACCAAGTGCTGCCGTCACGCACGGTTATCGCGCCTACTGCATATCCCCGCCCATCGGCACGTAGCGGAACTTCTTCCCATCGAAGAACAAGGCAGAGCTGCTGCCGTTGTCGCCCGCTTCTTCAATGTATACCGCTTCGATATTTTTCTTTTTCAGATGCATTTTTCTAACGGAGATCGTCCGATACGGCAAATTCACAATTACAAACTTCGCCTTCGGGGTCGCTGAGCGCCATCCCTCCGGCCCCGCGCCATGAATGATCAGCACCACCAGACCTCGCCGCTCCGGAACGCCCTCGCTGAACGTGGTCGTCATCCGGGGATCGCCATACCCAAAAAACTCATTGAAGGGATCCAGCACCGTGTAGTTGCGCTCCGCTTGATCCAGCATCGGATTCTTGCAGCGCGCCGCAATCGCCACGTCTTCCACGCCATCGCCGTCCAGATCGCCAAACGCGGGCGCAACTTCGGGCACTAGCGTGAACTGGTCGCCAAACTGCTGTTGCACAAATTCGTTATCGATCTTGCGAGAGGGAGACGGCCCCTGCGCGAAAGCCGGAATCAACATCGCGACACTGAACGCCAGGAGTAAAAATACTTTTCTCATGCGTCCACTCTAGCCCCTCGCCGTCACCGTCGGCAGGTAACGAAAGTCACCTAGGAGAAGGTTTCGGAGTTTCAAGATTTCAGAGTTTTGCCGTCTCAACATGAACGAAGGGACAAGTTGTTAGGACTCGCAGGGAATTGAAGGTGCGACCGTTTAAAACAAATTACAAAATTGCCAATTACCAATCACAAATTACCGATTCCTCCTGAAGTGTTCCCATCCCCCGGCCTTGAGCGGCTGAACTCTCCCGTCCGCCCCGATCAGCCGCATCCCCGCAGATCGTGTGGTCCGCCCGATCCGTGTCACTCGAACTCCCGCCACCTCCGAGGGGACCGCCGCTGCGGATGTAAACAGCAGTTCGTAGTCGTCGCCCCCGTGCAACGCGAACTCGAGCGCGACAGGCTTTTTCCCCAGCTCTTTTTTCCCTCGTCCAACCCGCGCCCGCGGAATCGCCTCCGCCTCGATCTCCGCGCCCACGTGGCTTTCCTGGCAGATGTGTTCGAGGTCGGTGGAAAGACCGTCACTCACATCAATCATGGCCGAAGCTACTCGCCGCTGGCGCAGCCACTGGCCCACCGCGACCCGCGCTTGCGGACGAGAGTTCCTCGAAAAGTCCCGGAAATACTCCGCTCCCACCGGCTTCGATTCCGCGAGTCGCGCCAGCGCCGCCGCGGACCCGCCCAACTCCCCGGTAACATAAATCTGCTCGCCCGCCTTCGCCCCCGACCGTAGCACTGCCTTTCCCTTCGGCACCGAGCCCACCACCACGATGTCCGCCTGAATCCCGCCTGCCGATTGCGCCGTGTCCCCACCTGCCAGCGGAACCTTGAATTCTTCCGCCAAATCCAGCAGTCCCTTCAGGAAGCGGTCCACCCACTTCTGCGGGACGTCGCTCGCGACGGCCAGCGATAAAAATACCGCCAGCAGCTCGCCACCCATCGCCGCGATGTCGCTCAGCCCGCGCGTCAGGCAGCGCCGTCCCACCAGCTCTGGACGTTGCCAATCGCGCCGAAAATGCACCTTCTCGATGGTCAGGTCGGTGGTCACCAGCAACTCGTGTCCTGGAGGAACGCGCAGCACCGCGCAGTCATCCCCAATGCCCGTCACCACCGATTTCCCTCCGCGGGCAAGGCGGCGAATCTGCTTAATCAGATTCTTTTCGCTAAGCGGCATGCCCATCACTATACCGCGGCTCCCATACCTAGGCTCCCACGCTCCGGGATGCCCGGCTCTGGCACCGGGTTGCGACCGCCTGACCCCTTACCGCAGTAATCTGGCCGGATGGGCACCGCCAATTACCCTGCCTTGGTAACCGTCCGAAAGGGCGTAGTGAGGTTGACACGAGGAATCAGGTTTGTTACCTTGTAATCCGCCGTTCACATACTTTGCCGAACCAAACTGCTGCAACGTGAATCGGTTGCAGCGAAATTGGATTTCGGCTTGCCTGGTTCCGTGGTTTTGGAAAGAGCCAGCCTGCTCCTGATGCGGCTGGTGGAATCAGGATTCCGAGCCCGAGCATGACAGTTCCGCTCCGGCAGGATTCCGAAGCAAAATTCGGTGCCCGGAAGTAGGATATTGCGTAAACGTTTCTACATATTTTTCGTAGCTCGCGACGAAGCCGGACAGCTTCGCAAGATCTCCATTCCCGTCCAATACCTCTACGTTCTTGTGGCCGGGTTGGCGATCGGCGCGCTCTGTCTCACGGGAATCGCCAGTTCTTATACCCGGATGCTGCAGAAAGTCGCCCACTATAACCAGCTCCGCACCGAGCAAGCCCAGCTCAAGGACCGCTATTCGCGTCTGGAACAGGTCGCCAAGGAACGGGACATTCAGGTAGCTTCTCTCGGCTCACTGGCCAGCGAGGTCTCCGCACTTTACGGCCTCAAGTCCGATCCGGCGATGGTGGCTGCCTCGACCGAGCAGATTCAAGCAGCGCAGGTGAATTCTTCGCTCGACCAGCTTTACGCCTTGAAGCACACGGCGCTGAGCGGCGCAGCCAGCGTCGGCATCTCACTCGGCCTCACCAAGAATTCCACCACGGCCGACTGGGTCCGCGCCAACTCGGCTCCGAACCTCTGGCCGGTTGAAGGCCAGATCACCGGCTCGTTCGGCGAGCGCATCGATCCGTTTAACGGAGAAGGCGCCTTCCACTCTGGCGTCGATATCTCCGCCAATGTCGGCTCGCCCGTGATCGCTCCTGCCGACGGCGTCGTTACCTTCGCCGACTTCCTGGGCGGCTACGGACGCGCCATCATGGTCGACCACGGACACGGCATCTCGACGCGCTTCGGCCACCTTTCCAGCTTCGCCGTCACCGCCGGACAATCCATCCACCGCGGCGACACCATCGGCTACGTCGGGTTAAGCGGACGCTCCACCGGCCCGCACCTTCACTACGAAGTCCGAATCAACGACGTCCCGGTGAACCCCTACAAATATCTGCGGCTCACCATGGCACACCTCGGCGGCTTTGCAGCCGGTTCGTAATCTCGAAATCTTTTCAGGAAAGTGCGTCAGGAAAAGCGTAGCGCGGACACTCTCGTCCGAGTGAACTGTTGCTTGCTTGAGTGGGTGCCCCAGGAGATTACTTGCTGTCGTTCCTTGAAACTTTGAAACCCTGAATCTTTAAAACCTCCCCTTACCCCTTCGCCTTCTTCACTTCCTCGATCAGCGGCGGCACAATGTCGAACAAGTTTCCGACGATGGCATAATCCGCAATCTCAAAAATCGGCGCCTCGGAATCTTTGTTAATCGCCACGATGCTCCGGGAACCCTTCATGCCGACAATATGCTGGATCGCCCCCGAGATTCCGAGCGCCAGATACAGCTTCGGGGCAACGGTCTGTCCCGACGATCCGACTTGGCGGTCCATCGGCAACCATCCGTTATCGCAGATCGGACGCGACGCCGCGAGCTCACCGCCCAGCGCGTCCGCCAAGTGCTTTGCCATTTCGATATTTTTCTGCTCCTTGATCCCGCGCCCCACCGACACAATAATCGCGGCCTGCGTCAAATCCACCACCTGCTTGGCTTCCTTGAAAACTTCATGCGGCTTGTTCCGGACAACGCCGTCTGGAACATCGACATTCACCGTCTCGACCGGCGCCGCCGCTGATCCCGCTTCGACTTTATCGGCGCGGAACGAGCCATTCTGAAATGTCACAAAGCAAGGCCCCGAGCCCGCAAAACTCACGTCGGCCACAAACTTTCCCTGAAACATTTGCCGCGTGAACAGCAACTTTCCGCCTTCATACCTGAACCCGATCACGTCGCTGATGGCCGTTGTATGCAGGGCGGTCGCGAGCTTCGGCACAAAATCCCGCACCTGGTACGTATGCGGCATCAATACCAGTTTCGCTGGATGCTTCCCCAAAAACTCCTGCAACGCATGCGCAAACGCGTCTGGCGTGTAGGGTTCGAGCCTGGCCGACTCGATGTCATATACCTTGGCGACCTTCTTCTCCGCCACCTCGCCCGCGATCGCAGCCACGCCCGAGCCCAGCACCGCCGCCTCCAGCGTCCATCCAGTCTGAGCAGCGATCGCCTGCCCAGCCACAATCGTCTCCCACGAGACGCGATTCAATTTTCCTTCGCGCTGTTCAACGACTACAAGAATTGTGTCCATAATCGGTTCTCAAATTACCCGCATTTCATTCTTCAGCTTTTCCACCAGCTTCTTCGCCACTTCCGCCGGAGGCCCTTCTAAAAACTCAGTGTTCTTCGTTTTCTGCGGTACGTGCAGCTTCTCGATCTTCTGCAAATTCCCCTCCATGGCTGACTGCACCTCGGCCATCATCACCTTGCGCAGCGGCTTCATCTTTGCCTGTTTGATCCCGATCAGCGTGGCATAGCGCAGCTTGTTAATCCCCGACTGGATGGTCAACACCGCCGGCAAAGGCATGTCGACAAACTGAAAGAACCCCGCTTCGAGTTCCCGCTTCACTCGGATGCCGCCGTCACTTTTTTCGATCTGCATAATGATGGTCGCGTGCGGCAATCCCAAAATCTCAGCCAGAATCACGCCCGTCTGCGCATAGCCGTAATCGTCCGATTGCAAGCCGGTAAAGATCAGATCAAACTTCTCATCCTTGATCGCCGCCGCGATGGCTCGCGCGGTGTTGTACGCATCGAGCCCGACAAAAGTATCGCCCTCGAGATGGATCGCCCGGTCCGCGCCTTTCGCCAGCGCCTCGCGCAACACCTGCAACGCCCGCGCCGGCCCCGCTGTGACCACCACCACCTCGCCGGTGTGCTTTTCCTTCTGCCGCAACGCCTCTTCGAGCGCGAATGCGTCCGGCTCATTCACCTCGTAGGAAACATCTTCGCGGATCCACGTCCCCGCATCATTCAGCTTCAGCGGAGCGTCTTTCTGCGGCACCTGCTTCATGCAAACCAAAATCTTCACGGATCGACTCCCATCCCTTGCAGCGTCAACTGGCACAGACCAAACTGGCTAGTATAAACGAGTGGATGCGTCCCGGACATTCCTGTCTGCGCCACACCCCGTACGCACCACCGTAACCTTGACCGCGCTCTTCCCGCTTGCCATGCTGACTTATCGTGAAAAAGTCGCAGAAGTCGCGCAAGAGCCCGCGTGCCCCGCGCATCCGCGTTCCCAATAACGAGCGCGCGCTATTTACCATCGACGATGACCGCTTCGTCGGCGTGCTTCACCGTCTTTCTCTTACCGGAGGCTCCGCCATCCTCTCGAAAGGCCCGATTCCCCACGGAACCATAGGTGAGATCGCTCTCAATACCGTTTACGGCAAAGTCAGCGCTCATATCGAATTCCTTCACACCGGAGCCGATGGCATCCCGCTCGCCCAAGCCTTCCGCTTCCTCGCCATGGAGGATACAAGTTCCAAGCGCTTCGCCGCCGCCGCAAAGCAGATGGAAACGGAAGGTTACAGCGACGCTCCGCAAACCAAACCATCTCCTCTTTCGGCGCCGGCCTCCGAAGCGCTAGGCCAGCTCCTCCACAGTGTCCGCCGCCTCGCTGCCACCCTCGTTGCCAACCATTTCTCCGTCAAGAGCTAACAGTCATCTGCTTCGATCGATTTCCAGGGATCCAGCAATGAATGACCAGCGAAAGGTGCCTCCAAAGAGCGCGGCGACAAAAAGGAATGGGCGAATAAATTGCGAAAGGAGAGCCGGGAAACTACTGGGCTACCTTCAACGCCCGATGGAAATATCGTTGGTCTAGTCGATTAAGCGTTCCGATTGGGACATGCGGAGACGAACGGCCGGCGACGCCTATTCCAGAAACGCGACGCTCTGCACGCCGGCAATCTCAAATCGCTTGCGGCAGCGCATGTTCTTGCACATCATCATGTCGTCTCGCCGCAACATGTAAGACCGCGCCTTGGCAAACTTCGCCCGGTCGCGATCGTCCGCCCGCGGCGGCAGACTCTTCTTCTTGGTGCGCACCAGCCACTGGATCTCATACTCGGCCGACTGGTGGCAATGCGGACAACTTAAATTTGCCGGCTTCTTATCGGACTTTTCGTCAAAAAATTCGCGCTCATCCATAAATTAGGGCTCTCGGCTTTCGGCTAACGCGACGCGTGCTCCTGCGCTTCGTGTTTGCGAAAGGCTGGAACTCGACGCCAACCTGAGATTATTGCACCTTTGGGCATCGAATGTGCGAAGATGCGAGTGCCCTTCGATCAGAAGACGAGCCCGTTTTCTTTGAGAAGGCTTGGAAGTTCCGGAAGCCAGCATCACGACTATGCCGCGCAAGCGCAAGAAAAAAGTCTTTTCCGCCGCCAAGATCGTCCGCGAAATGGCCCGCGAACGCGTCGGAAGTCCCAAACCCTCGCGCCTCGTCCCCGCCAAGAAGACCAAGCCCGAGAGGCACAAGCCCACCCTAGGCAAGCTGCTTGCAGATGAGTAGGCGAGAAAGAGATGGCGGAGAGAACACTCCGCCTCTTATTGGAACGTCGCTACTACGTCCGCTCCGCCCGTCGGGATGGTGACGGTGCAGTCGTTTCCCGTAGACGTAGTACAGCCCGTCCAACTCAGGAGGCTATGGCCCGAACTGGGCGCGGCGATGAGCCCCACCGAAGCCCCTACCGCGTACACGGCGATGCATTGTCCCGGGCAGCTTATACCGCCCGTCAGGCTGGTTACCGTTCCAATCCCAACTGGTGAGACCTGCACGCTTAACGTGCCTTCCGTGCCACCACCCGGGCAGAGCGGGTTGGTGGGATCATCTACTGTCACCGTCGCATAACCAATTACGATGTTCGACGCACCGTCGGTGCCCTCAGGAAGACTTGCTGAAATAGTCCCGCCACCGCAGCCGCCAGCTGGAGAAGCCGAGCCGGCGTCAATCGAAACCACACCGTCGTCAACCTTCCAGGTCGCCCGACTGGTGACGTCCTCCGTTGCCGGAGGATGGATATAGGTACCGATCGCGGTGAATTGTTCGGTTCCTGCGGGCGTCAGAAAAGTAAAAGTGGCCGGATGAATCTCGAGGCTCACCAGCTGTTTGTCGCGCCCGCAACTTGGCAGGCTCAACGCCGCTCCCACCGCCACCAGCGCGCCCATCGCGAGCCCAATATAGCTCTGCTTCTTCATACCCACCACTCTCCTGAGGCAAGTTTCCGCCTTGCCAGCTCATCGAATTGGGGGATGATGAAATCTAGCCGAAGCACGCCCAAAAAGCAAGCAACCCACGCGCAGCGCGGGCGTTCCCTTCGCCTTCGCTCAAGGCAGGCGCTGTCCTCAATGCTGCTGGTTGAGAGGAAGTTGTGAATGTCTGCTTTAATCCACGTGCTCGCCCACCTCGAACCCTTCTTCGGCCACGGGAAGCACGTCGCGCTCGCCTGCCACCCACACATAAAGCGTCGGCAGCAGGAAGATGCTCAGGATGAGGCTTGCGATGAGACCTCCGACGATAACGATCGCGAACGGGCGCTGAGAGTCAGAACCAATGGCGTGCGAGAGAGCGGCCGGCAGCAGGCCTAGAGTCGCTACCAGCATCGTCATCATGATGGGCCGCAGTCGCAACACGGCCCCCGCAACTGCGGCGTCTTCAATGGGATACCGCCGTGCCCTGAGCTGATTGATGTATTCCAGCATGATGACTCCGGTTTGCACACATACGCCGAACAGTGCCAGGAATCCTACGCCGGAAGAAACACTAAAATTGGTGTGCGTGATCCAAAGGGCAATCAGGCCGCCAATGGGTGCGACGGCAATGTTCACGAGAATCAACAGCGCCCATTTGACGGATTTGAACATCGTGTAAAGGATGATGAAGATGATGAGGATGGTGATGGGGAGTACGATCAGCAGCCGCGCGTTGGCTCTCTTCTGGCTTGCGTATTCTCCTTCCCAATCGAGGCTGTATCCGGTGGGCATTTTGACCTGTTCGTCCACCTTTCTGATCGCCTCTTCCACCGTGCTGCCGAGGTCACGACCGCGGACACTATACTTGATGGCAACATAACGCCGATTGCCCTCGCGATAGACTTCCGAAGCACCATCCGTCACGCTGATCTTGCACAGCTGGGCGAGCGATACCCGTGCGCCGGAGGGCGATAGCAGACGAATATTCTCGATTGCTTCCTTGGTATCGCGGTATTTTGGGAGATAGCGCATCGTAAGGTCGTATCGGGCCTCACCTTGGAGGACCTGGGTGAGCGCGTTTCCCCCAACCGCAGTCTGAACCGCGTCCTGCACGTCGGCAACATTGATCTGGTAACGAGCGGCCGCGTCGCGGTCTACAGTCACGTTCAGATTGGGCTGGCCGAGCACGCGGAAAACTCCGAGATCTTCAATGCCATTGATGTGGCGCATGATGTTGACGATCTCGTCGCTCTTCTGCTCGAGAACTTTCAAATCGTCGCCATAGATCTTCGTGGCCAGCGCGCCTTTCACTCCACTCACGGCCTCTTCCATATTATCTTCGATGGGCTGAGAAAATCCCCAGACGGCCCCGGGGATTTTGTCGAGTTCGCGACCCATGGCGGCGATCAATTCGTCCTTGTTTTCGTGAAACACCGGCCGCCATTCTTCTTTCGGCTTTAGATCGACGAAGTACTCGGTATTGAAAAACCCGGTCGTATCCGTGCCATCATCCGGGCGCCCGACCTGGCTCGTACATTGCGGAACCTCGGGGAAGGAGCAAAGCACGGCTCGGGCCTGGTTTGCGACCCGGATACCCTCATCCGGCCCGGTGCTGGGCGCAAGCGTGCCCCGCACCCAGAGTGCGCCTTCATCGAGGTGGGGCAGAAATTCAGAACCGATGACGCCGCTGAAGGCGAGGTAATTGCCCAGGATCGCCAGGAGCAGGCACACTCCGACGGTGACCGCACGATGACGAATGGCCCACCGAACTGCGGTGCGGTAGTGCTTGATCGAAAACTCCATCGCTGGATTGCGCCATTCCTTCGCTCCCTTCGCGAAAGCGAAACTTGCCAGCACGGGGGCGATCACAATCGAGAACAGCAATGCCCCGAGCAGCGCAAAGGCTACAGTCCAGGCCATGGGATGAAAAAGTCGGCCCTCAACGCGTTGCAGCGTAAAGATAGGCAAGTAAGCAGTAATGATGATGGCGATGGCATAAAACACCGGACGCTGCACTTCGTGCGCGGCCTCACTGATTCGCTCGGCCGGTGTTTTGGAGTCCCCGTTCTTGCGGCTTAAATGGCGCACGATGTTTTCGATCATCACCACCGCGCCATCCACCACCATGCCGAAATCCAAGGCACCGAGAGACAGGAGGTTGGCGGGAATGTGCCTGAAGTCCAAACAAATGGACGCAAACAACAGCGAAAAAGGAATGGTCGCCGCAACGATCAGCGCGCCCCGGACATTGCCGAGGAATAGAAGGAGGACAAGCGATACCAGGATCATTCCTTCCGCAAGGTTATGGAGCACGGTGTGCGTGGTGAAGTGAACCAGATCGCTGCGATCGATGAAGGGAACAACCTTTACGCCCGGAGGCAAAATATGATTGTTTAATTCCTCCACTTTGTCGTGGATGCCTTGCAGGGCCGTCTCTGCCGCTGCGCCCTTGCGCAACAGCACGATGCCCGACACGACATCATCGTTATCAACAATCTTCCCATCCTCGTGGTGAATGGCTCGGGCAAACTGGCCGAGGCGAATCTTTGGACCTTGCGAAACGACAGCAATGTCCTTGACCCGGAGCGGCGTGCCATTCTTGGTCATAATGACGGTGCGTTCGATGTCCTGGGCACGGTCGACCAATCCGACGGAGCGCACGTTGATCTGTTGCAGACCCTCTTGGATGAAGCTTCCGCCGGCGTTGACGTTGTTGTTGGTGAGCTGTTGCTCGACCTGGGCCAGGCTCAGGCCGTAAGAGACCAGTTTATTGGGGTCCACGCGAACCTGGTATTCGCGGGTGGGGCCGCCGAAGCTGGCCACGTCGACGATGTTGGGCACTGCTTTGAAATTTTTTTCGATAACCCAGTCTTCAATGGACTTCAGCTCCATCGGGTCATACGCCGGATTGGTGCTGTGCAAGGTGAAGAAATAAATCTGGCCGACCGGACTCCAGTCTGTGCCCATTTGTGGCACCACGCCCGGCGGCAGGGTAACTTGGCTGAGCCGCTCCAACACCCGCTCCCGATTCCAGTCGTTGTCCGATTCCTCGTCGAAGATCAGCTTCAGGTCGGAGAGTCCGAAGAGCGAGAACGACCGCAGGTGCACGACATGCGGGATGCCGTTCATCACGATTTCGAGCGGAATCGTGACCTGTTGTTCGATTTGTTCGGCCGAAATTCCCGGCCATTGCGTAATGATCTCAACGTAGTTGTCGGCTACGTCGGGATAGGCCTCAATGGGAAGGTCATGGAACGCGACGATGCCCGCGGCGAAAAGTATCAGTGCCAAACCCAACACGAGCAGGCGGTTGTTAAGAGCAAAATCAACGACTCGACGAATCATTTATTGCTCCAAGGTGTTTTCCAGTGCCAAAGCATTCGAGACCACTCGATCTCCGGGCTTAATACCTGAAACAACTTCCTGCAGTTTGTCGGAAAGCATGGTTCCCGTGACCACTTCCAGGCGTTTGAAATGCCCGGCGCCCAACGGTGTATAGACCCACTCGCGATCGTGCAAGTGCAGAATGGCGGTGGCGGGAACTGCGGCCCTGATTTCGGCTTGCTTACCGTAAAAGGTGGCCGTGACGAACATGCCCACCCGCATCATTCCAGGGTTGGCGACTTCGAGCCGAACTTTTGCTGTGCGGATCGTAGGATCGAGAACTGGCAGGATGTTGGCGATCCGCCCTTTCAAGACCCGGTTGGGATAAGCGGTCAGGCGGATATCCGCGAATTCGCCCACGTGCACGGCGTCGAGATCATTTTCGTAAACGTCGCAGATGATCCAGACATAAGAAAGATCAGAGATGGTGAAGGGATTAGGGGAACCCAATCCTTGCACGCCTGACGCGTTGGTAACTTGCTGATCCGTGATCACTCCTGATATCGGAGCGGTAATGTCGACGATTCCCGAGGGATGGTTCTTGTCGATGCCGAGAAGCCGCAACTGTTCGGTGGCGGCATCCAGATCGGCTTTGGCGTCCTGTGCCGTGTCCTCCGCTTGTTCCAGGGCACTCTTGGCGATGGCGCCCTTCTCGTAAAGAATCTGCGCCCGTTCGAGTTGTATGCGCGCCAAGCGCTCATCGTTCTCGGCCTTGCGATACACCTGGTAAGCTCCGGAAACGTCGTTGCTCTGAACTCTCAGCAGTAACTGGCCCTTCTTCACAGTGTCGCCCAGCCTGGACTTGATTTCCACGACTCGTCCTGCGGCCAGCGAGATCACGGGCACAGCGCGCGCGATATCGGGCTGCACCACGCCGGTGACATTCAGCGCGGGCACCGCTTTATGCTCAACCACCGTCACCAAGGGAAACTGGTCGGGGTGGTCAACCTTGAAGTTGTTGGCATCCAGGTCGGGCTCGACGGTTGCCTTGGGCGGCACTTCGGCCTTCGGGTCCGCTTTAGTTTCGCCGCAGCCGGCGAGGGCACAAGCAAGGGCCAGAGCCAGCGCCGCCCCGGCTAAGGATTCGAAACATCGGTTCTTCATTGAATCACCTCCCGGCCCACCGCCATATTCAATTGCGCCGCAGCCGTCAAATAGGAGCCAACCAAGTTCACGTAATTCAATTGCACGCTGCGGTACTCCGCCTGTGCGTTCAGGAAGTCCAGTAGCGATGCCCCGCCGTGCTGGTAGGAAAACGTAATCGTGTCCCGCACCCGGACCGATTGCTGCAGGTATTTGGCCTTGTAAGGCCGCAGTAGAACCAGGTTGCTGTCCACCGTGGCGTAGCTCGTGTCGACGTCACTGAGTACTTGTGCTTCGGCGGCATCGCGCAATCTTTCATTGCGCCTGATATCGAGTTGCGTGCGCAGTTTCTCTCCCTGGTTGCGGTCGAAGATGCGCAATGGAATGCTGACACTGACGCCGACCGTATTTATGGCAAACGGGTTATTGGTGGAAGAGTTGTGCGTATACCATGCGCTCAAGGTCGGATCGGTTGAGCCGTTGGCAACCGCGAGTTTGTGATCGGTCTGCGCCTTGTCCACCGCTTCAACGGCTGCCCTCAGGTCCGGCCGCGTGTCCATAGCGATCTTCCGGAACTCATCGCGGGGCATGAGTTGGTCGTTGAAGTCGTACGCTCCTGTCACGTCGAGTTGTTCAATCGGGGTTCGATCGTTTAGCAGCGTCAGCAGTTGAATCTTTGCGGTTTCGAGATTCTCCTCGGCAGCCTGCAAATCCGATTCATACTGCACCCGTTGCAGCTCCAATCGGTCGAGATCGATTTGCGCGATGTCGCCGGCACTGAAGCGAGTTCGACTGATATCGAGCACGCGGTCATAGTAGGCAAGGTTGTCTTTTGCCAGCTGGAGCACCGTTTTTGCCTGCAGAGTTGACACAAATGCGCCGCGCAGGCTGAAGAGCAGAGTTCTCTCCAGGTCGGCATGACTCGACTCGGCAATCAGGGTTCCCTTCTTTGCGCTCTCCAGGCGTAGCTCCCGCTTGTGCCGCCGCTCGTGCAGATAGCTAATGCCGGGCGTCTCAAAAGTGCCCGCGAACGGCCGCCAGACGCCTTTATTTGGTGCGATTTGGGTCCCATCCGCCGACAGAGTGAACTGTGGATTCGGACGCAGAAACGCCGTGATCTCCTGCGCCTTCGATTCGTCAATACTCAGCTTGTCTGCCAGCAGCGTCGGGTTGTTCATTTCGAAGCGGTCTTTCACGTTCTCCCAAGTCAGGCTTTGGGTGGGTTGCGGGGCCGGCGGCCGCGCTGGCTGCTGTGCGAATGAAGCTGCGACACCCCCAAGCGCCAGAACCAGGAGACGCCAGAAACATCGCCGGACTTTTATATGCATCCAGTAACTCCGTCAGAGCCTCAGGGACTTCCCGAAGGCTTGGTTGACATGTGGCTTACTATCCCTGTGGGATGTCCGCCATCTTATGAAGGCGGACCTCTCTGAGTATGTGGATTCCCTCGTAACAATTGCGTAAAGATGAGGGAAGTCGCCGTCATTCTTGAATGCAACCGATCTTGAATGCAACCGATCGGCGATTTAGCGAGCTACCCGAGGCGGGAGCATGGAGGAGCGCGGCTGGCGCGGAGGATCGAGGGAGCCACGGGCACCGAAAGAGGTGCGATGAAAAGTTCCAGCCGGCCCTCGCTAGTGAGTCCGAGCGAGGCCATGGTTGCGACCACAGCGGGCAGATTCTGCCAGGGGCTGTGCCAGACAGAAGCCTTTCCCACGGCTGCCTGGCCGACACCACGCTTACCGGGCGAGGATTCTTCCATCTCGGACCGCATGGCGTGCAGGTCGTCGCTGGCCGAGATCACAGGGAACAACAGAATGAGTGCGCAGCCGAGAGCGCACACGAAGACGACCGGGCATGCTGCCGGACGATCCGAACCGGTCGAAGAATTCCGTTGCCGCCACAGCAGCCAAGCGGGCAGCAGCAGAGAGAGCCAACAGAGATTAAGAAGAAGCTCCATACAAAATACCCAGGCCGCTTGGTGGAGACACTACGACCATAACCCGTGCAACTGCCTCAAGATAATCAGGATAGCACAGACACGGCAAGTGACTTCCGTGCTTGCCGTAGTGAGGCTGGGGCGGGCAAAGCCGCTACGGACCCTGCGTGACCTGCAAAGGTTGAGGGGTTTGGAGTCGCTGGCGAAGGATGGCTTTCCGGGTGGGGATTTCAGCAATCGCATCGGCATGGATCACATAGGCGCCATGGGGTAGAGTGTCGCCAAAGGGAATTTGAACGCTGGTAGCGCCGGCTTTCAGCGGGAAATGCTCGTAGCCGATGGCCGTCGCTCGCCCGTTGTCGGCAACGGCCACGATGATGACGGTCAGATCGAAGTCGTCCTTGGAACCGTTCGAGAGCTGAACGACCCCGTCAATCCGATTGTCGCGGACCTTTGGAGGTTGAAGCCATTCGATCAACAGAGAAGCGGCGACAACGGCCTGAAACTCCTTGTTGATGCTGTGCGCGGGATGGCCGGAGTCTTCTACTTTTAAGGTGAACGCGAAAACCCCGGGCTTGGTGGGGCGTCCAGCCAGGAGGCCCTCCGGTGTGAGCGTAACACCCTCGGGAAGATCGCCGCTGGCTACGCTCCAGACGTAGGGCAGAACGCCGCCGCTGGCATGAAGAAGTATGTGGAATTCCACGCCTGCGTCGAGTGGGGGCAGAGTTTCGTCCACAGCGGCGAGTGGGGGGGCCTGCCCGGCCAGCAGACTGCAGAAACAAATCAGGATCGCAAGGAGCCGCATGATTTGGGTGGAATCCATCCTGGTTCGTTTGATTTTACGCTGAGCACGGCGTAAAAGAACTGCAATATGTCCTATCGTGTGTCGCACCTTATAGTTGGCGTCTTACTCGTCTGCTTACTCGTCTGCTCGATTGTTTTCTCAATGACTGCGGACGCTCTGGCGCAGGCCGCAGCTCCATCCAAGCAGAAAACGAATAACGCTAACTCCGAAGAGGCCGCGGTCTTCGAACGAATCTTAAATCGTGCCCACTTTGAAAACGACGGAACAGAAGTGAGCGAGACCGAGGCCGTGGTGCGGATTCAGAGCCAGGCGGGCGTGGAAGAATTCGGCCAACTGGTTTTCGGATACTCCTCGGCGACCGAGAAGTTGGAGGTCGAATATGTCCGCGTGCGCAAGCCGGACGGACAGGTAGTTGTGACACCGGAGTCGACGGCGCAGGATTTCGCTCCCGACGTTCTGAAAGAAGCTCCGATGTACAGCGACTATCGGCAGCGGCATATTTCCGTGGCCGCGCTGCAGCCCGGGGACACGCTGGAATACCGCACCGTGACGCGGGTTCTCACACCACTCGCCACGGGAAACTTCTGGTACGAATATACATTTCCAAAAGGTGTGGTGGTCAACGAAGACCGGCTGGAGATTGATGTCCCGAAGGCGCGCGAGGTGAAGCTCAAGACGCCGAAGCGAAGGCCGGAGATTCAGGACACTGGAGACCGCCGCATCTACACCTGGGTGGTGAAGGACATCCAGCCGGAACGCGACAAAGAAAAAGACGAGATGGACGAGGACAAAGGTCCGGATGTTCAACTGACGACTTTCACCGACTGGAAGCAGGTGGCGCAATGGTATGCCAAGCTGCAGGGCGAGCGCATGACGGTGGACGAGAGCGTCCGAAAAAAAGCCGAGGATCTCACCAAGGGAGCCGACACGCCCACCGAGAAGGCGCGACGGCTCTATGATTTCGTGGCGCGGAATGTGCGTTACGTGAGCATCTCCCTCGGAGTCGGGCGCTATCAGCCGCACTCGGCCTCGGACGTTCTACAGAATGGTTACGGCGACTGCAAGGACAAACACACGTTGCTTTCCGCGCTGCTGCGGGCGGAGCGAATTCAGAGTTATCCGGTGCTGATCGGCAGCGCGCGCAAACTGGACGTGGACGTTCCCTCGCCGGCGCAGTTCGATCACGTGATCACGGCGGCACGACTGGGGACGGGAACGGAGCTGACCTGGCTCGATACGACTCCGGAAGTGACGCCCTTCGGGCTGATTCTTTACCAACTGCGAAACAAAGAAGCAGTAGTGGCGTCGGAGGATAGCGAGGGAGGCCTGCAGCGGACGCCGGCGGATTCGCCGATCAAGACCTTCATGCACTTCACGCTTGACGGCAAGTTCAGCGAGTTCGGCGCCCTCGATGCGACGCTCGAGGTCACGGCCCAGGGAGATCGCGATTGGCCGATGCGCGCGAGCTTTCGACGATTTTCGCAGGCTCAGTGGAAGGACTTTGCGAAAGCGCTCTCTGCGAGTTGGGGTTTGCCGGGTGACGTCGATGACGTTCAGCTCGATCCCATCGAAGACACGAGCAAGCCTTTTCATCTGAAGTATCACCTGCGCCAGGACCAATATTTTATAGTGCCGTCGGCGAGCGTGAATTTTCGTCCGATCCCGCCGCTGGGAATGCCTGCGATTCGAGCGTCGGAAAAGAGCACGGAACCCCTGAATATCGGTCCCGCGGGTGAAATGGACTACCGGGTCCGCTTGCAGTTTCCCTCCAACTACACGCTGCACACGCCGATGCGGGTGAATGTGTCACGCGATTATGGCGACTATTCATCGGCGTATTCGTTGAGCAAGGGAACTCTGGAAGGCGAACGCAAACTTGTTGTGAAGGTGAATGAGCTGGCGGCGCCGCGGCGCGCGGACTACGAATCGTTCCGCAGCGTAACGCAAGGTGATCAGGACCAGCTCTTGTCGTGCACCATCGTGACGCCGTCGGGACAAGGGGCGCAGACTGCGGCCGTGAAGATGGAAGGAACTCCCGAGGAACTGCACAAGGCGGGAGTGAAGGCGTTGCAGAGCAAGGATTATCGCACGGCGATCGACCTGCTGTTGCGCGCGGTGTTAGCGGATGCCGGACCGAATTCAAGCCTGAGCGATGGGTGGTATGACCTGGGACTGGCTTACGCCGGAGCGAACAATCATGCGGAGGCGATCGCGGCGTTTTACCAGCAACTCCTGCGGGATCCAAATCACAAGCACGCGAATGGTGAGCTCGCGATGGAACTCCAGCAAGCCGGACAGACCAACGAGGCGATCGCGGCATATCGCAAGCAGTTGGAAACGACTCCGTACGACAAGACGACGCTCAAAAATCTCGGTTTGTTACTGGCGCAGTTGGGACGGGATGCCGACGCCCGCACGGAACTGGAAGCGGCTGCCGCAATTCCTCCGGATGATCCGGAAACGAAGATGGCGCTGGCGCAGGTGTACGGGCGGTTAGGAGAGAGCGCGAAAGCGCAGGAGTTGATGAAGGGACTGACGGGCAGTGCGGGCACGGATTCGGGACAGGATATCTTCGCGTCGGCATTGAAGATGAAGAACGATATTGATCCGACCGAGACCGAGAACGATGCGCAGCAGGTTCTCTACGATATTGGAGGACAGTTCGACTCGGGCGAATTGGACCGGCTGGGGCCGTCGGCGTTCTCGTCGATGCGACTGGTGGCGCTGTCGTGGGCGCGGATAGGATGGGCAAAATTTCAGCGCGGCGAAAATCTGGCTGCGATGCAGTTTCTCACGTCGGCGTGGCTTCTGAGCCAGTCGGGGACGGTTGCCAACCGGCTGGGGCAGGTGCTCGAGAAGCAAGGGCAGCCGGAGAAGGCGTGCCATATGTATGCGCTGGCCGTGGCGGCGGGCGGAAGCACTAATGAAGTACAGGATTCGCGGGCGCGTTTGGCGAAGTTGGCTGGCGATTCCGGCGTTGCAGAGAAAAGCGCGGCGGAGAAAGATCTCGCACAGGCGCCGTCGGAGTTAGTGCAGGCGCGCACGGTGAAGCTCAGGCCGATCGTAACTAGTAGCAAGCCAGTTTCAGCGCGGTTCAACCTCGTGTTCGACAGCTCGCCGCGTCCCGAGCGCGCCGAGTTTGTGGACGGTGACGAAAGCCTTCGTTCAGCGGCCGAGCAACTGCGCGAGAAGGATTTCCCCGTGAGATTTCCGGATGTGTCGTCGGTGAAAATCGTCCGCCGGGGGCTGTTGAGCTGCGGCGGTCTGGGGTGCAGCATTGAGTTGCTGCCCATTGAGATGGAATCTTCTTCGGGAACCGCGCCGGGTTCGAAAAAGTGAGGCCGCGTCCCCTCGACGCATCTGCATCGACTCCGATAATCTAATGAGTCTTGTGAGGGAGGTCCTGTCCATGCGGGAGGCCGTCGAACGTCTGTGGCCGGAGATTCAGTGGATCAGCGATTCCAAGCTTCGGGAGCAGGTGACGCAAACTTGGATCAAGGCGCTCGAGCGCAGTCCGCTGAAGCCTGATGACCTGAATCAGATTCCTTTTACGCTGCTCGTTCCGAATTGTCCGATCACATTCATGGAACACAAGCGCTGCGTGGTGCATATTGCGTGGGACAGTGCGAAAGCGATGACGGACTTCATGGGCCGCGCTCTGCCGATCGACACCGACGTGGTGATTGCAGGTGCGATCCTGGCGGACGTCGGCAAGTTGTTGGAGTATGAGATCGGTCCAGACGGGAAGAGCCGGCAAAGTAAGCGCGGAGAAGCGTTGCGACATCCGTTTACCGGAGTCGCGTTGGCGATGGAGTGTGGCGTGCCGGACGCAGTCTGCCACGTCATCGCGGCGCACGCGGCCGAAGGCGATCTGGTGCAGCGCACGACCGAAGCGTTCATCGTGCATCACGCCGATTTCATGGCGTTTCTGCCGTTCAAGAATCCGAAGAACGTGAAAATTAAATAAGGTCTCAGTTCACAGGTGTCAGGTCTCACGTTTTACTGACGGCTGAAAGCTGATAGCTGACATCCTGCAATTTCATCGAGGAGATGTCCTTGCCGACACAACTATCTTCCACCAAAGAAACCATCACAGCGACCATGTCCCGCTGGGCTGCGGGGCTTGAATACAAGAAAATCTCGCAGGATGCGGTATATCAGGCCAAACGTTTCCTGCTCGATTCGGTAGGTTGCGCGCTGGGCGGATATCAGCAGCATGACGTGATCATTGCGCTCGAAGTACTGCATGAGATTGCCGGGCGCGGGCCGGCGACCGTGATCGGCACGAGCGAGAAGATGGACGCAGTTTCGGCATCGCTGGCGAATGCCCTGATGATCCGCTGCATGGATTACAACGACATTTACTGGAAGCAGGATCCGTCGCATCCTTCCGACATTTTTCCGGCCGCTATGGCGTGTTGCGAGCTCGCCAAAAGCGATGGCAAGGAATTGATCGTTGGATTTGTGTTGGGCCACGAGTTCGAAATGCGCTTTTGCGAGGCGGCGTTTCCGGGCATCCGCGAGCGCGGCTGGCATCATGCGACGCTGACGGCGTTTGTCTCGCCGATCGTGGCGGGGCGCGCGCTGCATTTGAGTGGGGAACAGATTCAGCATGCGATCGGAATTTCAGCTTCGCGGCATTGCACGATGGGCGCGGTGACTGCGGGCAAGCTAACGATGATGAAGAACACCGTCGATCCACTGGCCACGCAGAGCGGCGTTCTGGCGGCGCTGCTGGCCGAGCGAGGCTACAGCGGTCCCGAGCACGTGATCGACGGCAAGGAAGGATTGGTGTACTGCTTCGGTCCGGAGTGGAAACAGAATGTGCTGACTGACGGACTCGGCGAGTCATGGCGCATCACGCAGTGCGGCATGAAATTTTTCCCGACTGAAGCACTGACGCACGCTCCGATTTCCGCGATGCTTGACCTGGTCAAGGGCAACGACCTGTGTCCGGATGAAGTGGAGAAGATTCAGATTCGGTCGCTGGCGCGCGCGGCTGACATTCTTTCGGACCCGAGCAAATACGATCCGCGCACCAAGGAGACAGCAGACCATTCGCTGCCTTACGTAATTGCGGCGGCGCTGGTGGATCGGCAAGTGACCCCGGCGCAATTCGAGATGAAGAAGATCATGGACCCGGTGATTCGCGCGCAGCTGAAAAAAGTGGAAGTCGTGGCCGACCCCGAGATCGAGAAAGTTTTCCCGGCGCTGCAGCGAGTGATTGTGAACATTACAACCACCGACGGACGGAAATTCTCGAAACAGTTGGACTATCCAAAAGGCGATCCCCGAAATCCGCTGAGCGATGCGGAGATCGAAGAGAAATTCCGAGCGCTGGCAGAGGGCGTGCTTTCGGCGAAGGCGCAGGACAAGCTGATTGACGCAATTTGGAATCTGGAGAAGTGCGGGTCGGTTTCGAAGCTTATGGCGCTGATGAAAGCGGATGTGAAGAAAGCGAAATCGGCGAAGAAGGCCAGCAAGAAACGCCGCTAGCAAGAGGCACGTAGGGACGGCCGCCCTCGGCCGTCCAGCCGGACGAAGTCCCGCTTCTGGCGGCGGATACGAATCTGGCGAGCCGCGCTCAACTGCAGAGCCGAGGGCAGCTGTGCCTACGTGGGTAGGAGTAACTCATGGCAGATTTGAAATCGACGATTGCATCGGACCTAACGGCCCGTTACACAAAACTCGCGGGCATGGTCCGTGAGCTGGCGGCGCCGCTGAGCGAGGAGCAGTTTTGGGCCAAGCCCTTCGCGTTCGGCAATAGCTTTGGCCACCTCGTACTGCATCTCACCGGTAACTTGAATTACTACATCGGAGCGCAGATTGCGGGAACGGGCTATGTGCGGGATCGTCCTTTGGAGTTTTCGGAGGCGACGCGGCCATCCAAGGCAGAAGTGCTGAAGAAATTCGGTCAGGCGATCGAGATGGTACTCGGCGCGATCAACAGCCAGTCGGCGGATGACTGGACAGAAGAATATACCGCAGTGGGTGCGGACGCCCGCGACCGATTTGGTATCGTTCTGTCGTGCGCGACGCATCTGCACCATCACATCGGGCAGATGATGTATCTGGGGTTCGAGTTGAAGCGGAAGGGCTGAGTGATTGGGAATTCATCATGGGTCAAACCATCGTTGAAAAAATCGCGCAGAAACACATGACCGAAGGGCCGACGCGGCCGCTTCTGACAGGGGATTTCCTGTCGATTCGTCCGCACCGCTGCATGACACACGACAACACGTCGGCGGTGATGAGCAAGTTCAAGAGCATCGGCGCGAAGAAGGTGAAGGATTCGCAGCAGCTCATGTTCGCACTCGATCATGACATTCAGAATAAGGATGAAGCGAACCTGAAGAAGTACCGCGCGATTGAAGCATTCGCGAAAGAGCAGGGTGTGGATTTCTATCCTGCAGGGTCGGGCATCGGGCACCAGATCATGGTGGAGCGCGGTTATGTGGTTCCCGGTTCGTTCGTGGTTGCATCGGATTCGCATTCCAATATGTATGGCGCGTTGGGCGCGATCGGAACGCCGATTGTTCGCACCGATGCAGCCGCGGTGTGGGCTATGGGCGAATTCTGGTGGCAGATTCCGCGTTCGATTCAGGTCGTGCTCGAAGGCAGGTTGCCGGAGGGCGTCACTGGCAAGGACGTCATCATCACTTTATGCGGACTCTATAACCACGACGAATGCCTGAATGCGGCGGTCGAATTCACGGGGCCGGGAGTGGCGTCGCTCTCGATGGACGCGCGGCTTTCGATCTCGAATATGACCACGGAGTGGGGTCCGCTGGTGGGCTGGTTCCCCGTGGACGAGGTGACGATCCAGTATTTGCGAGGCGTTCACCAGCGGATCAAGGAGACGGGCACGAGCACGAGTAAGAACAAAGAGCGGTTTTCAGAAAAAGACATCGAGAGCTGGGGGAAGAATCCTCCGGCGCCGGATGCGGATGCGGTCTATGCGGCGCGGATTACGCTCGACCTCGGGCAAGTAACGCCCCACGTGTCGGGGCCCGATACGGTGCAGGTGATGCAATCGGTGGCTGAAATGGAGAAGAACAAAGTTGCGATCCAAAAGGCATATCTGATTTCATGCGTGAATTCGCGACTGGAAGATCTGGCGGCGGCGGCGAAGGTGCTTAAAGGTCAGAAAGTGGCCTCGGGCGTGAAGTTCTACTTGAGCGCAGCCAGTAAGTGGGTTCAGGAAGATGCTGAGAAGCGAGGCATCTGGCGGACGTTGATCGATGCGGGTGCGCATCCGCTGCCCTCGGGTTGCGGGCCGTGCATCGGGCTGGGCGTGGGATTGCTTGAGGCGGGCGAGGTCGGGATCTCGGCGACGAATCGGAACTTCAAAGGCCGCATGGGATCGCGGGATGCAAAGTGCTACCTGGCGAGTCCGGGAGTAGTGGCGGCGTCGGCGGTTGCCGGTTATATCCGCGGGCCGCATGAGTTCGCCGATCGCGCACCGCAGCGCGCCTACACCGAATTGGCATCGGCGTCGGCGCTGGGCGCCGCGGAGAAAGTTGAAATCCTGCCGGGCTTTCCACAACGCGTGAAGGGGCGTCTGGTTTTCATGCCGCAGGATAACATCAACACCGATGCGATTTATGGCAAGGACTACACCTATCGCGACGACATGACTCGGGAAATGATGGCGAAGGTGGTGATGGAGAATTACGATCCACAGTTCGCCGCGCGCGCGAAGGCGGGCGACGTGATCGTCAGCCAGTTCAACTTCGGTACGGGATCGAGCCGCGAACAGGCGGTCACGTGCCTTAAGGCGAAAGGGATTCCGCTGGTGATCGCGGCCAGCTTTTCGCAGACTTATCTGCGCAATGCATTTAACAATGGCTTCTTGTGTATCGAGGTGCCAGGATTGGTGGCGCGCGTGCGCGAGCAGTTTGCGAAGGAGATTGCGGCAAAGCAGAAGACGATCATTCCCGGGGATGAGATTGATATCGATTTCACATCGAGTACGATCAATTGGCGCGGAGAGAAGTTTGCGTTTCCGGCGCTGGGCAGCGTTCCGCAGTCGCTGGTAATTGCCGGCGGAGTGGAGAATCTGGTGGCGAACCGGTTAGGTGTGGCTTAGTGCTTACGAACTTTGTCATCCTGAGCGAAGCGGCGGATCTGCTTTTTTCCCGGCGCCCTCCGCGTCTCGGCGGTAAACATTCTTGAGGAGCATTCATGGCGAAATACACGGTTATTACCATGCCAGGAGACGGCATCGGAAACCAGGTTCTGCCGGAGTCATTGCGGGTTTTGGAAGCGGTCGCCTTTGACGCAGAGTACGTTCATGCCGATATCGGATGGGAGTGCTGGCGCGCGCAGGGCAATGCGTTGCCGGACCGGACGATCGAGTTACTAACAAGGTATAAGTTAGGTTTGTTTGGCGCGATTACATCGAAGCCAAACAAAGCGGCGCAGGCGGAACTCAAACCCGAGCTGCAGGGGAAGGGTTACGTTTATTACTCGCCGATCGTGACCATGCGGCAGAAATTCAATCTCGATATCTGCGTGCGGCCGTGCGTAGGGTTCACGGGCAATCCGTTGAATTACATTCGGAAGAAAGCGGATGGCGGCTACGTTGAGCCTGGTTTTGACGAACCAAAGATCGACACTACCGTATTCCGGCAGGGCACGGAGGGTATGTATGCAGGTGTGGAGTGGACGAACCCTCCGAAGAACGTGCGCGCCGCGTTGAACAGCCATCCCAGGTTCAAGGCTTTTGCCAACGTGCCCGGGCCGGAGCTCGCGGTGAGTTGCCGCATCATCACTCGCAAGGCGGCCCGGCGCATCGTGACCGCGGCTTTCGAATATGCGAAGAAGCGCGGGTTCAAGGGCGTCACGATTTGTGAGAAGCCGAATGTGGTGCGCGAGACTTCCGGCATGATGGAAGAAGTGGCAAAGGAGGTTGCGAAGAATTATCCGGCGATCGCACTTTGGTCGACGAACATTGATGCGCAACTGATGTGGCTGAACAAAAATCCGGAGGAGTACAACGTAATCGTGTCCTCGAATCTGTTCGGCGACATTCTTTCCGACGCGTTCGCAGGACTGGTGGGTGGACTCGGGTTCGCGGCGTCCGGCAATGTTGGCGATGACGTAGCGGTATTCGAGCCAACCCACGGATCCGCGCCGAAGTATGCCGAGCTGAATCCGCCCATCGTGAATCCCATTGCCATGATTCTTTCGGCGGCGATGATGCTCGATCACGTTGGGGAAGGCCACAAGGCAAACCGCATCCGCAAGGCGATCGCGGACGTGGTGCGTGAAGGGAAAGTCCGGACGTACGATATGATGCGTTTTACCGGTGGTCCGAAAGTGATCAGTCAGGGTGCGGCTTCGACGGTGCAGATGACGGACGCAATTTTGGAAAAACTGAAATAAGCGCCAGTTGGAAATCCCTGAGTTGCGGATCTTGAGTTGAGGAAATTATGAGCAGCGCTGTCGAGACTACGTCCCCGCGTTCTGCCGAGGCAGGCCATTGGGGCACAGAAGTTCGGTCGGATGTGCACGTCGCCTTTGAGGCGCGTGACAGCGGCGGGGTCGAGATCTCACTGGAATCGCGGGTCGCGCCCTATTATGGCACGGCGATCCTCGAACAGACGCGAGAAGTTCTGAGCGAACTCGGAGTGAACGACGCGCGGGTTGCGATTCATGATGAAGGCGCTTTGCCTTTTGTTATCGCGGCTCGCATCGAGGCGGCGGCGAGGCGCGCAGGGATCGCACTCGGCAAACGCTCGCTGCCGGAGCAGCATCCGCTACCGCCGCCGTCGCAAAAGGACCGGCTGCGTCGATCGCGTCTGTATCTGCCGGGCTCTGAACCGAAGTACTACATCAACGCCTCATTGCATGGGCCGGATGCGGTGATTCTCGATCTGGAAGATTCGGTGCATCGCGGAGAGAAAGATGCCGCCCGCATCCTGGTGCGAAATACTTTGCGGACGGTCGATTTTGGATCATGCGAGCGCATGGTGCGCATTAACCAGTTGCCGCTGGGGCTCGAAGATCTGGCGGAAGTGGTGGGCGAGAGTCCGGATCTGATTCTGATTCCGAAGGTCGAGGAGTCCGAGCAGGTACGGGAAGTGGATCGGATGATCGGCGAGATTAAGACGCGCCACGGAATTATCCGGCCGATCTGGATCATGCCGATCCTGGAGTCGGCGCTGGGGATCGAGAACGCATTCGCCGTCGCAACGGCAAGCGAAAACGTAGCGGCGCTGACGATTGGGCTGGAGGATTACACGGCCGATCTGGGCGTGGTGAAGACCGCGGAAGGACGTGAGTCGCAATATGCGCGGTCGCGCGTGGTGAATGCGGCGCACGCCGCGGGAGTGCAGGCGATTGACTCGGTCTTCAGCGATGTCGCCGACATGGACGCGCTGCGACGCTGGGCGGAAGCCTCGAGGGCTATGGGATTCGAAGGCATGGGATGCATTCATCCCGGACAGATTCGCGTGATCCACGAGGCGTTTCAACCGAGCGCAGCCGAGATCGAAAAGGCGCGGAACGTGGTTGCCGCTTTTGAGGAAGCGCAGAACAAGGGATTGGCCGTGGTGAGTCTAGGCTCGAAGATGATCGATCCGCCGGTGGTGCAGCGGGCGCTGAAGCTGGTGGAGCGGGCAAAGGCGATGGGAGTGATTTCGTGAGTGTGAGTGCGAATGCGAATGCAAAAGAAAGAGTAGAACTGGCGCATAACGCGGCAGGCCGCGCGGTGCCGACGATGGTGAACGGCAAGCCGCAGACTCCGTTTCTGGGTGTGGGGAAGTACCAGCCGCGCGGGCGGAAGGCGGCGCCGGCAATCTGCTCCAATAAAGATTATCCAGATAGTGGCGATAAGCGCGTGGCCGATCTGGAGACCGCGCTGCGCAAATGCGGGCTGCGCGACGGGATGGTGATCTCGAACCATCATCATCTGCGCGACGGCGATAAAGTGGCGCTGATGGCGCTGGAGGCGGCGGCCAGGATCGGCGTCAAAGATCTGATGTGGTTCCCGAGCGCGTCGTTCCCTTCCCAGGAGAGTGCGATCTATCTGATGGAAAAAGGCGTGATCCATCACATCGAAGGCTCGATGAACGGGCCGCTGGGCGACTATTGCACGCAGGGAAGGATGCGCGGCATGGGTGTGCTGCGTTCGCATGGCGGCCGCTACCAGGCGATCCAGGACGGAGAAGTTCACATTGACGTCGCCGTGATTGCCGCGCCAACCGCCGATTTTTTCGGGAATGCGGATGGCTCGCATGGTAAGTCGGCTTGTGGCTTGCTGGGTTTTGCGCTGGCGGATTCGATCTACGCGGATCGCGTGGTCGTGGTCACCGATAACCTAGTGCCGTTTCCTTGTGTGCCCTGGCAGATTCAGGGCAACAACGTGGACTTTGTGGTGGAAGTGGAATCGATCGGCGATCCAGAGAAGATTGTTTCCGGCACGACGCAGATTACGCGTTCGCCGGACCGGCTGCGGATCGCGGAGTTGGTGGCCCAGTTTCTGCGGGCCGCAGGAATCATGAAGAACGGATTTTCATTCCAGGCAGGAGCCGGCGGAATCGCGTTGGCATTCGTCGAGTATCTGAAACAGATGATGAAACAGGATGGAGTGAAGGCGCGCTTCGTTCGCGGTGGATCGACGAAATTCTTGGTCGAGTTGCTGCAAGAAGGGCTGACAGATTACATCCTGGATGGGCAGACGTTTGATCTCGACGGCGTGAGGTCGATCGCGAGCGATCCGCGGCACGTGGCCACTTCACCGTTCACTTCGTACAACTACCACGGCAAAGGGAACTTCGCTTCGCTGGTCGATGCCGTGGTGTTGGGCGCGACGGAGGTGGACGTGAACTTCAACGCTAACGTGGTGACGCACTCCGATGGACGCTTGCTGCACGGCATTGGCGGATGGCAGAACTGCCTGTTTGCCGGATGCACGATTCTCGCGCTGCCTTCGTTCCGCGATCGCATCCCCGTGATCGTGGACGAAGTGACGACCATGACCGGACCGGGCGAGATGATCGACGTGGTCGTGACCGAGCGCGGAATTGCAATCAATCCGCGACGCACGGACTTGCTCCATGCAGTAGCAGTGCAGGGATCGAAGCTGCCAATTCGTCCGATTCAGGACATCAAAGCGGAAGTCGAGAAAATTTGCGGCAAGCCGGCGCGGCCGAAGTTGGGCGATCGTCCGTGCGCGGTGGTGAAGTGGGTGGATGGGACGGTGCTGGATACGGTGTGGCAGGTTAGCTGAGACCGTCGGGCCCGCGGCTGTCTTGTTAACCGCACAGATCGCAGAGCGCGCGGAGAAACAGCTTCAGTCTGGACTGAAATATCCTCCAATCTTCGAAGCCTGCTATCTTTGCCCGATTTTCCTTTGTGGAGGCGCGAGTGCGCGGACTGAAAGCGAAGCGAATTCTGATCACCGGCGGGGCCAGTGGCATAGGAGCGGCCACGGCAGCGCGATTTCTTGAAGAAGGATCGGTGGTGTGCGTGCTCGACCGCGACGCGGAGGCGCGGCGGAAGATTCTTCACGAATTGCCCGGTCTGGCGGCAGCGCTCGATGCCGATGTCTCGAGTTTGAAGCAAGTGCAGGCCGCCTTTGCCGAAGCGATTCGCCTGATGGGCGGCGTGGATGTGCTGGTGAATAACGCGGGCATCAGCATCCGTCATAACTTTCTCGACATCACGCCGGAAGAGTGGAACAAAGTGATTGCCGTGAATCTTACCGGAATGTTCTACGTCGCGCAGACGGCCGCACGGCACATGATGGAGCGCGGCGGCGGCGTCATTCTGCAAACGGCCTCGACCAACGGCATTATGGGGTATCCGTTCTATGCGGATTACAACGCCACCAAGGCGGGCGTGATCGAGTTGACGAAGTCGATGGCGCTGGAACTTGCGCCGAAAGTCAGGGTCTGCGCGGTGGCTCCGGGATACGTGCTGACGCCAATGCAGCGCGCCGAGTACACGGATGAAATGCTCGAAGAGGTCAACCGGAAGATTCCTTTGCGCCGTCATGCTCAGCCAGAAGAGATTGCGGCGCTGTTCGCATTCCTCGCCTCGGACGATGCGCAAAATATAACCGGCCACGTGTACACGTGCGACGGCGGAGAAACCGCGGGAGGGCTGGCCAGCCGGTAAGCCATGCAGCGTGAAGGGCGAGTTGCGGGGAAGGTTGCGCTGATTACCGGCGCGGCATCGGGCATAGGACGCGCGACTGCACTGCTGTTCGCGCGCGAAGGAGCGGCGATTGCCTTGGCGGATTTGAATGCGGGTGCCGGCCAGCGTGTCGCTGACGAGATTACCCAATTCGGCGGGCGTGCCTTCTTTGAGCCCGTGGACGTGACGCGAGCCACAGATTGCCAGCGCCTCGTCGAGCGCGCGATTCGCGAGTTTGGCCGAATCGACGTTCTGTTCAACAACGCCGGCATCATTCGGCGGGCGACGGTTCTTGATCTTAGCGAAGAAGACTGGGACCGGGTGATGGCGGTGAACGTGAAGTCGATCTACCTGCTGTCGCGCGAAGTGATTCCGCATATGCAGAAAGCGGGCGGCGGAACGATCATCAACACGGCTTCAGGATGGGGACTGGCTGGCGGCGCAAGGGCTGCGGTTTACTGTGCTTCGAAGGGTGCCGTCGTGCTGCTGACGAAAGCGATGGCCATTGACCATGGACCGCAGAAGATTCGCGTGAATTGTATCTGCCCCGGCGACACCGATACCGGCATGCTGCGCGAAGAAGCGCAGCAACTCGGAGAAGAGAACAGCCGCTTTCTTGCCGAAGCGGCAAAGCGTCCGCTGGGCCGGGTGGGGACGCCACAGGAAATTGCGCAGGCCGCGCTGTATCTCGCGAGCGATGCGTCTTCGTTTGTCACCGGCACGGCGCTGGTCGTCGATGGCGGCGGGCTGGCGGGATCGGTTTGATTGATGCGCCTCGAGAACAAAGTTGCTTTGATCACGGGTGGCACGTCCGGCATCGGCGCGGCGGCGGCCGAACTGTTTGCGCGCGAGGGCGCGAAGGTTGCCATCACCGGCCGCAATGAGTCTCGCGGCCACGCAGTGACGGCGCGCATTCTTCAGTCCGGCGGGACGGCAATTTTTCTGCGCACCGACGTTCGCAAGGCCGCCGAATGCCAGCGGGCGGTGGACGAAACGGTGCGCTCCTACGGGCGGCTCGACATTCTGTTCAACAACGCGGGAGTCTTCTTTCCGCAGACGGCGATCGACTGTTCCGAAGAAGAATGGGATCTGCAGATTGACATCAATCTGAAGGGAACGTTCCTGATGTCGAAGTATGCGCTCGGGCCGATGATCGCCGAGGGTGGCGGAGTGATCGTCAACAACAGTTCGGGCTGGGGGCTAGTCGGTGGCGACAAGGCGGTGGCATATTGCGCCTCGAAGGGCGGAGTCGTTCTGCTCACCAAGGCGATGGCCATTGATCATGGGCGGCAGGGCATCCGCGTGAACTGCATATGCCCGGGCGACGTGGACACCCCGATGCTGCCGGAAGATGCGCGACTGCGCGGCCTGGACTGGAAGACCTATCGGGCGGGTTGCGAGAATCGGCCATTGGGACGGATTGGGACCGTCGACGAGATCGCGAAAGCCGTGCTCTTCCTGGCATCGGACGATTCGTCGTTTGTGACCGGAGCGGCGCTGGTGGTGGATGGCGGCGGTACGGCAGATTAGCGATCGAATTCAATTTCGTAGACTTCAATTTCAACGACTTCAATTTTCATGATCACGAAAACAACGACGAAGACGAATAGGCGCGAGAGGTCGCGCGATTGGTATGAGCGCGCGCAGCAATCGCTGATCGAAGGCGTGAACTCGCCGTCGCGCGGCGCAGCCGTGTACTCGCCGGGGCCGGTGGTGCTGGAGCGTGGCCGCGGATCGCGCGTCTGGGACCTTGACGGAAACGAGTACATCGATTTCATGATGTCGTTCGGCGCGCTGATTCAGGGGCATGCGCATCCGAAAATTGTTGAGGTGGTTTCCGAGACGATGGCCGGCGGTTCGCATTTCGCAGCTGCCACTCCGGCGGAGGCGGAAGCCGCCGAGCGCTTCCGGCGCATGGTGCCAACCGCGGAGGCGGTGCGCTTCACCAACAGCGGCACTGAAGCCACGATGCTCGCCTTGCGCCTCGCCCGCGCGCACACGGGACGAACAAAGTTCCTCAAGTTCGAAGGCCACTACCACGGTTGGTACGACCCTTATTGTTTGAACGGGCATAGCCATCCGGCGGACCAACTGGGGCCGAGAGAGAATCCCACTCGATTTCCGGATTCGGAGGGTATTCCGGCGTCGGTGTTCGACGATGTGGTGCTCGCGCCGTGGAACGATCTGGAAGCGCTTGAAAGTATTCTGCGCCGGCACGGGCGAGAACTGGCCGCTGTGATCACCGAGCCGATTATGGCGAACATGGGTTGCATCCTGCCGCGCGATGGATATTTGCAGAAAGTCTGCGATCTGGCGCATCAGTTCGGCGCGCTGTTTATTTTGGATGAAGTTGTAACCGGATTCCGCTACGCGCCAGGCGGATGCCAACAGCGTTACGGCCTGAAGCCGGACCTCAGCGCGTTCGGCAAGGCTTTGGGAGCGGGATTCCCCATTGGCGCCGTGGCGGGTCCGCGCGCGATCCTCGACCGCATGCGTTGGGGCAGCGGCATGGTGCTGCACTACGGAACCTTCAACGGCCACCGGCTCACTATGCGCGTAATCGCGGCGAATCTGGATCTGCTCACGGCGAATGAGGGCGCGGTTTACAAGCAGATATATGGGGTCGGAGATGCCGCCATTGCTGGTCTGCGGGATGTTTTTCGTCGAAGAAAGATTGACGCCGTCGTTCAAGGTTTCGGCCCGATGTTTCAGATCTACTTCACCGGCCGCGACGCGATCCATGATTATCGCGACTACTGCCAGTACGCCAACACGGCAAAGTACTCGCGATTCATTCACGGACTGCTCGATCGCGGCATCTACATGACGCCTTCGAACGGATTGCACTGGATTATTTCGACGGCACATACCATGCAGGACGTGGAGACGCTCTTGCCAGCCGCTGACGAAGTCTGCGCGGAGATGCCATGAGCACGGTCGTCTTCCTCGGCGGAGGGCGGATCACCTCGGCGATGCTGGCGGGTATGCGCCTCCGCAAGACCAGGCACCGCCTCGTCGTGCATGATCGCAATCCGGGCAAGTTGCGTGATCTGAAAAAGCGTTACGCGGTTGCGGTCGAGCCCGACCTGAATCGCGCAATCCAGCAGGCGGACGTGCTGATCGTCGCGGTTCGCCCGAGTTCGTTGCGCGCGCTTCTTCAGGCAGTCGGGAAAGTGATCGGGGAAGTAAACCGGCCATCGCCATCAGTCGGGCGACAGACGCTCGCAGTCAGTCTGGCCGCAGGTGTGCCGCTCCGCGTACTGAGCAAGGTGGCCGGCCCTTTCGTACAATGGGCCCGTGCCATGCCGAGTCCGGTTTGCCGCAGCGGGCGCGGCCTGACGGCGGTGACCTTTCCCCGGACTTTGCCGCGCGCGGATCGCAAACGCGTCCAGGCTCTTTTCGCCAGCTTCGGCCATGTCGTCGAAATCCCAGAAAGCAAGTTCGATGCGTTCACCGTGACTTTCTCATGCAGCCACGGCTATCACGCGCTCGCGACTCTGGCGCGAGCTGCGCAAGCGGCCGGTCTTGATCGAAACACGGCGCTGCTGGCGAGCGCGCACGCGTTGGCGGATGGGATCATCGCCTGGCGCGATGGAAAACATTCCCTGGAGTCGCTGCTGGAGGAGGCGGCCACTCCTGGCGGCATTGCGGCGGCGACTGCGATTAAGATGGACGCTGCCGGATACGAGCGCGCAGTGCGGCAAGGCGTTGCTGCCGGAATGCGACGGACCCATGCGAACGCGGGTATATGACTTTTCGGGAAGTGATCACCATCCGCTTGCATATTCGTCCAGACCTGTCTTTCGTGTGCGGCTCAAAGCCAGCAAAATTGTCTTCTGGAGTTCCAATGCGATTTTTGATCTGTATGCCGGCGGCCGGGCATCGACATCGGGCTTTTTACGCAACCTGTTAAAGCTCTGAACCATGAAGATATGCGCCACCATTCCGGAAGCTCGCGCTGCCTGCCGCGCTGCCCGCGCGAGTCATAAACGCCTGGGCCTCGTTCCAACCATGGGCGCTCTGCATGAAGGCCACCTGTCGCTGGTCCGCGCTGCAAAAGCGCAGTGCGACGCCGTTGCCGTTTCCATCTTCGTGAACCCCACCCAATTTGGCCCGACAGAAGATCTGTCGAAGTATCCGCGCCAATTCGATCGCGACTGCCGGCTGCTGGAAAATGAGGGTGTCGAGATCCTCTTCGCGCCGCCGGTCGAAGAGATCTATCCCGATGGCGAAGTCACCTGGGTGTTTGTCGAAAGCCTGAGCGAAAAGCTTGATGGGCGCTCCCGCCCCGGCCATTTCCGCGGCGTGACCACGATCGTCGCCAAGCTGTTTCACATCCTCGAGCCCGAGGCCGCGTTCTTCGGACAGAAAGACGCCGCGCAGCTAGCCGTGATCCGTCGCATGGTCGAAGACCTGAACTTCGCGGTCGCAATTGTCGCCTGTCCCATCGTGCGCGAACCCGACGGCCTGGCCATGAGTTCCCGCAACGCGTACCTGAATCGAGAAGAGCGCGGCCGCGCACAGGTGCTGCAACGGTCGTTACAGAAAGCTCGGCAGCAATTTCAAGCCGGAGAAAGATGCGCTGCCAAGCTGATCTCCGCCGCCAAAGGAGTCTTGGCCGGCGAGCCGCAAGTCGCGCTCGATTATTTCGAAATTGTCGATCCGGATACGCTCGATCCGGTCGAACAGATTTCCCAAGAGACGCTGGTCGCCGTCGCCGCCTACGTTGGCTCTACTCGCTTGATTGACAACATGGTTCTGAATCCCTGAGCAGAAATAGCTGGCGATAACGGCGCGCTCAAGTTGGTGCTGCGCAACCTTGCGCTCGCGCTCTACTTCAGCCCCAATCAACTGCCGGTTGCGCCCCAGTGGAGCATTATTGTGCTTTTCGTGCTTTTATTCGTAGCCGGGCTGGCAACTTTGTATTACATGCTGCGTAAAGTCGCGACCGCAACCAGGGTGCAGGCAGCAGCCCAAAGGCTTCAGTAGATTTGAAAAATCGAAGCGCTACGACCTTCGCCCCGAAACAAACGGATTTCCGGCAATGAAGTAACGCAACGGCTGCTCGGCTGACTTCACGATCCCGATGCGCGGCGTGACCGTTACGCGGCGCACGCGATAGCCGTCATCGACAATGCGGAGGTCCGAGCGCGCGCTCACCAAGCTCTTCCCGTTGTCCCGGGCGCGCGTGATTTGGAGAGCATCGGCCATGCGTCCTGGGCCGGAAGAAATCTTTTTGAGAGAAGAAATCTTCTTGCGCTTGGTTTCTTTCGCTACCTCGTCCGCTACTTCCATCCCTCGCGCCTCCGCCATTTGCTCGATGCCCGCCACTGGCTCCAGAGCCCGAAACAGCACGCATCCGGGCACTCCGTCGGGCAGGCAGGAAACATTCAGGCAGTAGTGATTGCCATAGATGAAGTACACATAAGCGTGACCGGGAGGGCCGAACAGGACGGAATTCCGCGCCGTCCGGCCCGCCGCTGCGTGCGCCGCCGCATCGCCTTTGCCAAGATACGCTTCGGTTTCGACAATTCGCCCCGCCAGAATTCCGCACGGCGTTTCGCGGACCAGCAGTTTCCCCAGCAACGCCCGCGCCACCCGCTGCGGATCGCGGTTGAAGAACTCCGCCTTCAGCAAAGTAACGCGGTCAAGCGAATTCATGCCTGCCAATCCCGCGTACCTCGTCAGGCCGCGCCCTTCAGGTACGCCAGCACCTCTTCCGCGTGCCCTTCCGCTGTCACATTCTTGAAGATGTGCTTGATCTTGCCGTCGGGGGCAATGACGAAGGTCGTCCGCGCGATCCCTTTTATTTTCTTGCCGTACATTTGCCTCTCTTTGACCACGCCGAACAAATTTGCGATCTTCTTCTCCGCATCGGCCAGCAACGGGAAAGGCAAACTGAACTTGGTCTGAAATTTTTTCTGCGCGGCCGCCGTGTCCGCCGAAATCCCGAGCAGCACCACGCCTGTCTTCTTGATTTCCTCGTAGGTATCGCGAAAGCCGCACGCTTCCTTGGTGCACCCAGGCGTGTCGGCCTTAGGATAGAAATAAAGCACCACGGTCTTGCCGCGAAAATCTTTTAAGGCAACCTCTTTCCCGTTCTCGTCCGTCGTACTGAAGTCTGAGGATTTATCATTAACTTCCATGGGATTGTCTCCTCGCCGCTCACCGTTATATCGCAACGGGATGTTTGCCGTCACCTTGGCCGTCTCGATCGGGCTCGCCAGCTCATGGCTTGTCGCCCAAGGTCCCATGCCGCAGTACGGGCATAAGCCGGCTTCCACCAAAGGACCACGAGCCCTTGGACTGATCCAGCTTTCGCCCAAGGGCAAAGGCCGCCTCATTCCCATTGCCATCATGATGGACGGAAAATTTTATGATGCAGGCTCCTATAAGGCGGCGCCCGTTCCCATGGCTCTCGATTTCGGAATCGTCTACGAAGGTTTTCGCACCGGCGTGTCGCAGGGCATCTTCACCATCACGCAACCTGGACAACTCAACCACGTTTGGATTGCCGAAGGTACGTGGCTTCCTGCAGGAGCGATTGACCCCAATAAACGCAAGAAATACGCGCCACCCGTCATCGCAGACGAAGACAAGAGCGGGCCACCCGTACTTCACCGCCGCAGCGAGAAGTCCAGCTCAGAGAGCAGCTCCGATAGCAAGGATAAAGATAAAGACCAGCAAAAGCCCGCGACCGCTCCAGCGCCGCCGACTGCCGCGCCGCCCGCCAGCACGCCGGCTCCGCCGCCGTCGCCGGATACTGCCAAGGCGCCTGCGACACCAGAGCCCGCGAAGGCTTCTGCGCCTCCTTCTGCGTCCGAGGAGCCGATCGACGATCCGAATCGGCCCAGGCTGCGACGCGGGAAGCCGGACTCAAGCACGCACCGCGAACCCTTTACCACGTTCGACGCTCTGACGGACGCGGTGCCGGCGGGCACAGCGAAGCCCGATGCAACTGCAAAAGATTCCGCAGCGTCTGCGCCGCAAATCACCTTCATCCCAGCGATTTCCGATGCCGGCGGCCCTGATCCGCGTCCCTACACCTACGATGTGAAGCCCGCGGAAGAAGCCATCTACCGCAACAAGATGCTTGATCTCGCCGCGACCCAGCTTCGCCCCCAGGCAGGCGCTGCAAAAGATGCTGCGCCCGCGCCCAAGAAAGCGTCTCCTGGCAAATCGGCGAACAAACCCGCCGGCAAGTTGCCCAAGCTTGCCTTCGATGATGTGAGCTTGCACATTTTTGATCTCTCCAATTCGAATGAGCCGGTGCTGGTGCTTTCCGCGAAGACTCACCCGCCTGCTGCCGAAACCTTCGAAGAACCAAAGGAGATCACGCTGATCGCCCGCGCCAACCTCGAAGGCGAATTGCGAAAACTATTTTTCTCGCAAACGGATTCACGACATCTCGACGTCACTCCGCGGATGGAACTGATCGATGCGGTCGATGCCGATGGCGATGGCCGCGGCGAATTGCTGTTCCGGCGCACCTTCGACGATGGCAGCGCCTATGCGATCTACCGCGTCACCGCCGACCGGCTCTGGCCGCTGTTTGAGGGGACACCTTAAAGGCAGGTCTCAGGTGTTAGGTGCCAGGAAACCCCAACCGCGTCATAGGTTCTGCTTTTCCTGAGACCTGACACCTGAGAGCTTTCCGTTTACAATTTCAGGCTCGCAGAGGTGAGACCCATGCGCACAACTTCTCGAAGCCTTTTCCTCTTGCTGATTTTGTCTCTCTCTTTGTCCCTTTCGGCCTTCGCGGTTGATGGCAAAGCCGTTTCCTACAAGTCCGGTGAAGACACCGTCAATGGAATTCTCTACACTCCCGCCGGGAAAGGACCGTTTCCAGCACTCATCGTGATTCACGAGTATTGGGGACTGAACGACTGGGTGAAGCAGCAAGCCGAGAAGCTCGCCGGCCAGGGATACGTCGCGCTGGCGATCGATCTGTATCGCGGCAAAGTTGCCGACAATCCAGACCTGGCCCACGAACTGATGCGCGGCTTGCCCGAAGACCGGGCTACCCGTGATTTGCGAGCCGCCTTCGACTTTCTGGCGACGCAAGCGAGCGTGAAAAAAGATCGGATCGGCTCGATCGGCTGGTGCATGGGCGGAGGCTACGCGCTCGATACGGCGCTCGTCGAACCGCAATTGGCGGCAACCGTGATCAACTACGGGCATCTCGCGACGGAACCGTCGGAACTCAAGAAGATCAATGCTCCGATTCTGGGGCTTTTTGGCGGGCAGGATCGCGGCATCACCCCGGAAGACGTGAAGAAGTTTCAGCAATCCATGGAACAGCTGGGCAAGAAGATCGAGGTGAAGATCTATCCGGACGCGGGACACGCGTTTGAAAATCCCAACAATAAGCAGGGATACCGTCCTGAGGACGCCGCTGACGCGTGGCAGCGCACGGTCGATTTTCTGGCCGTGACACTGAAGACGCGACACTGAAGAAATGAGCGGCGGCGGCTCGGATTTCTGGTGAGCGTCCGGGACCGGGCGTGCCGTCCAGTGCAAAATATTTCTGCGGTCAAAAGCTGTCCTCAGGGCCTAAAAAGCCCGCATTTTAGCGGTCTTCAGTGGCACGGCTGAAGCTGCGTCGTTCCCGAAAACATTGCCGCGGCCTTCCCAAAAACATTCATGAAACCAGTTGCAGCGAGGACGCAAGGAATTTCCACTTGCCAGACGGTACTACTCTGGTTACTATGCACGCATCTTTATAATTGGCATTCAGTCTTACGATTGAGTTAGTCGCTTATCTATGAATATCGGCGAGACCATCCGCAACTTCCGGCTCCAGCGAAACATGTCACAAGGCGACATCGAAAAGCGCACCGGCCTGTTGCGCTGCTACCTGTCGCGCGTTGAAAACGGCCACACCATCCCTTCGCTGGACACGCTCGCCAAGATCGCCGGGGCAATGGATTTGGCGTTGTCGCAATTCTTTGATGAGGGCCGCAGGGACGGCCATAAGGGGTTGCCGCAGCTCTCCGACGATGAAGTCCGCTTCCTGAGCCAGATGCGCCGCTATTCCGCGAATCTGAACGACAGCGACCGGAAGCTGGTGCTGGCAATGGTGAAGAAAATGGCGTCGAGCACGTCGAAATGAGCCTTTCACCGGTTGTCAGCTTTCAGTTTTCAGTGGAACCGCTGAGATGAAAACTGACAAATGATAGCTGACAGCTGCTCTCTAGCAGGTTGCGGAAAAACTCGATTTGAAGATTTGAAGCGGACGGAGTACCCCGAAACTCTCTTGTTTCCACAGCACAACCTGATAAGAAGAAAGCATGCGTGGAAAAGACGAGCAGCAGTTGGATGTGT
>Ga0208821_1000082_pt1 | contig 77914 bp, 62 predicted proteins | sample June2015DPH_20_5_FD_184720 | JGI IMG/M metagenome (GOLD analysis project Ga0208821, IMG submission 184720) | Peatland microbial communities from SPRUCE experiment site at the Marcell Experimental Forest, Minnesota, USA - June2015DPH_20_40... | ecosystem: Environmental > Terrestrial > Soil >...
GTGTGTTCGCAGGCCGGAAAATGAATCCGCGGGACACCAGCGGATGCAGCCAAAACCCTTCCCCGAGTCACAAAATCACGGTGACTGGAGAGAATCTAAGTCGCGGCGTCCCTTTTTCCGCAGCCTGCTAAACAACAAAGCGAAGAAGCCCAGATTCGCTCGATTGGATGGATGGGGCATTCGCTTCGACATTTACAGCAAGTGCAATAGATGTGGCGTCACTGACATCACCGACATAGGGAAAACTGCCAGTGAGTACGTTCTGGGCGTTCTCTATGACGTTCCGGTTCGCCTCGTGGTGCCAGTAGCAGGAAGACGTTCGAGGATGGATGAGATTGAGGGCGCGAAGCCGGACGGGACTGGGAATTACAAACGTATTCCTGTGACCGTCCAAGTGAAGAACGGGCGCAAGATCATCGCAATTACCTACGCGGGTACTGATACTGGAAGAGCGAAATTCAAGTGCAAAGGTGCCGAGGAGCGGCAGGTGAGTCAAGACTACTTTCAGCATCTCGAAACAGGAGCCAAAAGGTTTAAGTTCCCAACTGATTACGTGGCATACCTCAAGGAGAAAGCAGGATCGCTTGCGTATGGTCGGGGTCCGCTGTCCCTACGAAACCCCCATCAGTAATCCGATCACAGAATCTCGAAAGAATCCACGAACTCCCTGTAGCTGTGTGCCCTCTTTGGGCTGTATAGAACCGAAAGATTATAGATGGTGTTCGACATGAGAACCACGATACCGTCAAGTCCCCAGTGGCCTTTGACTTGAACTTGATACTCGATAGCGGGATAGTTGCTAAATGTAATGAACTTCTCCGACAACAACTCTGCCTTATCAAGTGATTGCATCATTTCAAGAATCGCTGTTTCTAAGAACTCTTCGGGAGGGCCAACATATTTCATTACCCGCGTGACACCGATCTGGTAGATGAGCGTACTTAGAAGGCTGCCTCTATTGCATACGTAGACGGCCGTGCCAGGAGATGTCCCATCGTCTCTTCCCATGAGACTGTGGAATCGCCTTTCCACCACCTGGAAACAGGATTCGAAAGCCCTCTTTGTCTGATGTATAGGATCGCCAGTCCTCGGTCTTGGGTTTCTTGAAGAACATGTTCCTCCCCGTCCGAAGCGAAGCCCGGCGGCGGAATCAGCAAGGCTTCAGCGTCCAGCGATTCGAATCGCGTGTCGCTTACTGTATCAGCATCCCATTCCCATTCGGCTCTTCCGGAGGAATCACCACAGCAGCCGCGACCCGGTCTCCCGGCTCGACGTTCAGCAGCCGCACACCCTGCGCCGACCGCCCCGATTCGCGGATGAACTTCGATTCGATGCGGATGATCTTGCCGTACTGGCTGATCAGCATAACCTCTGATTTCTCAGTCACCTGCGAGATGCCAACGACTTTGCCGTTGCGTGCCGTGGTCTTGACGTTGATCACGCCCTTGCCGCCGCGATTGGTGAGGCGATACTCATCGGCGGGAGTGCGCTTGCCGTATCCGTTCTCGGTAACAGAGAGAATGAGCGAGCCCTTCTCAGGAATCAAGTCCGCGACCTCGGGCGCGACCTCGCCTTCTTTAGCCACAGCTTGAACTTCCGGCTTGAGCGTGGTGGCCATGCCGACAATGTAATCTTTCTCCGCCAGGTTCATGCCGCGCACGCCCGTGGCGTTGCGTCCCATGGAGCGCACGTCGTTCTCGTCGAAACGAATCGCTTGCCCGTCATGCGAGGCCAGGAAAACGATTTGGTTGCCGTCGGTCAGCGAGGCCGCTACCAACTCGTCGCCCGGCTCGATATTGATGGCGATGATGCCGCGCGACATCACGTGGGAGAAGTCTTTCACTTCGGTCTTCTTCACCGTGCCGTTATGAGTGACGAAAAAGACGTACCTGCCCTCTTCTTCCAGATCGCGCACGGCGAGCATGGTGCGCACGGTTTCTCCCGGCTGCAGACCGACGAGGTTGCCCACGTGCTTCCCTTTGCCGGCAGCCGCGATGTCGGGAATCTCGTACACCTTCAGCCAGTACACGCGTCCGGTGTTGGTGAAGATCAGGATGTAGGCGTGAGTTGAGGCGATGAACAGATGCTCTACGAAATCCTCGTCGCGCGTCTTCATGCCCGTGCGCCCGGTGCCGCCGCGCCGCTGCATGCGGTAAGTCGAGATCGGAGTGCGTTTCATGTAGCCGGAATGGCTGACCGTGACCGCAACCTGTTCGTCGGCGATCAGGTCTTCCAGCATGATTTCCGCAGCCTCGTCTTCGATGACGGTACGGCGCTCGTCGCCGTAGAGCTTCTTAACTTCTTCCAGTTCCTTGATGATGACTTTGCGCAGCTTCGCCTCGGAAGCAAGAATTGATTCGTATTCCGCGATGGCCTCGCGCACCTGCTTCAACTCGTTAGAAATTTCATCGATTGAGAGCTTGGTCAGCCGGTGCAGCTGCAATTCGAGGATGGCGTCCGCCTGCTTAGCAGTAAAAGGTTTCTCGGGATCGAGCTTCGGAGCGCGTCCGGTGGTGTTGACGTCGATCTTTTTGCCGCCAAAGTACGTAACTAAATTTTCTCGAGCGTCGGCGCGGTTGGCGCTGCCGCGGATGATCGCGATCACGTTATCGAGGTGATCGAGCGCGGTCAGGTAGCCTTCCAAAATGTGCTCGCGATCGCGCGCTTTGTTGAGCAAATACGAAGTGCGCCGCCGCACTACATCGACGCGATGGTCGATGAAGTGTTTGATGGCCTGGATCAGCCCCATTTCCTTCGGCTGCCCGTTGACCACGGCCAGCAGAATCATGCTGAAACCTTCCTGCATCGAGGTGTGCTTGAAGAGCTGGTTGAGCACGATCTGCGGTTCGGCTCCGCGCTTGAGTTCGATCACGATGCGCATGCCGTCGCGATCGCTTTCGTCGCGGATGTCGGAGATGTCGTCGATCGTCTTGTCGTTGACCAGATCGGCGATGCGCTCGATCAGACGAGCCTTATTCACCTGGTAGGGAATCTCGGTGACGATGATCGCCTGCTTTTCTTTGGTGACGTTTTCAATAGCGGCGCGGGCGCGCATCATGAAACGGCCGCGGCCCGTCCTGTATGCCTCAAAGATCCCGGCGCGGCCATGAATAATGCCTGCCGTCGGAAAGTCAGGTCCCTGCACGAACTTGAGTACGTCGGCGAGTTGCGCGTTGGGATTATTCACCAGTGTGATAGTTGCATCGACAATCTCAGTCAAATTGTGCGGCGGAATCTTCGTGGCCATGCCCACGGCGATGCCATCGGAGCCATTTACCAGCAAGTTGGGAAACCGCGCGGGAAGAACCGCAGGCTGCGTTTCCGTGCCGTCGTAATTCGGGTAAAAGTCGACCGCTTCCTTGTCGAGATCCTCGAGCAACGCGGTGGAAACGCGCGTCAAACGAGCTTCGGTGTAACGATCCGCCGCTGGCGGGTCGCCATCGACCGAGCCAAAGTTGCCTTGCCCATCGACCAGCGGTGCGCGCATGGCGAAGGGCTGCGCGAGGCGAACCAAGGCATCGTAAACGGCGAGGTTGCCGTGGGGATGGTACTTGCCCATGACTTCTCCGACGATGCGGGCACACTTACGCGTAGCCCGTCCCGGAGCCAGGCCCATCTGCTGCATGGTGTAAAGAATGCGGCGATGCACCGGCTTCAGTCCGTCGCGCACATCGGGCAGCGCCCGGCCGATGATCACCGACAATGAGTAATCGAGATACGACCGCTTCATCTCGTCTTCAATGTTGACGGGCTGCATGTTGAGGGCGCCCGGACCTGTCGGAGATTGTCCGTCGGGAGAATGTCCATCGCCTCCGGAAGGAGGAGTGAGGGGAAGCTCAGGATTCTGATCGTCAGCCATGAAAGTCAGCTCTCAGTTCTCGGTTGTCAGTTCTCAGTAAAGGCTTGGTGCAGCCTGCGTGAGGACGGACGCCTCGCCCGTCCAATCGGAGCGCGGTTCCGCTCACTCTGTCTCGCCACAAATCTCGCTAAGTTCTTGCATCTACAGGCATTATCTGACAGAATTTACTACAGAATTATACCACGTTCGGGGTCGTTGGGGTCGGACGCCGTTAGCTTTTCAGGCTCCTATTTCAGGCTCTTCGCAACGTCAGCAGCGTGATTTCTGGCGGGGCGCCGAGCCGAACCGGGAAGCCGAGGGTTCCGAGGCCCCGGTTCACATAGAGCGCAGCCTTCTGCAAGCCGTTGCTCTCAGGCGCGGTGCCCGCCTGCATCGGCAGATGATAAAGCCCCGCGACGAACGGCGTGAACAACCGCGCCGGGCTGACGCTGTGATCCACGATCTCAAACTTTACCTGGCCGCCGTGAGTGTGACCGGCAAGGCTGAGTTCGATTCCGAGCGCAGCAGCGCGATGGAACGAGTTCGGATTGTGCGAGAGTAAAAAATTCGGCATGTCGCGCCGGATCAGATGCTCAATTTCCGCGAGCATCGGCCCAGTGCGCTCGCCGCTGGTCATGTGATCGCGCTGGTAATCCACGCCAATCAGATTAAAGCGCCCGCCGTTATGCTCCACCACCGAGTTCGAAGCGCGCAGCAGCCGCATTCCTCTTTCGCGAAAAAGCCGTTCCGCGTCGTCTTCTACTCCTGCATAAATTTCGTGATTGCCATTGCATCCCCAGACTCCGAGCGGCGCGCGCAGCCGGCTCAACTCGCTAATGCAAGCGTCCAGCGGATCGCCTTCGCTGCTGACGAAGTCTCCCGTGACGAAAGAAATGTCGGGTTGCAGCCCGTTCGCCATGTCGACGGCGCGCGCGATTTCGTGCGGCGGCATGTAGTCGCCAATGTGTATGTCGCTGAGCTGTGCGATGCGCAGCCCGTCGAGCTCTGGCGGAAGATTGGCGACGGGCACATCGACGCGCTCGATAGTGTAACGCAAACGGCCGGCGGCAAATCCATAGGTAGCCGCGAGGAATGGAAATCCTCCAGCAAGAGCCGCGGCGTATTGAAAGAACGTCCGGCGCGAGGGACTGAACTCACCGGCGACCGCTCCGGGGCGAAGCCGGGCCGCAGCATTGGTGGCCCACTCGATCGCTCCCACCGATTCAACCGCTAGGAATCCGAAGACGGAAGCGACCAACCACAGGCGGGCAAATGTGACGAGTGTTTTGCCCAGATTCAAACTGCCAAAGTTCAAGCCGAAGCTGAGACGCGAAATCCCGTGCCCAAGCAGCGGATCGAGAACCGTCGCGAGAAGCGCAGCGGCGAGCGCGATCAGTCCGGCATGAAGCCCAAAACGCAACTGCGCATTCGAGAACGAACCAATCCATGTCCACGCCCGCATGAACCAGAATCGCTGCACGGCGTAGACAACTAAAAGAAACAGCGCGAAGAGAAGAACGCGGCTAATAATCAGGGCAATACTCCGTTGAGGAACGCTTTGATATTGGATGCATGGCGCACCGAAGAAGGCTCGCGCCAAAGAGCCGCCAACGCAATCGGCTTCCGGAACAAATGCTACGGTAAGCCAATGAATCTGCTTTTCCCAGCAGACCCTGAATCCTTTTGCCAAGACTCCCGCTCTTCCCTAATGTAGGAGGAAATTTGAGCTCCACCATAACCGTCTCTCATCTGCGAGATCATGCATCCACACCGGCGCTGCTCGTGGACGTGCGCTCCGGCACCGAATTTGCTTCGGGCCACATCCCGGGTGCTGTCAACATCCCCATGGACCAGATCGAAGCGCGCTTTGACGATCTCGGTCTCAATCTCGATCTTTCCATCGTCCTCATCTGTCAGTCCGGCAAGCGTGCACGCATGACCGCCGGCCTGCTTGAGCCCTGCCAGCGGCAGATTTCGGTTCTCGAGGGCGGTACGAGAGCATGGATCGAAGCCGGCCTCCCGGTCGTGGCCAGCGTGAAGACGCGGTGGTCCCTCGAACGTCAGGTCCGTCTGGGCGCGGGTTTGCTGGTGCTGGCCAGCGCCATCCTGGCGCTGACGGTTAATCCGCGCTGGGTCTTTCTCTGCGGATTTGTCGGTTTGGGCCTCACCTTCGCCGGACTCACCGACATCTGCGCGATGGGGATCATCCTGGAAAAAATGCCGTGGAATAAATGTCGCAAGCTGAGTCAATACAAGATCGCCGCTCCGAGTGCGGAACAACCCGGGACTTGTCCGTGATCGTCTGCCATGCGGTGGAGACTGAGCAGTGTCACAATGGATCCGTGGACTTCGACACATTAGCCAGACAGCACAAGGACGCAGTCTATCGACAGATGATCCGCGTGTGCGGCAACCGGGAAGATGCCGAGGACGTGTTGATTGAGGCCCTGCTCAAGGCATACCGTCATCTCGATCAATTGCGCGAATCGGCAGCTTTTCGTGCCTGGCTCGTGCAGATCGCGAAACGTGTTTGTTGGCAATTGAAGGAGCGCGAATCGTTGCTCCCGCTCTTGCAACTTTCGATGTTAGAGGACGAAGGCCGCGAGGTTCCCGGAACCGAGTCTCCTCCAGATGTGCAACTGGCACGGCAACAGATGAAGCAACTGCTGAACGAAGCCATCGATGCGTTGCCCGCGCTCTACCGCCCGGCCTACGAGTTACGCGATGTCGAAGATCTGCCGGGCGACGAAGTCGCGCGGAGGCTGGGAATCTCGCGAGCCGCCATGAAATCGCGGTTGCACCGGGCCCGCAATCTGGTGAGGGTTCACCTCGACGCCGCGCTTGCTCGTCAAGTTGCGAAATAGCTGTTCGTTGAATCCGTCTGCTGTTGGCCGATGATGATGGTTGAAGGTTTGGAGGGTCTTATGGAAATCACAGTAGAACATCTCGGAGCATTGCAGTTTGAAATCAAGGCGCGTCAACACGCCGTCGTGAGCGACCAGCCGCCGGAGAACGGTGGCCACGACGAAGGCATGACACCGCCGGAACTCCTGCTCGCATCGTTGGGCTCGTGTGTCGGCTTTTATGCGGCGCAATATCTGCGCAAACACAAGCTGGCAATGGAAGGCACGCGCGTCCGGGTAACTGCCGACAAGCTGAGGGATCCCGCGCGCATCGATAACTTTCGAATCGAAATCGAAACCCCTGCGATATTAACTGAGCAACATCGGGACGGGGTCAAGAACGCAGCGCATCATTGCCTGATTCACAACACGCTTTTACATCCGCCTAAAATCGAGGTCGAAGTCGCGCATCCCGTGCCGACAGCGCTTTGAGTGGCGGACTAAACCGCCGGGGCCCACGTCTCGCGGTTTTCGAAACGTGGGACGCCACGGGCGTTTCCACTTCTGCCAGCTTGGCTTCTGCTCTCTTTCATCACAAATACCCGGGAACCGTCGGTATGTCCCGGCACAGCCGGGCAACGCTATTGGCAAGGTAGTTGGCCTCGACGTTGCACTCCCGGGGAATGTGAATAATCGCGAACTCCAGGCTCCGAGCCAGTTTGCGACAAATCCAGTTCAAAGAATACAGCCTCGAACTCCGGCAAGCATATTCGCCGCACATTTGACGCACCACCACGTCGGAATCCGAGTAAACACGAAGCGAAAGCGCTCTCCTAGTCAGGGCACATTGCAGAGCTTCCAGCAGCGCTACGTACTCGGCCACGTTGTTGTCCTGCCAGCCGATCCACTTGGCAATGCGGATGCAGCCTCCCGCAGAATCTTCGACGATGACCCCGATACCGGACGGACCAGGACTCCCATGGGAGCTGCCGTCCACGTAAGCTACCAGGTGGCAACGTGTCATTTTCTCGACTCCTAACAACACGATGCGTGAAAATGGTTTACCACGTCAAGAGAATTCCATGGTTCTTTGTGTTCATCTCGTGAAAAGATTTCCACAGGGCGGCAATATCGACGTTGAGGCAAATTCCTTCCCGTGTCCGCAAAAGCCTTGACTGACCGGCCATCTGGATGGTTGACCGATCCGTTGCCGACCCGCTGGTTGCACAAAAAACGGGCGTTGACAACTTCGCTAAAAGGGCTAGGATTAGTCCATCGATGGCCGAAAGGATTGGCTTCATAATCGTTGCCAACCGAAGTAGGCTGGGTGATTCGTAGAGCGGGGCGACTCGCTCGGCGGCCAGACCCGAAAAATCCGACGGCTCTGCGAAGGAGACGCTTGGGGTTTGGTTCTGCGAAAGCAGAAATCGCATCAGGAACCGCGACGGTACACGTATCCACGACGCACACTCCCTCGCAGGAGTTAGCGGCTAGAGCGTAACCAATGTCGCGGTTCTTTTCATTTCCCCCCAAGTTTCGTGCCAGCCGATCCGTTCTTTCAGCGTCATCTCATATTCCATTGGCTCGTCCAGCAAAGGCAGCCTAGGGACATGTTGAAGATAAGCGCCAAACCTCAGTGGTTCTGTCCCATCAAAGCAACCTCGTTGAGCCTATCCTCTGGATGGGCTTGAGATTTTCGTCCACCAGGCCGCTTCCGGAATTTTGTCTGTAGCTTGTCGAGGTATACGTAGTAGACCGGGGTGATGTAGAGCGTTATGACCTGCGAAAAGAGCAGACCGCCCACTACCGCCAAGCCCAGTCCTCGCCGCGAGTCTGCGCCCGCGCCAAAGCCAATCGCGATGGGCAGAGTTCCCATCAAGGCCGCCATGGTGGTCATCATGATCGGCCGGAACCGGACGAGCGCGCCCTGATAGATCGATTCTTCCGGGCTCTTTCCTTCTGCCCGCTCTGCTTCCAGGGCGAAGTCAATCATCATGATGGCATTCTTCTTGACGATGCCGATCAGCATGATGATCCCCACGAACGAGTAAAGATTCAGCTCCTGGTGGAAGAGGTTGAGAGTCAGGAGCGCGCCGACGCCGGCTGAAGGCAAACCGGAGAGAATTGTCAGGGGATGAATGAAGCTCTCATACAGAATTCCAAGAATGATGTAGATCACCAGAATCGCCGCCAGCAGCAACAAGCCCATGCCGGTGAATGAGTTTTGGAAAGCTTGAGCAGTCCCCTGGAACGTGCCTAGGATGTCCCCCGGGAGCACTCGATTTGCCTCGCGCTCGACTAGTTTTGTCGCGTCGCCCAGCGCGGTTCCGGGCTTAAGGTTGAAGCTGATGGTTGCGGCCGGCAACTGGCCCAGGTGATTCACCGTCAGGGGACCCACGGAAGGTACCAGCTTCGCGACCGTGTCGAGTGGAATCATTTTCCCTCCGCTGGAGCGGACGTATAGAAGGGAAAGCTTGTCAGGGTTGTTCTGGAATTCCGGCAACAATTCTACGATGACGTAGTACTCATTGTTGGGCGAGTATATGGTGCTGATCTGGCGGGTACCGTACGCCGAATAGAGAGCATCGGAAACCTGAGCCGGCGTCAATCCAAGTGCGTAAGCTTTGTCGTGGTCGACTTCCACGGTGAGCTGCGGGTTGCTCACCTGCACGTCGCTGGTAACGTCCTGCAATTGCGGAAGTGCGCGGAGAGCACTCTCCAGCTTGGGCGCATCCTGGTAAAGCTCCGTCGTGTCGGGCGATTGCAGCGTGTACTGATATTGCGACTTGGTCAGAGATCCGCCGATGCGGATGGTTGGCGGAATTTGCATGAACACATTCAGTCCCGGAATCTGCGATACCTTCGGACGAAGTTCCTGAATCACCTCCATCGCGCTCATGTTGTGGACACGATCTTTCTTATCCTTCAGCCGAAAGAAGATGCGGCCCTGATTGATGGGACTGCCGATTGCGGAAAACGTGTTCATGACACTGGGATCGGTGCGCACAACATCGGCCACCTTCTGCTGCAACTGCATCATGTCCTGAAACGCAATTCCCTGCTGCGCTTCGGTGAACGCGAAGACCAGGCCTTGATCTTCGTCCGGAATGAATCCGGTCTTCGAGATCGTGTACAGATAAAATGTCAGCCCGATCACCACGAAAGAGACCATCAGCGTTGCGAATTTGTGCCGCAGGACTGCCTTTAGGCTGCGGTCGTAACCACGCAACCAGGCATCGAAAACCCGTTCGCTGAAATTGAAGAGCCGTCCGTGGCCTGACCGCTCCTGGTGACGGAGAAACCGGCTGCAGAGCATCGGAGTCAGGGTCAGCGATACGAATCCCGAAACCAGGATCGCGACGCCAATGGTCACCGCGAATTCATGCAGCAAACGTCCGATGATTCCACCCATGAACAGCAGCGGAATAAAGACGGCGGCCAGCGACAGCGTCATCGAGAGAATGGTGAAGCCAATCTCGCTGGCGCCATCCATCGCAGCTTGCAGCGGTTGCTTGCCCATCTCCATGTGGCGGACGATGTTCTCCAACATGACGATGGCGTCGTCCACCACGAATCCGACCGACAACGTCAGGGCCATCAAGGAAAGATTGTCGAGGCTATAGCCCAGCAGGTACATCACCGAAAAAGTCCCGATGATGGACATGGGCAAAGCGAGAGACGGGATGATGGTGGCGGAAACGTTTCGCAGGAAAACGAAGATCACCATGATGACCAGAGCAATGGTCAGCAGCAGGGTGAACTTCACATCGTTGACCGACGCACGAATGGAGACAGAGCGGTCATAAAGCGTGTCAATTCGCACCGCGGCAGGCGTATGCTCTTCCAGTCTCGGCAGCAGCTTCTTGATGCTGTCCACGACCAAAACGGTATTGGTCCCTGGCTGCTTTTGAACCGCCAGCACGATGGCCCGAACTCCGTTGAACCAGCCCGCGGTCTTGTCATTCAGCACGCTGTCAGTCACGCGGCCGAGTTCGTTCAGGCGAACCGGGGAACCATTCCGGTAGGCCACTACCATGGGCCCGAACTGCAGAGCGTTCATCCGCTGCCCGTTGGATAGAATCGTGAACGTTTGGTTCTGTCCATAAAGCGTGCCCGTGGGAAGGTTGGTATTTCCCGATTGCAGCGCTGCCGTGACTTCGTCGATCCCGATCTGGCGTGAAGCCAGAGCACTCGGATCGAGCTGCGCCCGCATGGCGTACTTCTGTGCTCCATACACTTGCACCTGCGCCACGCCGGACACCATGGAGATGTTCTGGGCAATGGTCGTCTCCGCGGCCTCGTCGACATCGGACAGCTTCATGGTCGGCGAACTCAGCGACAAATAGAGGATGGGCGAATCGGCGGGATTCACTTTCTGGAAAGTCGGCGGCGTCGGCATCTCCGGGGGCAATTGCCCCCCAGCCGCTGTGATGGCTGCCTGGACGTCTAATGCAGCGCCATCGAGGTTCCGGCTGAGGTTGAACTGAATAGTGATCCCAGTTTGCCCAAGAGAATTCGCGGACGTCATCGAGTCAATGCCGGCGATCGTCGAGAATTGCTTTTCCAGCGGAGTGGCAACCGAAGAAGCCATCGTGTCCGGACTCGCGCCCGGAAGCGAGGCGCTCACCAAAATTGTGGGAAAGTCCACATTCGGCAGGTCGCTGACGGGCAGCAATTGATAGGCGAAAATACCAAAGATGAGAATAGCGGCCATGATCAACGTGGTCATAATGGGCCGCTTGATGAAGAGATCGGAGAGACTCACAGTCCGCCTCCGGCAGGACCGCTGGCAGCAGCCGTACCCGTCTGAGTTCCGGGCAAGGGCAAAGTGCCTTGCACCGTCACTTTGGCGTCCGGGGCCACGCGCAACTGGCCGTTCACAATCACCTGCTCACCTGTCTTCAGTCCGTCCGAAATCAGCGTCAGATTCTGATACACCCCCGCCGTCTTCACGGGGCGCGATTCAGCCGTGCTGTCCGTTCTGACGACATATACGTATTCGCCTTGCTGTCCGGTTTGAATCGCTTTTGTCGGGACGACGACAGCATCCTTCTGTGTCGAAAGCACCAACGCAACATCGACAAACTCTCCCGGCCACAACCGTCGGTCCTTGTTCTGAAACGTGCCTTTCAGCTTGAACATGCCGGTCGTGGTGTCGACTCCGTTGTCAATGAACGTCAACCGACCCTCTGCCGGACTGTCCGATTGTCCCTTGGGATAAGCCAGGACTTTGAGCTGTCCCGAAGAAAAGTGATGCCGGAGCCGATCTAAGTTCGCTTCCGGCACAGAAAAGGTGACGTAGATCGGAGTGACTTGGTTCAACTGCAACAGATACGGCGTATCATTCGCCTTCACCAGATTGCCCAGATTGATCATCAATGTTCCCGTGCGTGCGTCGATGGGAGCGACGATGTCGGTGTATTGCAGTTGCACGCGGGCGGCATCGACGGCGGCCTTGTCTGCCTCCACTGCGGACGCATCGGCCTTTGCCTGGGCACGCAACTGCTCGGCCTGTTCATGGGAGACAATACCTTCTTTTTCCAGGCCGGAGTAGCGCTCTGCCTGAATCCGCGAATTCTCCGCCTGCGCTTGATCGTGCTTCATCTGGCCAATGGCTTTTGCAAGGTCCGCCTGGAAAGGCCGTTTGTCCAGCTGAAACAGCAGTTGGCCCTGGCGCACATCCTCTCCTTCTTTGAAGAAGATTTTCTGGATTTGACCGTTGACTTGGGATCTGATCTGCACCGTCTGGTACGCTTCCACGTTGCCAATGGCCTGGATCTGAACCGGAATGTCTCTCTGCTCGACACTGGCCACGACCACCGGTGCAGGTGGACGCCCCCCTGAACCGCCTGCCACCTGAACTTGGCCTTTGCTTCCGCACCCGGATAGGAAGAGAACTGCAGTCAACGGGAAGAACAAAATCGACGACCGCAGTCGCTCGACGGCGTGTTTCATAAGGGCAGGCCTCCGCAAGCGTGAGACGCACATCATTGTATATTGACGGGCTGGATCGGTTTTGGTCGGTTGCACTATGAGTCCCGTCGCTGGGTTCTGTTAATGCCACAGGCCGTGGCGTGCGGACCATTGGCGCGTCTGATTGGGGCAAACACCACATAGCCCCGAAAGAATGGGTAGCCCTATTTCACTCGTCCCACAATCATGCTGCTGGGCCCGGGCAGGCTGATCCGGCATACCTCGGTGAAACCCGCAGCCTTCATCCAATTGGTGTATTCGACCTCGCTGTAACTGGCGCCGGCGTCGGTATTGACGAGCATGTTCAGCGAGAACAGTGCCGCGTGTAGCGGCCCGGTTTTATCGGGATTGAGGATGAAGTCCTGTACGACGAGGCGGCCGTTCGGCGCGAGTGCCTGTCGAGCACGACGGAAGATGTCCCGGTTCTGCTCCTCGGAAAACATGTGGCAGATCGCATTCAGCATGATGATGTCGTAGCCGGAGCCAAAATCGTCTTGGAGCATGTCTCCAGGGCGAAGGCTGACTTGCGCTGAGACGCCGGCCTGGCTGACATATTCGGCGGTGAGCGGCACGACCTCTGGGATGTCGAGGATCTCGCACTGCACATCGGGACTCGCTTTTGCAAACGCGATGGAGTATGCGCCGGAGCCGCCGCCGAGATCAAGTATGCGGCAAACCCCGGTTGTGCCCAGGGCCTTCACCACCTGCGGGGCGCGATCCTTGGCGATACGTTGCATGCCGGCAATAAAGTTATGCGTCCATTCGGGGGTATCGTCTCGACCGCGGGGGACGCGGGTGCCGCTGCGCACCGCGTCGGTCAGTGTGCTCCAGCGATGCCAGATGTTGGCGATGTGCAACAGACCATTGCGCTGGTTGTCTTTGGAGTCCTGAACGAAGAAGCGTGCCGACTCGGGCGTGTTCTTGTAATCTTCGCCGCTCTTCGAGAGCAGTCCGAGGGCGACGAGCGCGTTGATCAGCATGCCTGCGGCGCGGGCATTCGCGTGGATCCTCTTCCCGATTTGTTCGGCACTGGCGCCATCCCCGACGGCGGTAAAGATGTCGAGTTCAAGCGCCGTAAGAAGGCAACGACTCGGCATGTAGCCGCGGATCATCTGATCGAGGCGATCGGGCAGCACCCCTGCTTTCTCGCGGGCAGCCATCGCCTGACGGAACTTTTCCCGATGCTCGACCGACATGGCCTTCATCGCAGCGGCATCGTTCCATACCAGACGATTGACGGGCTTGCCGTCGCCGAGATGCGCGGCGACGATTTCGGATACATCCGACGGTTGCACGCGTCGGTACCACACCCCTGCCGGATAGACGACCATCACTGGACCTTCATCACACAGTCCCATGCAACCGCAGGTCGTGAGTTGCGCATCGTTGTCGAGGCCGCGCGCCTGTATCTCGCGATCAAGCGCGTCGAGCACAGCGAACGACCCGCTGGCCGGGCAAGAAGCGACGCCTTCTGGCTTTTGCTGCGTGCAGACGAAGAGATGAAAGCGGAACGGTTCCATCGCGGTCTCCAATCGTAGATTTTTGAGCCAGATTTCCGAGCCGGATTTCCGAGACTCGAACTGATGTTAGCGCTTTATTCTCGGCGACGCAGGGCCCTCCCTAACATGTCTTTGTGCGCTGGGTCACAGCATCCCTCTTGTCCAGACTGCAAGAATGGTGAACGACGGAGGCCAAACTATGCACGGCGACGAGAAAGTCATTGCGCAGTTGAACTCGGCTCTAAGCTCGGAATTGACGGCGATTGTGCAGTACATGACGCAGTCGGAGATGTACCAGAACTGGGGCTACAAGCGGCTTGGCGACCGCACCAAGGCCCGCGCTATGGAGGAGATGAAGCACGCGGAAGGACTGATTGAGCGCATTATCTTTCTGGACAGCATACCCACTGTCGATGTCGGATTGAAGCCGCAACTTGGCAGCAAGGTGCAGCAGCAATTGGAGATTGACCTCAAAGACGAACTGTATGCGGTGCGCCAGTACAACCAAGCCGTGAAGGTCTGCGTCGAGGCAAAGGACGACGGCTCCAAGGCTCTGTTCGAGCGCATGATTAACGACGAAGAGCATCACGCGGACTACTTGGAAGCTCAGCTTCATTCCATCAAGGAAATGGGTATCGCCAACTACCTATCGCAGCAGTTGTAGGGCAGCGAATGACCTTCCATCGCTCTGTCGATGAAGCGATAGATTTGTTCAACACTCCCGCGTAAGGACGGTCGTCATGGCGATTCCCCTTTCCAACGAAATCAGAGCTTTGCTCGATGGCCCCAACTTCGCCCATCTCGCTACTCTCATGCCCGACGGCTCACCGCAGAGCGTACCGGTTTGGGTGGGCCGTGAAGGTGACCGCATCCTGGTCTGCACCGGGGAAGGCTCACTCAAAGCCAAGAACACACGACGCGATCCGCGGGTCGCGCTCTCCATCGTCGATTTCCACGACCCGTATCAGGAGGCCCAGCTTCGTGGCCGCGTGGTCGAGCGCCGTCCTGATGGCGATTTCAAGTATATGGACCCCATCTCGCTCAAGTACACTGGCAAGCGCTTCCCATTTCGCAGTCCCGAGGGAAGAGTGGCGCTCGTGATCGAGATCGAGAAGGCGCGATACACCAAGCTCCCTTTTGAGCATACGCCGCCCAAATAAGTGCGGCTTTCTCCTGGTCCTTGTGACTGACAAACACAATTCGTTAGAAGGACCTCGGGCTGAAGAATCACCTGCCCCGACGACATCACACAGGGCTGTTACTCCAATCACCGACCATGGCACTTAAACGGCGTAATGTATTAAGAAGTCGTATACCGCCCAAGCACTTCTTCGCCGGAGGCCACAATGCAGCGACGAGTGCCGATGTTTGTACTAGTCTTACTGGTTTCAGTCGCCGTTTCCGCCTCCGCACAAATTAGGAGCCAACCACAACCGCCAATCCGTCCAGTGGACGGGCCCAGCATCTTTCGAAATTACTGTGCCGCGTGCCACGGACTCGATGGGCGAGGCCAAGGCCCGGTGTCCAAGGCGCTGAAACAAGAGGTTCCCGACCTGACGAGACTTGCGCAGCGAAATGATGGTGCCTTTCCCGCCATTCATGTGCGAGCCACCATCTTGTTTGGCGCCGACGATCTCCTCCCCGCACACGGCTCGAAGGGGATGCCGATTTGGGGGCCGATTTTCCACGAGATCGAGTTTGATCGGGACTTAGGTAATGTGCGGCTGGAAAATGTAACCAAATATTTAGAGTCCATTCAGCGGAAGTAGCTGACTTTCCACATCAGATCGTCATTCGACGTTGCGAGTGGGAGCGAAGGAACCAAATTTATTTAACGCGTCAGAAGAAGCCATGGCTCACGAATGCGCATAGACTGGGCCGGCTTGGATGTCTATGGATGCTGCGCGGCTCAAGCAGCCCGGATCGCGAGATCGGCGAGCGAAGTCAGAGCCAAAGCAAGGGAACAAGACCGAGTGCAGCAAGAGCTGCCAAGAGACAGAGGCTCTGAGTGCCTGTCTTTCGATCCGCCAAGCTGTAAGCGTAAATCCCCTTCATGAGGTTGTTGCTGGCCACAGCAATCAGAACCGCCACCGCCGCGACATTGAAAGGGGTGAGCGAGCCCGCAGCTTGGGTCATGCCCATGATAAAGGGATCTACGTCGGTGACACCCATGATCGCGGCAAGTATGTTGACTCCCACTCTTCCGAGGTGAGTAATGGCCAACTGGGTGGCCACCAGCATTGCTAAGAACAGAACAGCGAAGGAAAAGGCGGTAAGCAACTCAAGTGGGTTGTCCGGCTCAAACTCCCGCTTTACCGGATCCACCCTCACATCCGGCCGGCGCGACCAAATCCAGCCAACGGCAATCGCTAGAGCCGCAAGTACGAGAAAGGGGAGCGCCATTAGGGACATCAGGTGACGATTGAAAAGAGCCAGGAGGACAATCAAACGAAGGTACATGGCGCCCGATGCGATCAAGATCCCTCCCGCAAAAAGGTGGGGGCGCTCCTCATGAGCCGCTCTTCGTGCCATGACCACTGTGGTCACAGTTGATGAGTATGCCCCACCCAGGAAGGCCGCAAGCACTATTCCACCGCGCCCTTTGGTGAGCTTCTGCAAGATGTAACTGCCGTAGGAAATCGTGCTTACGGCGACGACGACAAGCCAAGTCTTAAAGGGATTGATGTGAAACTGCCCAAACTCCCGGTTGGGCAGCGTGGGCAGGATGACAGCCGTGAGCAGCAGGAACTTGGCGAGAGTGAGAATTTCTCCTGGCGCGGTACGGCTGGCGAGCTTCTCCAGAACAGCCTTGAGTTCCAGTAACAACAGGCTGGCCACGCTCAAGGTAGTGGCAATCCAAAAATGCTCGTAGTACACGAGCGCGCCCACCAGGTAAGTTGTAAGGCCGGACATCTCCGACGTGACGCCCGGATACTCGGCAGAAGTGAGCTTGTGCCAATAGGACAGCCAGAGAAAGCCACCAATCACCAGGAAGCCGAGCGTCAACGGAAGGAGCTGCGTGCCGGACAGAAGTGCCATCGAGTAGCCAATCAATCCAATGAGCGGAAATGTGCGCACGCCCCCAAATGCGTATTGCCCGGCTGCAGTCTTGCGCTCTTCGCGCTCCAGTCCGATGAGAAAGGACAGGAAGAGAACCAGAAGAATCTTCACAGCTTCGGGCGGCAACCACCGATAGAGTTCCACTAGATTGTGTCTCCGGTTTGAACAGTTCGCATTTTGTCACAATTCTGTCAAAGCCGGCATGAAAAGACAGGTCCCTGCGAACCTTGATAGCCCGTGTTGCAATTGCGGTTCGTATCAGGGCATGCCGTCAGGCATGCCGTAAGTGCTGCGTTATGAGGGCGCTTTCAGGCGCTGAGGCCGGAGATTGGAGTTTTATCTTGGATTCTCTAAGGAAATTCCGGCTTAGAAGATCCGACGAACATTCCGATCCCGCGGTTTGGCTTTTCGGTGTGACTCCTGTCCAGTGCCGTCTTGACTATTGGCGTGAGTGGGCCAGACGCTGTGACCGCCATCACTGTTTCTGATTGTGCCCAAGCGCAAACTAGTTCTGGTCGCCCGGCGCACCGCAATGCCATTTACGAGCTGCCCGTGGAGCCGCCTCCGACCGCAAATGGAACCCTCAGGAGGAACCTATGTCATTCACCAAGCAGGAAGCACTCGACTATCATTCTTTACCGCGCCCGGGAAAAATTGAGGTCACGCCCACAAAACCGTGCCGCACGCAACGGGATCTGAGCCTGGCCTATACGCCGGGCGTCGCTGTACCATGCCTGGAGATTCATAAGAATCCGCATGACGCCTTTAAGTACACGGGACGTGGAAATTTAGTCGCCGTGGTGACCAACGGTACCGCCGTTCTCGGGCTGGGCGACATTGGCGCCCTCGCCGGCAAACCCGTCATGGAGGGCAAGGCCGTCCTCTTTAAGCGCTTCGCTGACGTGGATGTCTTTGATCTCGAGGTCAACAGCCACAATCCCGACGATGTCATCAAGGTATGCCAACTGCTGGAGCTGACCTTCGGCGGTATCAACCTCGAAGATATCAAGGCCCCGGAATGTTTCTATATTGAGGAGACGTTGAAGAAGACCATGCACATTCCGGTCTTCCACGACGACCAGCACGGCACCGCCATTATTTCCGGGGCTGCGTTATTGAACGCTCTGGAAGTGGTGGGCAAGGACATCGGCAAAATACGTCTCGTCGTCAACGGCGCCGGCGCCTCGGCCATAGCCACTGCCGAGCACTATATTCGGCTGGGCATGAACCGGGAGAACATCATTCTGTGCGACACCAAGGGAGTGGTTTACAAGGGCCGTACGGAAGGCATGAATCCCTACAAGGAGCGCTTCGCGCAAGATACCAAGCTGCGTACGCTGGCGGAGGCTATGGTGGGCGCCGATATGTTCCTCGGACTCTCCGTCGGTGGTGTGGTCAAGCAGGACATGGTGCGCTCGATGGCAGCCCGTCCGATTGTCATCGCCATGGCCAATCCCGATCCGGAAATTACATACGAGGACGCCAAAGCCTGCCGCTCCGACGTCATCATGTGCACTGGCCGCTCGGATTATCCCAACATGGTGAATAACGTTCTGGGCTTCCCCTCCATCTTCCGTGGGGCCCTCGATGTGCACGCTACCGCCATCAACGATGAGATGAAGCTGGCCGCGACGCGAGCCTTGGCTGCACTTGCCAAGGAGGACGTGCCCGACTCGGTCTGCCGTGCCTATGGAGTGGAGCGGCTGCAGTTCGGTCCCGATTACCTGATTCCCAAGCCGTTCGACCCACGCGTGCTGGTCTGGGAGGCCTCCGCCGTGGCCGAAGCTGCCATGCGCACCGGAGTAGCGCAGGAGCCGGTCAACCTCGAAGAGTATCGCGAGCAACTCGAGCGTCGTCTGGGAAAGGCCCACGAGATCTCGCGGATCATGATTCGCAAAGCGCAAGCCAAGCCTAAATCGGTGGTCTTTCCGGAAGGAGAAAATGAGAAAATCCTGCGCGCTTGTCACAACCTGATGGATGAGAAAATCGCTGTTCCCATCCTGTTGGGCAGCAGTTCGGTGATACGGGCAAAGTCACTCGACCTGGGGTTGGACCTGAAGGATGTGCGCGTCGTCGATCCATGCGAGTCTCCACTGCGCGAAGGCTACATTCAGGAACTCTGCCGGCTGCGGCAGCGTCGTGGTGTAACGCTGAGCGAAGCCCGCAAGCTGATCAATGACCGCAACGTTTTTGGTTCCATGATGGTGCACATGGGGGATGCCGATGCGCTGGTCTCCGGTGTCGCGCAGAACTACCCCGATGCGATCCGCCCGGCACTGCGGATCGTGCGCATGCGCGAAGGGCTGCACACGGTTGCAGGGTGCTATGCCATGGTCACACGCAAGGGAGACATTTACTTCCTGGCTGACACCACCGTGAATATCGACCCCACGGCGGAAGATCTGGCGGAAATTGCCCTCTGCGCAGCCGAGACGGCTCGGCGTTTCAATGTCGTACCACGGATCGCGATGCTCTCGTTTTCCAGCTTCGGGAGCACCAAACACCCGCTTTGCGAGAAAGTTCGCGAAGCTGTGGATCTACTGCACAAGGCGGACCCGACCCTGGTGGTGGATGGCGAGGTGATGGCCGACGTTGCCGTTTCCCCGGAGATGCTGGAGGAAATGTATCCTTTCAGCTCGCTCAAGGGCGGCGCCAACGTGCTGATCTGCCCCGACCTTGATTCCGCCAACATCGCTTACAAGCTGCTGGCTAAGATCGGTGGCGCCCAAGCGATTGGTCCCATTCTCATGGGGATGAGCAAGCCAGTGCATTTGCTGGCGCGAGGCGCGGAGGTGGAAGAGATCGTCAACGTCGCCGCTATCGCTGTTATCGATGCGCAGGAATTAGAACGCTCGGAGTGGCTGGCCGAGACCCCAAAACCGGCGGCAGTAGCCGACTGAGAGAGAGGAACAAATTGGCTGTGTTGACATGTCAACACAGCCAATTTCCTTACTCTTAGTACCACGGCTCGCTTCATTTCTCGGGTACCGACACCGTCTATTACACGGTGGCGTCTATTCGCAAACCGCAGTCGACGGGACGGTGAACCACGTCCCGGTGTTTGATCAGCCCTGGAAGAATTCTTCGAAGAGGCCGGCATAGGCGGGAAAGCACACCACTTTTGTGCCATTTCACCCCGATTCTCCACAGCCTTCCACTGCGTTGCTACTTGCATTCCAGCACACCAGTTCCGGATAATCGTTGACGAGAGTTCTTAACGGCCGTGTATCGCTACAGGCGCGCAGACTTGCTGCGCATTCTCCGGCTCGTTCCTCGCCAGCTTCAGACCTGGGAGAAGGCCGGACTGGTGACGGTGAGCGAAGAGTATTCCTTTTTCGATCTGGTGCAGATCAAGAAAGTGCGCGACCTCTGCGCTCAGCGCGTTCGTCCGGCCGTCATCCGGCAATCGCTCCAAGCCATGCAGAAACAGGTTGCCGGCATGGAGAATCCACTGCTCGAGGCTGGGGCTTATCGGAGCGGACACCGCGTCGCTTTCCGGCACCAGGGGCGGCTGCTGGAGCCCATCGCCGGGCAGTTCATGTTTGACTTCTCGTCCGAAGAAATAAAAGTCGTGACCAGCCCGCCGCGTAGTGGGCCGGAACTGGTGGTTACCGACGTGGCCGACTTGTTTGCGCGCGGGATCGTGCTGGAAGAAAATCCCTCCACGCAGAGCGAGGCGATCACAACTTATTTGAGGGTTCTCGACATGGATCCCATGCACGCCGCCGCGCACATCAATCTGGGCACGCTCTACTACAACCGTCAGGAATACGCGCTCGCCGAAAGGCACTACCGTTCGGCGATTGAGATCGATCCACGCTACGCGCTCGCCTATTTCGACCTGGGCAACGTGCTCGACGAAACCGGACGCGTCGAAGAAGCCATCGACACTTATAAGACCGCGATTCAACTCGCGCCCACCTACGCGGACGCGCACTACAACATCGCGCTGGCCTACGAGAAGACGCGCGAGCCGCGCAAGGCGCTGCAACACTGGCGCGCCTATGTGAAGCTCGACACCACCGGCCCCTGGACCGTCCATGCCAAACATCAGATCCAGCGCATCCTGCAGAGCGACAGCCTGAAGCTGGTGCACTCCCGCAAGGCGAACTGAAGATCGGTTTTAGCTTTTGGGCTTTTGGCTTTTAGCTAAGAACCAAAGGCCAAGAGCTAATAGCGCCTTTTCCCGAGTTATACTCGGGCGTTACCTCTCAGGTGCAGGAGACCAAGGATGAACCTCTACCGGTGGATTTTGACGCTGAGCATCGCGATTACTGTGGCAGCCACGAGCGGAGTCTGCTTTAGCCAGGCAGTTGCAGAGAAAGAAATTTACTCCGAAAGTGCCGATGCGCACGCCGAAATCAAAGAGGCTCTGGAGAAGGCCACAGCGGAACACAAGCGCGTCATTGTCGTGTTTGGAGCCAACTGGTGCTACGACTGCCGCGTGCTCGATAAGGCTTTTCATCGTTCCGATCTGGCGCCGATACTTGCCGCCAACTATGAAGTTGTGCACGTGGACATCGGACGGGGAGAGAAAAATCAGGACCTGATGAAGCAGTACGAGGTCCCGATTAAACGGGGCATTCCAGGACTGGCCGTGCTCGATGCCAATGGGAAGCTGCTTTACAGCCAGAAGAATGGCGAATTCGAAAATGCGCGAGCGCTCACCGCGGAAGATTTTCTGGCATTCCTGAACAAGTGGAAACCCGGAGCGGGCAGCCAGTGAGACTCTAACTCACCCAAGTACTCGATAACGATGTTTGACAAATGCTTGTCATAACGACTAATCTCGCCCCATGCCCCATGGTCTGCAAGCGAAAGATTTGCAAGCGGAAGGTCTGCAAGCGGAACTCAAGCAAAAAGCCCCATTTACCAGCCGGGAACAGGAAGCCTATCTTTCTTTGTTGCGTACGGCCGATGCGCTCCAGGCGCGGGTCGAAGCCCGGCTCAAAGAGTTCGGACTCACCGGCACGCAGTACAACGCGCTGCGCATCTTGCGCGGCGCTGTGCCGGACGGCTTGCCGTGCCGCGAAATCGGCGAGCGCATGATCACGCGCGATCCGGACATTACGCGTCTGCTCAATCGCCTGGAAGATCGCGGCTTCGTAGAGCGCACGCGCGCCAGGCACGATCGCCGCGTCATCTACGGAAAGATCACGGCTGCTGGGTTGAAACTGCTCCGCGAACTCGATGTGCCCATCGAAAAACAGGGGCGTGAGATGCTCCGCCACGTCCCACAAGAAAAATTGAAGCAGTTGATCGAGCTGCTCGAACTGGTGCGTGGCGGAAAGGCTTTTCAGCGCCGAGACGCAAAGAGCGCCGAGTAAAAACTTTCAGCTCTATTTCTTCCGCTTTGCAACTTTCTTCTTTTGCGATGCAGCATCTTTCTTAACGGCAGCCTTATTCGGAAACACGCGCGCGAAAATCTTGTCGATGTTCTTGAGCTGCCGTTTCAGGTCGAAGGCGCGCTCGATCTTCGCCCGAGGCACTCGTCCGCGAATCTCGGGATCGTTCACGATCAGCTCATGGAAATCGAGATTCTCTTTCCACGCGCGCATAGCGTGACTTTGCACCAGGCGATATGCGTCCTCGCGAGAAACGCCGCTCTCGACCAGGTCCAGCAATAACTGTCCGCTGAAGACGAGGCCGCGCGTGCTTTCGAGATTCGCCATCATCCGTTCAGGATAGACGAACATGGTCTCGATCAGGTTCGCTGTCTTGTTCAGCAAGTAGTCGGCGAGCGTAGTCGAGTCCGGGATAATGATGCGCTCGGCCGATGAGTGCGAAATATCGCGCTCGTGCCAGAGCGCGACGTTCTCGAATCCGGCCTGCGCGTTCGATCGCACTACGCGCGCTAGTCCAGAGATCTGTTCGCAGGTGACGGGATTGCGCTTGTGCGGCATGGCCGACGAGCCCTTCTGCTTTTCGCTGAAGTATTCTTCGGCCTCGCGGACTTCGGTGCGCTGCAGATGGCGGATTTCGGTTGCGATCTTGTCGAGCGTCGACGCAATGGTGGCGAGCGTCGCCAAATAGTGGGCATGGCGGTCGCGCTGAATTACCTGCGACGACACCGCGGCGGCCTTCAATCCCAGGCGCGCGCACATCTTCTCTTCGAGTTCCGGCGTGAGGTGGGCAAACGTCCCTACGGCGCCCGAGAACTTGCCGACACGCAGGTCTTCGGCAGCGGCCTGGAAGCGCGCGATGTTGCGTTGCGTCTCCGAATACCAGTTGGCGATCTTGAAGCCAAAGGTGATCGGTTCGGCGTGGATGCCGTGAGTACGGCCGATCATCGGCGTATCCTTGAACTCGAACGCCCGGTGTTCAAGCACCTCGGCCAGACGCTCCAGGTCTCCGGCGATCAGCGACGAGGCTTGCTGGATAAGCAATGCCTGCGCCGTATCGACCACGTCGTTCGAGGTCAGGCCATAGTGGAACCAGCGCGCGTGCGGGCCAACGATCTCGGCCACTGCCGTCGTGAAGGCGATGACGTCGTGTTTGACCTCGGCTTCAATCTGGAAGATGCGGTCAACGTTGAAGTCGGCGCGCGCGTGGATCGCCTTGGCGGCATCTTTCGGCACGATGCCGGCGGCGGCGAGCGTCTCGGTCGCGGCGACTTCGACCGCCAGCCAGGTGCGGAAGCGGTTCTCGTCGCTCCAGATGCGAGCCATCTCGGGCCGGGTATAGCGTGGGATCACGGCGCTCTCTCCTGAGGGGGAACTGGGGATTGTAAATCAGGGGGGCACGTGGCGAGAAATGCGGCGCGTTGGGGTAGTGTCCAAAATTCTTGAACCACCAAGGACACGAAGTCACACGAAGGAATCAATCCACTGAGGGCTTCCTCTGTGATCCTTCGTGTCCTTTGTGTTAAGGCACCAACTCCTCCGCCTATTCCACCGTGTGCTTCGCCGTGTACCCCTCTCGGGTGTAAACGATGACCTTTACTTCCTTGCCCTTCTGATCGCGAACCTTCAGCGGACCACCGTCCGGCGCCTGGAGTTCGACCTTCAACTTGCGATAGGTGCCATCAAGCTTGGTGTTGGTGGGGTGGTAACTGATGCTGTACTGGTTGCGGATGTCGGCCGCGATGTCGTGAAAAAGCTCCGGCAGTTCGCCTTCGAAGCGCGGGAAGTACGCCCGTCCGCCGGTCAGGTGAGCGAAAGTGTTGAGCTGATTATCGGCCTGCAACCAATCGACTTGCTGAATCCCTCCCGCGCGTCCGTGCGCATCCATCATTTCCCGCCACTGCCATCCGATGCTGATGGCATAGATGGTCACGTCTTTGGTGGACTTTATCTTCTTTATAATCTGATCCAGGTTGAGCTTGCTGAAGGTGTCGCGTCCCGAAGAAACCAGAATCACGTACTTCTTTCCCTCGATGCGATCGCACCGGTCGAGCGTGTCAAAGAGCGCGTCGAAAAGGTTGCGCTCCGAAAATCCTGGAATCCGCAGCATATTCAGCGCGCCCATGACGGCGCGCTTGTCCTGCGTGAAGTCCACCAGGATCTGCGGCTTCATGTCGTAGGAAACTACGGCGACCCAATCATCCTTCTTTAACCCGCTGGCGAAGGTGTAGGAGGCATTCAGCGCGTCATACATATAGCGCAGGTTGGTCGAGGCATATTCGACCAGCAAGACGGCCGTGATCGGAGCCTCGGTCTGATTGAAGGTCGAAATCTGCTGCGGCGCGCCATCTTCCATGATCTTGAAATTCTCTTTCTTCAAGCCTGGGATAGTCTGGCCGTCCTTGGTAGTCACCAGCACATCCAGGTTCACAAGCGGCACCTGTACGCTGATCGAATAGTCGGGCATGTTCTCGATCTTTTTCGGTTTTTCGGGGGCCGGGGGTGGTGGCTCTTCCTTCTTCTTGGGGATCACATACGGCCCGACGTCATTTTGCGGCCCGCCGGCTTCGGGCGGAGTCTCCTGCTGGTTCGGATTCGCCGGGGGTTGCTGCGACGTATCTTGAGCTTGCGCCAGGAAAGTCGCCGCAGCCATCCAGAAAAGAACAAACGCCAGTAGGATCACACGCTTACGGAAAGCCGACGGCACTTGGCTCTGCCCGCTAAATATGCCAGAAAACATAGGGAAGTCCTCGAAAAACTACTGTGCTAGTATAGATGCAAGAACTCTGCGGTTGGGATATTTTGCGGGCCTTAAAAAGCGCCGCCTCTCCTGGCAAAACCTTCTGACAGCGCGCGGAGTCTAAGGAAATAGCTAAGGTCATTTTCTGACCTCCGGGGCTGTTCATGAGAAAAGCCGCAAGATCACTCGCCACCCTTTTGTGTCTATTGTCCTCCGTCTGGGTTACCGCACAAGACCGGCCAGCGCCCGCCATCATGCCTCTCGATCAGATCCATGAAGGCATGAAAGGCACCGCGCTCACCGTGTTCCAGGGCGTGAAACCCGAATCCATGGACGTGGAAGTTCTGGGCGTGATGCGCAACGTGAACGGTCCCAAGGGCAACATTATCCTGGTCCGTCTGCATGGCACCAAGCCCGAATATACCGGCGTGGTTGCCGGTATGAGCGGAAGCCCGGTCTATTTCGACGGCAAACTGGCGGGCGCACTTGCCTTCCGCATCGGCGAGTTCTCGAAGGAACCGATTGCGGGCGTGACGCCGATCGAAGAGATGCTGGAGATCAATGTGCTCGATCATAGTCCGGCACAACGTCCGGCCCCGGCGCCGATGCGTGCCAGTCTTCCGAATCAGAGCGGAACCACGCCAACCGCCAGCCCCGGTGAAAGCGCGGCGCTTCCGGCGCAGAACTACAGCAACTACCTGAAGCCCATCGAAACTCCTCTAGTTTTCAACGGTTTTTCTGACGAGACCTTGCAGCGCTACGCGCCGCAATTCGCTGCGGCGGGCATCGTTCCGGTGATGGGCATTGGCTCCGCGAGCGATCGCAAGCAGCCGGAACCGATCGAGGCAGGATCCGCCGTCAGCGCCGTGCTGGTTCGTGGCGATATGGATATTGCCGCCACCTGCACTGTGACCTACATCGATCCGCAGCGCTTGCTTGCCTGCGGGCATCCGCTCTTGCAGTTTGGCGAAGTGGACCTGCCCATGACGAAAGCTACAGTGCTGGCCACGCTGCCTTCGCCGCTGAATGCGTTCAAGATCGTCAACACGACCGAGACGGTCGGCGCGTTCGTGCAGGACCGCCAGAACGGCATTATGGGCGTACCGGGCCGCGAATCGAAAATGATTCCGGTGACCGTGGCCATGCACGTTCAAGGGGAACATGGAGCTTCGACAAAAGAATTCCATTACGAAATTCTCAACAACGCGCGGCTCAGCCCGCTGGCCATGATGGCTACCGTCTTCAACGCGCTGCACGGCACCAACGAATACGGCGAGGACATTACTTACCGCATGAATGGCGTGCTCAGCGTGAAGGGGTATCCCGACGTCACACTGCGGAACATGTTTGCCCCGCAAGACAACGGGCAGCCCGCGGCGGCTTTGGCCGCTGCCACCATCGGCGATCGCTTCGGACGCATCTATAGCAATCCTTTCGACGTTCCCGACGTTCAGGGCGTGAAGCTCGATTTCGATCTTGTCCGCGAGCGCCGCTCCGCTCGCCTGGAAGCTGCGCGCACGGACATGACCGAAGCTCGTCCCGGCGATCAGATCATGGTTGAGACAGTGATTCGTCCGTATCGTGGCGAGCGGCTCGTGCGCCAGATTCCCATACGGATTCCAACCTCCACTCCGAAGGGAACGCTGCGCATCCTGGTCAGCGACGGAGACACGCTCGACCGCATGCACCGCGGTACGCCGACGATGAACCGTGGTCTCGGCCTCGCGCCGACGATTGCGTTACTGAACAAAGAGCATGCCAACGATCGCGTGTATGTTTCGCTTCTCGACTCCGATCCCGAAGCCATGATCGCCGACAAAGTGATGCCGACGCTGCCGCTTTCCGTCATGAACGTCATGGACAACATGCGCGGCACGCAGGACATGGTCGTGCTCGGGGAATCGTCGGTCAGCGAAGCTTCCACCGATCCGCTCGACTATGTCGTCTCCGGCGCGCAGATGCTGACGATTAACGTCAAGTAGCTGGCTCCGCGGTAGCTTGTGGAGGGACGGGCGTCTCGCCCGTCCAGCCGGGCGGGGACGCCCGGCCCTCCACTCCCTTAAAATGAGGTATGACTTTGGCTCGTAAGGCGCTCGCTCTACTATCAGCACTTTTTCTTTCCACCTTATTGTTTTCCGCTTTCGCTTTCGCCGAGGGCACTCGCACCTGGGAGCAATCCAAATTCGAAGAACTGACCAAAGGCACTGCCAATGGCATCGCCCTGCGCAGTGAGGGCGGCCTCGAACTCGCTCCGGTGTTCAAAGCGCTCGCGACCACGCCCTCGACCTACATCTGGTCGATCGCATCGGATTCTGCGGGCAACATCTACGCCGCGGCCGGATCTCCGGCCCGCGTCTATCGCATTACGCCGGATGGTCAAAGCACGATCATCTTCGAGCCGCAGGAATTGCAGGTGCAGGCTCTGGTCGTCGATAAGAACGGGATCGTCTACGCTGCCACCGCGCCTGACGGCAAGGTCTATCGTCTGGCCGCCGCCAAGGCTGGCGCGAAAGCCTCCTGGAGCGCGTCCACTTACTTCGATCCCGGCTCCAAGTACATCTGGGACATAGTTCTCGACAATGCCCTCGACAATGCCGGCGCCCTCTATGTTGCCACCGGCGATCACGGCGAGATCTACAAAGTCAGCCCCAACGGCCAGCACTCTCTCTTCTTCAAGAGCGATGAAGTCCACATTCGCGTTCTCGCGCTCGATCCCAAAGGCAACCTGATTGCCGGCTCCGATGGCAGCGGGCTTGTCTATCGCATTGCGCCGAATGGCGAAGCGTTCGTTCTCTACAGTGCGCCCAAGAAGGAAATTACCGCGCTCGCCATCGACGGCGCCGGCAATATCTACGCCGCCGCTGCGGGAGAAAAGCGGCCCGGAGGCACGACCCCGGGAATGAGCATTACTCTGTCAGCTCCACCGCAGCCTTCGCCCGCACCCGGCGGCAACATCACGATCACCGCAGCTCCCACCGCGCCCATGGCGCCTTTCCCCGCTCCCGGACTTGGTGCTACCGGCGGCTCCGAGATTTATCGCATCGCGCCCGATGGCGCCCCGTCGCGCTTGTGGAGTTCCCACGAAGATCTCGTCTACGCTCTCGGCTTCGATCAGCACGGGCGCCTTCTCGCCGGCACCGGCAACCGCGGTCACATTTTCGCCATCAACGGCGTTGACGATTTCACCGATCTGGTCAAAGCCAGCGCCACGCAAATCACCGCTTTTGCCGCCGCGCCCGGCGGAGGACTCTACGCATCCAGCAGCAATCTGGGAAAAATCTTCGTCCTCGGTCCTGGTCCCGAGTCGAAAGGCACGTATGAAAGCGATGTCTTCGACGCGCGCATCTTTTCGTTCTGGGGACGCGCCAGCGTGCGAGCCGCCGGCAATTCCGCCGCCAACTCTAACGTCGAGCTTTATGCGCGCAGCGGCAACGTCGACAATCCCGACCGCAACTGGAGCCCGTGGACGCATGTCGATCTTGCCGCTGGCTCCGAACTCAAAGTTCCGCCCGCGCGCTTCGTGCAGTGGAAGGCCGTGCTCCACGCCGGCAATCCCGCTCCTCGCGTTGACGACGTCTTGCTGAACTACCTGCCCAAAAACGTTGCCCCCGAAATTGACGACATCACGGTGCAGCCCGGATACCGCTACCAGCCGATTCCTCATGTGACCGGCACCGAGCCGCCCGCTCCCGGGCAGCCACGCTTCGATCCTCCACCTCCCGCGATGCGCGACCGCGATTCGATCGGCATCCGCTGGTCGGCCCATGACGATAACGACGACCAACTCGTCTACAGCGTCTACTACCGCGGCGACGGTGAATCGCGCTGGCTCCTGCTGAAGAACAATCTCACCGATCGCTACTATTCTTTCGACGCCAGTCTTCTGCCTGACGGGGGCTACACGGTAAAGATCATCGCCTCCGATGCACCCTCGCATTCGCCCGGAGAAGCTCTCTACGCCGAGCGAGTCAGCACTCGCTTCGAGGTCGATACCACTGCTCCGGTCATCGATAACCTGACTGCCGCTCTCGACGGAAAGCAAATCCGAGTCCGCTTCCGCGCCAGCGATTCCTTTTCGCCCATCAAGCGGGCAGAGTACTCGCTAGATGGCGGCGACTGGCAGTTCGTCGAGCCGGTCGGGCAGTTGTCCGATTCCAAAAGGGAAGACTACGACTTTCGCGTGGCCGTGCCGCAACCCGAAGCTGCGCCGGCTCCGATGGCCGGGAATACCGCGAATGACCACGTCGTCGTGGTCCGCGCCGCCGACCGTTTCGACAATCTCGCCACCGCGAAAACCGTACTTCGCGGGAAGTAGAAATTCTGCTCTTCGTGAATCGTGGCGCTGCTAAATGCCGAGACCGCGTGATTGCTGTCGTCCAAGCTCGCTGATTTCAGCGAACCCTCATTGGGCGACGGCAGCCGTCTCCAAAGCCGCGCGCTTTGCGGTTTCCATCAGCGGACGCAGCTCAGCGGCGGTGATCCCCAGCGTGCCCCCTGAGAAGCCGTCAATGTATGCCGAGTTGATACCCACGACTTCGCCGCGCAGGTTCAGCACCGGTCCGCCGCTGCCTCCCCGCGCCGTGGGCGCGTCATAGATCAGCTTGTCGCCCGTTACATCGCCGATGTGCCCGAACGTCGCCGAAGGCCGGATCAGCGACAGCGCCGCCAGTTCACCCGCGGTGTCGGCATCATCCGGATGCAAGGAAAGTCGCTCATACACTACCGCCGGCGACTTTGCCACCATGCCCGTCACTCCCATCGGATAAGCCAGCACGCTCACCGGTTCGCCCACGTGCGGCAGCGTCTGGGACAGAGTCAACGGGCGAAGGTTCTTCGTGAAGGCGGTTGTTTCGAGGCGCAGCACCGCTAGATCTCCATGCTTGGCAAGCACGGCCGTTTCCAGTTTTATCGGAAGCGGCGAGCCCGGGAAATATGCCACCAGCTTTTCCAGCACCGGCGACCCGCCCTGCCGTAATGCCGCTGCGACTTCGCGGTCGCCGTACCAGGGCTCGGCGACGTGGCGATTGGTAGCCAGCAGACCCGGCGCCACTACAAACCCTGTCCCCGCCACGCGAGCGCGAAGACTTTGCCCATGGCCGGACACGTGATAAATCCCGTAGATGTAAGCTACCGACGCTCGCGCATCGTCCACTGCCGCCGCCGAAAACGATTGCTGCCGTTCCAGATCCTCTACCTGGCGCGAGAGCTGGTGCACCTGCTGCTCCAGTCCGGTAGTCTCCGGGGGAGCGTAGTAGTGCGCCATCACTAAGGCACCCACCAGCGCCAGCACGCCCAGCAGCCCCTGCACAAACCGCTGCCAGGTTTCAACCACTTCGCTTTCTCCACGATCGGAATTGAGCATGAGCCGTCAGGCCCGGCAAGGAGGGAGACGCCCGGGTAGCAGCCACTATCCTGACGCATTCGGGCCCTGGCGTGTAGGGTACAGAAGTGGGGTGGCAGAAGGCCGAAGGTAACTGAAAAACTTCCGCCGCTGCCCAGCCCCTAAAGGGAAGATCTCCCGTAGAGACGCCGCTTGCCGAGTTCAGTGTCAAACCAAGAAAAAGCCGTCAGCGAATGCTGACGGCTGAATGCTGATAGCTGACGGTTCCCTAGAATCCCGCTTCCCCCGTGCTCGGGTGTCCACCGCGCAGCGTCACTCGCACGCCGCGTTGGGCATTCACGCTAGAGGTCGTGGTCCAGTCAACTTCATCCGTGCTGATCACGCCGCTCCCGCCACTGGCCAATTCGTAGCTGATGCGGCCGTCCTGATAGGTGTAATTGCCCACCTCCAGAACCATACCCGATTTCAGCACAAACACCGGCACGCCCGGCCCCGCGCCGCCGCCGCCCGCCGCGCCCTTAGTGATGTAGCTGGCATAGGTGACTTGCGGAATTTCCTCAGCCATCGGCGGCTCACTGGCTGTGACTCTTACGTTGCGCACCGCCAGTTGAGGAATGCCATTGTCCCCCAGTCTGGCGCTGGCGCCCTGGTAAGAGCCCTGATAATAGGAGTCGTTCTGCACCGGCGGACGCCCAAAGAAATGCCAATCCGGACCGTTGGTCGCCGAGACCAGTGGTATCTGCACGTCATCCATCAGCCGCAGCGTGAGCATGCTCTCGCCCTTCAGCGTAGGACGCGGCCCACGTGCCGGGAGCATGATGATCTTCCACGGCCACAGCGGCGGAATCATCCATTCGACGATGTCGCGCTTGGCGTGCCCTTTGCCCCGGATGTCGCCGTTCTTATCGACCTTGTAGCCGCGCGTTGCGATCATCTTCGCATCCAAAGGCATATCGCCGTTCGGCAACCCGATGCGATCGAACTGCAGCTTCATATAGCCCTTGCCCCAGAAATGTCCTGGGTCCTGGGCCGATTCCAGATGTCCCACCAGGTAGCTTCCTCGTGGAAACGTCTGCTGGCCAAATTCCGTCACCGAGTGCAGACGACAGAGCACGGGATCTCCGACCGCGACGGTCGCAGAAGAAAAGTTCGGTTCATCCATGGTGCACTTCAGAAGGGTACCGGCGGGCAGGACCATCTCCCGCGCACTGGCACTCAGGATCAAAGTTAGAAGGGATACCGCCAGGACTGCATACGAGCTGGACTTCATGACGTCACCTCGGTCTCACGCCCCAGGATTTTTGGTACGTATTCCCAAGCTACCGCGTTGAGCCAGCCCCGATGCCATAAAGTTAACCACAAGTCCATCCCCGCGGTCAATCGACCTTTCCGAATCAAACTGTGTCTTTTGCGCAACAATGTGAGGGAACCTTACGAGGCACAGATCGCCGTCGCGGATCATTTCATCAGACCGCTTGACAAGCGCGTTGCCCAGGAAACCTTTGAAACTTCAATAAAACAGATACTTCCTCCATTTATCATCCGAGTGCCCCATCAGGCGCATGATGTGGCGGCTGGTGTGGAGATTGAAGGAGCGGGGTTCGCGCGCGGGCTTCATGTTGGCTTCGTGAGGAAGCTGGTTGCCTTTGCGGCGATTGCAGGGATGGCAGCAGGCGACGAGGTTCTCCCACGTGGAGAGGCCGCCGCGCGAGCGCGGAATCACGTGGTCCAGCGTAAGTTCGCCGGAGGGAAGCGTGGTGCTGCAATACTGGCAGGTGTTGCGGTCGCGCAGCAGGATGTTTTTCCGCGACAGCGCCCTCGACTGGTGCGGAATCCGGCGATACTCCAGCAGACGGATCACCGAGGGAACGCGTATGGCGACGCGGGCGGCGTGCAGGAAGTGTCCGTTTTCTTCTTCGGTCATGGCGACGCCCTTCAGTACCAGCACGATCGCGCGTCGCGCGGCACAAACGTTGATCGGTTCGTAGGAAGCGTTCAGCACCAGCACGGGCTGATGCAGCGCGTGGCCATCACCTTCGGAATGCATGCCGGAAGCAAGCATCGCGGCCGGAAGGTGCGACCGCATGCTGCCACCGAAATTGTGCAATCGCAACGACATGATTTCTACCCGTGAGCCGCCATGCCCTGGCGATCTTCACTCCCCTCTTCCGACAGATTCTGTGGCAGATTCTCCGGCAAGGCGAAGAAATCGGAAACTTTCAACGTGCGGGCGACCGTCGCCACCCACACCCGCGCTGCTCCTGCGCGGAGAAGCACCCGCGCGCACTCGGACGCCGTAGTCCCCGTGGTATAGACATCATCGACCAATAAGATGTCGCGGTTCAATATTCGCGTTGGATCGCTCACCGCAAAAGCGCCGCGCATATTCTCCCGCCGTTGATGACGAGTCAGGCCAATCTGGCTTCCGGTTTCGCGGCGGCGCACCAGGACTCCCGTGCACAGATCAAATCTTTTCGGACGCGGCAGTAGCTTCAGCGCGCCCCTTGCAATCAACTCTGCCTGGTTGAATCCGCGCTGCGCTTGCTTGCGCCTATGCAGCGGAACGGGAACCACCGCGATCGTCGTCGTCCCGGAAGAACCAGAAGAAAAAGAGGAGATCACCCCAACCGGCATCGCCTGTTCCAGGTTGGCAATCGTCTCGGCCAGCATGCGCCCCAGAACTGCCGCCGCGGGACGAACCTGCTGGAACTTGAGCAAATGGATCAGGTCGCGCAATTCAGCGTCATAGCTGCCGTAGGCGACCGCCCGCTCGAACGGAGGATCGACGCGCTGACAGAGCAGGCACCGCGTCTCCCCGCGATTCGCCTCTTCGCAATCCGCCTTTCCGCACTCAATGCAGACTGGGAAGTGCAAGGCTTCTCCACAAACCGCGCAGTACGACCCGTGCAGCGGTCGAAGCGCGATCAAACAGGTTTCACAAACCGGAAGTCGGGAAACTCTGATGAGTGGGGAACCACAAATACGGCAATCGGCGGGGAACAAAGTGAAGAATAAAGTCGCAACAACGCGCTCGGCCCAGCCAGCGAACCCATGATCCGACAACCCATGGTCCGCCGCTTGGCCCTGGGCAGCCCGTATTCGAAACCCAGTACTGCTGAAGACAGCCTCCCGCACCCGGCAAGCCGATGATGCTTCGCCGGGCAACACTTTAGTCAGTATAGCTGCCGTGCACGCCCTATGCAACGCGGCTATCGGACTTCGAACTGTCTTGCAGTTGACGCTGTGACTGCTTGCGTTCAGCCTGATTGCGTTCGAGCACCGGAATCGTGCGCAAGACGTAGCCCCGGAGATAGCAACGCTCACAGCGGACCGTTTGCAGTAACAAAAACGGAAGCACATGCTTTTCGAAGAAACCGCGAGGGCGGGAGCGATATGCTTCGTGTGCGCCACATAACGGGCAGTAGAATTCCTCGAAAAACCGGCTCCAAGAGGGCCTGGCAAGGGGAGTCACGGAATACCTCCTGGACAGAAGTATTCTAACCCTGGAAAGGACGCAAAGTTGCCGATAAAAGTTGCGCTCTCCGCTTACCTAACCTTTCATACGAGACGGCTGCACTTGTAAAGCTGCCTTTCGGCATGTTAAGGTGCGCCGTCGCTGCTACTGTGAATTGGCAATGAAATCCCTGGAGACCACGAGAACCCTATGAGCACCCCTGCGGCGAATATTGAACCCCCTCGCAAGCATCGCCCCTATGTTCCCGAATCGATGGGGATGAAGGAGTTTACCTTCCGGGCCGTACTGATCGGGCTGTTCCTGACCGCCCTGCTAGGCTCTGCCAACGCGTACCTCGGTCTCAAGGCGGGGATGACGATTGCAGCAACCTATCCGGCGGCTGTCATCTCGATGGCACTGCTGCGGTTGATGAAGGGTTCGCTGCTGGAAGAGAACATCGCGCGAACCGTGGGCTCGATCGGCGAGTCGGTGGCGGCAGGCGCCATATTTACCATCCCTGCCTTTGTGATGGCCGGCCTGTGGCCGACACTGGCGCCGAGTGCACGCACACCCGAATACTGGAAGTCGGTTGCCTTGATGTTGATCGGGGGCACTCTCGGCATCCTGTTCGTGACCCTCCTGCGCCGGGTGATGGTCGAGGATCCCGACCTGCCGTTTCCCGAATCCGTGGCCGCCTCCGAGATTCACAAGGCCGGGCAACAGGGAGCCAGAGCCGCGAAGATTCTGTTTGCCAACATGGGCTTCGGCGCGTTCATGTATCTGCTGGGAGCGATCAACGTTTTCAATCCCAGCAACACTTTCACCGTGAAGATCAGCGACCTCGGAAAGAAGTTGCTGCTCCGCACCAGCACTAATCCAAACGTAGCTACGACGATTACCGGCGGCGCCACGCTGTTCACGGCACCCGACATTAGCCCTGCCTATCTCGGCGTGGGATACATCATTGGCCCAAGACTTGCCGCCTTGAACTTCGCGGGAGGCTTGCTGGCCTGGGGCCTGCTCGTTCCACTCCTAACCTTCACCATCGGTCCGTACATCCAGGCATCGATGCCGCCGGGACAAACCGTCGCCTGGCCCCTGCTGGCGCAAGCCATCTACTTTTCGATTGTGCGGCCGATCGCGGTCGGCGGGATGCTCGTAGGCGCGACCTACACCCTGTTCAAGATGCGCAAGCAGTTGGCACTCGGCATGGGTCGTGCCGTTTCGGATTTGAAAAAGTCCGCAGCAGCGCATACTGCTACCAATCGCACCGACCGTGACCTGCCGACCAAAGCCGTCTTTGCCGGCATCGCCGTCGTATTCGTGGCCATGATTCTGCTCTACTACTATTTCATCAGCGCAGCAGGCACGCTCTCCACTTCCAAGATCCTGGCGGGCTCGTTGGTTGCGGCCGCTGTTATGCTTGTCGTGGGATTCTTCTTCGCGGCTGTTTCCGGCAACCTTGTCGGAATGATCGGCTCGTCAAACAACCCTGTGTCGGGACTCACGCTTTGCACCCTGGTAATCGCAGCACTCCTGATGGTCGCTCTGGGAGTGTCGGGCACGGGCGGAGTCGCCGCCGTGCTCGGAGTTGCAGCCATAGTCTGCGTCTCATCGGCGGTAGCTGGTGAGATGTTGCAGGATCTGAAAGTCGGATACATCCTCGGTGGAACGCCCTCCAAGATGCAAATTGGAGATCTTCTCGGCGTCGTCGTGGCATCGCTCGTCCTGTTCTTCCCGATCGCGATCCTGGCCAAAGCGTACACCTTCGGCAGCCCAGCGCTCCCCGCTCCCCAGGCAGGATTAATGGCCATGCTCTCCAAGGGAATTGTGGGCGGCGATATGGCGTGGCCGCTCGTGATCGTTGGCATCCTGCTGGGACTGGCGATGATCATGATCGAGGTAAAAAGCGTGATGCTCTTCGCGGTCGGCATGTATCTGCCATTAGGCACAACCTTTGCCATTTTTATCGGAGGCGTGATTCGCTGGCTCACCGACAAATTGCGTGATCGCCGCGGCTTGAACGATGCGCAGAAGGCGCGCGTGGAAAATGCGGGCGTCCTGACGGCTTCGGGTCTGATCGCGGGCGAGGCGCTGTGCGGCCTGGTCATCGCGGGCCTGGTGGGCTCTGGCCACGACGTAACCCTGTTCAAATGGACTCCGCCATTTCTTCTGGCGCTGGGCGCGCTCGCGGTGCTGGCGATTGTCATGATCCGCGTTCCGCTGGCGAACGCCGGCCGGCCCGAAGATCCGGCCCCGCCAACCGCGATTATGTGATGCGCGTGGAGGGACGGGCGCCCCCGCCCGTCCAGCCTCCACCACGAACCACGTAGGGACGGCCGCCCTCGGCCGTCCAAGCCGAGCGTAGCTCGACCCCCCCAGATTTCCGTTCGTGATACTTTTGTGTCCTTCGTGGTTTTTCGTGTTATGTCGATCGCGGAAAATATTGCCAGAGTACGAGAGCGGATCGCGGCAGCGGCGCGCCGGGCCGGCCGCAATCCGAACGAAATCACCCTGATGGGCGTGAGCAAGACTTTTCCCCCCGAACGCATCCGCGAGGCCTACGCGACCGGCCTGCGCATTTTCGGCGAGAACAGGGTGCAGGAGTTTGCGGAGAAGGCGAACGCCCTGCGCGATTTGCGCGACACCGAATGGCACCTGATCGGACATCTGCAAACCAATAAAGCCGCGAAGGCAACGGAGTTGTTTGACGCGATAGATTCCGTCGACTCCGTGCGAATGGCGGAAAAGCTGAATGCGTTCGCGGAAAGCGCGGGCAAAAAATTATCCGTCCTGGTCGAAATCAACGTCGGTGGCGAGAAGTCAAAAAGCGGAGTCGCACCTGCTCCGGACGATCAAGGCTCGGACGAACTGGAACAGATTCTGCAAGGCGCGCCGCGATGGGGAAGTCTAAAAATTCAGGGCCTGATGACCGTCCCGCCGTACGCAGAAGATCCGGAAGCCTCGCGCCCCTATTTCCGCCAACTCCGTCAGATTCGAGACAGCATCGCCGCGCGTGCGCTGCCGAAGATCGGCACCACAGTTCTTTCCATGGGCATGTCGCACGATTTCAAAGTCGCGATCGAAGAGGGGGCAACGTGCGTGCGTGTGGGGACGGCGATCTTCGGGGAACGAGAGTAGAAACGGGGCTTGCCCTTCTGCGGATCTAGATGCGATCAGGTGTGCACCAGTCGACAAAGACGCGGCAAGCCGCGTCTCTACGGGATGAGGCTAACCTCATCCCCGACACGAATCGTGCCGTGCGTGAGAATCTGAGCCCGTAACCCCCCACGGTCAAGCAGGCCCTTGGTCACCGGCTTCCCCGTTGTTTTCTGCAAGTGATCGCAAGGCTCGCATAGGCGGAGGCCACGAATGCGCACATCGCCGATGGCAAACTCCCTGCCCACCAGGTGATTCAGCGGGACGTTGCGAGTCACGATGTTGCGGCGAGCATCGCCGGCAGCAAGCTCGACGTGATAGTCCCGCCGCAGCGCCTCAATCGCCTCCGCCTCAATCAGCGTGAGCTCGTAATCGGGCTCGGGCTTGTAGAAGGTACCCAGCTTCAGCGCGTATCGGTCACCCTCAAGCCCCGCGCCGGGAATCGCCACTGCCTGAGCAACAGATTGCGGCGCCCCCTGGGCAGTGGAGGCGATATGAATCGATTCCACGGTTCCGTTTTGCATTTCGCACCTCCGGCGATTGCGCGTTTTTTCAGCTTCAATGGTCCAAGTTTCAACGATCTAGGTTTTCAACGCTCGCGATCGACTCTTCCAACGCATCCATAGCAACGTCAGCTTCGTCTTTGGTAACGATGAGCGGTGGCGCGATGCGAATCGTGCTCGGACCGCAGCCTAGAAACAGAACGCCCCGCTCGAACGCCTGCCCCACGATGCGATCGCGCTCGATAGCGCCGTGCTCGCGAGTCTTCTGGTCTTTCACGATTTCGACGCCGATCATCAGGCCGCGTCCGCGGACATCACCGACAAGCCTATGCTTCTTCGGCCAGTCGGCCATGCGTTTCAGCATGTGGCCGCCCACCTCCTGGGAGTTCCTCAGCAGCCCTTCTTTCTCGATCACATCGAGCGTGGCCAGCGCCGCGGCAAGACAGACCGGGTTTCCGCCAAAAGTCGACGCGTGCGATCCGGGTACCCAGTCCATGATGTCGGCCTTGCTCATGGTGACGCCGAGCGGCATCCCGGAGGCAATGCCCTTGGCGATGCAAACGATGTCGGGATGCACGCCGGTGTGTTCAACCGCCCACCACTTGCCGGTGCGGCCAACGCCAGTCTGGATTTCGTCGAGCACCAGCAGGATGCCGTGTTTGTCGCAGATGCGGCGCAACTCCTGCATGAAGATCGCGGGAGCGACGACGTATCCGCCTTCGCCCTGAATGGGCTCGACAAAAATGGCCGCGACTTCTTCCGGCGCGAGGATGGTCTTAAACAGTTTGTCTTCGATGTAGCGCGCACAGCCGAGCGCGAATTTCTCCGCATCCTGCAAACCGCCCGCACAGCCCCGATACACATCGGGATAGCGGATGTGAGTTACGCCCGGCACCAGCGGCGAGAAACGACGCCTCTGCTGCGGCTTCGACGCGGTCAGCGAGAGTGCGCCCATGGTTCGTCCGTGGAAAGCGCCCAGGAAAGCGATGATGTGCTGCCGCTTGGTGTGATAGCGCGCCAGCTTCAGAGCGCATTCGATGGCTTCGGCTCCGGAGTTTCCATAATAAATCTTGTGCGGCCCCGGCATCGGCGCGATCTTTGAAAGCCGCTCGGCCAGCGTTACCATGCCCTCGTAGTAGAAGTCGGTGCCCGACATGTGGATCAGTTCGGCCGCTTGCTTCTGAATGGCAGCAACCACTTCCGGATGACAGTGGCCGGTCGAGGTCACGGCAATGCCAGCGGAAAAATCGAAGAACTCATTGCCATCCACGTCTTCGACCACAATGCCGCGGCCGCGCTTGGCAACCATTGGATAAGAGCGTGTGTAGGAAGGTGAAATGTACTTCTCATCGCCCGCGAGAATGCGCCTGGCATTAGGGCCCGGAATCGCAGTCTTGAGCTTGGGGCCGGCAATCAAAGTTTTGGTGGTCATGGGATCCTCCAGATCAGTTGTTAGTTCTCGGTTCTCAGTGGTTCTTCGGGCCCGATTCAAGCAGCGCCCACAGAGATAAGCTGCTTTGGCTAGAAGCTAAGGGCTAAAAGCTTAAGAGCGAACAGCGAAATAGCGATTAGCGGAGCAATGAGAGAAAAGAAAATTAGTCGCAGCCGAAGAGATTGGCGCGCACGTGCGAAGGCAGAACGGAAAGGTACCGGCGAGGACAAGCGCGTCCCTCGATCCAGCACGTCTGGAGAGGCGAAATGTAGCCGTTCGAGCGCATAGTAGCTATTTCATTATATCCCGGCTTTGACCGCGGCGTAACCCCCGGAAGGACAAGCCCAAGCGGTCTTGCCGCACCGCGCAGCTCGGCAAACTGCTAGGTCGGATCGCTTCCGAGCCCGCCTCTGCACTAAAAACAAATCGATCGCCGAGCAGAAAATTCAACAGCGAACAAACGACGACGCAATTTGGCCGGCAAACCCGAGCAGAGTCAAATGGTCGGAATTGACCCATGTCGGCATGCGCTCGGCCATCCAGATGAGGGCCCGTTTCTCAGCGGCGGCCAGAAAACTTCCGTGGACGCGCGTCGCCTGCTCGAAGTCAGCGCGGCGTTGCGCGGTCAAGCCAGGTTCGCTCACAAGCGGATTATAGCGTGGTGGCGCGGGCGCCCTCGCCCGCGTGCCGCGATCTTCCCTAAGCCAATTGCCATTCCCGATTCCAGCCCGCCGATAACTCTCCAACCAACCGCAAGATGCGTTAATCTGCGAAGGATGCGTCTGCTGCGTTTCTTCCGGCCATCGCACCAGCACTCGGCGTTTTCGGCGACGCTGCTGCTGATGACGACCATCACGCTCTCACGCGTGATCGGATACATCCGCGAGGCCTACATCGCCTACGCCTTCGGCGCCGGACAGCAGACCGACGCCTATGTCGCCGCTTTCACCCTGCCCGACTGGCTCAACTACATCGTTGCCGGCGGCACCGCCTCGATCACGTTCATCTCCATCTACACTCGGTTTCTGGCGGACAAGCGCGAACAGGACGCGCAAAAAACGTTCTCGATCATCATTACCGTGATGACCACGGTGCTGATTGCCGGCACCATCCTGGCCGAGATCTTCACGCCGCAGTTCGCCGGCTGGATGTTCCATGGCTTCACGCCGGAGCAGATGCGGCTCTGCGTTCATCTGACGCGCATTCTGCTGCCGGCGCAGATCTTCTTTTATGTGGGAGGAGTGGTTTCGGCGGTGTTGCTCTCGCACCGTCTGTTCCTGCTGCCGGCATTCGGCCCGCTGATCTACAACGTGTTCATCATCGCCGGCGGAGTTGTCGCCGGACGCCAGATCGGAATCGCGTCTCTTGCCTTCGGCGCGCTCGCCGGCAGCATTGCCGGACCATTTCTGATCAACGCGCTCGGAGCGGCCAAGATCGGCACCGGATACCGGCCCTCGTTCGATGTGAAGAATCCGGCATTCCGCGAGTGGGTGCGCCTCTCCATCCCGCTGATGCTGGGCGTTTCCCTGGTCACCGCCGACGACTGGATCCTCCGTTACTTTGCTTCGAGCGGAATCGGCGACATCGCACGGTTGAACTACGCCAAACGTCTCTTCGCGGTTCCCATCGCCATTCTCGGGCAGGCCACCGGCCAGGCGTCGCTCCCCTTTTTCTCGCGCCTGTTCGGAGAAAAAAAGTTCGCGGAATTTGCCAGCATCGTGAATGGTTCGGTCTACCGCATCACGGCTGCTTCTCTGCTGCTAACCGGCTGGATGATGGCCATTGCTCTCCCTCTTATCGATCTTGTTTATCGGCGCGGGCACTTTACCTTTGCGGATTCCGAATCCACCGCCCTGTATTTTTTCTGGTTTTCACTCTCACTGGCTGCGTGGTCGAGTCAGGCGCTTTATGCCCGCGCGTTTTATGCCTCGGGCAACACCCTGACTCCGATGATTGCCACCAGCCTCATCACTCTGGCTTCTCTACCCGTGTACGCGCTGTTTTTTCGGACGCTGTCGGTCACCGGACTGGCCATCGCGTCGGACGTTGGCATCACGGCCAACGCTCTCGCCATCGCCCTGCTCCTGGATATTCGCGGCATGGTGCCGCTGGCCGGCTTGAACTGGAAAGAATTAGGAAAGGCTGCGCTGGTGGGCGCTGTTTCCGGAGGACTGAGTTATGGAGTCACGCGTACCATCTCGCTCGATGGCAGCCGCCGCGCCGATCTCCTCGCCCTCGCGCTCGGCTCCTTAACCTGGGCTGCAGCCGTCGCCGCCGGACTCTGGTTTTTGCGTTCGGAGTTACCGGCAGATCTGCGCAGAAAAGGATCCGCTACTCTCCCGAGCCTGGCCGAGAGCCAAGCCGCGGAGACCATGGCTACCGGCAAAGAACCGTGAGAGCGTTGTTCGCGGCTCGCCGTTCGCTATCCGTCGTTCGCTATCCGTCGTTCGCGATGCGACTTTGCAGCTCTAGGCAGAGGACAAAACAAACGGGCCCCAAAAGAGGCCCGTTTCCTAATCATCATCATCTTGCCGCCGATCATCCATCAGCGAACAGGAACGACGACAGCGCTTCTACGCTCTTGCCGCAATCGCCGGTTCCGGCGACGCAGTCGAAACACTCTTCGTCACTTCTTCCGGCTTCGCGTCTGCCTTCCCCGCTTTGCGAATGTCGATGCCGCCCTTGAAGAAGGCGCCGTCCTCAATCGAGATGCGCGCCGCCACCACGTCGCCGGTGAGCGAACCGTCGCTGCGGATATCCACCCGGTCGCTCGCGGTCAGGTTGCCCCGCACCTTGCCGAGCACTACGATTTCCCGCGCGCTGATATTGGCCGCGACCACGCCATTGCGGCCGATGGTTACGCGATTGCCGGAAAGGTTGATCGATCCCTCTACCCGGCCGTCAATATACAAAGACTCGGATCCGGTCACTTCACCTTTAATCACCAGCGACTTGCCAATCGTAGCCTGGTCCGAAGTGGTGGTCGTAACCGGGCGCGGTACAGCCGCGGGCTCGCTCATAAGCGGTGCCGTCGTCGCCGTGGACGTGCTCGGACGCTCCGGCTCAGTTGGCCGGGCAGGTGTCGCAGGTTGATTCGTGGGCTTCCACATTGTCGTCGAAATCCTTTCCTTCTATTAAGAAATTCTGAATCACCGCCGCATTTCGGGGGCCAAAGCGAATTGTACTCTCAGTAAACGCCTAACCCTGTGGAAATCAAGCTTTTCTTATTGATTTTCATAGTTCCCCTCGTGGTTCACCCATCAGGACGGCACCATCGGCCGTGCCTCCGGTCGTGTAAGCTCTGCCCGGCCTGCGGTAATTCTTCTATCGCGATACTTCTGTCGGATACTTCTGTCGCGATACTTGTCACGGTACTTTTCACGATACTATGGAGCCGTGGGGCACGACCAAACCGAGTGCCATCCCTGACGAGGAATCGATGAATTTAATCGCGACGACTTCAACCGCGACCGCCTCCCTCCGGCCCCAGCCCGGAGAATACGATCCCTACTACGAGAAATATCTCTCCCTGATCCAGGGCAATGACATTCTTGCCGCTTTGGACGAACAGCGCCGCCAGATGGTTCTGCTGCTCTCGGGCCGCACCGAGGCCGACGGCGATCTCCGCTACGCGCCCGAGAAGTGGAGCCTGAAAGAAGTTCTTGGGCACATCAACGATACCGAGCGCATCATCAGCTACCGAGCGCTGCGCATTTCGCGCGGTGACGCGACTCCCATCGAAGGCTTCGAGCAGGACGACTACGTCCGCAACGGTCCATTCGGGCGGCGTTCGCTGGCCGACTTGATCGAAGACTACATCGCCGTGCGCCGCGCCACCGTTTCGCTGTTTCGCAATCTCGACGAGGCCGCCTGGACCCGCCGCGGGGTAGCCAACAAGAACGAGGTGACGGTGCGTGCCCTCGCCTACATCATTGCCGGACACGAACTGCATCATCGGCGGATTATCGAGGAGAAGTATTTGAAATAGAGATTTTGTAATTTGGTAATCGGGTAATTTTGCAATTTAAAACCCGGCTGAACGCGCCACTCGAGGAGATTTTCAGATTACCAAATTACAAAATGAGTTTTCTGCTCTCCGACTCCGCCATCCTTCGCCACATCGCCCGCCAGCCCAAGCAGACGGCGAGCCATAAGCAGCTCTTGCGCGAACTCGGCGTGAAAGGCGAAGCGCGCCGTGAACTGGTGGACCGACTGCACGCACTCGTCAGTAAAGGAGAACTGCTGCAAGTCGACTCCGAACGCTACGCTATTCCGCAGGCCGCCAAGGGACGCAACCTGCTAGTCGGCCGCCTCACCATGCATCGCGACGGCTTCGGCTTCGTGATTCCCGAAGCCACTTCGCTCGATCCGAGTCTTAAGGCCCGCCTCGCCGGCGATGTCTTCATTCCTCCGCACGCCACCGGATCCTCCATGCACGGCGACCGCGTCCTGGTCGAGGTCTCCGCCGTCCGCCCCGATGGCCGCGCCGAAGGCCGCATCATCCGCTCCGTATCGCGTGCTCATCCGACCGTGGTCGGCATCTTCCACTATGGACACCGTCACAATTACGTCAAGCCGATCGACGAAAAAGTGACGCAGGAAATCATCATTCCGCCCGGAATGGAGCATCCGCAATCCTCTGTGACCTCTGTGCCTCCTGTGGTTGGGATTTCTCCAAATCAATCAAGGACGATCGATCGAAAAAAATCCCGAGACCGCGTCATCGGAGAAGAAGCCGCAGTCCACACCGGCTGGCAGGATCTGGACGGACTGGTCGTTGACGTAGAAATCACCGACTGGCCTTCCGCCACGCAGCAGCCGCGCGGCCGCGTGATCGAAATTCTCGGCGAAGAAGCCGACTTCGGAGTCGACGTCGAGATCATGATCCGCAAGTTTCACCTGCCTCACCGCTTCCCGCCTGAAGTAATCGAAGAAGCGCAAGCCCTGGTACCTGGGGACGAATCCATCATTCCCGCGGAAGCCTTGCGTCACCGCCGCGACTACCGCTCGCTTCCGATTGTCACCATCGATGGCGAAACCGCTCGCGATTTCGACGATGCCGTCCACGTCCGGCAACTCGAAAACGGCAACTACGAACTGCAGGTCCACATCGCCGACGTCGCCCAATACGTGACGCCCAACTCGCCGCTCGACCAGGAAGCCCGTCTGCGCGGCACCAGCGTCTATTTCCCCGACCGCGCCGTTCCCATGCTGCCGCTTGAACTCTCGACTGACATTTGCAGCCTGCGCCCGCAAGTGGACCGGCTGGTGCTCTCCTGCACCATGGAGATTGACCACCAGGGCGAGATCGCCAGCTATGAAATCAACGAAGGCGTGATCCGTTCCGCCAACCGCATGACTTACACCGCCGTGAATGCCGTCATCGAAGGCGAAGCCGAAGGGAACGTTGAAGCCCGCCGCGAATACGCAACTCAAGTCGACCACTTCGAACGCATGCGCGATCTCGCGGTGATCCTGAACCGCAAGCGCAAACGCCGCGGATCGATCGATTTCGATCTCCCCGAACCAGTCATCGAGTTTGACGAATTTGGAATGATGAAGAGAATTACAAGATCGGAGCGCAACATCGCCCACCGGCTCATCGAAGAATTCATGCTCTCGGCGAACGAGTCCGTCGCCCACTATCTCGAAAATAAACGCATCGCCTCGCTCTACCGCATCCACGAAAAGCCCGACGCCAAACGCGTGTACGACTTCGAAGTCATCGCCGCCACTTTCGGATATTCGCTCGGCGTAGGCGCGTTGCCCATTCAGCGCGTGCAACTCAAAGCCGACCGCCGCGACGCCCGCGGCACCGGCAAGCGTGTCCGTGAACTCGAAGTGCCCAAAGAAATCCACATTACTCCGCGCATGTATCAGAAACTCACGGAGAAGATCGCGGGCAAGCCGGAAGAGAGGATCCTGAGTTTCCTGATGCTGCGGTCGCTGAAACAGGCCCGATACTCCGAAGAAAATCGAGGTCACTTCGCCTTAGCCGCCACCACCTACACCCATTTCACCTCGCCCATCCGCCGCTATCCCGACTTGATCGTGCATCGCATACTGAAAGAAGTGCTGCGCGATTCAGCCGAAAAGATGGATGGAGAAGTACCGGTCGGGACATCCCAATCCCCACACATTGATCATCACTCAAATATTTGTCATCCTGAGCGAAGCGAAGGATCTGCTTTTCGCCCGCACAAAGAAGACCGGGAAGGGCACGACTTTAGTCGTGCCGATAGCCGGACAAAAAATGCCGGGGCTTCAGTCCCTGAGGGCCCGCCGCCATCGCCCTGGTCCAAGCGCCGCGACCGCAACGCGCATCAGCACGCGCTCGAGCCCCTCGGCGGCCCGATCACGCTCGAAGAACTTCACACCATCGCCGAAGAATCCAGCCAGGCCGAACGTCGCGCCGACGAAGCCGAGCGCGGGCTGATGGAATGGAAGAAAATGAAATTCATGGAGCGCCGGATCGGCGAAGACTTCGACGGCCTCATCATCAGCGTAACCAAGTTCGGCTTCTTCGTGGAATTGACCGACCTCTTCGTCGAGGGCCTGGTACCCCTCAACACGCTCGCCGACGACCGCTACACCTACCACGAAGACACCCGCCAAATCATCGGCCAGCGCACGCGCAAGACCTACAGCCTGGGCGATCGCGTGCGCGTGCTGGTGGACAGGATTGATCCGGTAGAGAAGAAGATTCAGTTCGCGGTGCTCGAAGAGCAGCCAAAGCCGTCAGCGAAAAGCCGGCGTAAGTGATCGCTGCAAGGGCAATCTCCACTTGGGATTCTTTGGTTCTAAGAAACGATCCTGTATAGAATTGAGATGTACGGGGAGCGAATGACCATGCCAACAGCGAGCGAACCGAAGCCCGAGCAAGATCCAGCCCAGGCCGCAGAGCATGTTGCCAGTGCTCACAAAATTCTGAAAGACTTGCAGCAGAAGGTCGGAGATCATCCAGAACTCCGCGAGGCCATCACGAAACTAGAGATGGCGCTCAACATTCTGGCGATAAAGACTGGCGGCCTGCTGTAGCTCCGACCTGCTAAAATTCTCCGTCATCACTCTTGGCGCCTGCCTAGGAAGTCAGCTCCATGTCTACAAGCTCAGGTCCCACTCCAACCACACGCACGCGCGTCGTGCGCGAACCGCAGCGGGCGATCTATGACCGCGACGCCGTCAACCACATCCTCGATGAAGCTTTCCTCTGCCACGTCGGCTTCGTGGTTGACGGACAGCCGTTCGTGATCCCCACTTCTTTCGGCCGCGACGGAGACGTGCTTTACATCCACGGCTCGATCGCCAGCCGCATGCTGCGCAATCTCGGTCAGGGCGTCCCGGCTTGCATCACGGTCACGCTGGTCGATGGATTAGTGCTCGCCCGCTCGGTTTTCAATCACTCGATGAACTACCGCTCGGTGGTAATTCTCGGCATGGCAACGCTGGTTGATGATCCGGCAGAAAAACTCGCGGCCCTTCGCGCGATCAGTGAGCACATTATCCCTCATCGCTGGGACGACTCGCGCCAGCCCAACGAAAAAGAATTGAAGGCAACGTCAGTCCTGCGTCTGCCGATCAATGAATTTTCAGCGAAAGTCCGCGTCGGGCCGCCGGTGGACGACGAGGAAGACTACGCGTTCCCAACCTGGGCAGGAGTGATTCCGCTCGAAATAACAACCGGTGCCGCGATCCCCGACGACCGTTGCAAGCAAGAGCTGCCCGCCTATCTGAAGAACTACACTCGCCAGAAAAAATCGTAGCGAGGAGCAGCGTGCCGCGAACAAAAACGCCCGCGTAGGGACGGCCGCCCCCGGCCGTCCAGCCGGACGAAGTCCGGCAGATGCCCGCGGCTCAGTTCACCCCGGCAGCAGCAGCAACTTCCCCGTAGTCTTCCGTCCCTCCAGGTCGCGGTGCGCCTGCTGCGCCTGCGCCAGCGGGTACACGTGTTCAATCCGCAACTTGAGTTTGCCGTCGCGAATCATGCCGAAGACCGCTGCGGCGCGCTGCTGCAACTCCTGCGCGGTAGCAATATAGTTTCCCAGCGAAGGCCGCGTCAGAAAGATCGATCCCTTCTGCGTCAGCACCAGCGGATCAACCGGCGCGACCGCCCCGCTTGAGCCTCCGAAGAGCACCATCATGCCGCGCGGACGCAGCACATTCAGACCCTTGTCGAACGTCGTCTTTCCGACCGAGTCATACACCACATCCACGCCTTTGCCGCCGGTCAGCCGTTTCGTCTCCGCCTCAAAATCCACCTTCGTATAAGGAATGACTTCGTCGGCCCCCGCCGCTCCGGCCAGCCTGGCTTTTTCCTCGGTCGAAACCGTGGCAATCACCCGCACCCCAAGGTTGTGCGCCATCTGGACCAGCAGCAACCCAACTCCGCCGGCCGCGGCATGAATCAATGCCGTCTCGCCTTTCTTCAGCGGATAGGTGTCATGAGATAGGTAGTGCGCCGTCATCCCCTGCAACATGGCGGCGGCAGCCTCGCGCTCGCTCACCCCAGCCGGAATCTTCACCAGCCGGTCGGCCGGCACCGCGGCGTACTCGGCATAGCTCCCGAGGACGGATGTGTAAGCCACACGATCGCCGACGGCCACCTCACGCGCATCCTTGCTTACATCAGATCCGATTGCCGAAACCACGCCCGCCGCTTCCTGTCCCAGAACAAACGGCAGCGGCGTTTTATAACGGCCTTCGCGGTTATAGACGTCAATAAAGTTGACGCCCGCCGCTTTGATCTTCACGATGGCTTCATTCGATTTCGGTTGCGGAACCGGCAAGTCCACCAGTTCCATCACTTCCGGCCCACCTGTGTGCTTTACCTGTATGGCCTTCATATTTCCTTTCGATGATTCCGGAACGACGAAAGACTCGTCACCTCCAGCCCCTTCTCTGGAAGATTCCCTGCATCCCTGCAAACAGCCGATGCTTCTCTCCCAGCGCCCTTAACCCATTTGCTATACTCCGCGAGGCTGGGGTAACATCGCCACCCGATGCCCAAAGTAATGAAATCTAGGTGTCTTCCGTGGCGTTGACCCAACGAATTTTGCGATAGTACCATCACAATAGTGCATGAACGCTGGGTTGCGTCCGGAAGTGGTAGCGGCAAGTTTTTGAAAATATGAGATTTTCTTCTCATCCGTATCTGGCGATCATTCTCTCCGTCCCCTTGGCGGCGACCCTTGCTTGCCAGAGCGCCCAAAAATCGTCGTTTATGCCTCCCGCCCAAGCCCAGGCCCCAGCCCTGATCGCGGCCAGCACCCCGCCTGATCCACACCAGCAAAAGTCCGCCGCCGCCGCTGCTGAGCCCCAATCGAAGCCGCGGGTGCCGCAGGCGCTCCAAGTCGATCCCGTAGGCGACCTGATCGCCCGCGTAGAAAAGGAATACCAGTCAGGACAGGACAACTATAGCGCCGGGCACCTTGAAGCCGCGAAGCAGAATTTCGACTCCGCTTTCAACCAACTGCTCGGCAGCGGATTCGATCTCCGCTCCGATCACGGAGACGACCGCCTCGAGCGCGAACTCGACCGCATTCTCGACGGCATCAACGCCCTCGAACTCGCCGCCTTGCAGCAGGGCGACGGCTTTGCCGAGCAAAAGTCAGAACCGGCGCCCATCGACGAAGCCAACGAGGCCGCCATCCCAGTCGACGCCAACATCAAGGCAAAAGCCGAAACCGAGATCAAATCCACCCGTTCTGACCTGCCCCTGATGATGACCGACCAGGTCGCCGGCTACATCAACTACTTCTCCACCCGCGGTCGTGGCACTGTGGAGCGCGCTCTGGCCCGCTCCGGCCGTTACGAAGACATGATCCGCCGCATCTTGCAGGAAGAAGGCGTGCCGCAGGACCTGATCTACCTTGCCCAGGCTGAGTCCGGTTTTCATCCGCTGGCGGTTTCCCGCGCCGGCGCTCGCGGCATGTGGCAGTTCATGGGCAGCCGTGCCAAAGGCTACGGACTCGAGCGCAATTGGTGGGTCGATGACCGCCAGGATCCGGAAAAGGCAACCCGCGCCGCCGCTCAACATCTGAAAGACCTCTACAAACAGTTTGGAGACTGGTACCTGGCGATGGCCGCCTACAACTCGGGACCGGGTACAGTCCAGAGCGCGGTCAAACGCACCGGCTATGCCGATTTCTGGGAACTCTACAATCGCAACGTGCTGCCGAAGGAAACCCGCAACTACGTCCCCATCATTCTGGCCGTCACCATCATGGCGAAGAATCCCGCGCAATATGGGCTCGATTCGGTGGTGAAGGAAAGGCCGGTTCCCTACGACACGGTCCAGATCGGCTATCCCATCGATCTCCGCCTGGCCGCCGAGTGCGTGGATGCCACCACCTCCGACTTGCTCGACCTAAACCCCAGCCTGCTCCGGCTGACCACTCCGAGAGTCACTGAAAAGGATCAAGAATTCGATCTCCACTTGCCTGCCGGGACTGCCGACAAGTTTCAGATTGCGGTCGCCTCGATTCCAGTCGACAAGCGCGTCTGGTGGCGTTATCACAAGGTGCAAGGCGGAGAAACACTGGCCTCGATCGCCCGCACCTATCACACGACTCCGAAAGCCATCGCCGAAGCCAACGACCTGAACGACGGACTGAACAACAGCGCGGTCGCGCCCGAAACCCGTCTGATCATTCCCATCGCCGCAGGCAAACAAGCCGACACCAGCACCTACGCGCACGCCATCACACACTACAAAGTTCGCAAAGGCGATACGGTGGAGTCGGTCGCCGAGAATTTCGGCGTTTCTGCGAAGATGGTTCGCGGTTGGAACCACCTGAAAGGCAGCAGCCTCGCCGGAAGAAAGGTCTTGTATCTTCACCTTCCCGTCACTCGGGCGGCGGGCGAAGCGCAGGTCGCCGCAAAGCGTTCAAGCGGGTCGCACCACCATGCCGGAACCCAAACCGCAATGTCAATGTCAATGTCAACGTCCAGCGCCGTTTCCCATCCCGCAGTGAAGCATCATAAGGTCAAGCAAGGCGAAACCCTGTATTCGATTGCCAACTCGTACAACACCACAGTTACCGCCCTGAAGCACGACAACCGGAATATTGCAGCCCTGCGGCCGGGCATGATCCTGATCGTCCGCGACTCGCACTAATCCCGCTATCCCATCAGCAATCCGCCATTCACGTTCAGCACATGCCCGGTGATGTAGGAAGCTTGGTCGGAAGCTAGAAAGCACACCGCGCTGGCAACGTCCTCCGGAGAGCCCACGCGCCCCAGCGGAATCGACTTCACCGCATTCTGCTTGAATTCGTCACTCAGAGCAGCCGTCATGCTGGTCTCGATAAATCCCGGAGCGACCGCGTTGCAAGTAATATTGCGCGACGCCACTTCCCGCGCTATCGCCATCGTCAGCCCGATCAGCCCGGCTTTTGAAGCGGCGTAGTTCGCCTGCCCTGCCTGCCCCATCTGCCCGAACACGCTCGTGATGTTGATGATCCGTCCCCAGCGCTGCTTGAGCATCGAAGCGATGACCTGTTGGATGCACAGATAGGCGGAAGTCAGATTCGTGTTGAGCACCGCGTCCCAGTCGGCGCGCTTCATACGCATCACCAGTTGGTCGCGCGTGATGCCGGCGTTGTTCACCAGGATGTCGATCTTGCCGAATTGCGCCAGCGCCGACTTGATCCCGGATTTCACCTGCTCTTCCTCGGCCACGTCCATGACGAAAGCCGCCGCCTTCGCTCCCGCCGCCGTGATCTCGGCGACCAATTCCTCCAGTTTCTGCCGATTGCGCGCCGCCACCGCGACGCTCGCGCCCTCCCGCGCCAGCGCCAGCGCGCAGGCATGACCAATACCCTGCGACGCTCCCGTAACCAGCGCGACTCGCCCCTCGAGTTTCATGCGTGCTCCTTCGGAACAGAACCTGGCAACCGATCTTTAAGAATTAGAATTAGAACTAGACGGAGGATTATAAACGTCGCAGAAGGCAACTGGTGGGCAAAAGGCTAAGCGATCCAAGAATTCATAACCAGAATTCATAACGACGGAGGACATAGGGGAGGACAGGGAATTTGACCACAGGGGAGCAACGAGGAACTTAGAGGAAGCTAGCCGGCTTGCGTCGCCGCCCGCCCCAGGGACACGGCCCCAAGAATCTTTTCGATCTTCTCGACCAGCGTCCGCCTCGAATACGGCTTGGCCAGAAAGTAGGTGCGCGACTCGGGTGCTTCCGTCTCATACTCGGGGTTCCCGTAACCCGACGTCACCAGCACCACAACCTCTGGTGAATGCTTAAGCAGATCTTGCCCCAGTTGCAGTCCTGTCCGCCCCGGAAGCACCATGTCGGTCATCACCAGATCGATTCCCCGCTTGCACTCTTCGTAAACCTTCATCGCATCGCGCGCATCCTCGGCCGGCAGAACTTCAAAGCCTGCGCTCTCCAGAATGCTGCAAGTCGCCTCCCGCACAAAAGGCTCGTCCTCCACCAGAAGAATAGTGCGCCGCCGGGGGCGATCGTTCGCAAATACATATGGCTGAAGAGTCATACCATCCTCCAATTCACTTTCCTGACAACTCTTCCAGCAATTGCATGGCCTCGCCGCCTTCCGAAGAACGACGCGCTCCGCGCAACGTCTCTAATTGTTTGGAATCTACTTCGGCGCGCTAAGAATCGTCTGCTTCGGATCGAGCACAATCTTGCGCACATTGCTCGGCGCGATCAGCCGAAACCCAGTCTCCGCGCCATCCGCCAGCACTTCGCCCAGAAAAACCAGCGCGTTACCCGCGGTCGCGGCATACACCGGAACCGCCGTCACCAAATCGTCGGGTACGTCCTTTTGTACGATCACGCCTGTAACCGTGGTCACCCCATTCTTCTCCGTGATGCGAATCTCCCGTGCTTTCAGCTCCGGTATCGCCGTCCCTTCGATCCAACCTTCCAAAAACCAGTCCAACTTGGGACGTTTCTCGTACCAAAGTGGGCGAGGCAGTTCCTCTTCGAAAACCTGCACCAGTTCCTGCGTGCTTATGGTCTTTCCCGCATACCGCTCTCTGATCCTCCGCAGTGCGCGAAAGAACGGCTCGTCGGGATTCAACAGCGGATTCGCCCGCCCTTTCCGGGAACGGGATGCCGCTTCGGAATCGCGCAGCATCGACCTCAGCATGTGAAACAGCCACGTCCCTCTTTCGTAGCTGATCGCCTCGTATCCCCTGGGAAAATGCGACGAGTCCAGCCGCTGTCCCAGCGTCACCGGTCCAGCATCGCGCAGCCACTCTCCATCTTTGTTCTTGCTCAGCAGATCGCGCCGGTACTTTTCCAGAACCTGCCGGAATTGCGCCGGGTTCTGTTGCTCCAGCAGCAACAGCGACGCATAGTCCGCCAGACCTTCCGCCAGCCACTGATCCCGGTAACTCTTCCACCCGACCAGATCGCCCCACCATTGATGCGCCGTCTCGTGCACCAGAACCTGGCTGTCGAGCGCGCGCGTCACCGGATCAAGATGCAGATCCGTCTGTTCCTGCGGGCTAAGAAATGCGAAGCTCGAGAGGAACACCAGCCCCGGCCATCCCTGGCTCAAATTCCCCGGCATTTGCGTCAGTGCCAGCGAGCCATACGGATACGGCCCAAACCACTGCGAGAAATTCCCAATGGCCATCGCCGCCCTGTCCGCCACGGCCTGCACATCGCGCGCCGGCGACGGAGGCGGCGGAGTCACCACCATCGGCGGCATCGATCTCGATCCCGGCGTGAGAGGGCCGGGAAATGCCGGCCGCTCAATCGCCTCCGCCGGCGCCTTCGGAAACGCTTTCTCAACTCCCTTCGTGCCGTATGCCTCGACCAGAATGTTGCCCGGCTTCGTCTTAGCCTCCGCCCGAACGTACTTGCCCAGGTTGAATCCCGCCACCGGAATCGGCCGCTCTGAGGCCCACCGCGAAACCTTCTCTGCCCCTGCTTCCTCGGTCGTTTCCCCGTCCTCGCCGCTCGCGCGTGAGATCTGCTTTCCCGTAGCTACCAGCGTCCAGTTCGAGGGATAGTGAAACTCCATCTCGAACTGCGCCGGGCTCAAACCGAAATTCGGATACCACGTGCCGCGCTCGCCCACATACAGCAATCCGTTCCCCGCCTCCGACAGAACCTCGCCCGCATAACTGAAGCGCAGTTTCAATTCCTGTCCGGGCGCGAGCGAAGCGGGAAACACGACCGCCACCAGATCGTTTCCTTTTCGCCGCAGCTGCGTCCCTTCAATCGCCGGGTTCTGGATGAAGTCCACCGGCCGCCCATCCGCCTCGACGTCATCAATCTTCAGATAACGCGACAACTCAAACAGCAGCGTCCTTTCTCCTCCGCTGCGAATTCGAACCTTCATCTCCGTCGCTGCTCGCAACCTCGTCGGCGGCTCGACCGACGCCCGAATCCGGAAGCCCGTGATCGAGGCATCACCAGCCCCTAGAGCCGCAGCTGCGCTGCCAGGCGCAAACGACGTCCATATATCGAAGAACGGGATGCCGTCTTTCACCCGCGGCTGCCCGGCCCACAACGGTTCGGGGCTGGCCGCATCCCAGAGCACTTCGAAGCCGCCCAGTTTCTTGCCCAGCAAATGAACGTGCAGAAAAGGCGGAAATTTCCGAGCCAATTCGCTTCCACCCTCGTTTCCACCCGGCGCCGGAAGAAAATGACTGAAGTCCAGCAGCAGCCGCAGAGCATCAAACTCCGCCAGCGTGCGGCTCGTGTTGCTCCATTCTTTTATGAATTCGCCGCCCTCTGGCGCCGGCGAAAGAGAGCGCTGCAAGACCGCTGCCGTGTCGTCGTTGAAGCGCAGATATCCTGAAGTGAATTGCTCTTCGAGAATCGCCATCCCCGTGAACAGCGCCAGCGATCCGCGCTCCACCCGGTTCGGAGGCCGCAGCCGTATCTCGCCCTCCCCCTCGAAGAACGCGCCCGTAATCCGCCCGCAAATGTCTTCCGTAAACGCCAGCGTGCCGTCATCCAAATCAAGATGGAGATTAGGCCGGTCAATCGAGGCTTCCCGAACGTGGTACAGGCGTTGCGGATCGAGTTCCAGCGAACGAATCCGCGCGTAAAGGCCGCTCGTGGTAAGCGGACATTCGGGGCTTGGCCCCGCTGCCAGCGCCCAAGCCGTCGCGGCCACGAGCCACCCTGCCAACCCAATCATCCGCCGCAACCAAAGCACAGCTTGCTTCATAAACAGGGCAGAGTTCTCAGAAACCCAAGAAACTTCTTCACCACAGAGTCACAGAGACACAGAGAAAACCTAAGCGGGGAAACCCAAGAACTGCTTTTCTCCGTGTCTCTGTGACTCTGTGGTGAGTTGTTCTTCATAACGCTTTTTGCCCAGATGATCTCCGGATGATGACGAGAACTTCTTCCCGTTCCAGCACCTTGGTCACCTTACCGACCCTCTGCGCGGTTGCTAGAATCAGCCGAGTGCGAGCCCTGTTCCTCATTCTAGTGCTTCTGGCGGCGCTTCCCGCGCCCGCCGACGTCATCCATCTCAAAAATGGACGCACCATCTGGGCCGACCAGGTCCGCGAGAATAATAAGAAAGACCGCATCGAGTATGACGTCGGTGAAGACACCTACACCATCCCGAAATCCTCCGTCGAGCGCATCGAGGCCGGCGGCATCGCCCCGATTCACGGCGCTTCCGGAGCATCCGCCAATTCCAACGCCCCCGACATCACTCCGCCCACGCCCTCGTTCAACCACGAAGCCGACATAGCCGAAAAAGTCATCCGCGACGGCAAGGTGGATACCGATGCACTCGCCAGCCTCGCACAAACCGCTAATCCCGAACTCGGCGCCACCGCATACTTCCTCGCCGGCAAGCATGAATCCGATCGCGGCAACTTCCCGCAGGCCAAGCGCTATTACGAATCCGCGCTCCGCTTCCAGCCGGATAACTCCACCTTGCTGATCTACTACGCTGCCTGCCTGATGCGCACCGGCCACGCCTCTGAAGCTCTGCCCTACGCGCAACACGCCGTCAGCGTTGCTCCCGACTCACCCGATGCCATTGCCATGCTGGGTTTCGTGCAATTCGCCAGCGATCATACGCCCGATGCGATTCGCTCCTGGAAGAAGTCGCTCGCCCTGCGTCCCGATGCCACCGTCAGCCAATATCTCGCCCGCGCCGAGCGCGAATCGAGCGCCGAATCCGATTTCTCGCAACGCGAAAGCAGCCACTTTAACCTTCATTTCGAAGGCAAGGAGACCTCCGAAACCTTCCGCCACGACCTCGTCGCCACCCTCGACTCCGAGTATGACGATCTGGTGCGCGATCTCGGCTACTCGCCCCACAACAACATCGCCGTCACGCTCTACACTCAGCAGGCGTTCTTCGACGTTACCCGCGCGCCTTCGTGGATCGGCGCTATCAACGATGGCAAGCTGCGCATCCCGATCAGCGGCGTCCAGAGCGTCACGCCCGAGCTCGCCCGCGTCCTCAAACATGAACTGACGCACTCTTTCATCGCGCAGATGTCCAGCAACCGCTGCCCCACCTGGCTGAACGAAGGCATCGCACAAATGGAAGAAGGCAAGTCGTCCGCTTCCAACGGACACCGACTGGCCCAGCTTTTCGTCGCCGGAAATGAGATTCCCTTCAATATGCTCGAAGGAAGTTTCATGAACTTCTCCGCCCCCGAAGCCACTACCGCCTATGCCGAATCTCTCGCCGCCGCCGAATACATCCGCGACGCCTACGGCATGAGCGAAATCACGCGCATCCTGGAACGCCTCTCCGAAGGCAGTTCCACCGAAGCCGCCTTGCGCGCCACCGTTCGCTCCGATTATCGTCAGCTCCGCGACGAAATGACCCACAAGCTAAAGGAAAAATACGGCGAATAGGTATGTGTGACAAGCCCGCAATTTCACGAGGGGTTGCGCTTCAGCCATAGCGTGACGGATTCTATGGCAAGAGATACCAGGCCGGTCCGCATGGCACCGTCGAAATGGACAAAACCTACGTCGGCGGCAAGAAGATCGGCTGGGGTATTAGCGCTCGCGGCATCATGGGAACGTGGCATCGTGTCTCTGCGAAGCATTTGGGTGTCCGACAATCTGGAATATAAGGAACTCACTAAAGCCGCTTAGCCTCGTCCATAGTGATCTCAGGTCCACACCAACTAAATTTCCTCGGCGCAAACCCTGGAGCCACCATCGTGAATGAAATAGATACCGTGCTCAAATCCAACGGCACCCTAAGGGGACGTTCGGCCCACATTAAATCGGCAATGCCTTCAGAAACGAATTGACGAATTACCATGGTTGCCGCCTCTCCATGCTTCACCCTAAAAATAGGATCAGGCAGAAGCGGAGCCGTGGCCAGCGGCTTTCCTCCGTACGTAGCGCGTCCGTCTATTTTTTTGCTGGAAGTGACTGCCTCAAAGACAGAGGCGTTGACGATATCGATAAAGATATCTATGTATGGGTCTGAGCCAGGGTTGAAATGAAACTCTGCGCGTTGGCCAGTTATATGCAATCTCTCATGAATTGTCGCGGCATCGTTTTCAGCTATTGCCTTCAATCCCTTTGCTGCCAGATCGTCTATCTGCGTCCTTTCTTCTTTCTCCGTCGCCTTGTTTTTGGGCCGCAACAATGAAACTATCCCGATTAGCAAAAAGATTAATCCTGCCCAGGACAACAAATGGGTGGGCCACGCTACATCCTGTGCCGCCCTACTCCAATCGCGACCGCTCTGCCATGTTGCAGTGTTGTCGATGAGAAACAGCGCGCCCGCGATTACAAGCCACATATATGCATACCTCTGTTTGAGCCTACCTGAGTCAAACAGTTCCACCTCACCCCCCCCCGAAATTTATGCGGGAAGTATATCTGGTATCAAATGCCTAATCCCGAGAAATTTCCTTGACGAATTGCAACCTGTAAGAACGCTCTTTCCAGCCAATCGTTCCGCTAGCACTTTCCGCTCATTGCCCCGTCCCAAAGTTTGTGTTAATTTCGCCGCTCATGAAAGCGCTTCTTTCAAAACTCGGGTTTGGCTCAACGGCCGAGGAAATTCCCGAGATCGTCCAAGGGGAAAGCCCCGTGCTCGAGGGCGCGGACCTGGCAGTCGCCTATTTTTCCTCGCGCGCCGGAGGCGATTTTCATGATTTCCTGCGGGTCGGCCCGACCCGTTTTCTTTTCGGATTGCTCGACGTGGCGGGCAAACGCGAGGCCAACGTCGCCGTGCTGCAAGCCGCGCAGGCTTGTTTTCGCTCGTCGGGTGAGGAACTCTTCTCCGCCGCCGAACTGAACGAATCGGACGCCATGATCGAACTGTCGCGCCGTCTGAATCTCGAGATCATGCGCGCGGCCGGAGGCGTGCGCAGTTGCCCGGCCTTCGCCGGCTGCTACAACGAAGAGCTGGGCACGGTCTGCTACGTGAATGCAGGCCACACACCCGGCCTGCTGCGCGACGACGCAAGCCTCGTAGAATTGCCCGCGACCGGCCTGCCCTTCGGCCTATTCTCGCTCGCCCCGACCGACGCCCGCATCGTCGGCCTGGGACCCACGGGCTCGCTGGCGGTGGTTTCACGCGGAGTGGTGGAGGCCGAGTCGAAGGACGCGGAATTTGGTCTGGAGGGAGTCAAAAGCGTCATGCAGGCGGGACCTTCTTCGGCCAAATATCTTTCCCGGAGCATCCTGCAACGCATGCAGGACTTCATGCACACGGCTCCGAAACACAACGACGTGACCGCACTGACGCTCACACGGGGAGCTTAGCCAAAAATCAGCCAGACGATCGCGCCCGTTCAAGATTGGCCTCCACGCCGCTCGCGGCGTAAAATAGAAAAACAATTTTCCCTCGGGTGCACCCCCAGGTTTCAAGAGAACGTTTTGAGAGAACGTTTCAAGAGGGCCCTAAATGAAGAAAGCTAGACTACTCCCGCTGCTCGCTGTTGGCTACGCGCTGCTCCTCCCATGTCTTTCGCCGGCCGATACCGTGGTCGAAGAGATCATCGCCCGGGTGAACAACGAAATCGTCACGCGCTCGGAATACATCCGCAGCCGCGATCAGCTCAAGCAGGAAGTTCAGCAGCAGGACCCGGCCAACGCCGACCGCGCTTTTGCCGAGAAGCAACGCGACGTTCTGCGCGATCTGATTGACCAGCAACTCCTGCTGCAAAAAGGCAAAGACCTCGGCATCACCGGCGACACTGAACTCATCAAGCGCCTCGATGAAATGCGCAAGCAGATGAACCTCGAAACCATGGAGGACCTGGAGAAGGCGGCGGAGGCGCAAGGAGCTTCGTATGAGGACTTCAAGCAGAACTTGCGCAACCAGATTGTCACGCAGCGCGTGATTGGGCAGGAAGTGGGCTCGAAACTGGCCATGAGCAAGGAGGACGTGAAGAAGTTCTATGAAGAGCACCGCGCGGAAATGGAGCAGCCCGAGCAGGTTCGCCTGAGTGAAATTCTGATTGCGCCCAAAACGCCCGCCAAACCGGCTCCGGGCGCCGACGCTGCCAAGCCCGAGCCGCCGTCGTCATCGTTATCAGAGGCGGAGACGGAAGCGGCGCTGGCCGCCGCCCAGGTCAAAGCGCAGGATATACTCGAGCAGATTCACAAGGGCGCACAGTTTTCAGACTTGGCGAAGAAATACTCCGATGGGCCGTCGGCAAAAGATGGCGGCGACCTCAGTTATTTCAAGCGCGGCACACTCGCGAAAGAACTGGAAGACAAGGTCTTCGCGCTGAAAGCCGGCGGAGTTACGGATGTGATTCGCACCAAGCAGGGTTACGTGATCCTGCAGGCGACCGAGCATCAGATGGCGGGCATTCCCACCCTGAAGGAAGTTGAGCCGCGCATCCAGGATGCGTTGTACATGCAGAAACTGCAGCCGGCGCTGCGCGCCTTTCTGACCACGCTGCGCGAAGAAGCCTTCATTGATGTTAAGGCTGGTTACATCGACTCGGGCGCGAGCGCAAAACAAACCAAGCCCGTCGAGACCACGGACAAAGAAGACAAAGCGAAGAAACTGAAAAAGAAGAAGAAGCTCGGCGTGTTTTAGGCTAATCTTGGCTGTGCTCGCGGCAGGCGTCTGCATTCACGCGGAAAGCGGTTTCGCGGAGGCTCATGAAAGAGTTTTTTATCTCCGAATGTTCCCAGCTGGAAAACAAGATCGTCACCTCCAGCTTCGTGGTGGCTTCGAAGCAGGTAAAAGCAAAAAAAAATGGCGAGCCTTACCTGGCGTTGATCCTGGCGGACCGCACCGGCCAGATCGAAGCCAAGATGTGGGACAACGTCGACGAATTCATCCTCGCCTTCGAGCAGGACGACTTTCTCAAGGTCAAGGGGCTCATCAACAAGTATAAGAATCGTTTTCAGCTCACCATTCACAAGCTGCGGCGCATGGAAGAAGGCGAGATCGATTTCACCGACTACCTGCCCAAGACCACCAAGGACATCGGCGAACTCTGGAGAACGCTGACGGAGTTTGTGGGCACGTTCCAGAATCCGCACCTGAAGGAGCTTGTCGAACTGTTCATGGCGGACGCGGAAATTGCCGAGCGCTACCGCAATGCCCCCGCGGCCAAGACCCTTCATCACGCCTACATCGGCGGACTGCTCGATCACGTTGTGTCGCTGTTCCGCTCCTGCGATCTGGTCTGCCGCAACTATCCACAGATCAACCGCGACCTGCTGTTGGCGGGAGCGTTTCTGCATGACATCGGCAAGATTCAGGAATTGACCTACAACCGCGCGTTTTCCTACACCACGCGCGGCCAGCTGCTCGGGCACATGATCATCGAACTGGAGATGCTGCAGGCAAAGCTCGCAAAATTGCCTGGCTTTCCCGAGGAACTGAAAACTCTGCTCGAACATATGATCATCAGCCATCACGGCCAGTACGACTTCGGATCGCCCAAGCTGCCGATGTTTCCCGAAGCGCTCATGCTGCATTATCTCGACGACCTGGATTCCAAGATGGAGGCGATGCGTGCCCACTTCGAGCGCGAGGCGGAACTCGAAGGACCGTGGACCAGCTATAACGCCTCGCTGGGGCGCCCGCTGTTCGATTCCAGGAAATTTATGCAAGGCGAGAAAGCGCCGGCTGAGAAAACTATTGTGGAAGAGTCCGGCGCGCCGCCGGCCACATCCGCGGCACCGGAGCCCCCAACTTCCGCAACCCCAGTGCTTGACCTGTTCAGCGAGCAGAAAGCATAGAACAAAGAGCAAAGAGCATAGAGTCCGCGCCTGAACGTCGAATCGTCCCGTTGCGTTGCCTATGGATTTCTCGCGTTTCACCGCCATCAGCTTTGACTGCTACGGCACTCTGATTGATTGGGAGTCGGGAATTCTGCTTGCCCTGCGGGCCGTACTCGCAAACCACGGTCAAAGCCTGCCCGACGCTGCCCTTCTTGAACTCTACGGGGAATTTGAAGCGGAGGCGGAAAGCGGCCCCTATCAAAGCTACGGGGAAGTGCTGCAATCGGTGGTGCGGGCGTTTGCGGATCGCTTCCATTTCCAGGCCAGTTCCGCCGAAATCCGTTCGCTGCACGAATCCGTCCGCGCGTGGCCGCCTTTTGTGGATACGGTGCCGGCGCTGCGCGAGTTGCAAAAGCGATACAAGCTCGTGGTGATTTCAAACATTGACGACGATCTATTTGCGGAGACGCGGAAGCATCTGGACGTGGAATTTGATGGTGTGATCACGGCGGAACAGGCGAGAAGCTACAAACCCTCCCTCAACAATTTCCAGATGGCCTTACGCACGCTTGCGATTTCTCCGGATCGACTGCTGCACGCGGCGCAGAGCATCTATCACGACGTGGTTCCGGCGCGGTCGCTGGGGATCTCGACGGTATGGGTGAACCGGAAGTCGGCCCGTCCTGGGATGGGCGCGGTGCGAGCTTCAGCAGGACGGCCGGACCTGGAGGTTTCCGATCTTGCCAGTCTCGCGGCAGCAGCTATGAAAATGGCGCAAGACTGACTTCCTTACATCGGAACCGGCAGCGGAAGAATCTTCTTTTGTATGGCGACCGTAACCAGTTGGGCTTTGTTGTGAATGTCGAGTTTGCGCATCAAGTTGAACTTGTGCGCTTCCACCGTCTTGGCGCTGACTCCCAACGCTGCCGCCGCTTTCTTCACGGTATTGCCCTCGGCAAGCAACTTCATCACTTCGCGCTCGCGCAGAGTCAGGGTACCTCTCCGCACCGGCACTCGCACCGCCTGCTTCCGCACAGTGGCATCGTCCTTCAATTTCGTCTGGATCTGAGGACTCAGCGACCGTGCGCCGCGATGCACTTCGCGGAGCGCGCGCAACAAAAGCGGCGCGGGAGTGTCTTTCAGCAGGTAGCCGCTGGCGCCCGAGCGCAGGGCTTGCTGCACATACTCCCGATCCTCATGCATGGTCAGATACACGGTTCGCGTGCCGGCGCAGTGTTCTTCGATGAGGCGCCCCGCTTCGAACGACGACATCCCGGGCATGCTGATATCGAGCAGCAACAGGTCGGGGCGGTGCTCCAGGACCAACTTGAGCGCCTCGGCGGCATCGCCCGCTTCGCCCACCACGGCAAAGTCGGGAGCGTCTTCCAACAGGCGGCGCACCCCATAGCGCAACATTTCGTGATCGTCGGCGATCACGCAGCGAATGGGATCGGCAACTTCCGGATGAAACGGATCAGCCTCGGTTGTCAACATGGAAAACTCCTCGCGTACTCTGACGAAGTGGCGCGATGAGTCTGGAACCCCGGTTCATCCGGCGACTTTCGGAACAAAGTGACAGTTAATTGTACCTGCACAGGACACGCCTTCGGCGCAAAAAACGGATTGCGGGAAAAATCACTGGGCGAAAATCTGGGGCGAAAATCTGAGCAACAATCAAGGAGAGCTGAACTTTTCTTCTTCATTTACAATGCCTTTTCCACATGCTGCGCTACTTTACTTCCGGAGAATCCCACGGCGAGGCCCTGGTTGCGTTTCTTTCCGGGCTGCCTGCCGGGCTGGCGGTGGACCAGGCCTTCGTGGACCGCGAGCTCTGGCGGCGTCAGCAGGGCTATGGACGCGGCGGTCGCATGAAGATCGAAACCGACCGGGCCCATTTTCTCTCGGGCGTGCATCACGGCAAGACGATTGGCTCGCCGATTGCGGTGATGCTGGAGAATCGCGACTGGCAGAATTGGAAAGAGTCGCTGCCGGTGGAGACAGGCGATCCGGCGAAACACAAGCGCGTGGCATCGCCGCGTCCGGGCCATGCCGATCTTGCGGGCGCCTTGAAGTACGATTTCACGGAAGCGCGCTATGTTCTGGAGCGCGCCTCGGCCCGAGAATCGGCGGCGCGGGTTGCGATTGGCGCGCTTGCGAAGCTGCTGCTGCGCGAATTGGGCGTGGAAGTTCTAAGCCATGTGATTGCGGTTGGCTCGGTTTCGATTGCGGACGGGGAAATCGCGTGGGAGCAAATCGAGCCGCTATCTCGCAAGAGCGAGGTGCTGCTGGCTTGCGCCGACACCGACGCCGAGCAGCGCATGAAGGAAGAAGTCGATAAGGCTCTGCGCACGGGCGATTCGGTGGGTGGAGTATTCGAGGTGGTGGCGCACAATGTTCCGCCCGGTCTTGGCAGCTACGCGCAATGGGACGAGCGGCTGGATGCGCTGCTGGCTGCGGCGGTCATGTCGTTGCAGGCAGTGAAAGCGGTCGAAATTGGAAGCGGGATTCAGGCAGCGCATTCGCCGGGGTCGGCCGTGCATGACGAAATCGGTTATCGGAGCGACGCGGGATTTGCGGGCTTCACGCGCACGCGCAACAATGCCGGAGGTCTGGAGGGTGGAGTCTCCAACGGACAAGAGATTCGGGTTCGCGGTTATCTGAAACCGATCTCCACGCTGCGGCGTCCATTGCAGTCGGTGGATTTCGCGACGCGCGAGCCGGTGAAGGCGGCGTATGAGCGCTCGGATGTATGCGTGGTACCGGCTGCCGGCGTCGCCGGTGAGGCGATGGTCGCACTCACGTTGGCGCGCTGCGCGCTCGAGAAATTTGGCGGCGACTCGATGAAAGAAACGAAACGAAATTTTCAAGGCTATCTGGAACAACTGAAGAACTACTAATCGAAACTAGAATCCGAAGATGATTTACCCAATTGTGAAATTTGGCGATCCGGTGCTGGAAAAACCCGCGGCCGTGGTGAGCACCTTCGACGAAGAACTCAAAAAGCTCGTGGAAGACATGTTCGAGTCGATGTACGCGGCTCGCGGTGTCGGCCTGGCGGCTCCGCAGATCGGCATTTCGAAACGAATCGCCGTCGTCGATGTGACTTTCAAGGAGGACCCCGGCGCCAAGCTGGTGCTGATCAATCCGGTCATCGTTAGCAAAGAGGGCCGCCAGCGCGGCACTGAAGGCTGCCTGAGCATCCCCGAATTTCGCGAGGAGGTTACGCGCGCCAAAATCGTGACGATACGCGCGCAGGATCTGAGCGGCAAGTTTTTCGAGCACACCGGAGAAGAACTGCTGGCGCGGGCCTTCCTGCATGAAACCGATCATTTGAACGGCAAGCTGTACATCTCACACATCAGCGCGCTGAAGCGCGACCTCATCAAGCGCAAGATCAAGAAACTGGTGAAGGCGGGAGAGTGGTAGGGACTCCTTCTCATGAATTGTCATCCTGAGCGAAGCGAAGGACCTGCTGTTCGCCGCAAACTTGCGGATCCCTCGCTGCGCTCGAGATGACAAAGTCTAGCGAATTAAGATCCAGCACTAGCGGCCGTATGTCTATGATTCTGGTTTTCAGTGGCACTCCTAGTTTCGCTGTCCCGACCCTGGAGAGATTGGTCGAGGCCGGTCATTCCGTGCCGCTGGTGGTGACCCAACCCGATCGGCCTCGCGGGCGCGGGATGGAAGTGGCCGTCTCTCCCGTGAAAGATGCGGCACTGCGCCTGGGCATTGCTGTCGTGCAACCCGGCGCCATCAAGAACAACGCCGAATTCCGCGACCAACTTGCGGCGATGGGCCCGGACGCGATCATCGTCGTCGGCTATGGCCGCATCATTCCGCAGTGGATGATTGATCTTCCCCGGTTCGGAAATTTAAACCTGCATGCCTCTCTGCTGCCAAAGTATCGCGGCGCGGCGCCGATCCAATGGGCGATCGCGAGCGGTGAATCCGTCACCGGCGTTACAACCATGCGCATTGACGCAGGACTCGACACCGGCGACATACTCATGCAGCGCGAAATCTCCATTGATCTGAAAGACACAGCCGAAACGTTAGGCCCGAAGCTGGCGTCCATCGGCGCGGATCTGATGGTCGAGACCCTGCGCGGACTCGAGAATGGGCAGGTTCGCCCGACTCCGCAGGATCATTCGCAAGCCACGCTCGCGCCGATTCTGAAAAAAGAAGATGGACGCATGGACTTCGCTCGCTCAGCCAACAATCTGTTCAACCGCCTGCGCGGTTTTCAGCCGTGGCCCGGGGCGTTCACGATCTTTAAGGGTAAAACGCTGCAAGTGCACCGCGCTCAGCCCGTGCAACACGCGATTCAGTTGACGCCCGGAGAAGTCGCGGTCGAAGGAACACGCCTGTTCGTCGGTTGCGGCGAGGATAAAGCCAAAGACGCTGACACGACGCTGGAACTGATCGAAGTTCAACCCGAAGGCAAACGCCGCATGACCGCGCAAGAATTCATCAACGGCTACCGGCTCAAATCCGGCGACCGTCTGGGACAATAGGCTGCGATGGCCGTTTCTGCTGCTCGATCTTCTCTCGCTCGGTCCGCGGCTTTCGAAATTCTTCTGCGGGTCGAGCGCGAAGCATCCTACGCCTCCGAACTTCTTCATTCCGCTCGCCTCGCAAAGCTTTCCCCGCGCGATCACGGACTCGCCACCGAGCTGGTGATGGGAGTTCTCCGCTGGCAGTCTCTGCTTGATCGGCAGCTCGCCGCCGCATCGTCGCAGAAGCTCGAGCGGCTGGATCGCGAGGTTCTGGCCGCGTTGCGCCTCGGCGTCTATCAATTGCAGTTTCTCTCCAGAGTTCCGGCACGGGCGGCGATCTTCGAAAGTGTGGAGCTGGTCAAAGCTGCGCGCAAACGCTCAGCGGCTTCATTCGTGAACGCGGTTCTCCGGACCATTGCCAAGGACGGCGCGAAAGACATCTTCGCGGAAATCGGCAAATCGCCAGACTCGACCACGCTGGCTCAAACCGCGGCCCATCCCCCGTGGCTGGTGGCACGCTGGGCCGAGCACTATGGACTTGAGGCAGCGCGGCAGATCTGCGCCCATGACCAGACGGTGCCCGCAACGTCGATTCACATTCACGACGGTCAATCTGAAGCCGAGCTTGCCGAGGCCGGCGTGCAGCTCGCGCCGGGTCGGCTGCTGTCGGCTGCACGACGCGTTCTTGCGGGCGACGTAACCGGAACGGTCGCCTACCAGGAAGGCCGCGTCTCCATTCAGGATGAAGCTTCGCAACTGGTTGCGTTGCTGGTGGGTCGTGGAGAAACGATCGTTGATTGTACGATTCTAGATTGTTGTGCCGCTCCCGGCAGTAAGACTGCCCTGCTCGCCAGGCGCAACCCGCGCGCCAAAGTGTTTGCGTCGGAGCTGCATCCTCACCGCGCGCGCTTGTTGCAAAGCCTTGGCCGCTTGCCGAACGTCCACGTGGTCGCGGCGGACGCGCGACGTTTGCCCTTCTCATGTACTTTCGACCGCATCCTCGCCGACGTTCCTTGTTCCGGCACCGGCACTCTGGCCCGTAACCCGGAGATCAAATGGCGGCTCAAAGCCGAAGACCCGCACGATCTTCAGTTGCGGCAGGTGGCTATCCTGAAATCCGCGTTGGCCCAGCTTGCGATTGGCGGACGGCTCGTCTATTCCACCTGTTCGCTGGAGCACGAGGAAAACGAAGCGGTGGTGGAAGCTGGCCTCGATGGCGCGGCGGAATTCAAGGTCGCCGATTGCAAGGGAGAGCTGGAGCAACTGCGGCAGTCCGGCGAAATGTGCTGGAAGGATGTCGCGTCGCTTCTTGCTGGACCCTATCTCAGAACAATTCCCGGCGTGCATCCTTGCGACGGCTTTTTCGCCGCGCTGATGGAACGGAGATGAGTCGGTGGAGGGACGGGCGTCTCGCCCATCCAGCCGGGCGGGGACGCCCGGCTCTCCACAAGCGCCGCTAGCGGACTTCGAAATTCACCGCGCTGCCCGCCACGATTTTCTGTCCCGGCGCCGGAGTCTGGGTCACGATCATGCTCGCCGCACTGGACTCGGAAACGGCAGACGGAGCAACCGGCGCGGTTTGCGGCTCGGAGGACGACGGCGGCGGCGGAAGCACGCTAACTTTGCCGACTTTGATACCCGCGTCCTGTAGCGCCAGCATCGCGCTGCCGAGCGGTTGTCCGGTGAGGTCTGGCATCACATAGGTTGCAGCATCGGGACCGTCGCTGACCAGCAGATTGATCTTTGGCGCAGACACGCCGCTGGCATTCGCCGGGGGGCTTTGCGATATCACCTGGTCCAGTTGCGTGTCCGGCAAATTGACATGCGCGACCGAACCGAGACTGAGCCCGCGGCGCTGTATGTTCAACTCCGCGACCCGCTCGCTGCCTCCCGTCACGTCGGGAATCGCTACCCGTTGCGGCCCCAGACTTTGCGCCACGCGGATCGACCAGCCTCGCCGCACAATCGTTCCCGGCGGCGGCATCTGGGTCATGATTTTTCCTTCGGGAATGTCGGCGCTGTAGAACTGCCGCTCGACCACCACTTGCAAGCCCGAGGCCGCGCCCGCGCGCTCGGCTTCAAACGGGCTCATGCCCACCAGCTTGGGGATGGTCACCTCGCGCCCGTGGATGGCGAGCTGCATGGCCATGAGCGCCGAGATCAGCGCCACCGTCATCAGGACCAGTGCCAAAAGCAGCATGCGAAAAAACTGTCGCATTGCCAGCGATTATAGCTTCCCGAAACGGCAAGCTCTAGGACGCGGTGTCATCGTGCTCCGGCAGCGCGCCGCTCTGCTCTTCCTACTCATTGCCCTGGATACGAAACCCTAGTTTTTTCCGCAGCCGGTTAAGGGTCTGTCTCTCAGGGCGCCTCGCGGAATTGAACGTCCAATTCTTTGAGGGTTCCGAGGAGCAGGGCGCGGTTCTTGCGCAGTTCTGCTTTCGTCTGTTCGGTTGGATTTTTGGGAACGGCTTGGGCGACCAGCACAACGCGGCCGTAAGGCCATGCGCTCGATGGAAGAGAGACCAATTCGGCCGGGATTTCTTCCGGCTTCAGAATGTGGACCTCGCGATTGGAAAGATCGACGAAGCCGATCCCATCCTCGCGAACCACCAAATACGGATTCTGCCAATTGGTCATATCGCTGACGCTCGGATACTTGGAGGGATCCGGTGGGGGAATGGATTCGAGGCCGGTCGGCTGCGGCGTTTCCGTTGTCGCCGGCTGCGGCGGTTTGGAGCAGGCCACCAGAGCCCCTAGCAGGATGAAGGTGATGATAGTTCGCACAGGATTTCGCATAACGTCTCGGACGACGTTTTGCACGAGGTTTTCTCCGTCCACCATTATCGCTGCAGGGCGTGCTTGCGGTGGAGTACCGTTTCGAGTGCGGCCTGCGTCTCTTTCGGCAGGTGGTAGGACTCAGCGTCGTTTGGGAACTGGTGCGAAACGACGTCGGCCTTGAAGGCCAGCACGGATTGCGTGATCAGCGCGGCGGCATCTCCGTAGCGGCGAACGAATTTTGCCGGATGCCCGAACGTCAGGTTGACGAGGTCGTGGAAGACGAGCACCTGGCCATCGCAATCCGGGCCGGCGCCGATGCCGATGGTGGGGGTTTCGACCTCGGCGGTGATCATGGCCGCGACCTCGCGCGGAATGCCTTCGAGGTAGATGCAGGCTACACCGGCGTGGTCGAGCGCGACGGCATCGCGCATGAGTTGCTCGATGGCGTTCAGCGTCTTGCCCTGAACTTTATAGCCGCCCATCATGTTGACCGATTGCGGCGTGAGGCCGATGTGTCCGGCGACGGGAATCTCGGCGTCGATCACGCGGCGGATCACGTCCACGCGCTTCTCGCCGCCTTCCATCTTGACGGCTTCCGCGCCCCCTTCTTTCACGAAGCGGGCGGCGTTCTGAATCGCGTCTTTGGGGTCAACCTGATACGACCCGTAAGGCATGTCGGCAATGAGCAGCGCGTCTTTCACGCCGCGGCGCACGGCCTTGACGTGGTGCAGCATCTCGTCGACGGTGACCGAGAGCGTGTTCTCGTAGCCGAGCATGGTCATGGCGAGCGAGTCGCCGACGAGAGCAATGTCGATGCCAGCCTCGTCAACCAGGCGCGCGGTGGCGTAGTCGTAAGCGGTCAGGCAGGTGATGGGATCGTGGTGAAATTTCTTTTCGCGGAGAGTAGCAGTGGTGATCCTGCGGCGAGGTTCGCCGATGGGCGTGAGACTCACAATGTCCTCCAGTGCCCCTCCGCAAAATGGGCGGATAGAGCCTGTATGCGTCTTGGATGACGCTGAAGCTATTGTAGCTGCAAAAGCGGCATTCGTCGATAGAAAATGAACTTCGGGTATCCGAGATTGACCGCCAAAAGTCGGCGTGAGACACTCGACGCGGTAGCTTTATGACCCTTCCGGTAGCAGTTCCCCGAGTCATTGGAGCACTATTCCTCCTCCATCTTCTTGCGGTGTTTGCATCGGCGCAGCAGCAGCCTCCTGACCCGTTCAACGACGTTACAAAGGCTACTGGTACAATACGGACCTTCGACGGCCGTACCGGGGGAACAATGTTGCTGGTTACGGTGTACGCGGAGGGCGGCAAGGCTCACCTTGACCGGCAGTCGGTCGTGAAGGCCACGAACCAGACCGCTCACACCGTCAACTGGGCTACCACGGACGAGAAGTCGGAGGCCGTAATCGAGCTGCCTTTCGGCAAGTACGAAATCGAGGTAAGCGCTGTCGGATATTTGAACGAGCAAAGAGAACTCCAGGTCGTTGGCGCGTTCAGTACCCTTCCGATAGAGGTCACCCTGCGTCGTGATCCAGCCGCACCGGACCTGAACATAGCCGATGCTGCGATGTCTTCCAAGGCGCGCAAAGAAGCCAAGCATGGCGTTTCCGCTCTCAAGTCTGGGAATCTTAAGGACGCGAGAAAAAGATTGGATGCGGCTTATAAGCTGGCGCCGTCGAATGCGGACCTGAACTACCTGTTAGGCTACCTGTTCTATCAGCAAAAAGACTTCGCTCAGGCGCAGAGCTATCTGCGGACCGCTTCCAATCTGAATTCCCGTCACCTGCAGGCGTTGACGCTACTCGGTCGCGTGGAGCTCATCCAGGAGGAGTACCCCGTGGCGGCGGCGACGCTGGAAAGAGCGGTTGAAGCCGATTCCGACTACTGGTTCGCGCACAATTTGCTTGCCGATGCTTACCTCAAAGAAAAGAAGTATGAGGAGGCGCGGCAACAGGCGGAGTTGGCCATCGCAAAAGGGAAGGTTGGGGGCAACCCAGCGAATCTGGCCCTCGGGGAGGCCCTGGTGAATCTGGGGAAGGGGGAAGAAGGTGTCCGCGTACTCAAGGCTTTCGTGCAGGATGCACCAAAGAATCCTGCCGTTCCTCAAGTGCGCGACCTGATTGCGGCGCTCGAGGCGCGCCATGCCGGCCCTGTCCCTGATACTGGGAATAATGCTGGAGCCGCCGGGAAGAACGCGGCGTCTTTGCCCGGCGTAGACCCTCTGCTCGCATCCCCTGACCTTCCACTTTCTGTTAAGTCGTGGCAGCCCCCGGGAATCGATGAAGTCAAGCCGCAGGTCGCGGTTGGAGTCAGCTGTCCGTATGAAACCGTAATGGAGATGTCAGGCGAGCGCGTGAAGGAGTTTGTAAACGATGTCTCGCGTATCGCGGCAATCGAACACCTGCTGCACGAGCGGATGGATGAAATGGGGAACCCCGCCAGCAGGGAAACCCGAGACTACAACTATGTGACTTCTATCACTGAGGACCAGCCAGGGCTGCTTGCGGTGGAGGAAAACCGGTCTGAGCGCCTGACACGTGCTGACTATCCCGACGAGATCATGAGCGGCGGCTTTGGGGCGTTGGCTTTGGTATTTCACCCCAGCATGCGAGAAAACTTCGAGATGACGTGCGAAGGGCTGGGGAGCTGGCACGAGCAAGCGGCGTGGTTGGTTCATTTCAAGCAGCGCGAAGACCGGCCCGCCCGTGTCCACGATTACAGAGTGGGCGGCGACATCTATGCGTTGCGGTTGAAAGGCCGCGCTTGGATCACGGCGGACAAATTTCAGATCGTGCGGATCGAGTCAGAGCTAATAAATCCGATGCCCAAGATCCAGTTGCGTAGCGAGCAACAGGTCGTAGAGTACGGCCCCATCCGGTTTCGGGCAAAGAACGAGGAATTGTGGCTCCCCAAGAGTGCAGAAATCTATCTTGACTTTCGCAAGCGCCGCTACTTCCGCCGCCACAGCTTCGATCATTACATGCTGTTTTCAGTGGATTCGGTGGAAAAGCGAAACGAACCCAAAATGCCATCAATTGAGCCCACCGAAAAGCCGCTACCCAACTGATTGTTGGAGTCGAGCGTACGTCGCGCAGGCAGAGTTCTCTCCAACCGTACTGGACATAAGAATCTCAAAAGGGATCACACAACTGACAGTAAAAGGCAGCTAGAGTGTGGAGTAGTTCCAGTCCATTGCCAACAACCAAACGGCACCCTACGCGCTGGCCGCTTCCGTGCTCCCCAGCGGCAGAAAATACTGCGTGCCCTTGATTGGGGCTGAGACTTTTTTCAGCAGCTCCTGCAGGTCCTCGTTGCGGTCGACGAAGTCGATCTCGGAGGTGTTCACGATCAGCAGGTCGGACTGCGTGTAGTGAAAGAAAAAATGTTCGTAAGCCTTCACGACTTCCATCAGGTAATCCTCGCTGATAGCCTTCTCGCCGGCCACGTTCTTTTTTTTCAGCCGCTTCTTCAGCACTTCCGGCGTGGCCTGCAGATAGATGACGAGGTCAGGCGTCGGAAGTTGCTCGCGGAAATAATTGAAATAGCGATTGTAGGTATCGAGCTCCTGATCGTTGAGGTTGAGGCAGGCGAAGAGCTTATCTTTTTCAAAAATGTAATCGGAAACCACTGTCTTATTTGACCGCGGACCCAGATCGAGCGAGCGCAGCTGCTCGAAGCGGCGGACCAGGAATGCGAACTGTGCCTGGAAGGCTGCGCCCGGCTCGCCTTCGTAGAACGCTTTCAGAAATGGATTGTCTTCCGGTTCGATGACGCGCTGGGCGGCCAGGCGCTCTCCGAGAACCCGCGCCAGCGTGCTCTTCCCAACGCGTATGGGACCTTCAACCGCAATGTAACGGGGAAGCTCGAAAAGCTTGGCCATGGAATGTTGTGGGAACTGTTCAGCAGAATATATCGCTTCGCGTCCGGGCGCAATGTGGGAAAAGTTAACAGCGGAGTCGTTTCTTGTTGGTGGAGAGCCGGGCGTCCCCGCCCGGCCACCTCGCAGCCGGACGGGCGAGACGCCCGTCGCTCCACCAGCTAGAATCTCATCATGCTCCCTGCTCTGATTGGACTGACGGCCGCTGCTGCCGCTTCGGCGGCGGGGTACCAGTCCATGGCGCCGGAGGGGCAGTGGTACGGGCGGACGTTTGCTGGAGGGATCCGAGGGAGCAAGCAAATCGCCCTGACCTACGATGATGGGCCGAACGATCCCCACACGCTGAGGTTGCTCGATGTGCTGGCGAAGCACAGTGTGCGGGCGACGTTCTTCATGATCGGCCGCTACGTGCAGCAGCGGCCCGATATTGCGCGCGCGGTGGCACAGGCTGGACACGTCATCGGCAATCACACCTTCACGCATCCGCTGCTCATCTTCGAATCGGAAGCGCAGACGCGCATTCAGCTGGTCGACTGTCGTCAGGCTTTGCAGGACGCAATTGGAGAGCATTCGAGTTTGTTTCGTCCGCCGTTTGGGGGAAGACGGCCGGCGACGATCAGGATCGCGCGCTCGCTCGGGCTACAGACGGTGATGTGGAACGTGACCGGCTATGACTGGAATGCTCCCCCCGCCGCGGTGATCGAAAAGAAAGTCGTGCGCCAGATGCGCGGCGGCGACGTGATCCTGCTGCACGATGGCGGATATCGCGCCCTCGGTGCGGACCGCGCGCAGACGGTGATTGCGACGGAGAATCTGATCCGCCGTTACGCGGATGAGGGGTACGAGTTTGTGACGGTGGAGGAGATGCGGGCTGTCAGCCGTCAGCCGTCAGCAGCGGAATAGAGGTCTCGACTTCCGTCGATCCCATTTTGAATCGACTCTATTGAGGCGCTTACTGGATGGTGCGAATGGCTGATTACAGCATTGCGTACTTCCTAGTGGACTGTCACCTGGGAAGAACCAGATTCAACCCATGCGAGTGGAGAAGAACGCGCGCCGACGAGGAGCGAGCTTCTGCGTGCCATAGGCTTGTGCAGTCTCCGTTGAGAACCCGCACGCCGCAAGTTGGTTGCGGAGTGTTGCGGTGTCGAAAAGCCGTATTCGGTGAACTTCGCATCCACGCCTGTAGAACTGGCCAACCTGCCGGAATGTCTCGATATTCCTGACCAGCGTCCGCGAACCCTGGTCCTCCTCGGTCTCGGCCAATACGGCCCAATCCTCGCCTGAGTCCCAATACCGTCCCGCCAGCGAAGGACCGCCTAGTTCGATTACATCGAAGATGAGCATCCCGCCTGCTGGCACTACATCAGATGCCGCTTGAAAGAAACTCCCGATCAGAAGGTCGGCGTCTGCGCCCTCCGCGTGGTATGTTAGTGGCTCCCCCAACGCAACAATGGCCTCGCAAGCAGGGATCTGCGTCTCATAAACTGACCCGTGTATGAAGTGCGCTTTCGAGTTGGCGGTTCGCGCAATCGCCAGCAGCTCAGCGGAACTGTCGATTCCTGTGACTTCGAAACCAGCCTCGACGAGCGCTGCGCTTAATGGCCCCGCTCCACAGCCAACGTCCACAACCCTCCGGATCGGTACCGGAGCACACTTGAGCAACCGGATGATTTCCGGCGCGGCGCCTTGTGCAAGATTTCCGAAGGCCGCAGCCTGGATGTATGCCAAATCCTGCTTATAAAGCGGCTCCATAGAACTGACAGTCTATCGCGTTGACGACCGGGAGATGGACGGGGCTCAACCGTGTATGGCCGACCACTCCGAAACCAATGGTGAACGAGCGGAAGGATGACGTAACATCTCCATTCCGCCAACAGACCCTCTTCCTATGCCGCCGCCATCGCGAACGCCTGCTTCGCCGCCGCGATCGTCTGCTGCACGTCGAGCTCGGTGTGGGCGGCGCTCAAGAATGCCGCTTCGAACTGCGATGGCGGCAGGTAGATTCCGTTTTCCAGCATCGCCCGGAAGAAACGGCCGAAGGCTTCGGTGTCGCACTTGGCAGCGGATGTCCAGTCGGTGACTGGGCCCTTCGCGAAAAACCACGTAAACATCGAGCCGACGCGGTTGTGGCACAAGGTTACGCCGGCGTCTTTGGCTGCGGCGGCAACTCCCGCGACCACTTCTCCGGCGAGCTTGTCGAGCTTCTTATAAACGTCTTTGTGCTCGCGCAAGTAGCTTAACGTGGCATAACCGGCGGCCATCGCCAGAGGATTGCCGGAGAGCGTTCCGGCCTGGTACACGGGCCCGAGCGGTGCGATCAGATCCATGATTTCGTTGGGGCCGCCGTAAGCGCCCACGGGCAAACCTCCGCCGATAATTTTGCCCATGGTGGTGAAATCGGGCTGGATGGCGTAGAGTTCCTGCGCTCCGCCGTAGGCGAGGCGGAATCCGGTCATGACCTCGTCGAAAATCAGCAGTGCCTTGTCGCGTGCGGTAATGGCGCGTAGAGCTTCGAGGTATCCGCGCGCCGGAGGGACGCATCCCATGTTGCCCACGACCGGCTCCACGATGACGCAAGCAATCTGGTGCTTGAATTTCTCGAAAGCTTGCTCGATCGCTCCGGTGTCGTTGTAGGGGAGGGCGAGCGTGAACTGCGTGAATTCTTCGGGAACTCCCGCCGAGCCTGGAATGCCCAGCGTGGCAACGCCCGATCCGGCTTTTACAAGCAGAGCGTCGGCGTGACCGTGATAGCAGCCTTCAAACTTCACAATGTATTTGCGCTTCGTGTATGCGCGCGCCAGGCGGATGGCCGACATGGTCGCTTCCGTACCCGAACTGACGAAGCGGACTTTTTGCATGTGCGGAAAAGCGGAAATGACCAGCTCGGCGAGATCCGCTTCGGCGGGAGTGGACGCTCCGAAGCTGGTGCCGCTACGCGCCGCCGCGATCACCGCCTCGATGACGGTGGGCGCTGCGTGCCCGAGGATGAGCGGACCCCAGGAGCCGATGTAGTCCACATACTCGTTGCCGTCCGCATCCCAAAGGTGCGAACCCTGGCCGCGTACGATGTACAGGGGATCGCATCCCACGCTCCGGAACGCGCGCACCGGGGAGTTCACGCCTCCGGGAATCAACTGTTCGGCGCGTCTCTGCAGCTTGCGGGATTGTTCTGTCTTGCGGGCCATCATTCCTCCACAGCAGCGGCTAAGTCCGGGAGCTTCAGATACTCAGATCAATATAACAGCGGCGCCGCCGTGGTCCCGAGCGCAGCAATCACACAAACTTGTGATCCGGGCACTGAGTTCATGCCTAAAACGGCTGCCCATGCGCCTTGCGAGGCTGAATCGAATTCATCGGACTTTCACGAAACTGCAATATTCCTGCAATCTCCCGCGGCTATCTTGATCCCACTTGCCTTTCTAACCGGGAGGGTTTATCAGGACGGCCTTGGGGGGCTCCGGGCTGTCCTTTTTGATTTCTTGGGCTCTTCGGGACTACTCCCATCCGCGCCTCCTGCACCAAGCCGGGTGAGCCCATCTCGGCGAACCGGCGATCACTTCAAGTATGAGCGCACAATCTCAATCAGTTCGTCGGTCGCAAGCGCCTGCTCGGAACTCAGCTGCTTGGGGTTGACGACGTGAAAGCGGATGTGGCCTTCCAGCAATTCGGCCATTAACCCGTTCATAGCGCCGCGTGCCGCAGTAATTAATTGCAGCACGTCGGAGCAATCTTCGTCCGCTTCCAGGGCGCGCTCAATGGCGGCGATTTGACCTTTGATTCGTTTGATCCGGAGGATGAGCTTGGGTTTTTCTTCGACGGTGTGCATTTTTTCTTGACTGTAGTATACCCCCCTATGGTATACGAAATAAGGTGATCACGGAAGCAGCATTTGCTCCGTGAGGATGCAAACGAGGTATATGGGAAACCAGGTCGACGAGCTTCCGAGTTGGCGGCCCGCCGGATGGAAGCAGTAGACGTGAGACGATAGCGGCTTTACTCCTCCCCTATCGGTTCACATCTGCTTCTTCTACCCGCAAACAACTGAGATAAATTTGCCGTGGACTACGCGGCCCCAAAGCGGAAGCTGGGCCGCCGCACTCCCATTGTTCACCAAGAGAAAGTGGACACCTCCGCGCTTGGACACATGCCCATGACCACAAGCGTGAAGCTCTCGAGAACGTCGAAAGCGGGAACGTCGAAAGCGAGAACCAGGTTGAGAAATCTGCAGAAAGGAGGAAAAGAAAATGACCTGCATGATTGCAATCGCAGAAGCGATGGCGATGTCGACGACGCAGCTCACGGGCGCGATCCAATACCGTGTGATCCAACACGAAGATGCCGCTTCCCGGCAATTGGAAAGCAACGGCGAGCGGAAACCTTGTATGAGCTGGGTCGTGGTCACCGACAATGACGGCAAGCGGCAGCTCCGAATCCAATGGGAATCTAGGGATGGAGACCTGACGTTCAACCCGGACCGCAGCTGTAACGCTCTTTTAACCGATCAAGCGCATACTGATGAACTCTATATGCCAGCGTGATTGAAATCACAATCAGGAGTGACTGGGAGCGTTGCCGAGCGCGGCAGCCCGCCGCTAGTTTGATCCATGGTATTGAAATTGAAATTCATTTTCATTATGGACGCCTTCCTTATGAACTGGTGGGCGGACGGAGGTCGCGGCGCCGGGCTGTCTTTGGCTCTCTCCCTGGCGCTTGCCTTCGTGCTGGGCGCCGCCGCTCCCGCCACCTGGGCGCAGTCGCAAGACGCCTCGCCTTCCACCCAAACCGCCGCTTCCGCGTCCCCCAGCGCGGATGACCAGCCCAGCCCGCCCAGCGATGCCAATGCCGATCCGCAAGCGACGTTCCCGCATTTCAAGAACACGCGGTTCTGGCTCTCCGGGCAGGCGAACTTCATCTTCCAGACTCATCCCGACTTTCACGCCGACTACAGCGGGCCGCACAGCCTCAGTGCGGACTATGAGAAAGCCACTTCGCGAGTCATGACGCTCTACACCGGCGTGCGGCTCAACAATTCCAGCGAGCTTCTGGTGGACATCGAAGAAGCTGGCGGCGCGGCGCTCAGCGAGGGCTTTGGCCTGGCTGGAAATACGGATCTGGACATCGTGCGCAATCCGCTCTTGAGCAAAATGCCGTACCTGGGGCGCGGCATGATCCACAAAGTGTTCGCGTTGAGCAAGGACAAGGTCGAGAGCCAGCGCACTTTTCTGTCGCTGTTCGATGAGCTGCCGCGGCGCCGCCTGGAAATTCGCTTCGGCAAGTTCAGCTTGCCAGATTTCTGTGATCAGAATTCGGTAGGCTCCGACACGCATCTTCAATTCATCAACTGGTCGGTGGACAACAACGGAGCCTTTGACTATGCCGCCGATACGCGCGGCTATACCGTGGGCTTAGTGGCGGATTACGAGGACCGCAACTGGGGTTTCCGCTTCGCCGAAGCGCTCATGCCGAAGGTCGCGAACGGAATTGATCTGGTGTGGCGGCCGTGGCAAGTGCATGCGGAAAATTGGGAATACGAACTGCGCCATGGCGTCATACCAAAAAAATCCGGCGTCGTTCGCCTGCTGGGGTACACGAACTACGCGAATATGGGCATCTATCGTGATGCGGTTGCTCAGTTTATAAATCACACGTCCCCCAAGCCGGAGACGGTCCCGGACATCACGAACCATCCCTGGCACATCACGCGCAAATATGGCTTTGGCATCAACCTCGAACAGAATCTCACGCGGAACGTCACGGCGTATGCCCGCTGGGGGTGGGACAACGGAAAAACCGAGTCATTCGCCTACACCGAGATTGATTCGACGTTCAACCAGGGCGTGGGGTTCAATGGCGCACTATGGCATCGCAAACAAGACCGTGCCGGCATAGCCGTTGTGACGAACGGGATCAAGAAGGATCACCAGGTATATCTGGCGGACGGCGGGCTTGGTTTCCTGCTGGGCGATGGCGGGTTGCGCTACGGTCGGGAGAACATTTTCGAATCGTATTACACGGCCCACGTTTGGCGCGGAATCTACATCGCTCCCGGAGTGCAGCACATCAACAATCCGGGCTACAACCGCGACCGCGGGCCGGTGGTAGTGCCGACCCTGCGGGCTCATGTGGAATTCTAGAACCAGTTCTCAGTTGTCAGTTCTCAGTTCTCAGTCAAATCCAAAACCCTTTACCCCAGGGGGCACAGACGGCCACAGAGAAGAACAAGCACGTTCTTGATTGCTCGAGTTTTTACTTAACTCAACCGTTGCGCATAATTCCGGCTTCTTGTTTTTGTACGGTATGCAGCGCCCAGGCCATGCGCGGGGTGTTGTGGGCAATTCCGAAGCGGCCCTGAGCATCCAGCAGAATGATTCCACCGTGGCCGTTGAGGCGCTGCTTCAGATAGTTCATCGCTTCCTGCGCGACCCACT
>Ga0208821_1000083_pt1 | contig 76268 bp, 75 predicted proteins | sample June2015DPH_20_5_FD_184720 | JGI IMG/M metagenome (GOLD analysis project Ga0208821, IMG submission 184720) | Peatland microbial communities from SPRUCE experiment site at the Marcell Experimental Forest, Minnesota, USA - June2015DPH_20_40... | ecosystem: Environmental > Terrestrial > Soil >...
ACACATCCAACTGCTGCTCGTCTTTTCCACGCATGCTTTCTTCTTATCAGGTTGTGCTGTGGAAACAAGAGAGTTTCGGGGTACTCCGTCCGCTTCAAATCTTCAAATCGAGTTTTTCCGCAACCTGCTAGAGAGCTCTCGTGTCACACCTGGCTGAGACGGGCTCCGTCCGATCGCGTTTCTGCCACATAGGCGTCGATCAAATGACGCACCATCGGTTCTCCAGAAAGGTAGCTGTTTATTCGCTGTTCCAACTCATGATCGGCCTGGGTTTGTCTCTCATGCTGACGCAGATGCTCCGCCCAAGAGTTCACCAAGAATATCTCCAGATAACGATCCGCGACTTCAGTATCGCGGAAGATTGCCCACCGATACGCGCCATCGCGACGCCGGATCCGACCGTATTCAAGCATCGCATCCACAAATTCTGCCGTCCGTTTTTGGATGACGGCGTATTCGACGGTCACTAGTACCGGTCCCTTCTCAACATCAGCCCCAACTTCCCCGATGACGACCGGCATGCGCCAGTGGTTCCAGGGAGTCAGATCCGCGGTCGAATCCGGAAGTTGCGCGAAAAGGGCAATTGCTGCGGTAACGATTGTCCCCATTCCAGCGTAGACAAGCGCGGTTCCAACGCCTGATCGTTGCGCGACGGCGCCCCAAGCCGCGGTCCCGAGCGCATAACTCCCCTGATAAACCAGAATGAAGATGGCGAGGACTCGTGCTCTTACCCAATCAGGCGCCAGGTTCTGGACAAGGGCATTGATAAGGGAAATGAAAATGACCCATGCCGCCCCCCCAACCAACATAACTGCAGCCAATGTGCTCAATCTGTGCAACCTGCTCATCGCCAAAATCACTAACCCCAAGCTGACGACGCTCGTCGACACTACGGACTCCATCGCCCACCTGTCACGGGATGACTGCATAACCAAAGCACCGATGATTGCACCGCCACCAAAGCAGCCAAGCAAGAGTCCATAGCCGGTTGCACTCTGATTCACACTTCGAGAAACCGTCGGCAGCAACGCGAAGAGGGCGCTGGAGAAGAACATGGCTACGCCTGTTCTGAGCAATACCGTGAGGATTGCGGGAGAGTGCCGGACGTATCGAATTGCGGCGACGGTAGCTCCCGAAAAAGATTCCGGCGGCGCGCTCCTCCTGCGGACAGGCCTTTTCCACCTGGCAACAACAAGAATGACACCGAAGAACGATACGAAATTTGCGACGAAGGCTGTGGCGACACCAGCAACAGATATGATCGTGCCAGCGAGTGCCGGCCCAACCGCTCGCGCGAGGTTGAATTCAATCCCGTTGAGCGCAGAAGCCGCTGCCAGGTCTTCCTTGGGCACCAATTCAGGGAGGATTGCACGCCATGCGGGCGTTTCGAACGCATCTCCGGCCGAGAGCGCAAATGTGAGCACCAAGAGTATCCATGGCGACATCACTCCTGCGATAGTCAAGATCGCTAGAATCAATGCGACGACCATCATCCACGACTCGGTGAAAAGAATCAGCTTGCGGCGGTCGACGATATCGCCGGCGGACCCCGCGGGAAGGGCCAGTAGAAAATATGGCAAGGAAGCGGCAGTCTGCGTTAGCGCAACATAAATCGGCCCGGCGCCGAGTGAGACCATCAACCATGCAGCGCCCACGTTCTGCATGAAAGCGCCGGCGTCCGAAATGACGTCCGCGATTAGCAGATTGCGAAAAATCGTTACCCGAAGTGGTCGCCACAGATTTGGGGAAGCAGTCGGCTTCATTTCTCTCCGCGGTTGTCTCTCAACACGCGACTCCCGAAGCTCGTATTTTATGGGGTGCTGCTACTTCTTCGCTTCCTTACTGGCGTGCTTGTCCCAGCCGTGGAAGCGCGAGAGGTCACCCGCGTTCCACGCTTCGCGGAGCCCCGGCGTACTCAAATCCCAATCTGGGCGGATTTCACTCGTCACGACGCGCAAATCGTGCCAAAGATCGACAACCGACGGACGGCCCCAGAACCAGTAGCCGTTATAGATGCTGTAGATCACGAGGCCCGGCTTGAGCACAAGCGTATGCGGGATCATTGGATTGTGCTCGGGGTCGGTGTATTCCTGGATGTCGAGATCCTTCTGAATGGTCCGGTCGGGGTCCGAAAGGAAGGTCCACTGGGCTCCGACTGACGCACGGAATTCCTGAAGAGTATGGTGATCGTCGGTGGCGATCGTGGCGATCTGAGTGTACGCCACCGCGATTCTGGGATAGAAAGCGGCGAGTTCCAAATGCTGCTGGTGCTCCTTGGGGCAGTAGTGGCCGCGCGCGAGCGTCAGGATTAGCGGATCCTCGCCCTGCAGCTCGCTGAGCTTACGCAGTGTGCCCGTGTGATCGGGCAGTTCGTAGTCGGGGAAAACGCTTCCGGGCACGATATCAGAACGCATGATTGGACTCCCCCGTTTCTCTCAAACATCTTCTCTCAAAGATCCTTCACTTAAAGATCGAGCGCGACACCCGCGTTTGGCTGAGAGCAGCATACGAGCACGTTCCCGGGAGCGGGCCTCTCCAGCGGCTCAGGGTTATAAACAATCGATCCGCCAATCAGACCAGTCATGCAGGTATGACAGACTCCAGTCCGGCACGACCATCTGACCGGGACGTCGCACGCTTCCGCCAGTTCAAGAAGGCTCGCGAATTTCGGATCCCAAGCGGCGGTAATCCCGCTACGCGCGAATGAGACTGAGGGGCCAGATCCGGGCGGCCCTTTTGGTAGATGGGGCGCGTGAACAACCTCCGCCATACCGGGGGTAATTGCCTCGAGCGAACCGAAAATTTCCGTGTGCACATTCCCGGCGAGCACACCCCAGGTTCGCAGCCCGTCGCGCATATTCTGCAAGAACGAAGGTGGGCCACACAGATAGAAGTCACTATGCTGTGACACGCCAATTCTCTCCAGCAAAGCTGCGTCGATGTGTCCGAGAGCATCAAAGTCTGCCCCGACTCGGTCGGTTGCAGCGCGCCTGCTGTACACGATGTATCCTCGTCCGCGAGAGAGCTGTTGCAGTAATGAACGAGATTCTTCTGCGAATGGATGCTCAGCGCCATTACGCGCTCCATAGATCCACCAGATCTCTCGTTGCGATCTTTCAGCGGCAAGTGAGTGCAGCATCGACATCACGGGCGTTGCGCCCACTCCCGCGCTCAACAGAACCACAGGACTCTGGCTGGGACGCAGAGTAAAGCTTCCGCGCGGCGCACTCACATCCAACAGATTGCCTTCTCGCGCACGGTCGCACAGAAATGAACTTCCAATCCCGTTCGATTCGCTCTTGACGCTGATGCGGAAATGATCGGCTACCGGCAGATCAGACAACGAATAGCTGCGAAGAACGGGCGGTTTGCCCGGATCGACGAGCAACCGCAATACGACAAATTGACCTGCCTGGAAGACAGGAAGAGGTTGCGCATCGATTGGCGCCAGAACGAAGGAAGTTACATTATCGCTTTCCTTATGGATCTCTGCGACTCGCATCTGTCGAAAGCCGGGCCATGCCGGTGCTTGTTCCTCATCGGCGAGTCCCGGATTCCCCACCGTAGTTTTGGAGCTCAAGTCTTGTTGGAGCATCGCCTGGAATGAACTCTGCCAGCCCTTGCTAAGTGCAGGAATCTGCAGCACGCGTTTCAGTTGCTCGCTGGAATGTCCTGGCAAGTAAAGGAGGGCGTCAACCTCGGTCACACTGATTCGCTCAGGACCGTCAGTAATTTTTACAACGTCGTCGCCCGCCCCAACTTCTCCTTCCTGCAACACGCGAAAGTAGAATCCTGGTCTGTGATGTGCTACGAGCAGGGCTGGCATACGGGGTTCTTTCATGCGGATGCCGACGCGGTAGCACGTTACGCGCGGCTGTGATACTTCAAATTCAGCACCACCAATGCGGTAGCGATCGCCGATGCAGACTTCGTTATCGGGAAGACCCTCGACAGTGAAGTTTTCTCCGAACTGGCCGAAAGCAAAATCGTTGCGGCCGAGAAAATGCTCCCAGTAATGGTAAGAATCCATCTGGTAGACGAATACGGCGCGGTGCTCCCCGCCGTGACCGGCGAGGTCGGCTTGCGCATCTCCATCAATATCGAGCTTGTGCACCATTCGCCGTCCGTCAACTGGAGATTTCCAGACTGACGTTCGGACCGTTTTGCCGTTCCATGTCACGTCGCGCGGAAGGCCGACATTTACTGAAAGCAATCTCGGCATGCGTACCTCGTCGGAGTCCAGCGTCTGGTTAGAGTCCTCTTGTTGTTCTACCAACGACGAGCCGGAGCGGCACCATCCACGTGGAGTATCTCTCCGCTCACATGGCCTGCCTGTGCCAGGTAAAGCACCGCATCGACGATATCCTTGACCGCTGCCTTTTTCATAGCCGGCTGCAACGTCGAGTCGCTGGGATCATTCTGGTGCATCGGTGTATCCACTTCGCCGGGGGCAACGGCGTTAAAGCGAATGCCGTCTTTCGCATACTCGATTGCCAGATTCTGGGTTGCTGAATTCAAGCCACCCTTCGTAATCATGGAAATCGAGCCATTTACACCCGCAATGGGCCGATCGGCAAGCGCCGCAGAAATGCTCACAACGCATCCCGATTTTTGTTTTAGCATCTCTTTCACAGTGCGCTGAGTGATGTAGAAGAATCCAAGCAGATTAGTAGAAACGAGGGCATCGAAGTCCTCGGTAGTGAAGTCTGTGAAAGGCTTTTTTAGGAAGATGCCCGCGTTATTTACCAGAACGTCGACGGCTCCGAAGTTGTTGATTGCTGCCTCGACAGCATAGGCAGCCGTTTGCTCGTTGCCAATATCGCCATCAAGCAGAACGAGGCTGTTCGAGCTAGTCAGCTTTCGATTGGCTTTACGAGAGGTCGCGACCACGTTATAACCTTCTTCCAGGAACCCATGGACTAAACCCGCGCCGATACCCCCCGATGCTCCGGTTATGATCGCTGTCTTCTTGCTCGACATAAATAACCTTTCGGTTTAAAGCTTTTGAATTCCAATAAACCGATGGGGACTGTCCCTCTCAAAGGCGGCTTCACCCTGCTCGCCGCGCCGCAGAGTGCTGGCGTGAAGAACCGACAAATCCTTGGACCAGTGCGGCGATTTCGTCTGCGGCGGTGTCCAAGGCGAAGTGGCCGCCATCGACGATGTGTACTTCGGCTTTGGGGACATCGCGGCGATAGGACTCTGGCTCAGAGGGGTCGAACGATGACTCATACTTACCCCAGATCACCAGCAGGCGCGGCTGGTTCTCGCGCATCCATGCTTGCCATTTCGGATAGGAATCGACGTTGGTGCGGTAGTCGTAGAAGAGGTCGCTTTGGATGTCAGCCTGTCCGGGCTGATTTAGAAAATAAAATTCATCGGTCCACAGATCGGGGTCATGGCGTTCCACGTTGGGGTCGTTGCCCGCGTGACGGGCCTTCGTGGTTGCCAGCGACAGGAGATTTGTGCGCAGCGCGCTTTCGTTGGCAGCGCGATCGGCCCAAAAGGCGCGTCGCGTTTTCCAGTTCTCGCCGAGACCGGTGTTGTGTGCTACCGCGTCCTGGACAATGAGAGCTTCGACTCGGTCCGGGTGGGCCAAGATCATGCGAAAGCCGACGGGGCCACCGTAGTCCTGCATGTAGAGGGCGAAGTGGGAGAGACCGAGCGCTTCGGTGAAGTGGTTCATGATTTCCGCAATGTGATCGAAGGTATACGCGAATTTCTTCGGGTCCGGCCAGTCGCTGTGACCGAAGCCCGGGTAATCGGGCGCGACAAGATGATAGCGATCGGAAAGACGGGTGAAGAGAGGCTCGAACATCCGCGAAGAAGACGGCAAACCGTGCAGCAGAAGAATCGTCGGGGCGTCTTTGGGACCGGACTCCCGATAGAAAATTGAGAGCCCATCGATTTGTGCGGTGCGATAAAGAGTCGGATACTTCATGGTTTTTTCCTCTCGTAGCGTCTGGACTTGGGGTTCCTGAATTTGGGCGAACAATTGAAATGACGCGAGCACTATAGAAACCATCAGCTTCATGCAGGAGCGCTGCATGGATGAATCCGAACGGTGACATGTGCAAATGTACATTTTCTTCGCTCTGTTCACGTTTGGGCCCGCCACCAATTCCGTAAATAAGACCTTTTGCGGCGCGCGCACGTAATGGTCCTCACTTGTTTCTACTCTAGTTTTCAGCATCAGGGTGCATAACGAGTAAAGATAAGGTCGCTCCCTTTAGTCTTCTCGTGGCAGGGGAAGCAGCTTTTCATAAACGCCGCGTCGCCAGGTTTGCCGTTCGCGAAGTGACCGAACCCCCAGCCGCCCGTTGCGGCGTACTTGGCTGAGTCCTTGACCATAAATTGAATGTTCGTGGGGGCGCCGGGAACGAAAGATTGAGCCTGGCCGAAGACTTTGTTGTTCTCCTCAGACGGGACGTTGCGGTAATGCAAAGCAGCAATGATGGTGCCATCCGGGAACGGAAGCTTCCCTGCGCGGAAGGCTTTGATCGCTACATCGTTGCCCAAGACCGCGCCTAAACTGTTCAGGTTGCCTGCTTCATGGGCCGAAGAGATCCACTGCCAGTCGCGATACCCGGAAGGGATGTCGGCGACGTAGGGAGCGGATTGCCCGTCCGCGTCGCCGGGAGCGGGACCAATGAGCGCGACAAGGCCGGCCGTTGCGACTGCAACCAAGAAGAATGCTAAGCGTCTCATGAAGGTTCCTCCATTTCAATATGCTTCGGTAAACGAAATCAGTATTTGCCTTAAAGCCGATGTCGATGCCCCTTCAAAGCCAGTGTGGTCTCCTTCTTAGCGGTTTGGGCGTAGCCGGGCGCAGTCATCGCCTGCGATCAGGCATCACACCAGAAGCGCGGATGCGAAACAATTGGACGATAGTATTGGCGAAACTTTCGTATCAGTCGATGCTGCAAGCGTTCGATGATCTCGGGCTGGAGTCCCCCGATTTGCCAATCGAGCCGAGGCTGCTACTGTGACTGCTCGCCAATCTCGACTGGTGGCTCGAGGCGGCCTATCCGTTAGTTCTGACTCGTCGAGCCAGTCCTCTGTCGAAAGCCTAGCCTGCTCTGGACCGAACAATTCCGTCACCGCACGAATGAACGCCGATAACTCGCGCTCCGCCATGTTGATCTGGTCCTCGCAAGTCGAATTGCAAAACGATTCTTCCTTGTCCATGGGACCTTCCCGCAATCAGGGTGCGTATCGGGTGAAAACAAAGTCGCGAGCTTTGACAGGCTCGTGGCATGGAAAGCAGGTTTTGAGCAGCGCCGCGTCGGCAGGTTTGCCGTCTTTGAATTGAGCAAACCCCCAGCCTCCGGTCGTGGCATATTTTTTCGAGTCCTTGACCATAAACTGAACGTTTGTAGCGGGTCCGGGCACGAACGATTGGGCGCGGCCAAAGACTTTGTTGTTTTCCTCAGACGGAAGATAGCTCCAGGCGAGGCGTGCGATGATTGTGCCGTCCGGGAACGGCAGCTTCCCCTCGCGGTATGCCTTGATCGCTACATCGTTGCCGAGAAGGGCGCGAAGATCGTTGAGATTGCCTTCTTCGTGCGCGACAGAGATCAGCTTCCAGTCGCGGTATCCGGGAGGAATTGTGATTCCGAAAACCGGATCAGCCTCTCCATCGGAGCGTCCAGAGGCGTGAGCCATGTAGACGACCACGCCAGTTAGCGCCACAACTGCAACCAACAGGTAAGCAAATCCTCTCATACGATGTGCTCCGTTCCGAGATGCTTATTTGTCACGTGTATCTATAGCGACCCCATAATCTCCGCCGGCGCAACAAAGGCCCCCGTTATGACGATTCCGATTGAATTCGGTCGACGCGAGTCATCAGAACAGAACTTTGGGAGATGAACAATTGGACGATGGTATCGTCGATACTTTGGTATTGCTCTACTGCTAACCAGCGGGTGGCAGATTGACTGAGCAGATTGCCGCACGATTTCCCATTCGAAGATAACGGTTGCAGCCATCCTCCCCGCACAAATGAGAGGCTCTCTGGTAGAATCCCCTGAACGGTGGGGGCGCCATCAGTCAAGTGTGCACAGTGAAGCATGAGTTTAGGTGCACGCACTTGGCCATGAAATGGGGTGACCGCAAATGTTGCAAGTCACACCAATCGTCTTCGTTGTCGACGACGACGTCTCCGTGCGCGAGTCGCTGGAATTGTTGATCCGCCATGAAGGCTGGCAGCCGGCAACATTCGCTTCCGCGCAAGAATTCCTTGCCTGCACACAAGCCCTTGTTCCAAGCTGCCTAGTACTTGACGTTTCTCTTCCAGGCCTCAATGGCCTCGACCTGCAGAAGCGCGTCGCCGTCGAACGGACGGACATGCCGATCATCTTCATCACAGGCCACGGTGATGTGCCCATGACCGTCCAAGCCATGAAGGCGGGGGCTGTCGAATTCTTGACGAAGCCATTCAACGATGACGTGCTGTTGAGCGCCATCCGGGCAGCCCTCGAACGCAGCCGAGTTGCTCTTAGCCTGGAGGCGGAGATGCGGGTACTCCGGGACCGTTACGCGTCACTATCGCAGCGCGAACGGCAGGTTATGGAGTTGGTGGTTTCCGGCCTGCTGAATAAGCAGGTCGGTGGGGAGCTTGGTATCAGCGAAATCACGGTGAAGGCACATCGCGGCAAGGTGATGCAAAAGATGAGGGCCGATTCTCTTGCCGACCTGGTGAAAATGGCCACGAGGCTCCGCCCCGCGCCCGCAGCGATTACGGCGGCGTAGCGGCCATATTCACCGTCGTAGTTATTCGTGAAGACGCGGAATTCACAGACGCCGTCCTTCAAGTATTTTGCCGGAGTAGTGGGCGTGCTGGTCCTGAAACCGGGCGGACAAGATGAAGGGAGTGAGCCGGGCAGCATAGAAACCTGCGTTGCGGGCGACGTCTGTGGGAGGAGAACACCATGAAGAAGACTACAGCACCGATTTCCCTTGCCGGTTCGCAACTCGGCGAAGTACGTCATGTCTGCGCATTTTTCAATAGCGACGACGAAGAATATCGCGTGCTGCTTCCGTTCATTAAGGACGGGTTCGAGTGTGGCGACAAGGCGGTTCACGTCGTGAATCCGGATCAACGTCACGACCATCTGCAACGGTTAGCTGCGGCAGGCGTCAATCCAACAGCCGCCGAGCAGAGTGGGCAATTAGAGGTTCGGATCAACACCGAAGCTTACATTCGAGATGGCCGTTTTGATCAGGATCGAATGCTAGCAGCGTTCGAGCAGATGGCTAGCGGCAATGCCAAGGGTGGATTCCCGCTGAGCCGCATTTGCTGTCGGATGGACTGGGCAATTGAAGATCGGTCCTACATTGACGATCTCGTTGAATTCGAATCGCGCGTGAATGATGTGTGGCGTAGTCACGACGACGCGGTGATCTGCACCTACCATCTCGGCAAGTTTGGAGGCGACACGGTAATCGACATCATGCGGACACATCCGATGATCATCATCGGTGGCCTCCTGCACCGGAATCCGTTCTACCTGTCCCCCGAGGAATTCCTGCGCGAGGTCCGCCAACGTCGGGCCATGCGGCCTTCCTCGTCCTCCACGGCGGCCTGATATGGAAGTCCAACATGCTTCCGGCGAAGTCAAGCACCTTCAGCGGTGCATTAACGATCTTGTCAGCCTGCTTGCTCTTCCCGCGATCTGGAGTGGAAGCGATCCATCCCAGGTTCTCCATACCTTGCTCGATGCACTCATGCGCATGCTGCGCTTGGACCTAGTCTCTGTGAGGCTGACAGATCCAGTTGGCGGGGCGCCCGTTGAGATCGTCCGGCTCGCCGAGCCGCGAGGACCGACGCCTTCGGCGCACGAGATTTGCGAAGCGCTCAGTCAGTGTTTGAAAAACGCGTCACGGAAGTGGCCTCCACTGCTTCGGAACCTTATGGGTGAGGGGGACGTGTCGATGGTGTCTCTGCCACTTGGGTTACAAGGCGAACTCGGCGTAATCGTGGCAGCGGCTGAGCGGACGGATTTTCCGCGGCAGACGGAGGCACTTCTTCTGGGCGTAGCGGCGAATCAGGCATCGATCGGGCTACAAGAGGCACGGCTTCTGAGCCATCAGAAGCGGGTCGCCAGTGAACTTGATCAACGGGTTGTGCAACGGACTGCCGAACTTGCCGCCGCCAACGAAGAGCTCAAAAGGGAACTTGCCGAACGCAGACTGGTAGAAGAGAGGCTCGGGCAAGAGGAGAGGGAACTGAAGCGCAGTGAGGTCCGTAAGGCGGCGATCGTGGACTCGGCGCTCGACTGCATTGTGACGATCGATCACGAGGGCTGTATCACTGAGTTCAATCCGCCGGCGGAGCACACCTTCGGCTACCGTCGGGACGAAGTCTTGGGAAAGCATCTGGCGGACGTCATCATTCCACCGTCTCTCCGGGAGAAGCATCGGCAGGGCTTTGCCCGCTACCTGGCCACGGGCGAGGCGCGAGTGCTTGGGAAACGCATTGAGATGACGGCACTACGTGCTGACGGAAGCGAATTCCCCGTCGAGCTGGCAATCGCACGCATTCCGTTGGAAGGGCCGCCGTCCTTCACTGGCTATTTGCGCGACATTACGGAACGCAAACGCGCGGAGCAGAAATTCCGAGGGCTTCTGGAATCCGCACCGGATGCAATGGTCGTAGTGGGTCGGCAGGGCAAGATCGTATTAGTCAACGCACAGATGGAGAATGTGTTTGGATATCAGAGAGAAGAACTCCTGGGGCAGGAGATTGAGATTCTTGTGCCGGAACGGTTTCGTGGTCGACACCCTCGGCACCGCGGGGGATTTTTTGCGCAGCCTCGGGTGCGGCCGATGGGTGAGGGTCTGACCCTTTACGGGCGGCGGAAAGACGGAACCGAGTTTCCGGTGGAGATCAGCCTGAGTCCGCTAGAGACAGAGGAAGGTACGCTTGTCTCTGGAGCAGTGAGGGACATTACGGAACGCAAACGGGCGGAGCAGGCCCTGCGGCGCAGCGAGGCATTCCTCGCAGAAGGTCAACGTCTCGGTCAAATCGGCAGCTTTTCCTGGCGCGTGGCTACAGACGAAATCACGTGGTCAGCGGAGCTCTATCGCATCTACGAGTTTGAGATCGGAGTGCCCGTGACGCTCGAACTGATCCGTACTCGAGTCCATCCGGAAGACGTCAGTTTGATCGAGAAAATGGTCGACCAGGCACGAGACGGCAGCAAGGACTTTGAATGGCAGTACCGCTTGCTGATGCCGGACCACTCGATCAAGTACATGCATGCAGTCGCTCATGCGACCCGGGACCAGGATGGTCAGCTGGAGTACATGGCCTCGGTTCAGGATGTCACGGCGCGCAGGCTGGCGGAAGAGGCACGCGACAAGGCTCGATCGGAACTTACACATGTGGCCAGGGTGATGAGCCTCGGAACCCTGACGGCGTCTATCGCCCACGAACTCAACCAGCCGCTGTCCGGCATTGTCACCAACGCCAGCACGTGTCTACGGATGCTGGCCGCCGATCCTCCCAACGTGGATGGCGCTCGCGAAACGGCGCGGCGCACGATTCGTGATGGCAACCGCGCGTCCGATGTGGTCGCGCGCTTGCGCGCGCTCTTTAGCAAAAAGGAAGTCACGACCGAATCGGTGGACCTGAATGAGGCTACCCGAGAGGTGATTGCGCTGTTATTGAGCGAACTTCAGAGAAATCGGGTGATCTTGCGGCCGGAACTTGCCGACGACCTCCCTCCGGTTACAGGAGATCGCGTCCAGTTGCAGCAAGTCATCCTGAACCTGATCCGGAATGGATCAGACGCGATGAGCAGCGTCGACGATCGTCCGAGGCAGTTGCTGATCAGAACCGAACGAGACGAAGGTGATCGCGTGAGCCTCACCGTACAGGATGCAGGAACCGGTTTCGACCCTCAAGCTGTGGACAGACTTTTCGAAGGGTTCTACACCACCAAGAATGACGGTATGGGGATCGGATTATCCGTCAGCCGTTCTATTATCGAGAGTCACCATGGTCGTCTGTGGGCAACACTGAATAATGGTCCAGGAGCTGCGTTTACATTCTCTATTCCTCGCGGACCCGAGGGTGCGACGGGCGCCGAAAGTGATCGCGCCATTCGGACGCCCGACGTGACGGATGCGGCCTGAGGAATCTGTGTCCTGTTACGAGCCGTTACCGGACTTACTAAGGGATTTCGGCTTTGCAGCGTGGCGTTCCGATCTGCGGACCGTTCCTCACCTCTGATTGGCAAACCAATACCAAGGCACAATAGACAGTGCCTCCTAGAGTGGCGCATTCTCGTGTTGTGGAGCACTGCCGAGAAAAGATCAACCCGGAGAACAGTCTCGTCGTCAATGCGCTGCCCGGATTGCTAAGGACAGCACTCGTTGACGGGTATGTCGACTTCCTCACCAGCGCGAGTGCGAATATGCAGGGTTCAGCGTTGCCGACGCCTGCGGCTATGGGCACGGCATGAAAAATCTATGACAGTTACGCGTTCGCTCGTGTCAGTGGTCGATGACGATGAATCTGTACGCGAGTCGCTACCTGACTTGCTAAAAGAGTTCGGTTTTGCCGTACGCGCGTTCTCGTCGCCGGAAGAGTTTCTCGCGTCCGATTGCATCGGCCAAACTAAATGCCTGATCCTCGACATCGCCATGCCGGGGATGAGCGGACCTGACCTTCAGCGGGAATTGAAGCTTAGCGGGAACGAGATTCCGATCATCTTTATCACCGCTAGCACAGATAGGACCGTTCGCCCGCGACTACTCGAACAAGGTGCAGTAGCGTGCCTGTTCAAGCCTTTCAGTGACACGGCTCTGCTTGAGGCCGTTAATTCGGCACTTCACTCCAACTCAGCTACCCGAGGCACGCAAGCGTGAGGGTGTACCAACCGCGGCTGTCTTTCCATGTCCCTCTGACCTCAAAACCAACCTGTGTGAGTAGCCTTCGAATGCCCTGGTCTGTGAACTTGTAACTGTTTTCGGTGTGAATGGTTTCGCGTGGCATGAAGTGAAGATCAAGGTCCGCGTCGTCGATACTCACATCCTGCTCTTGCGTGCTCTCGAGGTGCATCTCGATCCGACATTCGATGGAATTCCAAAGCACGCGATGACGGAAGCAAGCGGCGTCAAAGTTAGCTCCTAGTTCTCTATTAAGGCGATGCAGGATGTTTAAGTTGAACGCTCCGGTGATTCCATCGTTGTCGTCATAAGCAGCGAGGAGCGTGCGGCGGTCTTTCACCATATCTGTACCGAGCAATAGCGCATCTCCGGTTTGCAACTGACTACACAAATTTCGCAGAATGAGTTGCGCTTCTGCAGGCGAGAAGTTGCCGATACTCGTGCCGATGTAGAGTGCGAGCGTAGTGCCGTCGAAGGGGTCGATTTGGAGCGGGTGAGTTACATAATTCCGGACGATGGGCTGCATGCGCACTTCCGGCAATGCGCATGCAACGTTTTGGCATGCCAGCTCAAGAGCGTCGGGGCAGACATCAACTGGCACGTACGCGACATCGTCCGAAACGCGCAAAGCAGCTTCGAGCAGAATGCAGGTCTTCGAGGCGGTGCCAGCGCCCAACTCAACAAGACGCAATGGCAACGATCTGTCGTTGTGAGCTCGAGCGACGATTGCATCTGCGTGTCCCGCCAGGATGGCCCTTTCTGTGCGGGTGGGGTAGTACTCGGGAAGCGTCGTAATGCGCTCGAAAAGGCGCGACCCCTCCGCATCGTAGAACATCCAGGGTGAGAGCGAGCGTGGCCGTGCGGTCAAGCCGCGCCGCACTTCGCGAGTCAGAGCTTCGCGAGTGAGTGCTTCGCGCTCATCCGCCGTCGCAAAATGTCCGATGTCAACTGTCTGAACGTAGGTTGCCATTTCAACGAATCCTTTCAGCGTGCCAAGCGAATCCCGGAGAATTGCCATCTGGTTGCCGGTGGAAAGAAATTCCGATATGTCGCCCGAATGTGACTCGCGGGAGTGACGCACGATCCCCCGCGCAGAATCATTTGGCCGGACATGAACTTGCCGTTGTATTCGCCGAGCGCACCAGGCAGGGGCTTGTATCCCGGATAACCGGTGTAGGCGCTGGCCGTCCATTCCCAGCAATCGCCGAACAGTTGCTCAATCCCGGCACCTCGGGCTGCAGCAGGATGGAGTCTTCCAGTCTCGAGCAGGTTTCCCTCGACCGTTGTCTGGCTCGCAACGTATTCCCATTCCGCCTCAGTCGGAAGCCGGCAACCTTTCCAACGCGCAAATGCATCAGCCTCGAAGCAACTGATGTGGCACACGGGCGTATCAACCAGGGCCGAAAGCCCGTGCCAACCCGTCAGTGTGAACACGCGCCATCCGGTCTTATCGCCAGCATCACGCCGCCAGTACAGAGGCGCCTGCCACGAAGCGCGTTTCACGTTATCCCAGCCTTCGGAAAGCCAGAGTTCAGGGCGTGTGTATGCGTCATCCGAAATGAATTCCAGGTATTCGCTGCAACTGACTTCGCGGGTTGCGATCTGAAATGGTTCTAAGAAGACGTTGTGGCGGGGAGTCTCGTTATCGAAACAAAAATCGAGAGGATCCTCTGGTCGAAGTGGATAGCCAATCTCCACCAATCCATCGTCAAAGCTGCGCCAGGTTAGTTTGGAGACTGGAGAATCCTTTTCTTCTGACAGGGAGCCCGCCATATACGAGGGGAACAGTGGATTGGAAAAGAAGGCGTGCTTAATGTCCGTTAGGGCCAGTTCCTGGTGTTGCTGCTCGTGATTCAGACCCAACACGATACGTCGAGTCGCTTCCTCATCGGCGCCGCTCGCAAGAAATCGGTCCATCTCCTGGTCAATATGTGCGCGGAACGCAAGAACTTCATCGAGCGAAGGCCGTGAGAAGACTGAGCGCAGGCTCTTCTCCGGAATCTCCTGGCCGAGCGAGTTGTAATAGCTGTTGAAAAGCCAATGAAACTCTTCCCGCAGGGGTTTGTAGTCCTTAAGGAAGGGACACAGCACGAACGTCTCGAAAAACCATGTCGTATGAGCCTGGTGCCATTTCATGGGGCTGGCTTCCGGACACGACTGCACCATCTGATCTTCAGCCGACATACTCGCGGCCAGAGCACTTGTCGCCGACCGCACGGCCTTGTATCCGGACCGGATGGCGCTATCCCGTACGTCGCTTCCAACTCCGCTGCCATCAGCTTGTATCGCTTCTACTTGGCCTGGCGCTGCGGTAACACCGGTTTGAGCCATAGTGTGCTCCTGAGAACTTTTCATTCTGCGGATACCGAATCTGATTCGTCCGCGCTCAATGCATAAAAACAGAGGCGTCAAAATGAGGCAATTGGACGATGGTATTGGGGATACGTTGGTATTAGCTGCGTCGAAGTGCTTCATGGGACGGTCAGTGCGCCCCCTCTACACGGAACTTGCCGTCTTTAGCTGCCTCTTCGGGAGTCTTGCCGCTCTGACGCGCGACAATGTAGGCCGCGTACCAGTCCGACCAGTGGTGCTTCGGAGCGGTAGGCTCGTATTCGCCGCGATGCTTCTCAGCCTCTTGCAAGAGCTCGGTGAGCGTCGCGACGTCCAAATTACTAAGTCCTCGGCCAGGCAGCCGGGTTGTGATTTCCTGAAACAGCCATCCATTGCCGTCGGGATCACGAAACGTGGCAAACGAGTTATAAGTGGCATGCTCGGGCGCTGGCCCGCTGATGCGACCGCTGCCTTCGATCTGGAACTGAGCGCCTGGCGTTCCGGGGTGGAACACCTCACTCACCTCAACGCCGCGTGCGAGAAGATCTTTGCGCGCAGCCGCAACATCGGAGACGATCAGGTAGAGGCCTCGGGCCGACCCCGGTGGGGCCGATGTTATCTTCGCGCCAAACTGAACCGAGCAGCCGGAGCCAGGCGGCGTGAACTGGACAACCCGGAAACCGTTATCGAACGGGAAGTCGGCGTCGAGCCGCCAGCCCAGTTTGGTGTAGAACTCCTTGGAGCGGTCAACATCCGCAACGGGGATGACGACCACCTCGAACTTCATATCTGCTGTCTCGGCGCGAGCTCCGCTATCGACGTGAGAAGCAGTGACTGCAGTGCTCATAGTTTCCTCCGATCAGACCAGTCGCGATTAAGCCACAATCACGATGACGAATCTATTGGACGAACGTATCGACCACGACCAAAGTCCAAATTGGGGATATGGAAACGGATTCGGGCGCACTTTATTGCAAGGGACCCGATACAAAGGTATCGCCGATACCATCGTCCAATTGATTCGCCGCAGCACCTCGGGTGTAATTGCCCGATCGCAGCCGATTCGGTCGGAAGAGCGACGATTAGAAAAACGGGCTTGGCCGCAGCGCTCGCCTATCAGGAGAAAAACCATGAGCATTATTGATAAGGCGTTAGAAGCAAACCGCAACTACGCAAAAAGTTACGATCCAACGCTGGGGAGGCGTCCGACGCCCAAAATTGCGGTTGTAACCTGCATGGATCCACGGCTCTCAGACCTTCCTGGAATCCTGGGCCTGCCGCAAGCCGATATCGATGTCATCCGAACCGGCGGACCCGCGGTGACGGAAGACGTTCTCGCGGAGCTTATTGTTTCCAACCGTGTGCTCGGAACCACAGAGATACTGCTCCTCAACCACACCGGCTGCGGCTTCACGACGTTCACAGATGACGAAATGAACGCGAAGCTGAGAGCTTCTACCGGGGATGCGTCGCCGGCTCCAATGCGATTCTTCTCCTATAAAGACCCCGAGGAAAATACACGGGAGCAGATCAAGAAAGTCCGGTCGCATCCCTGGATTGCCAAAGAGGTCCCGGTGCGCGGCTTTATTTTCGACGTGGACACCGGGAGACTGAGCGAAGTCAAAGCACTTGAAGAAGAGCGCGCTGCCTGACGATCGCCGCAAAACTAAATGCAGGTCGGGTAGACACTCCGCTCGCCCTCTGCTAAGTATTCGGAGAAAGGATGGTAGAGACATGCCGGAAGCAACTTGGAAACCTCACGAGAAACATGGACGGCTGACGACGCAGAGCGACCTGCCCGACAGCGTCTACGCATTTCCGAAGCAGCGTAAAGAACCGCTGACCGACGCACAACATGTCCGTAATGCGGTCGCGCGTTTCGATCAAGTCATCGACGTCTCCGATGCCGATCGCGCTTTGGCATTCGCCAACATCGAGAAAGCCGCAAGCTACTACGACGTGAACCTCGCGGAAACGTCGTGGCACGAACTGGGCATTCATTCTCAAAAGAAAGCGGTGACCCGTTGAACGCCTCGTGAGGTGAGGCTCAACTTGTTTGTGGAACCTCGCCTCACGCCAGTTCGAGTGGAAGGATGATTGTGAGAGTTATGCCGAGCGATAAATCCGTTCGATGCGGTTGGCGATGTGATAGTTGCGGCCAACTTGTGCCAGATCTGCAGGAAGGCTGGGTCGAGTGGCTTGCGGCGGAGGACACCAGGGGAAAACCAAAAGTAAGCGGTTTACGGTTAGTGCACCGTCGCAACGCCAGCGCAAGGTCGCCAGAGCCATACGGATGTCGGTACAATCCGCTAGACGAATTCAGAAAAAACCGGGGCATCGTAGAGGGATTAGCTCTTGACCGGTTCGTGGGTCCCGACGGGCTTATGTTGCTGCTTTCGATGGTTGCTGAACGGGAACTTCCACTGCAGGATCTGATGGAGCTTGCCAAGCGAGTGCAGATCCCGGGTTACGAAGCAGCGTACGAACTGGTTCATGATGCCGTTAGCGAAGGAGTGATAGCGCCTTGCATCTCGTCAGGCTTTTATTTGCAGTGCGAGATCTGGGATGTGCTGAAGTGGGCGAAATGCCGAACTTTAGCGAAGACGAGCCATGTTGAGCACCAGAATCGGTGCGTCGTTTCGCACTAAATTACTTCGAGTTCTAGCTTCGCTCATCTAGGTTTTGTTTGTGAACGTTTACTGCACAGCCCGAGGAGATCAAATATGAAAGCAATCGTTGTCCACGAATATGGCGATCCGGAAGTGCTGAAATTCGAAGACTATCCTGATCCAGTACCCGGCCCGGGCGAGGTGCTGGTGCGGGTCGCAGCTGCGAGCGTGAATCCGATCGACTACAAGCGACGCGCCGGATTAACGAAGGATTTTTACCCCATGAAGTTCCCAGGGCTGATAGGCGTCGATATGGCGGGGACTGTCGTCAAGATTGGGCCGGGAGTGGAGGGCTTTTCCGTCGGCGACCAGGTGTTCGCGATGGCAGACAATACTTACGCCGAACTTTGTGTCGTGAAGGCAGCAGTCTTGGCGAAGGTCCCGAAGGGTCTCGACTTGATCCAGGCGGCGGCGTTGCCGCTGGTGACGACGACCGGCAACCAGATCCTTTCAGCTACGGGAATAAAAGCGGGCCAGACGGTTCTCGTCGTAGGTGCCGTAGGAAATGTCGGGCGTTCGGCGGTATTCACTGCGAAGCAACGGGGAGCGACCGTGATTGCGGGGGTGTTAAAGACCCAGATGGATCAGGCGAAGACCATCGGCGCAGATAAGGCGGTCGCAACCGACGACGACACCGCGATTGCAAGTCTTGCGACGCTCGATGCGGTGGCGGATACGGTCGGCGGAAGAACCGCTGAGAAGCTGATCGCCAAGGTTAAGCCGGGAGGAGTCTATGCATCGGTTGTAGAGGTGCCGCAGAACGCCGCGAAATACCCGTCTGTAAAAGTGGTGCACGTATTCTCGAAATTCGACAGGAAAACGCTCGAGTTCATGGCCGGTGCCGTGCGCGATGGCAAGCTGGTTATCCCAATCAGCCAGAAACTGGCACTCAGTGACGCGGCCAAGGCTCAAGCAGCGGCAGAAAAGGGCGGTATCGGGAAGATCTTGCTGGTGGCTTGAAAAGTTCTGATCGGCTTCTATTGCGGTGTTGGAATCACGCAATCTGGGAGGCAATCTTGAGCGCAACACAGCCGCGCGTGGTGATTGTTGGCGGTGGTTTCGGCGGACTCTTCGCAACGCGCGAGTTGGCCAGGGCTCCTGTCAGCGTTACGCTCATCGACAAACGGAACTACCATCTCTTCCGTCCCATGCTCTACCAGGTGGCCACGGGGCTGTTATCCGCCGACGAAATTGCCGGGCCGCTCCGCTCCATCCTGAACCGCCAGAAAAATGTTGAGGTGTTGCTCGACGAAGTCAGCGGCATCGACACGGAAAAGCGGCTGGTTCATTTGAAACAGCACGTGGTGCCATACGACTTCCTCGTGCTCGCGACCGGAATTGAATACAACTACTTTGGTCACGAGGACTGGCGGCGCACGGCGCCAGGCCTCGAATCGCTGGACGACGCCGACCTGATTCGCGGCAAGATCCTGCTGGCCTTCGAGCGCGCCGAGGAGATTGCGGCGCTCGACCGAGCGGACACGGAGAAAATACGCCAACTGCTCACGTTTGTCCTGGTAGGCGCGGGGACGGTGGGCGTGGAAATGGCAAGCACTCTGGCGGAAATGTCGCGCATGGCCTTGGCGCACGATTTTCGCAACATCGATCCTCGCTCGGCGGCTATCCTTCTGTACGAGGCGGCCCCGCGGGTGCTTCCGACTTTTCCGGATGTCCTTTCGGCCAAGGCGCAGCGCCATCTGGAGAGCCTGGGCGTGAAGGTGTACACGAACACCCGCGTCACGAACGTGGACGCCGCTGGGATCGTCGCCAATGGCGAGCGCGTTCTGGCCGGCACGGTGTTGTGGAGCGCGGGCGTGCTTGCATCTCCCGCAGGCCGATGGCTCGGAGCGGCCATGGACAAGTCGGGAAAGGTTATCGTGAACTCAGATCTTTCCGTGCCGGGGCACCCCGAGATTTTTGCGATTGGCGACACGGCGCACGTCGTGGCGCAGGCACGGAATTTGCTGGGCATCGAGACGAAAGAGCCAATGGTCATGCCTGGAGTAGCGCAGCCGGCCATTCAAGAGGGCAAGTACGTGGCCGGCTTGATTCGGCGTCGCGTCAAAGGACAGCGGCCCCCGGCGCCCTTCTGGTACTGGGACAAGGGCGACCTGGCGATTGTAGGCCGCACCTATGCCCTCGCGGATTTTCGGTTTTTACGCTTCACGGGATTTTCAGCCTGGATTGTCTGGGCGGCTGTGCACATTTATTTCTTGATCGGATTCGCGAACCGTTTCTTCGTCATACTGCAGTGGGGAATTGCGTTTTTGACCAAGCGGCGCCAGGTGCGCGTGTTCCCGGGAGAAGAAAATTCCGCGAGGGCGGCCTAGGTTCCCGCATCAGATACAACCGATACCATCGTCTAATTGTTTCAAAGCCCACCTTTCTGCTTTGATAACGTCGTGCCGCAAGTTCACTCAGAATCGCGTAAGCGTCCTTGAATATAACTTTGTAGCCTTTCGGAAGTAAATTATGTCGAGCAACACAGCCGAAGTCGCCTTCGAAGTACCGCCCACGTCGAATCCTCTTGATGTCATCCCAGACGAAATGCCATTCGATGTACCCTATGGCCGCCCGATATCACTCGCGCAAGCCCGGGCGGTTATTCAAGCCGCTGTGGCAGAGGCCAGGAAGCGGGATTGGAAAATGAACGTAGCCGTAGCCGATTCCGGCGGCAACTTAGTTGCCTTCGAACGAATGGACGGCGCGATGCTTGCCTCCATTCAGATTGCGCAGCACAAGGCGCGAGCAGCTGTGACCTTTCGGCGGCCAACGAAGGTCTTTGAGGACGGTATCCAGCTTATGCATCTCAACTATCTGCTCGCGTTCGATGGAGTCATTGCATCTCGAGGCGGCATTCCATTGATCGACCAGGGCGATATTATCGGCGCAATCGGTTGTTCGGGAGGCACGGATTCCCAGGACGAAGTCGTGAGCAACGCAGGGGCGGCAGTAATTAACAAACTCCCGGCGAGAATCAAATGACTTTTGCTGAGATACGACGGAGACTGGGGGTCTCGATGCCGGGAGCTTAATCCCAAGTTTCTTCAACCGTCGTTCGGAGCTGGGCGGGGCCCGGGCACTTTGCACGTTACGCGTGCTGAAAGTGCAGCATGCAAAGAGGCCGTTTATGAGATGACTTCGCCTAAGGTTGGTACCCGTCCGCCATCCACTTTGCGAATAGCTCAATGCGAGCCTGAGGCCACGGACCTTCCCCTCTCGGGGGCGGAGGCGGCATTACCGCGCCACCGATTCCCCGAATGCGGTCGTAAATGGCGGCCGCGCGCATCTTGACGTCATCATAACTTTCCAGGTTGAACGCTTTGCTCATGCCTCGAATGTCTCGCTCCGTAAAGAGCGGGCGAATGTCCTCTTGAAAGCTCGTCCGTTTCATTGTTGTTCCTCACAGCGGTTGGATTATACGTATGCTGCGCTCGCGTCTCGTGACTCTAAACCGGAATGCCAGTTTTCACCACTTCGTTCAGCCGACTGGCTAGGCTTCGACGATCGATCACCCAAGCAACTTTCCGGCGAGCCAGTAATCGACACTGAACCTTCCCGGACCGGAGCAGATCAGCCAGAGAAAGAAGAGCACGTACAGGACTTCCGGAAGGTAGAGGAAATCGTCGAGCCAGTTAAGTGGCGAGAGTCCCTTAGGCAGGGTCGAGACCGCGCTAGTCAGGGTGGCGAGTGTCATATCGATCAATAAAGCCACGCAGGCTGCGCTCGAAAGAAACCCCACGGTCAACAAGGACCCGCAAACGAACTCGACCCCCGCGACGAAATAAGCCAGTTGCCGGGGAAACGGGGCTTTGGCCTTAACGAGAGTGTCGTAAACAGGTTTCGTGCCGCCTGCGACAAACAATTTGTTAGCCCCGGAGATGGCGAAGAACAGCCCGATCGAAACCCGTATCAGCAGGATGGCATATTGTTCCAAATCACTGCTACCCTGCAGCGCAAACTGGACCAACCGTTTCCAATCCATCTCTTGTCTCTCCATCGAAGGGAAGCGCTGCAACAATACCCGGTGTCACACCGACTTCTCCGGCAACCCCGCTAATTAGGACTTGGCGGCTATTTGGTTGATCAAGGCCGACAGTAGCTGTCGGCCTTCGGTCTCTGAGCGTTACGGTCGGCTTATCGGCAGTCAGCCCGCACCTGGCTTTCAGGCGGCATCAGCGAAAAACCGCCGAACGTAGTTTTCATCGATATTTACGCCCTCCAAGTGTCGTCCCTTTCTCAATTAGCTCTTTCTGGGCGTCTCCGATTCTTATGCCGCTGAAACCACCTTCTTCTTCTCACTGAGTGCCGGTAGAAGAAGTTTCAGAAGCGCTTGATCAGAAAACGGGTTCTGACCTGAGATCAGCTCGCGATCTTGAAGGACATAGCTCGTCCATGGAGCGAGCACACTTACGTCACCGCCCGCCGTACTCAAGGCGAAGTCCGGGTAGAAGAGAACCTTACCGCCAATCTCAAGCGGTTCCCGCTGCTGCTCTTCCGCTGTCGAAAAAATAGTCATCTTATATCCAGAATAGATCCAGCCTTGAGCCTTTGCGTGTGCTCCAGCGGCATCGCCCGCCGACAGCGCGGCGACCACCTCGGTCGAATTCGGAAGAGCCGAGAGAAGTGAAATCGGGCCATGGCAGAGCACTGCCGTAGGCTTGGATGTTTTATGAAAGTGTCTCATCACGGTGCCGGCGTCGGGATCATCGAGAAGATCTATCATCGGGCCGTGGCCGCCGGGAACGAAAACAGCGTCATATTGATCCAGGCCCGATGCGATGACATCCGAGATACGAGTTGGATTTTTGAGCCCAGTCAGGGTGTCGCGGAATTTTAGATAGTCCTGAAGCTTAGCCTCGTCCCCACCGAAGAAGTCGGCTACAGCTGAATGGACATCCATTTGCGGCGTGTTGCCTTTGGGGTTGGCGAAAGTGATTTCGTAGCCCTCGTTCATCAGGGCGCGAACCGGAACCGTAAGCTCGTTGAGATAGTAGCCCGCGCCGGTATAAACCTTGCCATCTTTCAAGGGCAAGCCATGACCGCTCGATACAAGCACTAAGACTTTTCCTTTAGTTGTCATTGTTGTTCTCCTTTTTGAAATCGAATTCTGTTGTCCTGAATATGAGCTAGCTCATCGTCCGCGGCTTCCCCCAAAGTGCGCAAGAACCGGCTACCGCGGTTGATGTGAGTTATGCCCCTGGGAATCCAAACATCAACCACGACTGATTGGCTACCCAATGCGGGTACAGCTCCGTCATCTGATCGAACAGCTGCTGGTCGGATGTCGCGGTTTTCTGCACCCGATCGAAGTCCTCGAGGTAGCGCTTGGTGTCTTGGATCGTCGAGGGAGAGTCGGGCGCGCCAGGCTTCTTGTGACCGGCGACAACCATCGTCGGGTTCAGCGCTGCTAACCGGTCCAGGTCCGCGATCCAATTCTTTCGGCTCTCGGGGGTGGTGTCCCCGACATACATGCGGCATTGGTTGTACACCACGTCGCCAGCGACGATCAGGCCGATCGATGGAACGTAGAGAGACGTCGAATCGGGACTATCGGTGCGGCCCTGCTCGATAATGCGCAATTCGTGACCCTCGAGAGTGAACGTGTCGGGCTCATAGGGCTGGGGTGAAACCAACTTGGTGGCGACCTGCCCAGGGAACATACGGCGGGCCAACCGCTCCACCGTGGGAGTGAAAGACATCTGCATGGCGTTCACCGTCTTGGGCGTTGCTATTGCCCGAGCGCCCGGGAAACGGTCGAGCAGAATGCTCAGACCGTAGAAGTGGTCGAAATGGGCGTGCGTTATATAGATGGTCTCCAGGTTGCGGTTGTGCAGAGCGACCCAATCCGCGAGAGCCTCGGCCTCAGCCACTGTCCCCATTGCGTCCACCAGCACCGCGTCGTACTCGCCGAAGATTAAAGTCGATGTGATGGGGTCAAAGCCAAGCGCTTCGCCGAAGGGCCTTGGCCGCTCGCCGACCATAGTCTTCCCCGGGGCCGTAAAAACGTTCACACCTAGTGTGTTCGACTCAGGCGTGTTCGACGCGACAGGCGCGGTCACGCGCGTGGTCTCTTTCCGTCCATTTGTGCCGTCCATTTGGTGCTCCTTTCATGTCAGAGCGAGTGACTGTTGCGGGCAAGGTTAGCGAAAGCGCGACGACGAGTCCATTGGACGAACGTATCGATCAATACTAAGGTACTGACTCGACACTGCAGCCCGGAAGGCCTTAAGGGAACATCCGCAACCGTTTAAATCCCCGTCCCACCCGGGCCGAGCGTTAACCGTACGTGAGATCGGTGCTCTGCCCGACCTCGATAATGTAACCGTCGGGGTCGCGGATGTAGCAGCGAATCTCGCCATACTTGGGGATCGGTTTTGTGATGAACTCAGCTCCTCGACTTTTCCATAGTTCGTAGCACGCTTGAATGTCCGCAACGCGGAAATTCATAAAGCTGTTGATGTGGTTCGGGTCGGGGACGCTGAGCGTTACCGTCGGCTTATCCGGGGTCGGCCCGCCCCCAACGTTCAGAATCATCCAGATATTCGCAAGCAGAAGATACGCAGGCGCGTTGCCGTCACCCAGGGTCAGAATGCGAGCGCCGAAGACCTTTTCGTAGTAGCGAGCCGATCGCTCGATGTCGGCGACGGTGAGAAATTGCGCGATGCTGATCCCCTCCCGCGGGGGCATCTCGTAGCTCTTCTGCTCAATTTGTACCGCGTTCATTGATGGCTCCTTTCGATGCGGTGCTCGTTACAAATACGGTGTCCCGAGACCCGCTCCCATTCAAAAAAAATCGAGCGACTCCAGCTAGTGCAGCAGCGATTCCCAATTGGCTGGAACTCTCCCTGCCGGTCCAGGTGATGGTTGATCCCGCGGATGCGAACGTGGCGGAAGCAACTCCACACCCTTGATCATCCCCCGCTTCTCGTAATCGTAGAACCAATCCTCACCCGGCTCGAAGCTGGCGATGATCGGATGGCCCGTTTTCGCCGCATGCTTGGACGCATGCTGGCTCGGAGAACTGTCGCAGCATCCGATGTGCCCACACTTCGCACACCGACGGAGATGAAACCACCAGCCTTTCGGTGACGCTAGGCATTCGACACACCCATCGCCACTCGGCTTCGAAGCGGGGTTGATTCCGCGCTGGTCTTTTTTCCGTGTGAGTTTGGTAGGTCCGTTCATAGTCGCCATGGGACCTTCCCCCGGTGACCATTCAGCCAGAACAAAATGGGCCGCGCAATTGGACGATGGTATCGCCCATACTTTCGTATCGACTGCCGTGTGCTCATTCCCGAGGCATACGTCTTTTCTCCGTCCAGCTGGGCTGAAAATCGATCAAAGCGAAGGAAACCTCCTCCAGCACGTTTGGTACGAAGGTATCGCCAATACCATAGTCCAATTGTTTTACTCGCCCCACCTCTGGCTTAATTGCAATCGTTCAAGATGCACGTTGACGGGGCTGAGTAAACTTTGTTCGCGAGGAGAACAAACCATGTCTGAAATGCCGCAAGAACAACGAGAACAGCGGATCGAAACAAGCACCGCCGTGAAACATATCGGCGGCTTTACCGCCGTTGCGACGGCCGTGGCAGTGCTCGCCGTCCTCGGCGCCGTGATCCTTTACGCGCAAAGCCAAGACAACGACAAGTACTCGCTGAAATCGCCGAGCGGAATCGCGTTCTCTGACTTCCGGGGATACGAGGACTGGTCCGTCGTCTCTTCTGCCCACACCGACGAAAGGCTCAAGGTGATCGTTGGCAATCCGACCATGATCAAGGCGTTCAAGGCCGGCATCCCGCTTAACGGCCAGCCTTTCCCGGATGGCTCCATGGTCGTGAAGCTCCAGTGGACGCCGAAGAAGAGTACGGAAGCTCCCTTCGTCGTGGATGTCCCAGACGTCTTTAAGGAGGCTTTCGTCATGGAAAAAGACAGCAAGAGATTTCCGAAAAGCGGCGGGTGGGGATACGCGGTGTTCAACTACGATGCCGTATCGGACAAGTTCACGCCCGATCCCAAGAGCGCCTCAGACTGCGGATTCGCTTGCCATACGCCGGTAAAGGCGAAGGACTACATCTTCCATCCGTACCAGAAGCGTTGAACCGCGGGAATGTGTACCACGCCTAAATTACGAGGAACGCTATATGCCAAATGAGACAACAGCAGTGATGACGAGACCACAACAAGGTATGGTTGCAGCGCATCAGCCAGGCCAAGACGTTTTCAAATCGGTCCTGTCCGAAGACATCAACTGGAAGCCCTTCGCGGCGTTCCCACCTTCGGTCCGCCTGGCTGTCATCGTCGGTCAGCCCTCGGAAGCTGGACCCTACACGATCAGAGTCCGAGTGCCCCATGGCGTTAAGCTGATGCCACACCGGCACCCGGAGGATCGTGTCTACACAGTTATTTCGGGCGTCTTCTACATCGGTCTGGGCGACGAGTTCAATGCGGAAAAGCTGGAGGCATATCCGCCCGGAAGCGTCATTGTTCTGCCCGGCAATACGTCCCATTTCCACTGGGCGAAATCCAGTGAGTACATAACGCAAGTGACCGCGATTGGGCCGCTTGGGCTTGAATACGTCAGTGCGACCGACGATCCAAGAAACCACAACTCTTAGAGACATCCGCGTGCTTTCCGCGACGGAGGATCGGTAGAGGCCCGACTATGGTAAATACGGTGCTACTAGCCTTCGAGTTGCTGTTTGGTTGCTGGCACCGCAATCTCAGCCGGCCATTCACGCTATCAGGGTGGACGTATGAAGTGTGTCTTAACTGCGGAAAGAAGCTCGCTTACGATCGCGCTGACATTGGATGCGTCGTCGTCGCACGACGAAAAACTCCTGGTCGCAGCGAGGTCGACTTCGCTGATAAACTTTTGTCCGCGATGCGCTATCAGTTTGGCGGGCACTTGGAGAAATCCGACGGCAATTCCGAAGCAGCCTGACCGACGCAGAGTCGACGCCCATGAAGCCCGATCCGACGAACACACCCGAAGCGGCAGGTAAATCGCCTGCACTCGCACAGGCAGTGGCCTCGCCGCTTACTCGCGCCGCGATCTTCCTGGTCGCGACGCTCAATCCGGGCCCTGAAAATCGCGCCACCCTGCGCTCGTTCTGCGGAGACCTCACCGCACTGGTGCGCGCCGTGGAATTTCGCGACCTAGAAGGGAGTCTTTCCTGTGTCGTGGGGTTTGGCTCGGACGCATGGGACCGCCTCTTCGGGCAGCCCCGGCCGGCAGAACTGCATCCCTTCGGCGAGATTCGCGCCGGAGCGCGCCACGCGGTCTCCACCCCAGGCGACCTGCTGTTCCACATCCGCGCTAAGCGCATGGATTTGTGCTTCGAGCTGGCTACTCAGTTTATGGCGCGTCTGGGAAAAGCCGTTTCGCCGGTAGATGAAGTTCAAGGTTTCCGCTACTTCGATGATCGCGACCTGCTCGGCTTCGTCGACGGGACGGAGAATCCGCGCGGCGGCGCCGTGGCCGAATCCGTGCTTGTCGGCGACGAAGACAGCGAGTTTGTAGGCGGCAGTTATGTCATCGTTCAGAAGTATCTCCACGATCTGGGCGCATGGAATGCGCTCACCACCGAAGCGCAGGAACGCATCATCGGCCGCGCCAAGCTTTCCGATATCGAATTGGACGATTCGGTCAAGCCAACCTCCGCACACAACGCGCTCACCACAATCGTCGAGGACGGGAAAGAGGTCAAGATCCTGCGCGACAACATGCCTTTCGGCCGACCCGCGCATGGTGAGTTTGGCACCTATTTCATCGGCTACAGCCGTTCGCCCCGCACTATCGAACAGATGATCGAGAACATGTTCATCGGGCGCCCTCCCGGCAACTACGACAGGCTGCTCGACTTCAGCCGCGCCGCGACCGGAAACCTGTTCTTTGTGCCATCGGCGACATTCCTGGAGAACGTGACCGAAGACCAAACCCAGCCTGCGGTTGCGGAATCCCCTGCGGCGCCTGCGGCTGTCGAACCTTCTCCATCCATCCCATCGGTGCGCGAGGGTTCGCTCCGCATCGGATCTCTCAAAGGAGACGTACCACATGAATAATCTCCATCGTGAACTTGCCCCCATTTCCGATTCGGCATGGGCTCAAATCGAAGAGGAAACATCACGGACGCTCAAGCGCTATCTCGCCGGACGCCGCGTCGTCGACCTAAAAGGACCAGCCGGCACTGCGCTTTCTGCGATCGGCACCGGCCACCTGAGGACAATCGCCGCACCGGCGAAAGGCATCGTCGCGAGCCAGCGAGAGGTGAAGGCGCTAGTCGAGCTACGGGTTCCGTTCGAACTGGATCGCAAAGCGATCGACGATGTCGATCGGGGCGCGAACGACTCCGATTGGCAACCCGCAAAGCACGCCGCGCGACAGATCGCCTTTGCCGAGGACGCCGCCATATTCGACGGGTATGCCGCCGCCAGCATTGGGGGCATCCGCCAGGGCACCAGCAATCCCATCAAGACGCTTCCCGCCGACGTTCACGAGTACCCCGATGCCATCGCTCAAAGCTTGAGCCAGTTGCGTCTCGTCGGGGTCAATGGCCCCTACTCGGTGCTCCTCGGCGCCGACGCCTACACCGCACTCGCCGAAACTAGCGACCACGGATACCCTGTGTTGGAGCACGTCAAGCGGCTGGTCAAAGATCAAATTATCTGGGCGCCCGCCATCGCCGGTGCTTTCGTGCTAACCACTCGTGGTGGTGATTTCGAACTACACATCGGGCAGGACGTCTCCATCGGCTATCTCAGCCACACTGACGCCGCTGTCCACTTGTATTTGCAGGAGACATTCACTTTCCTCCTGCTCACCACCGAGGCCGCCGTCGCGCTGGTTCCTCCCGCGAAGGCAAAGAAGACTTGACGCGATGGAGGCCATTCCGCGCCAAACTTTCATGAGGAGGGAAATATGGATCACAACGAGGCAGTCCGGAAATCTGAACACTTGATGCTGAAAGAGGGCTCGGGACCTAGCTTTCTTTGACTCTCTGCGCCAGATCGCGAAAGTCCTTGGCTTGTTGAATGAAGATTTCTGCATGAAGTGATCTCGGTAGATAGGATCAGGGCGTTCCATTGCAGACCGCGTTTCATCTCACTGATGAAGTCCAGCAGCTATCACGGGCTAGCTTGCCAAGCGATACGGCTGAGCTGGCCAGATTTCTCATCGGGAAAACCATTGTGCGCAAGACCGGACGAAACAGGATTAGCGGGCGTATTGTCGAGACAGAGGCTTACCCACCGGGTGATCGGAGTGGTCATGCTTATCGTGGAAGAACGGCCAGAAACCAATCACTATTCCTGGGCAGGGGGTTTTCTTATGTGTACTTCATATACGGGACGTCATACATGCTCAACGTGACGGCTGAAGAACCGGGAATTGGTGCGGGAGTGCTGTTGCGCGCCATTGAGCCTCTTGATGGAATTAACCTAATGAAACGGCTCCGCAAAACCGACAAACTAACAGATTTGGCGAGAGGTCCGGGACGGCTTGCGAGTGCATTGGAAATCGACCAGCGCTTGGACGGAGTTGACCTGTGTGCCAATGGTCCGCTTTGGCTTGGGACTGCGGTTCGAGAGACTGCGCACATTAGCACAACTGTGCGCGTCGGCATCACGCGTGAGGTGGGCCGGTTGCTGCGTTTCTTTGAGGCGGGCAGCCCGTTCGTTAGCGGCCCCTCAACGAAATAAGAACTCGTTAGACGTGCCTTGACTCGATTCGAATTCGCAATAGTTCGCTGGCGGTTCCGACGAAGGGTGAGTCTCGACCTCTGATCAAGGGGGTCGTCGGCTTCTTCTCGATTCGCGGCATTGTTACGATACCACCAACAATTCCGCTTTATAGCGGCGCAATACTATACTGCCGAGATGAGCAAACACCTCGAATCGCTGTACCAGAATCTTCTCAACGGCGAGCTACCCCACAACCTAAGTTGGAGCGAAACTGTAGAACTGGTCGAGCATCTGGGTGAGGTCCAGCCGCATGGAGACGATGAATTTGCGTTCCGCGTCGGCAGCCAACGCGTCTTTTTCAAGCGGCCGCACACCCATGATCTTGGCGAGGAGGAAGTATCTCGGCTGCGCAAATTCTTGAAGGAAGCCGGACCGGGTTCACAGGTAGAAGAGCCAGCCCAGACCAGCCGGATGATTGTCGTCATCGACCACCACGCCGCCCATGTTTACCAGGATTTCGGTGGAAGTCGTCCGGCAGACGAACACAAGAGTCACTGGGGATCAGCTGCACAGCTTTAGAATTGTGCCCGGAAGTGAAGGCGGAATCACGTTTGGTATTGATTTGAACTCGGGTATGCTGGGCTCAAATGCAACCTCCAGTGGCCAATCCGGTCGTTGAGTTCCGTAATGTTGCCTACCGCATGGGCGATACACAGGTTCTTTCCGGAGTCGATTTGCAGATCCAGCTCGGGGAGACTCTTGTCCTGCTGGGACGCAGCGGCTCAGGCAAGACCACAACGCTGAAGCTGGTAAATCGCCTGCTATCGCCCACTGCCGGGGAAGTGCGCGTCAGGGGCGTGCCAAATGCATCAGGCGATGTCATTCGCCTGCGGCGCGGTATCGGCTACGTTATCCAGGACGTTGGTCTATTTCCGCATTTCACTGTCGAACGAAACGTCGGGCTAGTGCCCAGGATAGAAGGGTGGCCTGAAGAACGAATTCGCGCTCGAGTACGGGAGTTGTTGCAACTGACGGGGCTCGCGCCAGATATGGCGTCGCGTTATCCGCACCAACTGTCGGGCGGACAGCAGCAACGAGTCGGCGTGGCGCGTGCATTGGCCGCAGATCCCGAGATACTCCTCATGGACGAGCCTTTCGGTGCGCTTGATCCTCTTACGCGAGACGATCTGCAGCGCGAGTTTCTCTCTTTACAGCAGAGACTTCGGAAGACCGTTGTCTTTGTCACCCACGACCTGCGCGAGGCGTTGCGGCTTGGATCGCGTATCGCCCTGATGGAAGCGGGGCGGCTGGTCACCGTCCTGACGCCGCGGGAATTCTTGCGATCTACCGATCCGTGGGCGTCCGCCTACGTGAGGGCGTTCGGAGATGGGCTGGAGTCAGCGGTAAATCGAGGCACGTCATGAGCGTTCTCCGATTCATCTTGCAGAACCAAAGAGAGGTGCTGGAACTCACGCTGGAACATCTCTGGTTGGTCGGGCTATCAACACTGTTGGCAGCGCTGATCGGCATACCGCTGGGGATTGTGATCTCCCATCGGCCCCGCCTCGACAAGGCGGTGCTGGCGAGCGCCAATATTATCCAAACGATCCCTAGTCTTGCGCTCTTCGGGTTTCTGCTGCCAGTGCCATGGCTGGGTGAGCGTGCGGATCGACTGGCGATTCTGGCGCTGACCCTCTACGCTCTGCTGCCCATTATTCGGAACACCTACACAGGAATCCGCGGAGTCGATCCCGCCGTAGTGGAGGCCGGGCGAGGCATGGGGCTCACGGAATCGCAGCTTCTGCTTCAAGTGGAACTACCTCTTTCTGTGAGCGTGATCCTTTCAGGCGTGCGGGTTGCGGTTGTCATTTCGGTTGGGCTGGCTACGATCGCGGCGGCGATTGGCGCCGGAGGGCTGGGAGAGTTCATTTTTCGCGGCTTGGCCATGGTCGACGACAGAGTGATTCTGGCTGGTGCAATTCCAGCCGCGATCCTGGCGCTGGGTGCGGACCTCGCCTTGGGATGGCTGGAGAGGCGTTTGGGTGCGCGCTGAGCGCCCTCTATCGAGCGTCTGCGTGCTGCTCTTCTTGGCGGCGGCTTTGCTGTTGCCGTCTTGTTCGCGGTCGGGTTCCGATCGCATCGTCATAGGGTCCAAGAATTTCACCGAGTCCTTCCTGTTGGGCGAAATCATGGCGCAGCAGATCGAGGCCCACACCAATCTGAAGGTGGAGCGGCGGTTCTATCTGGCGGGAACTTATATTTGTCAGCAGGCGATCCTGGCCCGTCGGATCGACATCTATCCCGAATATACCGGCACTGCGCTGACCGCCATCCTCAAGCAAAAAGCAGTTGGCGATAAAGTGGAAGTTTATCGTCGGGTCAAAGAAGAATATGAACATCGTTTCGGGCTGACGCTAGGTCCGGCTCTCGGCTTCAACGACACTTTTGCGATGGAAATCCGGGGCGAGGACGCTCGCGGCTTGAACATCAGGACGTTGTCCCAGGCGACTGGGTTTGCTCCGCGATGGCGGGCCGGGTTCGGCTACGAGTTTATGGAGAGGCCCGACGGATATCGTGGTCTGGCTGCAACCTACGGTTTGCACTTCGTCGAACCCCCGCGTGTGATGGACTTGGGCCTGCTGGCTCGGGCGCTAAGAGATCGTCAGATCGACCTGGCCGCGGGCAACACCACCGACGGTCTGATTCCCGCTCTGGATTTGTTCGTTCTGGAGGATGACCGGCACTACTTTCCGCCCTATGAGGCGGTTCCGGTGATTCGCGAGCAGACTTTACAGCAATATCCGGAGGTTTCCCGAGCGCTTGCGGGACTCGCGGGAAAAATCTGCGACGAAGAGATGCAGCGAATGAATTACGCCGTCGACGGCCAGCACCGCGATGCGAAGGAAGTGGCGCGCGAATTTCTGAGGAAGCAGGGACTCATCCAATAGGCTGGCCTTGCCTGGTTTCAAAGTAGTGATCAAGGCCTGCGAGTGGAATCGACGTCTGCCCGAACTCGCCGCTCAAGATACTCCCGACTTGCGCCATGCGCGCAGGTTGATCGCGCTCACCACGATGCAGAACACGTTAGCGGGAATGAAGCCCAGTTGGTCCGTTCTGAATCCGATAATGCAGATGAGTACGCCATTGACGCCAGCCACGGCCCAGCCTTCCCAGCACCGCCGTCCAACCAGAATCGTGGACGCGACGGTCAGTATGCAAGATAGATAATCAAGCCGCAACACAGATGAAGACCTCCACAAACATTGTCAGTGAAAGAAGCGGCCTTGACCGTGATTGTGCCCTTTCGTTACATGACCGAGGTGACTTGACTTAAACTTGTGGATTTTTCATCTAGGAGGAACCGATGCCGAAGAAATGCAGCCGCCTTGACCAAATCAAGTTCAGACAAACCGACAATGTACGTGTGTGAGGAATGCGTGAAAACTGGAGACTCCTGGGTCCACGGGCCCCGGCCCTCCAAACCGGGGGCCAGGGGGGTGGGGGTGTAGCCGAATTTTTTCCCGAAGTGTACTACCCCCTCATCGCTATGACCCTTTCTTTTCTTGCGCCTGTAAGATCAAACGTGGGGCGCGAGAAATTCGTGGCGGGCGTCTGGACTATGAGCGGAAATCTGCACGTTGTTGACTAGCGCTGCAACGCGATTTCCGTCGAACGGAATGAACCTTTTGCGACATCCCCGGCGCCGCCCCTTTTTGACCACCACTGCTTTCCTTTAAACTGCTAGGAGGGAACAACGATGTCGTCCTCTTCCATAAGAAAACACTCAGGCACTGGCGCAGCGAGTGACCAGCCCGCGGTCCCCGAGCCTTTGTTTGCCGAGCGAGCACGGACTTTGGTGTATATGGCCCGCATCGGAAGCCTCTCGACCCTTTCGCGCAAGCAGCCGGGGTTTCCATTCGGATCAGTGATGCCCTATGGGTTGGACGATCAAGGTCGTCCCATCTTCCTCATCAGCACAATGGCCATGCATACGCACAACTTGCAGGCGGACCCTCGCGCTAGCTTGCTTGTGACCCAGGACGACGCCGGCGGTGATCCGCTCGGAGCATCCAGGGTCACGCTGGTAGGAAATGTTCTGCCGATACCGCAGTCGGAGGTGGCCGAGGCTCGCAAGCTCTACTTGGCACGCTACGCCAACAGCAAGTATTGGGCGGATTTTGAAGACTTTTCTTTTTACCGCCTGGACGTGGTGGACGTGTACTACGTGGGCGGCTTCGGGGTGATGGGCTGGGTATCTGCCTCCGAATATGTCCGCAGCCAACGCGACCCTCTTGCTGACTCGATGGCCGAAATCATTCAGCACGTGAACACCGACCACAAGGATGCGCTCGTCTTGCTTGCCCGAAAATTTGCACAGATTGAGGCACAGGAAGCTACGATGACGACGGTCGACCGTCTCGGCTTTCATGCGCGCTTGAAAACCCAAGATGGCATGCGGGGAGCTCGCATTCCATTCTTGCGAGAAGTGAGCAACTCGGCAGAAACCAGAAAGGTTCTAGTAGAGATGGTGCAGCAAGCGCGCTCGGAAGTGTGATGTCCGCAGGAAGAGCGATCAAAGTCGCCGCCTCGGGCCGGTTAAGTTGACGCTACCTGAAGTGTCAACGAGGGGCATCCCAAGATTAGGCCTGCGGTTGAAGCCCTGTCGAAGATGGAAGCCTTCGTCGGCAAAGTATCTCCGGAGTTCTGTGAAGCCTACGAAGAAGAATATGAGGATGAGCTGTCGTTCACGGCGAAGGGTTTCTGGGAATGTCACGTTTAGGCTAAAGAATCTAGAGTCCTATAGTCCCGCAAGGGATCTGCACTTCGTTTTCAACCACCATCGACGGGTGGCCCACTCAAGCCCGGTTTTGGCTTGAGAGGGCAGTTCCAGTTCGACGCATTCGCGCCGATCAAGCATCAGTTTCCGCCCGGCCTCTGCCGTGTGAAAGCACACCAGAAATTATGGTCCAATAAGGGTCCAGGAACTGTTTCCGAGGGTCATTAAAACGTTTCTGTAGCGCCATCCGTGCCGCGTGTTTTCAGTTAGTTACGGTTGAAGATTTCGCTGTCACGGCAGAGGCCTTTGGCCATGAAAGTGGAAAAGCCTGCCGTAGCGAATGACCTGATTCGTCACGCCCGGCGCTGCTTAGCACGCGACGTCAAAGTGGTCTTGCAAGATCGGCTTGGTGACAGTGCGACGGAGGCACTATACGCGTAACTGACTGAAGTAGATGAAGATATTACTTAGATGGGATGCCAGGGCAGCGTTCTAACCAACTGAACTACGTCCCCACTCGCCAAATCAACAAGATGCGAAGTAACCAGTGTTTATGCGGCTTTGCGCCATTCGCATAAAATGCCTAGATTGCCCAAAGCGACCTGAATTGCTTGTATTCCGGTCCGAACCGCCCATAAACCGCCCATAAAGTTCGACCACTTCCCTACTCTTTTGCATGTGTAAAACACCTTCTACGGGCTGCGGCGGGCGATCCAGAGTTCTGCCAACCCGGGCAAAACCACCAGCACAACTTTCGCAAATCTTTGTCACACAAATATCCTAACAGCTTCTAGCTGAACACGAAAGACCACCTTCATTTTCCCGGCTCGGACTGCACGAAACTCTCAAATTCGGCCGCAGGTGATACCAGCTGTTTGTGCGACCGAGCAGCGACCTCTGCCGTGTGAAGGCCGAGTGCCGCCGTGATTGGTTTTTTTATCTGCTACAAGGCTCGATTAATTATTGAGTTGCAGGCGGCTTGCTTTCGTGCAAGTACGCAGCGCTGTGTTTGTAAGTCCAACAACAGTCCATTTACCTTCCAAATGTGGGCACAAACGAGTCGACGTCTGCCCTTAGGGCGGAGATAATTGTCTTTTCACGACTCCGCGCAACCTGCCCGAAACACAATCTGAAAGCTGCTGACGGGCGGGCGATGCAGCTTCTTCGATCAGAGAATCACTCGTCTTCTTCCGAACAGGAGGGCATCGATCGACCAGGCACCAGGCCCGAGCATAGCGAGCGCAACGCCCACCGCGGCCAGCAGCATTAGGACCCAAGGATCGCCGGTTCGAGAAAATGCGGTCCAAACTGCGACACCAGCCATCATGCTGCCCGCAATCGGCGTCCACAGACCGGCGCAAAGGAGCAAGGCAGCAGCGCCCTCGGTCATCGTCGTCAACAAGGACCAATTCAAAGCCAAAGCGCTCCCGCTGAAATGGAAAGCGGTAATTGCCGCAGTCACCCGGAGGCACAATAGTCCCATCCCAGGCCATCCACGGGCGAAAGTCGAATATAGGCGCTGCACCCCAACTCCGCTCCTCGAACATAGCCGATCGGTGAGGGAGTCGAAATCCTAATAAAAGGCTGGATCTTCACTCTTTCGAGGGATTACAGTTCGATGATTCCGCGCTTCAGTCCGACGGTGACGGCATGGGTCCGGTCGCGTGCCCCCAACTTGTCAAGGATGTTCTTTACGCGGCTCTTGACCGATTCTTCCGAAATCGAGAGGTGTACCCCGATCTCTTTGTTGGCATTGCCCGCGGCGATCAACCGCAGAACTTCCAGTTCCTTGGGTGTCAAGGTTTCTTCGCCGCTGTGCTCAGCAACCTGGGCGGCTGCCTCCGGAGCCATAACCTTGCGTCCCGCATAAACCGCGCGGATGTTGTCCGGCAGTTCCTTATGCATTACAGCTTTCAGGAGGTAGCCCTGCGCTCCGGCTTTGAGAGCGCGGAAAATCTGTACGTCACCGGCGTAGGTCGTCAGCATGATAATTTTTGCGCCGGGGAACTCGACACGGATCGACGAAACCGCGTCGACACCATCCATCTCGGGCATCTGCAAGTCCATCACTGTGACGTCAGGGCGATGAATACGAAATTGCTGGATGGCTTCGCGTCCATTCGACGCTTCGGCGACGACCACGATGTCCGGTTGAACAGCAATGAGCCCGCGAAGTCCCTCGCGGACAACTGGGTGGTCGTCAGCGACGAGAATCCGAATTGGGGGACGACCTGCACTCACCATCCGATCATCTCTTATGCCACCTCAGTCGCCGTGCCGAGGAACTTCGGAGCGAACTGGGCGGAAGGGCGGACTGCCGCGTAGGCGCTGGTGGCGGGAATGGTCAACTCGATTTCTGTGCCGGACCCGTCTCGACTCCAGATCTCCAGTTTGCCGTCCGCGATTTCAGCACGCTCCTTCATGCCATGTAAGCCGAAATGTCCCTCGCGCCTGCCTGCGCTAAGGACTTCTGGATCGATGCCCTTCCCATCATCCCGGATGCGAAGGCGGAATTGCTGTTCCTCATATCGAATTTCCACTTCAATCTTCCGCGCCTGCGCGTGCCGGAAGGCGTTTCCCAAGGCCTCAGCAGCAATGCGGTGAACTTCCTCTCGCCGAGTCGGATGCAGATTCCGCGGCTTGCCTTCAACCTCTACGCGGAAGGCGGGAGGGATCGAGCTGCTTTCACGGGCCGTGAGTTCTTCACCGAACGTCTTTATGGTCGCGGCAAGATCATTAATCTCGGCCGTGGACGAGCGTAACGCTTGCACTGCATCCCGGCCTTCTATGATCGCCTGACTGGCCGCGTTGATCGCCTTTTCCAGTTTTTCTCTTGCCTCATCCGGACGCGACGGAAGAAGGCTGTAAACCGTTTGAAAGCGGAGCAACAGTCCGTGAAAACTTTGCAGCAAAGTGTCGTGAAGTTCGCGCGCTATGCGTGTTCGCTCGTTAACACGGGTTTCTAGCTCTCCGGCACTCTTACGGTCCGTTATATCTACGTTTGAGCCGACGTAGCCAATGAATTTACCATCGGCGTCGAAGCGCGGCACGTCAGTGTCGACAATCCATCGATACTCGCCGTCATGGCGGCGGAGCCGGTACTCGTGCCGAAACAGCCGCCGCTCGCAGAAGGCGGTGGTGCGGAATTCGAAGCAGCCTTGCAAATCCTCGGGGTGGACGTTTTCGGCCCAGCCGATCCCGAGCGTCTCGTCCATCCGGCGCCCCGTGAACTCGAGAAAGGCCTTGTTGACGAAATTCAACTCGCCATCGAGGCCAGCCGACTTGATCATCACCGGTGTGGAGTCCGCCATAACGCGGAAACGCTCTTCCGATTCACGTCGAACGATGTCCACAGGGTGCGCCTCGGTCACGTCGTGCGCAATACTCAGGATCTCAACGATCGTTCCCGCCCCATCGCGCACGGGAGAGAACGTCGCAGCAACTTTCAGCTGCTGACCGCCCTTGCGCACGCGGATAGATTCGTTCCGGACCATCCTCCCGTTCTCTGCGAGTCGACTTAGTGCGCGCTCTTTATCGACGAGCTGGGGCGGAATGATCGTGATGACCGGGCGGCCGATCATTTCGGTTGCGGCGTACCCGAACATTCGCTCAGCCGCAGGACTCCAAAATGTTACGACCCCATCCAGCGTTGTGCTGATGATTGCATCATCGGATGATTCGACAATCGCTGCAAGCAGCGTCGAAGGAGTAGCGGCAACCTCTGTACTCATTGGGAGCTGACCTCCTTGATGTGCTGGGCCCTCGAATCGGGTGCAAACGAGCGACCTGTTCTTACGATGTCGAACCTTGGATCGAGCGCGCGCTAGTCGTCCGCATCCTGGCCAAGACCGGTGGTCGATGCGAAACGAGATCAGCTTCCGATTCGCGCTGGTTCGGCATTCACCAAGCCCCGTCCACGCCGACCTTCACAGGCGGCGGCACCTCCAGCGCGGCGGGTCCGCTTGCCTCATAGACCTCGTCGCCGGGTCGACGGTGGCTTCGACGGCCCGACCGGGTCTCAAATATCTCGAATGATACACCTTACCGCAATAAAATTAGGACAATATGCAATTTTACAGAACCAGCGGATTCGGATAAACTCGTGGCCAAAGTGGAGGCGCACATGAACATCAGACGTGAAGTCTCTATGCACCTCGGTCGGCGCAATCACAAATAATAGCGCCATAGCAGGCCAATCGTCTTGGCTGCCTTCACAACCGCTACGTTCCAGGTTTGCCGGGCCCGTGGTATTGATATCGTGTTGCCGATTGCGAACCTCGTGGGCCGCAGCCGTTAGCGGTGAATACGCGAAGGGACACGCGAATGCCGAAGCTCAACCGTGACGATTGGATCGACCTGGGCCGCAAGCTGGACTGGGATTACTCGTACGTACGCGAGGAAGACGTGTTTCCCGAGCGCCTGAGTGGTCGTCCCTGGCTTCCTCACGCAGAGTGGCAGCACTGGGACGAGCCGTATCGCACGACCTATGCAGAATACGTTGACACCCAAGCGGACAAAGACGCTATCGTCCAAGGCGTGCGGGAAGCCGTGGGCCGCGTCGAGGACTTTGCGAAACTGGATCGGTCTTGGCTCAACGGCTTGAAGCTCCACGCAGCAACGATGGCGTTCACGGAGTTTACGGCAGGGATCGGAGACATCCGCGGCGCCCGTTTTGGGCGAGACAGCGCCTGGCGCACGATGGCACTATTCGGCGCCCTCGATGAGTTCCGCCATACGACGATTCCTTTGCTGCTCATGCACGAACTGGTCCGCTGGGACCCCCAGTTCGACTGGACCCACCGGTTGTTCCACACCAACAACTGGATGGCCATCGCCCTGCGGCACCTCGTCGATGAGATGTGCGTTGGGACGGACCCTCTCGAATTCGCCATCGCTACCAATCTCGTGCTCGAAACGGGCTTTACCAACCTCCAGTTCATCGGGCTCTCGGCGATAGCCCACGATGTCGGCGACCGGATGTTCGAGAAAATGGTCACGAGCATCCAGACCGACGAGGCGCGTCACGCCCAGATCGGTCATCCGGTGCTCGCGACACTGATCCGTCACGACCCGGAACGGGCCCAGTATCTGGTCGACAAGTGGTTTTGGCGGAGCTGGATCGCGTTTGCCGTGGTCACCGGATTCAGCATGGATTATCTAACGCCGCTCGCGGATCGGCGTTTGTCCTTCAAGGAGTTCATGGAGGAGTGGATCAGCGACCAGTTCCAGAAGACCCTGACAGCGTTCGGGTTGAAGCGGCCGTGGTACTGGGACAGCTTCATCGACGCGCTCGACATTTATCACCACATGCTCTATGTGAGTACCTATACCTACCGCGCAACGATGTGGTTCGACTTCGCGCTTCCCGGTCCGGAGGAACGCGCGTGGCTTCGCGAGAAGTATCCACAGACGTGGGATCAGCTCGACCCGGTGTGGGAGCGGATTACGGAACGCTGGCGGACGAGCGGGCCCGGAATCGAATGGTCCACGCAAGGGGCAACCATGCCCGGTTTCTGCAATCTGTGCCAGATCATCCTGTCGAATGGTACCCCGCGCGCGAATGCTGCGCGCGTCGTCGAGCACCTGGGCCGGAAATACATCTTCTGCTCGGAACCATGTGCCTGGATCTTTTCGCGCGAGCCGGATCGCTACGCGGATCACAAGGGCGTCGTGAACCGGATGCTGGCCGGCGAGGCGCCCGCCAACTTGGTCGAGCTCACACGAACATACTTCGAGGTCACCCCAGAAGTCCGGGGCAAGGACATGTTGTGTGGGCGGTACCCGTGGCTACGAGCACATCGCAACGATTCGGGTTTGGAGGTATAACACATTGCTCGTGCCGCTTTACGGCTTTCTTGCTGGTGACACGCTTGGGCTCCTCGTGCTGGTCCACGACGACGACCGGGTCCATGCGATCGCAGAGCAGCTCCAGTTGGCCGCGTGTGTTCGGGTCGCTCCGCGAGCCCAGGTGCAAGTGTACTTCCGAGGTCAGCGACTCGATCCACAGCTTACAGTATCGAAGGCAGGCCTCACGCCGCTAGACCGCGTCGACGTGGTTCCCGAGGAGGGATGATGCCCTTCGAGCCCATATTCGCGGATGCTGAACTTTGGGATGGTGACATGACCGCGCGCCGCGTCGATGGTCACGACCTCCTTCTTGTCCGGCACAACGGCGTGGTTTACGCCTACGAGAATCGGTGCGCACATCAGGGCGTGGCTTTGAGCGAGGGGCGGCTGGACGGATACGTACTTACCTGCCGCGCCCACCACTGGCAGTATGACGTCCGCAGCGGTAGCGGGGTCAACCCCGCGACGGCATGTCTCAGACGTTTCGCGGTCAAGATCGAGGATGGCAACGTTTTCGTGGATGTCCACGCGCCCAGTCCTGACTTCCCAAACGTTGAGGATGTCGGTGATGGCGTGGGGCCGGTCCTGACCGGCCATCCCAGCGCCCAGGCCGTGCTCGAAGCGATTCGGCGGCTGAACCCGTCCATCGAAATCCAGAACCGCGGCTCTTATATCCGCGTGCTCGCGCCACGCCGCTGCCTGGTGACGCGGAGCGCTATTGAAGATATTCTCAGGCAGCCATTCGACTTTCGGGCCGAACTGGAAATCATGATGCCATCCTTCAAGGGCAGAATGCACCTCGACGACGACGAGGCGGTCTGGACATTCGAGGACGGCGCCATCAGCGGAGCAACTGCCAGCCCGACAGGGCGCAGTCATCCTGAAATGATTCCCAATGCGATGCCATCCTTCAAAGACACAGTGCGCGGCGGCGACGACGAGGTGGTCAGTACGTTTGAGGCCAGTGCCATCAGCGGAGCAACCGCCAGCCCGACAGGACGCAGCCGCCAGGAGACGGCCCAGAAGAGGACGTACTGGCATCTGAGTGATCTTGGTCGCAAGCCGACAGACTACGACATCGCTACGTCCCGGCTGCATTACTGGACCGCCCGCGGCTTCGAGGTCAAGGTACCGGTCAGCGAGTGGTACGAGCGGTACCAACGGGGGTCTGAACTCCGCTGCCGAGATTGGGAAGAGTGGGGCGATCCGCGGCAGACGACATACACAACCTACACGACCATGCAGCGCACCCGCGAAGCCTTTGTCAATGGGCTCCTGGACTCGATCAGCGACGACTACGACCGGGGTCTTTCGCCGCAGTGCGTGGCGTTGCTCAACCGTGTAATCGCCCCCCTTCGATATCCCGGTCACGGCTTGCAAATGGTCGCAGCTTACGTCGGGAACATGGCCCCGACCGCACGTATCACCATCGCCGCCACCTTCCAGGCTGCGGACGAAATGCGGCGCGTCCAGCGGCTCGCATACCGGATGCGTCAGTTGCAGGTAACTCATCCCGACTTCGGGCGTACGGCGCAACAGACCTGGCAGGACGACCCGATCTGGCAACCGCTGCGCGAGGTCATCGAAACGCTCCTGGTTACATGGGACTGGGGCGAAGCCCTCGTTGCGCTCCAGTTCGTGCTGAAGCCCGCTTTCGACGAGCTGTTCATGACGCATTTCGGGCGCCTCGCCCGCGCGGCCGGCGACGACGTTTTGGATCGCATGTTCTTTTCTCTCAACGAAGACTGCGCCTGGCATCGCGCCTGGAGTGAGTCACTCTTATTAAACGCCATTCGGGACACGCCGGAATCTGCGCCGGCGGTCGAGCGCTGGATCGAGAACTGGACACCGCGCGTCAGCCGCGCCGTCTCCGCTTTCCGCCCCGTTTTCGATGAGATGCTGCCAGGCGGGGTCGAGCGCTCCGCGACAGTGCTCAATGAGATCGAGCAATTCGGGCAGCGCTACCGCGGAGCCCTTTTTACCCATCGAGATCTTCCGACCGGAGAGTCGGCAGCCTGATGGCCGATTCTCGGCGCGGACCCACTCGGCTGATGTCAATCGTTCCTTCCTTACGTTTAGAGATTTCGTCGACAATGCCGTTCAATCGGCAGTCAACCCGGAGTCGCTTCGTTACTTCGACAGCGATGCCCGCGCGCAATAGCGGGAATCGCGAAGAAACAGATTGCCACGCAGCTCTCAATATCCGAGAAATCGTCAAGAGCAGAGTTAAGAACATTCTCTCCAAATTCGGCGCAGACGACCGAACTCATGCTGCAAGATTGATTTTAAAGCGCGGGATCATCCAATCCTAAATACTCGAAAGAGTCATACCGTTACCCTCGAAAATAAAATCGAGCGTCTGTAGCCGTAAAAACTTCGCAGTCTATTACACCCTAAAAAGGGTTTTTTCCATATTTCTAAAGAGCGTGCTTTGCCCCCACAAAATAGTCCATGTTCTCACCTGATCTGGGCTTTTTTTCAAACGGCAGCTGGTCCAAGATGAACCCACCATGACTAATTCCCGGATCAGAGGTGAACCATGAGCACCGTAAGTATCCCCCCTCCCATGCACCACGAACCGGCTCTTCTTAGCCAGACCCTTGTTGTGATCGGCGGTAGCTCTGGCATTGGATTCGAAACGGCACGCCGTGCACATACTGAAGGCGCCAAGGTGATTCTCACCGCGCGTGATCCCGAGCGTCTCAAGCATGCTGCAACCGAGATTGGCGCATTGAGCACCGCGGCCTTCGATGCCACAGATCCGGTTGCTATCGAGCGTTTTTTTCGAGACTTGCCAGTGATAGATCACATTATGGTGACAGCCGGCCGGCCTTACTACGGTCGCTTGGCTGAGATGGATTTCACGAAGGTACGCGAGGTTGTCGGCCAGCACCTCCTGCAGGCTCTTTACGTCGCCCGCAGCGCCATCAATAAAGTGAGACCGGGAGGAACGCTGATCTTCATGGGCGGCACGGGTGCCCGACGCCCAGCCATCGGCCTGAGCATTGCCTCCGCAATGACAGCTGCGCTTCCCGCCTTGACCGCCAGCCTGGCGCTTGAGATCGCACCTGTGCGAGTCAACCTTATTGCCGCCGGCTTCGTGGACACGCCTTTATCTGCGGAACTGCTGGGCGATCAGCTCGAAAAGCGTCGTAACCAGCTTCGCACCACGCTTCCCATCGGACGCGTAGTCGGGCCGGCGGATGTCGCCGCGCTCGCGGTACACATCATGACCAATACCGCCCTCACGGGCGCAACCTACGACATTGACGGCGGACAGCAGTTCGTGGCCGCCTAGCTGAAGAAGCCAGTACAAAGCAGTATCGATCGGAGCAATCAAATGAGAAAAGAAAGGAACCGGCGATTAATGGCTCAACACACCGATGTCCGCGTTGATGGTAAGGAGTTGCTGCTAACGACTGGTGGTGAGGAGTTATGAGCGAATCTACAGCATCGAGTGGACTGGCCGTTTTATCCCACGATGGCGCAAAGAGTGGCGTCAAACCAGGAATGGAACGCCGTTCCGGCAGTTGGAAATGGTGTTTTCTGTTGCTGCTTCCTTACATTGGCCTGCTTTGGCTGCCGTTTTATGCCAAAGCGGGGCCGCGACTGTTGGGCTTTCCTTTCTTCTACTGGTATCAGTTTGCATGGGTTTTTCTCACGATGTTTCTCATTGATTTCGTCTACCGGAGGACACGATGAACACGAGCCTGAACTGGGTTGCTACTGGGGTTTTTGTGTTCTTCTTTCTCGTGGTTGCAGTCATGGGCTTTCTTTCTGCCCATTGGCAGCGAGGCGATCTAAACAAGCTCGATGAATGGGGGCTCGGAGGGCGACGTTTTGGAGTTCTTATTACATGGTTCCTGCTCGGAGGTGATTTCTACACGGCATACACGATTATTGCCGTGCCAGCTTTTGTCTACGGCGCAGGCGCAATAGGATTTTTTGCGCTGCCCTACACCATCCTTGTTTATCCGTTCGTTTTTGTCGTCATGCCACGGCTTTGGTCAGTATCAAAGAGGCACAACTACATCACTCTGGCCGATTTCGCTCGTGGACGCTACGGTAGTCGCACTCTCGCGTTAGCGATTGCTATCACCGGCATTCTGGCAACGATGCCATATATTGCCCTCCAGTTGGTTGGACTGCAGGTAACCATCGCAGCACTTGGACTGCACGGCTCCGCATTCGTGAACGACCTGCCGCTGATCGTCGCCTTCTTAGTCTTGGCCGCCTTTGCCTACACTAGCGGATTGCGCGCTCCGGCCAGCATCGCTCTTGTGAAGGACACGATGGTCTATATTTTCGTTCTTTCCGCTGTGATCTGGATTCCCTTGAAGTTCGGAGGGTTTGCTCACATCTTCGATGTGGCGGGACAAGCGCTGGCTTCCAGATCCACCACGGGAACACTCATTCTGCCGCAGAGCCAATACCTGCCGTTCGCCACGCTCGCGTTAGGTTCGGCACTGGCCGCCTTCCTTTACCCTCACACAGTGACCGGTGTTCTGAGCTCTTCTAGTGCGACTACTATTAAGCGAAACGCGGTTTTGCTGCCGATCTATACCTTGCTGCTGGGCTTATTGGCCTCGCTTGGATACATGGCCATAGCCGCCGGGGTCCATGTAACTTCGACCAATGACACTCTGCCGTCACTGCTACAGAAGGTTTTCCCGTCGTGGTTTGTAGGCTTTTCGTTCGCTGCGATCGCTATTGGGGCGCTAGTTCCGGCAGCGATTATGGCAATTGCGGCCTCCAATCTTTTCACGCGCAACATTTACCGCGAGTACATCCGCCCGGAAGTTGCACCGAGCGAGGAAGCAACCGTTGCCAAGGTGACGGCGATTCTCATCATTGTCGGTGCTTTGGCATTTGTTGTTTTGGGTGCACAGTCCTACGCCATCGTCCTGCAGTTGCTGGGCGGAATCTGGATCACTCAGACGTTGCCCGCGGTCGTCTTCGGACTATTTGCGCGATGGTTCCATCCGAAAGCTCTGATGGTGGGCTGGTTTGCTGGAATGTTCTGCGGCACCGCCATGGCTTGGTCTCAGAATCTGAAATCCGCAATATTTCCGCTACACATCGGAGGGACGACGCTTGCTTCCTATGCGGCGATTGATGCGCTCATCCTTAATTTGGCTGTCGCCGCGGTGCTGACGATCCTGCTCGGAGGATTGGGGGTTGATCGCGGTTCCGATGAAACTGTTCCGGCTGACTATGTCGAGTCGGCGAGTTAACTGCCCGCGCATGGCCGAAAGCCAAGAGCAGAGAGGGAGTCGGGGTTATGAAAATGTTGTATCCCTTATGTCTATTGCTGTTTGTGCCGAGCCTGGTGCAGGCACAGACTGGCTCTCCCAATTCAGATTCCTCGCGGGACAACTCGGATGTTGCCGCTGAGGTGAAGGCGCTTCGTGAAGCGCTCTTGCAAACCCAGCAGCAGGTGGCCTTGCAGCAACGGGAAATCGAAACGTTGAGGGAGCGAGGCAAGGTCGATCAAGATGCCCCCGTCAACCCTGTGCAAACGACGCCGCTCGCGAGCTATACCGCTATTCATACCGCAAGTTCACCCGTGCTTCTGTCCAAGGACAGTTACACGGCCGGCTACTCTACCAGTGAGCCAGCGACCCAAGGACAAGAAAGCGAATCGCCCCTTTCATTCAAGATCGGCCCAGCGGTAATCACTCCCGGCGGGTTTGTGGACTTAGAGAATATATTCCGCACCACCAACACTCAGAACAACATCGCTACCAACTTCGCCGCTATTCCGTTCAGCAACACTGCGCAGGGACACCTCACCGAGTTCCGTACGACCGCGCAGTATTCCCGCTTCGACATAACTGTCAGAAACAAATTCGGCGCCAACGATGTGACTGGTTACTGCGAGGCGGACTTCAGCGGCAATGATGCCACGAATGCTTATCAAACTGTGAACGGCCACACCCTTCGTCTGCGGCTTTGTTTTATGGACTACAAACGCGGCAAGTGGGAAATCCTTGGCGGGCAAACCTGGAGTTGGCTGACCCCCAATCGCAACGGGCTAGGCCCGATGCCTTCCGATCTGGCGCTCACTTACAACGAAGACGTGAATATCCAGGTTGGTCTGACCTTCAGCCGCGCTGCGGAATTCCGTGTCGCCTATCACCCCAACGATCATTGGGCGTTTGGGGTGGGTATTGAAGATCCCGACCAATACATAGGCGATTTTGTTGCCCTTCCGTCGGCGTTCGCATCAACGCTTGGCTCGCAGTTTGACAACGGAGCCCTGTTAGGCGCACCCAACTTGATGCCAGATATCCTTACCAAGATCGCCTACGACAACGAATTTGGAGGCAGACATTTCCACTGGGACGCCACCGGCTTGGTCACCGGCGCGAGGGCGACCGTCATACCTGTCGGCGGAACATCTTTCGCGTCGCACTCAGATGTCGGAGGCGGCGGTCAGACGGCCGTCAACTATCAAGTGTTCCGAAACCTCCTGTTCCTGGTCAATGCGTATTGGAGTGACGGCGGTGCCCGCTACCTCGCGGGTGACGGGCCGCAATTGGTTATTCGGCCAAACGCCGCAGGAACTGACATCACTCCTTCCATGGTTCACGCCGGAGCAGGCTCTGCCGGGTTTGAATGGAACGCGAGCCGAAAAACCACACTCACGGTTTACTACGGAGCGGACTATTTCCGGCGGACTTTTTTCGTAGACACCACGGACACCACCAATCCCGGGACTATTATCGGTTATGGGGGGCCAGGTTCCCCCAACACAAATAATAGAATCATTCAGCAACCGACATTCGATTGGATCCAAGCCTTCTGGAAACATCCAAAATACGGTGCGCTGCAATTCTATAGTCAGTATTCCTATCTAACTCGTGCTCCGTGGTTTGTAGCTGCCGGTTCGCCCAAGAATGCGCATCTCAGCATGGTCTATGCCGGAGTGCGCTACGTCTTACCTTCAAAGGTCAGTTTCGACGATTCCAAATGAGAGGAGATATAAGCGATGCCACATCGAGTAGCGGATGAGTTGGTCAGCAAACTTGTCGAGGCGGGTGTCGAAAGAATTTACGGCGTCGTAGGCGACAGCTTGAATCCTGTTACGGATGCCTTGCGCTTGAACGGCAAGCTTAAGTGGATCCATGTGCGTCACGAAGAAACCGGTGCGTTTGCGGCCGGAGCCGAGGCCCAGCTCACCGGGAAGCTTGCCGCCTGTGCGGGTTCCGCTGGCCCCGGAAACCTTCACCTCATCAACGGCCTTTTCGACGCTCACCGGAGCAATGCTCCGGTGATTGCAATCGCATCGCATATTCTGAGCAGCGAGATAGGCACCGGATTTTTTCAGGAAACACATCCCGAGATCCTTTTCAAAGAATGCAGCCACTATTGCGAGCTGATCTCGAATCCCAAGCAATTTGAGAGTGTTTTTCACATCGCGATGCAGAGTGCTGTTGGAAAAGGCGGGGTAAGCATGATCGTGTTGCCAGGAGATGTGGCTGGGATGGATCTGCCGGTCAACGGTTCCTCTCACTCTCTGGCAGGTCACCGGCCGACCGTTCGTCCCAGTGAGAATGAACTAACGCAATTGTCGAACTTGATCAATTCCTCGAAGAGAGTGGCACTTTTTTGCGGGATTGGATGTGCCGAGGCCCATGATGAGGTGGTTGCTCTCGCTGGGAAGTTGAAATCGCCCGTTGGGCATTCGTACCGGGGGAAGTCGTTCATCGAGTACAGCAATCCCTTTGACGTGGGGATGAGTGGATTATTGGGATTCGGCGCTGCCTATCAGGCGATGCACGAATGTGATCTGCTGCTGCTTTTGGGCACTGATTTTCCCTATAGCAAATTCCTGCCGACCAAACCCAAGATCGTCCAGGTTGACATCAGAGTTGAGAATTTGGGCCGGCGAAGCAAACTTGATCTCGGATTATGCGGCGATGTGGGCGAAACTCTCCGCGCGCTACTGCCGATGATAGAAACTAAGTCAGATCGCACGTTTTTAGATGCGATGCTCGGCAAACACAAAGAGGCACTGCGGCGGCTGAATGTCTATGTAGATCACGTTGGGAAACGGACACCCATGCACCCTGAACCTGTCGCGGCCGCGCTTAGTGAGATTGCGGCAGACGATGCCATCTTTACTGCCGACACTGGCATGTGTAACGTCTGGTCTTCCCGCTACATTCGATCGACAAAGGCCCGGCGGTTGATTGGCTCCTTCACGCACGGGTCCATGGCAAACGCCCTCCCTCAGGCCATTGGCGCCCAATTTGCTTATCCCGGAAGACAGGTAATCGCAATGGCGGGAGACGGTGGACTTGCGATGCTCATGGGTGATTTGTTGACACTGACACAGTACGATCTCCCGATCAAGATCGTCCTGTTCAACAACAGCGTTCTTGGAATGGTCAAACTGGAGATGGAAGTCGCCGGGCTGCCCGACTTTCAAACCGACCTCAAAAATCCAAACTTCGCGAAGCTTGCGGAGGCGATCGGCATAATGGGTGTAAGGATCGAAAATCCAGCCGACGTGTCGTCGGGGCTGAAGAAAGCTCTTCAGCATTCGGGTCCGGCACTCATTGACGTGGTGACCGATCCGAATGCGGTTTCGTTGCCCTCCCACATCACTGCCGACCAAGTTGTTGGCTTCGGACTGACCATGGGAAAACTGGTTCTTTCCGGTCATATCGACGAGGTGGTGGATAGCATCGAAGCCAATATTCGGCATATATAAATTCGGTTTTGGCTAACCAACTCTGCATCCGATCGGGATCGTTCTAGCGAGCTCAGTGCGTGCCAAAAGCGCGGGATCATCCAATCCTAAGTACTCGAAAAAATCATACCGTTACACTCGAAAACAAAATCGAGCGTTTGTAGCCTAAGAACCTCGACAGTCTCTTACACCCTAAAAAGGGTTTTTTCCATATTTCTAAAGAGCGTGCTCGGCCCCCACAAAATAGTCCATGTTTTCACCTGATCTGGGGTTTTTTTCAAACGGCAGCTGGTCCAAGATGAACCCACCATGACTTGCACGATCGACCGCCTTCATATCAGAGAGGATCGCGTGCTCCTGAACATCAGCGGACGGAATCCGGTGCAATACATGATTTGCAACTTCCAACATCACCGCAGAGGAGGAATCTATGACCGCAACTATCGCTGTACAAGATAGCAACGTGCTGGCAACCGGCAACAGTGCGATTCGTCCGTTTCCAAAAGTGAATTTTCCGGAAGCGGAGCTGACCGAATTGCGCAGGCGCATCAATAACACAAAGTGGCCGGAACGAGAAACGGTCACGGATGCATCACAAGGCGTGCAGCTCGCGACGACTCAAGCGCTCGCTCGCTATTGGGCGACAGGGTATGACTGGCGCAAGATCGAGGCAAAACTCAACACCCTGCCGCAATTCATCACCGAGATCGATGGGCTAGACATTCATTTCATTCACGTTCGTTCCAAACACGAAAATGCGTTGCCGCTGATCGTTACCCACGGGTGGCCCGGTTCGATCACCGAACAGATGAAGATCATCGATCCGCTCACCAATCCCACCGCACACGGCGGAAATGCATCCGACGCGTTCGATATCGTGGTTCCGTCGATGCCGGGTTACGGGTTTTCAGGCAAGCCGACGACGACCGGCTGGGGCCCTGAACGGATCGCGAGTGCCTGGACCGTGCTGATGAAGCGACTCGGCTACTCAAAATTTGTGGCACAGGGCGGGGATTGGGGCGCGGTCATTACCGATTTGATGGGGGTGCAGGCGCCGCCCGAACTTCTCGGTATCCACACCAATATGGCCGGCGCGGTTCCTGCGGATATTTATGGAGCGATTTTGTCCGGCGCGCCGATGCCGTCCGGTCTCTCAGACGACGAAAAGACTGCCTTCGAGAGGCTTCAATACGTGTACAGCAAAGGCGTCGGCTACGGCTACCAGATGGGGCTGAAACCGCAGACGTTGTATGGAATCGCGGATTCCCCCGTCGGCCTGGCCGCCTATTTTCTGGATCACGATGCATGGAGTTATGCGCTGATCGCGCGCGTCTTTGACGGGCAGACCGAAGGTCTCGCACGAGACGACGTCCTTGATAACGTTACGATCACCTGGCTGACGAACACGGCGCTTTCCGGAGCACGGCTCTACTGGGAAAATAAATTTCCCTATTTCAGCGTCAAAGGCGTGTCGGTCCCGGTTGCTGTGAGCGCGTTCCCTGACGAGCTCTATCAGTGTCCGCGGAACTGGGCAGAAAGCGCGTATCCCAAACTGATCCATTACAACAAGCTCCCCAAGGGCGGGCACTTTGCGGCCTGGGAACAGCCGAAGCTCTTTTCCGAAGAGGTTCGCGCAGGCTTCAGATCATTACGATCGGGCGTGGCAGCGGTTGCCGCATAACTTGATCGCGGCGAAGACTAGCCTTGTGTGCACATTGCCACAGGAGAGCGCAGACGACCGGGCTCTCCTGCCTTCGCCCCAACTAGATAGCGAAAAAACAAATGCGAAACGCAAAAGGAGAGAAGAACATGGTGAATCCGACCTACGACGTCCACGCCAACGATGACGCCAGCGAGCCGAGCGTGGCGCAGTTCAACATCGACCGCACCTATCCGGGCCTGTGGACGATCACCTTCAGCAACCCGCCGATCAACATATTTGTTCCCGCGACGATCGTCGAATTGGGTGCGCTAATGACCGACCTCGAGGCGGACCCGTCCGTGAAGGTCGTCGTGTTCCAGTCGGCGAATCCCGATTTTTTCATCGCCCATCTCGATGTATTCAAGGCAGCTGAACGGCCAGAGGCGCTGGGCCTTTGGCGCGAGTTTGTCCTTCGCCTCGCGTCCTCGGCAGTGGTGAGCATCGCCAAGATTCGCGGGCGCACGCGCGGGATCGGCAACGAGTTCTTGCTGGCCTGCGACATGCGCTTCGCCAGCCGGCAAAACGCCCTATTCGGCCAACCCGAGGTCGGCGTCGGACTGGTCCCGGGCGGCGGAGCGCTGGAATGGCTACCGCGCTTGGTGGGCCGTTCGCGCGCACTTGAGTTCGTGCTCAGCGCCGACGATTTTAATGCTGACATCGCCGAGGCCTATGGCTGGGTGAACCGCACGCTGGACGATAGCGACCTCGACGCGTTTGTCGATACGTTGGTCCGGCGTCTCGCCTCATTCGAGCGTGAAACGCTAGGCGCGGCGAAGGCCCAGATCAATCGGTTCGGGATGCCGACGGCTGCGGAACTCCAGTCGAGTAACGAGATGATCTTTCCAATGCTGGCCTTGCCAGATGCGCAGGCGCGCGGTCCCAAGCAGCGTGGTATCGGTTACGGTATTCCGAGCGACTTCGAATTGAACTTCGGCCGGTACCTCCCTGCGTTCGGGCGGACGGACGACGATGCCACGGAACAGGAGAGGTAAACATGAAACCCTGGAAAATAGTTTCGCTAATTCTGTTTGCTCTTGCGGTTGCAGCCGCGGGATACGGGCTGATTCTCGTGCGACACGGCTTCAGCGCACTTGCGACACCATCAGCGATTGAGGAGCTCGCCGCCACAACGGCACGCAAATTGGCCGTGCCATCCGCGTACCGTCAACTTCACAATCCCATCGTGCCTTCAACGGAGAGCATTCGGGGAGGCATGGAGCATTTCGCCTTTCATTGCGCTCCGTGCCATTCGAATGACGGATCGGGCCAGACGGTATACGGCAAGGGCCTCTATCCGAAACCGCCCGACTTGCGCGCAGCCGCGACGCAGAACAAGAGCGATGGCGAGCTCTACTACACAATTGAAAATGGAGTTCGTTTGAGCGGCATGCCAGCCTTCCACGGGACGCACACTGTCCCGTGGAACTGGCGCCTGGTTTTGTTCATCCGACACTTGCCCCAGATCACCCCCGAGGAACTCAATGAGATGAATGGGTGGGATTCGAAGATGGAGGCAGATCCAGCGCATTTCTGAAGGGCGCGGAACGTCCGTCACAAGGCGCATGAGGTGAATGCGCGGCTTAGTACGAAAACATGGAGAGAAGAACATGGCAAATGCGACGAATGAAGTCCAGGCTTCGCAGTTCAGCATCGACCGGACCCATCCGGGCCGGTGGATGATCACCTTCAGCAACCCTCCGATCAACATGTTTGTTCCGACAACGATCGTCGAATTGGGAGCTCTAATGACCGACCTTGAGGCGGACCCGTCCGTGAAGGTTGTAGTGTTCCAGTCGGCGAATCCCGATTTTTTCATTGCGCATCTCGACGTGGCCAAGGCGGTGGAGCGTCCAGACGTGCTGGGCCTTTGGCGCGACTTTGTGCTTCGCCTTTCGTCCACGCCAGTCGTGAGTATCGCAAAGATTCGCGGCCGCACGCGCGGGATTGGCAACGAGTTTGTGCTGGCCTGCGACATGCGCTTCGCCAGCCGGCAAAACGCTGTATTCGGTAACCCCGAGGTGGGCGTCGGACTAATCCCGGGGGGCGGAGCCTTGGAATGGCTCCCGCGCCTGGTCGGTCGCTCGCGGGCACTTGAGTTCGTGCTCACTGCCGACGATTTCGATGCTGATATCGCCGAGCGCTATGGCTGGGTGAACCGCACGCTGGACGATAAAGACCTCGATTCGTTCGTCGATTCGCTTGCAAGGCGGCTGGCTTCATTCGGCGGCAAAACACTGGCCACGGCAAAGGCCCAGATCAATCGATTCGGGATGCCGACAGCGGCCGAGCTTCAGTCGAGCAATGAAATGATCTTCCCAATGTTGGCCTGGCCCGATGCGCAGGCGCGCCGCACCAAGCTCCGTGGTATCGGTTACGGAATTCGCAGCGACTTCGAATTGAACTTCGGCCGGTACCTCCCTGAGTTCGGGCAGGCGGACGGCGATGGCGCGGAGAAGAAGGCCAGCTGACCGGCATGGGCCGGTTCAAAGGTTGTCATGCTTGAAACGCGGGAAATGTTAACGGATACGGAAAGCGACCGGTGCAGTCAACTCACCAGCGGCTTTCTCATCCTGGCTGAAAAAGAGCTATTTGCCTTCATCCGCGCGGTAGATAGGTTATTCGGCTCTGGGCATGCGCGCCAATGGGCGCTGGACTGGATCGAGGAACTGGAACGGATGGATTGGCCATCTGGGGAATCGATTCCAGATTGGCGTCGGGCTACCGTAGCGGCAAGTGCGCGGCTTGGCGCTTTGTTGTCTGGCAGTGGACATCGCAGCGCTCCAAGTTTGAGATCACTGTGTTCCTCACGTCCAGAAACAGCCTCAGTCGATCGCGAGCATTGAGTGAGTGGTCCACGTTAGCGAGGAGGTTCGTGGCTTTATTTAAAGGAGAAGACGATGCTTAAACACACGACTGTATTTGCAGTAGCTGTAATTCTAGGCCTAGCGGTTCTGGGCCTAGATGCTCCCAACAAACCTGCTTCCATGGCCGGGTCCTGGCAAGTGGACACTCGCCATTCCGATGCAAAACTTATCACCGACGCGACGACGGATTACGGGAAAACGAAGATAAACCTAGCCCTCGGCTACGCCAGGATCAGAGGGGACTTCAAAATCGACGACGCTGATCCCACAAAATCCAGTATCGAATTCAGGTTCTACCCGGCTATGTCAATGGTGCCCTCCATTGATGAAGATGGCAAATTCCTAAAACAGTGGTTCCAAAACCCAGCCAATCAAACGCTGGTGTGTTTCCACTCCAAGCGGGTCGTGCGGACGCCTGACGGCCGACTGCAAGCCACGGGCGAACTGGCCGTCACGCGGGTAGATCGCAACGTCGAGGCGGAGCCGACTGAGGCCTATTCCGGGCCCGTGTACGGTCCTCCGATAATCCACCGCGTGTCGCACGAAGCCACCTTCGTTTTTGACCTCCAGGACGCCAAGGGGAACGGGCAGAAAGAGGGCGGTCTCCAGGCGTCGGGATCCACGAGCATGTTCCGCGAGGACTTTCCTCAGTTAGTGAAGACTGTAGTTAGTACCTACTGGCCGACCGTGGTTCAAGAGCAAAACTGCCAATACCCTGATGCGAATGAAGCCTATAGCGGCTCCCAATGCACAGGAACATACCTGTGGACTGCCGGACTTCCTGAAGAGCCGCACGCAGCCGGCGGCGAAGATGTCGGCGTCCAGCAGAATTTCAATGCCATCGTCGGAAATCATCTGAACATTCTTGTTCACCTGCGTCTGATGGCGAACGCTTCCGGAGGCCATGCGGCGGCCGGAAACTAGACACGGGCACCGATTATCAACAATAACGGAAAGTACTAGCGCCGAAATTGAGCAAAGTGAAGAACGCGGGAGAAAAATCCAAACCTCCTCAACGGGGAACACGATTATGCAAATTAGCGCGACACGACAGGGCAGCAAACAGGCGACAGATGCCGATGTTCCGGTTGAGACCACTCGTGCGTCAACAACACTCGGATTTACTCGCCGCCGCTTTTGCCGCGTAGCGGCGGCGACCGCTTCCGCGGGCTTGCTAGATATTCACGGTTTTTGCAGGAGAGATGAAGCTATGACTGATGGTATGGCTGGAACCGCACAACAGACGGGCAGACAAAAGTCCGATATTCGTTCGTTTAACGTGAATGTTCCAGAAGCGGAACTTACCGAATTGCGCAGGCGCATCAACTCGACGAGGTGGCCTGACCCGGAAACGGTCACAGATGAATCGCAAGGCGTGCCGCTTGCGACAATTCAGGAACTCGCCCGCTATTGGAGTACAGACTACGATTGGCGCAAGTGCGAAGCGAAACTGAACGCCCTGCCGCAGTTCATCACCGAGATCGATGGGCTGGACATTCATTTCATTCACGTTCGTTCGAAACATGAAAATGCTCTGCCGCTGATTGTCACGCACGGATGGCCTGGCTCAGTCATCGAGCAGTTGAAGATTATCGAGCCACTTACCAATCCTACGGCACATGGCGGGAGCGCATCGGACGCCTTCCATCTGGTGATTCCGTCACTACCGGGGTTCGGGTTTTCAGCGAGGCCCACCACTTCCGGCTGGGGTCCCGAGCGTACTGCAAGTGCCTGGGTGGTGCTGATGAAGCGCCTTGGATACGCACAATTTGTGGCGCAAGGCGGCGATTTGGGCGCGGGTGTCTGCACTGTGATGGCCAAACACGCACCTCCAGAATTGCTGGGAATTCACACAAATTTCCCTGGGACTATTCCATCCGACATCGCGAGGGCGCTCCAGTGTGGCGATCCCCCGCCATCCGGCCTATCCGCCGACGAAAGACGTGCTTACGAGCAGCTGACCAATCTATTTACGAAGAAACGTGCCTACGCACAAATGATGGCGACTCGCCCGCAAACGCTGTACGGATTGGCGGATTCGCCCGTCTGCCTGGCAGCTTGGCTTTTTGACCATGGTGACGGTTATGGCCAGCCGGCAGCGCCGATCACCTCGGCGGTGCTCGGGCGCACAATTAATGGATACTCTGCAGGTGACCTGACACGAGACGATGTACTCGACGACTTCACACTCTACTGGTTGACGAACACGGCGATTTCTGCGGCTCGTTTCTATTGGGAACTTCACCTCAATCTTTATAACGCAGCCAATGTCGCCATCCCATCTGCGGTGAGCGTCTTTCCCGGCGAGAACTATCAAGCCCCGCGAAGTTGGACGGAGCGGGCGTATCACAAACTCATCTACTACAACCAAGTAGACAGAGGCGGACACTATGCGGCGTGGGAACAGCCGAAGCTTTTTTCAGAAGAGGTTCGCGCAGGCTTCAGATCGCTGCGGTAGTGCGAGGCATGGGTTGGTCCAAAGGTTGTCATGCGTGAAAAGCGGAAAATATTAACGGATGCGAAAACCGACCGCTGCAGTCAACTCGCTAGCGGCTTTCTCATCCTAGCCGAAAAAGAGCTATCGGCTTTCATCCGCGCGGTAGATAAGTTGTTCGGCGCCGAGCAGGCGCGCCAATCGGCGCTGGACTGGATCGAGGAACTGGGACGTATGGATTGGCCGTCTGGGGAATCGATTCCAGATTGGCGTCGGGCTACGGTTGGCGCAAGTGCTCGGCTTGGCGCTTTGTCGAGACCACATAGACACGTTAGCGAGGAGGTTCGTTTCATGAGCTCGATAGCTTCCACACCGAAAGACGCAAAGACGAAAAACGCACCGACGTCCGGCAGGCTCTTCTTTCTGGACCTCAGCGGCGGCCGCATACTGTCCGCAAACCCTGATGGCTCCGATTTGAAGACCATCATCAACGAAGGCCGGAAGTTGCCCGATGGCCTGGTGCTCGATGTCGCCGCAGGGCACATCTACTGGACCAATATGGGTGATCCCAAGAGGAATGATGGCTCGATCATGCGGTCGGATCTCAATGGCAAGAACATGATCACCATCGTTCCGCCTGGCGGCACCTTCACGCCGAAGCAGCTCCATCTGGAGAAGCGGAGTGGCAAGCTTTACTGGTCGGACCGGGAAGGCATGCGGGTGATGCGGGCAAACCTGGACGGGTCGGAAATCGAGACTCTCGTGGATACGAGCTCGGGCGATTCGCGTCCGGGATCGGATCCGACGAAATGGTGCGTCGGCATTGCGGTCGATACTGACGGCGGCAAGTTCTATTGGACGCAGAAGGGTGGTCACCACGCGGGTTTAGGTCGAATTTTTCGGGCCAACATCCAAGTTCCGCGAGGTCAGTCGGCCGAGAACCGCAGAGACATTGAGCTTCTTTATGACAATCTTCCGGAGCCGATTGATTTGGACCTCGATCCAGTTCATCGGACGCTGTATTGGACCGACCGCGGGGACCCGCCGCGTGGCAACACGGTGAACCGTGCGCCCATGGACCCTGAGGCCGAAAATGGCAAAGAGCCTAAGATCCTTTTCACCCATTTGATGGAAGGCATCGGCCTGGCTTTGGACCTGAAGGGCGGCCGAATGTTCATTACCGACTTCGGCGGCTCGGTCTACAGCGCCAATCTCGATGGATCGAACCGGAGGACGTTACTGTTTGCGGAAGGAAACCTCACAGGCATTGCATACGCGGAGGTGCCGTCCGTAGACCGGGTCGGAGCTTCCCCATTGATAGGAGTTCCTGAGGAGACAAATATGGAAGATAACACGCTAGTGAAGTCCAGGTTTTCAGCTACGATTCACGCTCCCATTGAAGACGTGGATATTCCCACTTGGTGCTTTGGCCTGTCGGAATCGGAATACCAATCCTGCTCCCCGGCTCATGTGTCTGCCGGCGCGACTACGGCGCCGGATGGTCGGCGTATGTCCATCAACGTCGAAGTTCTCGGCGGAAGCCCCATGGTGCAGCATTACGTCGAGGAGATTGCCGAACCGCATCACTTGCGGCTGTTTTCAAGCTCAGACATCTTTACGCCAACCGGCAGGATAAAGGTGGACGTGATCTGGGACTTGAGCGTGAAGAAGATCGATGGCAACTCCTGCGAGTTTACCAATGAAGTGCACAGCTCCTTCACGCCGGAGCTTCTGGACTCTTTGGCCAAACAGGGCATTCCACGGGAAGCCTTTCAGTCCGCCCGCAGGCCCATTTCGGAGGCGCATAACCGGCAGGAAACGCCTCTTTTCGCGAAAAGCATCGAGCGCCATGCCTTGAGGAACAGTAGCTCCGCCGGTATCCCGAGTGCGGCTTAGTTTGTATGGGAACAACTTGGGCGAACGGAGAAAAAACATGACAGACCTGAAGTTTGACAAAGAGATCACGGCACTTCTGCTCATCGATCCGTATAACGACTTCATTTCCGAGGGCGGCAAACTATGGGATCGCATCAAAACCGTTGCCGAGGCGAATGACGGCATCCCTCACATGTTGCAGTTGCTGACCGCGGCTCGAAAGGCAGGGGTCCGAGTCTTTTATGCGATGCATCATCGATACCGTCCCGGCGACTACGAGACCTGGAAGTACGCCGCCCCAATTCAAAAAGCGGCCTGGTCGCGAAAGACCTTTGAATATGGAACGTGGGGCGGCGAGTTCCGCGCCGAGTTTGCCCCGCATCCGGAAGATATCGTAGCCCAGGAGCATTGGTGCTCCAGCGGCTTTGCCAACACCGATCTGGATATGCAACTCAAAAGGCATGGCATCCAGAAGCTCATTGTCGCTGGTCTTGTCGCGCATACATGCGTCGAATCGACCGTGCGTTTTGCCGTTGAACTCGGCTACGACGTCACTTTAGTGAGGGACGCAACCGCCGATTACTCGGACGAATTCATGCACGCCGCGCTCGTGAATCTACCGAACTACGCCAGTGCGATTGTCACAACGCAGGATGTCACTGACGCCCTTTCAGGCAGCCGCCTACTCGATCAGACCTTGTCTGCCGTGGGCGACACGCTTGGGTGAATCGCACTGGAGACTGTGTCCATGACGACCTGCGACGGTGGTTCGGTGAAGGAGGCGGTAAACAACATCCGCCCACTCGGCACGCCGCGGGCGGTATCCCTAAAAGACACCTTAGGTGTCGCGGCCAGCTTGCGTCTGCACTGGCCCGAGTACCTGATGGAAGCCGGCGAAATGTGTCTCTTCGTGTTTTGCATTTGCTCGTTTGCCACACTACTGCAACACCCCGCTTCTCCGGTCAGGCATTTTTTCATCAGCGGCATCGTCCGCCGTGCGCTGATGGGATTGGCCATCGGCGCTACAGTCATGGCGCTCATCATGAGTCCATGGGGCAAGCAATCCGGCGGGCATATCAATCCCGCCATGACGTTCGCGTTCTACCGGCTAGGAAAACTCCGTCCTTGGGATGCGCTGTTTTACGGGGTCGCACAGTTCTCCGGGGCAACGATCGGCGTTGCGCTCGCAACCTTTTTACTGAGAGGCGCTCCGGGGGATGGCACGGTGCGTTATGCAGTGACCGCCCCGGGCGTGTATGGTGCCGCCGTCGCATTCGCAGCCGAGCTAGCCATTTCTTTTGTCCTGATGATCACGGTACTGCTTGTGACGAACCACGAAAGGCTGGCGCGATACGCGCCTTATTTTGTGGGTTTGCTCTACGCCGTGAACATCACGTTTGAAACACCTCTCTCCGGAATGAGCATGAACCCCGCGCGAACCTTTGGCCCCGCTGTTTACGGAGGTTACTGGCACACCCTCTGGATCTATTTCATCGCACCGACGGTAGGCATGCTGGTGGCCGCTGAGACATTTCTTCGAATCCGTCGGGGCGCCGCTCCGTACTGCGCTAAACTTCACCACGCCAACGACGAACGCTGCATCTTCCATCACACACCACAACCTCCCAAGAGAAGGCTTTACGCAAATACTTCCAGATGACTCACTCACCGCTTACGGCTGGCTGGGCACTCCAAATTCGACACATTTAGCCGCCCGATCAAGCGTCAGTTTCTACCGGCCTCTGCCGCGTGAAAGCACACCGGAAATTATGGTCCAATAAGGGTCCACGAACTGTTTCCGAGGGTCATTAAAACGTTTCTGTAGCGCCATCCGTGCCGCGCGTTTTCAGTTAGTTACGGGTGAAGATTTCGCTGTCACTGCAGAGGCCTTTGGCCACGAAAGTGGAACAGCCTACCGTAGCGAATGCCCTGATTCGTCACGCTCGACGCTGCTTAGCCACGCGACAGTCAAAGTGGTCTTGCAAGATCGGCTTGGTGACAGTGCGACTGAGGCACTATCCGCGTACCTGACTGAATTAGAAGGAGATATTACTTAGATGGGATGGCAGGGCAGCGTTCTAACCAACTGAACTACGTCCCCTCTTGCCAAATCAACGAGATGCGAAATAACCAGTGTTTATGCGGACTTGCGCCGTTTGCATAAATTGCACAAATTGCCCAAGATGACCCGAAATGATCCTAATCTGGTCTGAACCGCCCATAAACCGCCCATAAAGTTCGACCACTTCCCCGCTTTTTTGCATGCGCAAAACACCTTCTACGGGCTGGGGCGGGCAATCCAGACTTCCGCCAACCCGGCTAAACCACCAGCAAAACTTTCGCAAATCTTTGTCACAGAAGTATCCTAACAGCTTCTCGCAGAACACGAAAGACCACCTTTATTTTCCCGGGTGTTAATTCTATGAGGTGACTCTGTGTGAGACTGACCGTCATGCCCCAACGGAAGAAGTACCTGTCCTGCGTCCTGCGACAGCAGCAATCTCGTTGAGCATGCCGCTGAAAATCCAGCGATGCACAGGGTAAAGCATGTACCAGTAGAGAAGCCCTGCCAATCCGGCAGGATCAAAAATAGCGGTCTGCCGAATGATGGAGCCTCGGCTATTGGGTTCCACCTCGAACTGCAGCCAGGCGCGGCCCGGCACTTTCATTTCAGCGACCAGACTGAGTTCGTGATCCGGCACAAAGGCTTCCACTCGCCAGAAATCCAGGGCATCCCCTGCGGAAAGTGTGTGAGGATCGCGACGGCCCCGGCGCAGCCCCACACCGCCAACTAGGAGATCCACTGCGCCTCGAAACCACCATAGAACATTGGCAAAGTACCAACCATTCAAACCTCCGATGCGCTGAATCGGAGCAAAAGCTGAAGCTGGCGGAACCGATACTTGCACCGTTCGAGAATCGACGAGCCTGGTGCCAAACTTTGTTCCGCCCCATGACTGCGGCTTCCCCGCCGACGAAAGAGCGTCGCACCAACTAGTCAGGGCAAATTCCTGGTCCTCATGGTGAAGAGCTCTCTCTATCGCCTTCCGCAGACTTTTCGGCTTGATGTCAAAGGTGGTCAAAGCGGAGGTGTCGTGCACCAGAGTTGGGTTGCGCATACTATCGATGAGCTTTCGGCCAATGCGGGCGTAAACAGGCGTGATTAAGCCCAACCACAAACTTGAGAGGTGAGGCGTCAAGATCGGAACCGGGATCATCCATCGGTGGAGGCCGCATTGGCGGGCATACTCCTGCATGATCTGGCCGTAGCTGACTTGGTCGGTGCCCCCGATTTCGAAAACTCCGCATTGCTCCGCCGGCAACAGCAGCGCGGCCATCAGGTACGCAATCACATCTTCGACCGCGATCGGCTGGGCTTTGACGGCAACCCACCGCGGGCAGATCATCACCGGCAACCGCTGTACCAGCGCGCGAATCATTTCAAATGAAAGACTGCCGGAACCGATCACGATGGATGCGCGAAATTCGATGGTGGGGATCTCTGAGCTTCGCAGGATGTCTGCAACCTCGTGACGACTGCGCAAATGAGCGGAGAGCGCTTGGTTCTGGTTCCCCAAGCCACCCAGGTAGACAATGCGTCGTACTCCAGAATCGCGCGCTACATCGGCGAAATTTTGGGCGGCTTCGCGGTCTTCCTGTTCGAACTTACCCGAAGACCCCATGGAGTGGACGAGGTAATACGCCGTCTGCACTCCTGCCATCGCCGGGGCTAGTGAACTGCGATCCAGGCAATCTGCTTTGACAACTTCCGTGGAAGCATCAGCTCTCGGTCTAAGAAAATCAGGGCGCCGAGCCAGGCAACGAACCGGCCAGCCCGCTTTCTCCAACTCCTTGAGTAGGCGCCCCCCTATGTAGCCTGATGCTCCCGTTAGCAGGACGAGCGGGCGATGATCTGGGCCCATTAGATCTCCTCATTCCGCCCACTGAGCCAGGCTGGCCTGATCCTAGCATCTCCCGGATCGCTTGTTTTTCACGAAAGGTCAATGAAAGCACGTGGGTTTGTGCATCGTCGGCTTCACTTTATGAGCGCCGTCCTTGATCTACTAGCGGGCTTGGCGCGATTGTGCCAGAGTCAAGGGCAAGCCGGAAGTTATCCGCCAATTCCAGCACTGCGGAGCAGAATTCTACGACGGGCTTAATCCCCTGCCCAGATGTATGCAATGTGCCCGGTTGCTGCCTGCATCCCTGCATCGGGCCGACACACCATCTACCTGTATCGCTTTAGCAATTCTCTACAAACTTCTGATAATAAACCTTCTACCTTTCGCCTCAATCACTTCCAGTAACGCCCCTCGGAACGGCCAGTAGAGGCCAGTAAGCCCCAGATGCAGGCAGTCGGTGCAAAATCCGGTGCAGTTCCTTGTGGTACTAGATAAGGGCCCTGTGCGTGTCGATTACATTGTGGGTTTGCATTGTGGGTTGCGAATCTTTGCGACGTGTCATTCGGCAGCGGTTATCCAGTGGGCCGGGGGCCAGGCGGGCAGTACAACGCCGCAGGCCTCAGCAAGACCTCCGAAAACTTTGACCATCTTGCGGAAGGAACGGCACGCATGATATGCAGACTGCATATCGAATAATGAAGTGAGGGGGACTTGGTCGCTCGTTGGAACATAAAACCTACCTGCAATCATCTTTGATGACACCCTACCTTTTGCGTCCCGTGGCGTCTCTGGCGCCGTATCAGATACTGCAGTTTCTGAAATGCCACGTTTTCCTCGCAGTGACTCTATCGCACCGAGAAACCAAGCTTCATACTCCCGCTGCGCGACAATAATCTCGCATGGCATAGGAGCTGCAGACACTTTCGCCCATGCGTTCAACTGCTGAGCCAGGACGCCGGGACAGGGGTCGTCGTCACCATCCAGCAGAATAAGGATCGCATCAGGATTCCGCGTTCGCGCTACTTGGATCACCGTGTCAAGGGATACTTGCCTAACGAGATTTGCGCGATGAGAGCGAATCGCCTTCAGGATGCTAATGTCCGGATATGCAGCTTCGGCAACCAGTCGTCGGAGTAATTCGGGAACTGCACCAATTTCTCCGTGTCCTTCAACGATGGGCTGAATCGTCATTCGATTTCAACGAACAGTTTTGACTGGCGCAAGTCCACGAACAACTCCGCCGGTTCTAGCGCGTTCGAACGCAACAGTTCCCCAACACCCATGAGATGTTTGCGAATGGCAGTTCGCGAAGATTCGGTCAGATCGGAGACTGTGGTCTTACCCTCGGTCCAAGTGACAAACCGAATGCTTTCATCGCCGATCCACTTGCTGTCCAGAACTTCTGGGCTGTGAGTTGTGATAACCACCTGCATCCGACTCGCTGCATTGCGCAAAACATCGAGTATCGTGCTGACGGCACCAGGATGAAGGGACGCCTCCGGCTCCTCGATCACCATGAGAGACGGTTGCGTCCTTTGATAGACTGCCAGGAGTATTCCCAGTGCGCGCAACGTCCCTTTCGACATGTTGAAAGCATCAAATTTGAGTTCATTTGTGCCCCATCGCTGAACGAACTCGAATCCCATTTGCTTTCCATGGCGACTTGGTCTCACTTCATCGATTCCGGAGGAGACACTTGCGAGAAGCTCCCCAATGCGTCGGTAGTCGTCCAGAGACCGACGTTTAATGTCCGTGAGCACACTTGCGGCGTTACTGCCATTGGCACGAAGGCTCAATCCGGAATCCGTGTCCTGCATTCCACTGACTACTTCAGGATCTATCGAATAAACCTTCATCCCCTTCAATGCGGCGAGCACCACGGAAAATGGAGACGCGCTGCCAGCGATGGACATTGTCAAAGACGCGCCCAACCACTTCCCTTTGAACTCCTTCAGCCAAGAGATATTCGAGCGAAGCTTTTCGCCTTCGCGATCAAACCAGTACTTTCGTCCGTTTGAAAGTTCTATGATGCATTGTTCTCGTAGGATTTCTATCTCAAGATCTCCTTGAGCAGAAAATGCGTAATGAGCGGACCTGACTTCAGATTCGAGTTCGGCGCCGGGGAGATTTGACATATCAATACCGAGACCGACGTTGCGGACATTGTCGGCTGGCGATCGGTAGCGAACAGCAGCGATACCTCCCCGCTGATCAAAAACCGCCTGAAGTGGCTGCTCCATTGCATCGGCAAGAAACGCGAACACATCCACGAAGTTGCTCTTTCCAGATCCGTTTGGCCCGATCAGAAACATCGGGTTTGCCATACGAACCATCTGCGAAGGGATGCTGCGGAAGTGTTCAATTTGAAGGGTGTTGATCATTCCCGAATTCCTGAGTTTAAGTATTCCCGCATTTTTGTTCCAGTCCGCCCGTTGTCGCTATACTCTTTTGGGAGAGGTTGCCAATCTAACAGAGTGAATGCCTTCTATCAAAGACTGCGAGACCTTGAGCCGAAAACCTTTGAGGATCTGTGTTTTCAGATTATCAGCGCAAGGCACCCAGGAGCGAATGTTACGCGAGTGGACGACGCGGGGGGGGACAAGGGAATCGATATTTTTGCGGGCAATCTTGCGGATGGTCCAACAATTTGGCAGTGCAAATTCTTCAAAAATGGGGTTAGGAGCTCTCAAAAAACTCAAATTAAACAGTCCCTCAGGGTCGCCGTCCAACATTTCCAGCCCAGAAGGTGGGTGCTTTGCATTCCGATCGACTTAAATGCAAATGGGCACACTTGGTTTCAACAACTGCGAAGGGAATACCAAGAGCGCGTTGATGTTGGACTCTTTCAGGCATCTCAGATTGTCCGCGAACTTATCCACCGCCGTGACATTCGAAATATGTTTTTCCCTGGAGCAGTGCTCGAACCGGAAGAGCTCCGGTCGATATTGGCGAGAACAGGAGAGTATACCGACAGAGAACTTGAGAAATTGACGCTAGAGAACGTTCAACAGTATCTTCAGCGACTCCGTAATCGAGACGCCCGCTTTGACTATCAAGTAATCTTCGTACCACACGCAGGAGAGCGTTCTTCCCGGAGCCCCCTACCTGGTCTCATTGCCAGAGTGACAGACAGCAATAAGCAGATTGAGGTATTTGCGCGCGATATCGAAGCATTGCGTCTCGATCCCCCAAAGATTCATTTTACCGTCAAGGGAGACGGGGTCAGAAAGCTGCAAGAGGCGCTTGAGCACGGAACAAGAGTTGAGTTGAGCCCGAGCGAGTTTTCGAGATTTCATTCGAGTTTTGATTTCCTTCTATCGAGCAACCCTGATCCACAGCATCAGAGACTGACAATTGAGCCGTCGTTCATAACCCGCCCTAGACAGTTTGAATTCAAAGTGATTCTCGGGACGGGACCCTCAGCAATTTCGTATGAGTCTATTCCGTTCGGTGTGTCTAGACGGGAACTCAAAGGCACTGCACCTAGGATGGAGTTGGTAACAATTGAGGACGAATTACCGTTCAGGATGTCGATAGCCTTCCCAGTTTTAAAACTCGGCATTCCCCCAGTCGAGGCAGATATTGCATTTCGTGCTCGTTTTGCAGGTAAGGAGATTCACGAAGTTCGCAAGTTTGTGAAGGCAATGATGGCATTAAGGGAAACCGGGGACGTCGAAGTGTGGGATGTGCGCCGTGGAACTCCTTTCTTTACAGCACAGATGTCGTTCGAAACGTTCCCCGATTCGAACGATTCGCTCTTACCGCTCTTGAACGATGTGTGCGCAATCGCTGATACATTCAAGGCGCAAGTGAGATTTCCGGATGTCTTCACCGCGGACGACGCTGCCACTATCACCTTGCTGTTAGCCCTTGCGAGAGGCGGCGAAGCGGGGATGGAAGTGCAGGGTATTTCCTGCACATTGACGAAGAATGCGCAGCATGAACGTTCCTTCCTAGACAGCTTGGGGCGGGAAATTACGTTCCAATTCCATGTTGACCGTGTGTCACCTCCGCCCTGCCTCTTCGGTGCTCAGATAGACACAGGCCCCTGCCTGATTGTCGCGGAGCGAGCCATCATTGCAGACGAGGAACGTGTCCGGAAGGAATACGTGTCTGCAGAAGAGGGTGAGGGCGTTGTCATCAGGTTCAATTTGCTGACACCGGCGCGTGTCTTTCGCAGTATAGGAATTGTGGCGCAATCATCCGCTGACGCAGATGTATCGGTTCCGGCAATTGACATTACTCCTGGTCTGACCTGAAATCTCAGCAAATCAGGATCTCGGGGTTGAGAAAATCTCCCAAGATGTTCCGGATCGTGAGCTCCTCAAGCCGATCGGCGGAACCAACGCTGCATGTCGGAATCGGGGACGGAAAACTCTGCTTTTCCGCACTGCGTGCAGACGTTGACTTCGGTTTGGCTCAGCAGTATCCCGGCTCCGGCCGGAATGCCTGAATTACCCGGTTCATTGAATAATTGGACGCTGGAGTAATAGGTTCTCTTCTTGTCCGGCTCACAGTTGCATGACATCTTCGTGCCTCCACTGTGAGTTTACCAACTTTGAGACCAGCTTTTAAGACTCCGCTTTAGCTGGGTTGTCCATTCTTCTGCCGCCGCCCGTCTACTACCACCCTCGCAACTGGGCAAGCCTCTTGGCGGTCGGAATCATGCTCGGTCTTGGAGGTTAGGATCGTGGCAAACCAGACGAGGCAGGCTCCACGCCGGCGACGATGTGCCGTCATGGGTGCGACGGCGGGCCTGGCGATTTCCAGCCTAAGACTCGGGCGGGCGGCGATAATTTCACTTGCTTTGGTGGCAGGCGCTGGGGCGTATATTTCCGGAGGAACATTCGAACGTATTCCTCTACGAGCCGGGAGGTGTTATCGGCTCTCAAGATCACGCATGTTGCAAAGCACAACGATGCATCCGAAAGGGGCTTTACGACCACGCCGTCAGCATGAAAGCTTGGTGCCGTAAGGTGCGTAAGGATAGCGACGCCTACGTGTTCCGACACTAGGTCTACTGCCTGCTGTGGCGCAATGACATCGTGAGCGTGCTTGGGAGCGATGGACTCACGTTGAGCTGCATCCATGATTGCCTCAAACACTATTGGATCAAAACGTTTCGGAAATAGAATCCACTCATCCTTGGCCAAGTCTTGGAGAACCAGACGTTCTTTGTGAGCAACGGGGTGATTCTCTGGAAGTACAGCGTAAAGCGGAGCTGGAGCAAACGGCACAGCCGTGATGTGGGCATCCTGCGGTGGCGCCGTCACCAGGGCGAGGTTGACTTCGCCTACAAGGACGCTATGGACCGACTCCATTGCAAACTGAGTCTTTAGGCGAATATCGAGTCTTGGATACAAAGGAAGGCGGATCGCAAGCATCGCGGAGATCCAGTCATGATTGGCATAGGGTGAGCGCCCAATCGTCAAGATGCTATCGGACCCCTCGTGTGCAGCACGAGCGAGATGCACGGCCCGCTCCGTATGCGAGAGCGCAGAGCGGGCCTCTTCGACGAAGACACGCCCCGCATCCGTGAGTTCCACAACCCGTCGCTTATTGCGAGTGAACAGGTGAAATCGGTGCTCGGCTTCGAGGTCGGTAATCTGTTTGCTGAGCGCAGGCTGGGTTATATGCAATCTCTCCGCGGCTCGCCTGAAGTTCAGCTCTTCGGCCAAGGCAATGACGGCGTGTAGGTGGCGGACTTCGAGGTTGGGAAACATTGCTCAAAACCCCAGTCAGTTGAACATCTCGGGCTTCGTCCCACGAGGCTGTGCATATTGTGATCGATTTCCGTACAGGAGCGATTGTTTTTCTGCTTGGTGGCCCGGATTCAGGACAGGAGGTCGGAGGGGGGTTAACGCTGAATGTTCGTGACGAGGGACCAGGGTGCTTCTCAACCGTTAGTTATGCAAGCATTTCTCGTTGTCCGGAAGATCCTCTGAAACGACAAGAACGCATGATTGGCCGTCAAACTCGATTTTGTCGGCAGAATAAGCTGTAACTTTTACGTCGCCAGACTTGGTACGAATCCGGGTGATGACGTTGCGAATTGGACCTTGTTGGAGTTGCGCGATCATCAACGCACGATCTTTTGGGTCTTCCCAGATTCCAAGTTCGCCGGTAGTACGGCCGATCACTTCGGCACGGGAATATCCATACCGGCGCTCGAAAGCGACATTAACATCCAGGAATCGCCCCTCATTGACTGTGGTGATGGAAAACGGTATCGGACTGGAACGAAAGACCTTTTGAAATTTGTCCTCCGACACTCTGCGTCCTTCCTCTGACTGTTCCAGTGCTTTTTCTGTTTGGCGAAGATCCGCGAGACGCCGCTGAAGTTCGGACCCATAGATTTCCGCACGCTCGTAGAGACGAGAATTTTGGATCGCTGCAGCGGCGGGAATTGCCAATAGCTCCGTCCGCCGGAGGTGGTTCTGTGTGAACGTGTTTGGCTGGGTGTGGCCGACCGAAAGGAGTCCCAGGGTTTGTTGGGACGCAACCAACGGCACGCAAAGCCATGATCGAATATTGGTATGGCCCTTGAAGCTGGGCCATTCTTTCTCTTCTCTGGTGTCCGCGAGCAAGACGCTGTTCTGGGCCGTTAATATGTGCAATAGGAACGGAGAGTCTGCTGCGTCGAGAGTCAGTGGATAATCTGGAGCTTTCTTGGGAGGCTCGTGACGCAGTTTTTCTCGTGCCACAAGAAGCTGTGACTCGCCCTCCAACAGGAGCACCCGCGCACACTCACATGGGACTAGTTCCAACAAGGACTGAAGCAGCGTGTCCAGGACAAAGTCCATGCGAAGATCTGCGGTCAGCGAGAGAGTGGCCTTGTTTAGGGCATCGGATTCCGCCCTTGCGGACTCGGCTGCCGCCAGGTGCTTGGCAACCTTTTCCTCGGCTTCCTTCTGGGCAGTGATCTCCCGAACTGTCCCGACAAGACGGTAGATTCTGCCGGCAGCATCCCGTACCGGAAATCCATGCACCGTGACCCAGCGCACTTCGCCGCGGGCGCACACGATCCGGAATCTTTCATCGAAGTGCCCTGTCCGCGTAGCTTCTCGAAGTTTTGCGAGCACATGAACGCGGTCTTCGGGATGGATGAGGTCTTCGTACGAAGACGGATCTTCCAACAGACTTTGGCACGAACGTCCGGTGATCGTCTCATAAGCTTCGGTGACGTAAAGGGCCTTTTTGGTCTCCGCGTCAATCATCCAGAAGATTTCCTGAATATTGTCTGCCATCTGCTGGAGCCGCTCTTCGGTGTCGAGCTGTACTTGTTGGGCGCGCCGCAAGGATCTGGTGTAGAGGACAATCAGAATGGAGAGAACAGCGGCCCCGAAAAGCAAGAAGGCCGAAAATATGTCGAGCGCTCGAAGCCTGGTCCTGAATGCCGCTAGGGTAATAGCGAGCAAGACACCGCAAAGAACTATTGAAACGACGTGCCAGTAAGGATAGGCCGCCCATTTAGGAGGGGATTCAAGGCGGGGTGGGTCAACTTGACGCATTGCGTTTCCGGTGGGCTGGCGCTCGGCAGCGCTGAGCACTGGAGATCGGCATTCAGGTGCGCGCTTTGTGCCGAAACCGTGGGAGCCGCCGCAGTTCGGGCTGATACTACGCGCCTGCATCCACTGGGTCAAGAAGGCGTGGGAGCATTGGTGGGCCAGTTTCCGAGTAGCCGACGATCCAGGAGTTGATGGGCCTCGTCAATGCAGCGGCGTTTGTCGGTACCAGTCAGAGCATCACTCCTCGCAATTGGCGGCCGCGAATCTCACTTCCGGCATAGGGTCCAGCTCCGCATCTGTGAGCAGCTTGCTGAGACGATCGTCAGACATCCCATGCCGCTTCAAGCAGTCCGCCAACCTAACCGCAGCAGCTCTTACCAAGGTGATCGCTATCGTTTCGATTTCATTTGGATTCTGCTGCGAATAGTCTGTTTCGATGAATATCAATCCGAGCGCAGGTATAAGACGTTCGCGGTCCACTTGCGCGAGAATACCTTGATTGAGCAGCTGCAGGGAGTTCCTCAAGGCAGGGAGCAATCCGGGCTCCCTACGGGTCTCGATCATATTGACAATTGAGTCGACAACTCGCCTTGGCACTTCAGGTGCTTTCCCTTCTTTGGCCATAACCACCCACCTGTAGGCGGCATGGAATCCAGCCGAGTTCTTATCGCCGTCTCTACTTACCATCATCTGCAATATGATGTTTGTGGCTCTTTCCAGAAGCGACGGCTGGATGCATACGAGTTCTGGCAATGCCTGGGTTACCGAGGGCGCGACATTCGCCTCGATGAGTGAAACGCAGTTCTCTATAAGATCGGATGTCAGATCGCTAGAGGTTAAGGATGGCAAGATCGCATCCGCTATCGCAGCCCCAATAGCCTGTCGTGACCGCTCATTCTCTCGACGGATATTACCGAGGTCGAATGCAGGCTCTTTTTTGGGGTGCCAATCTAAAACATTTCTAAGCAGCTTGAGCGCTTCTTCCTTTGTCAAAACAAGCCCGCGCGAACCATCTTTTTGTCTTCGAGTAGCGGCCGCGAATGGGACGAGATAATCGGCAGAAGATGGCTCGTGCGGGCGCGCCATAAACAGAGCCCGCGTTGCCTCCTTGTCCGGAGACGGTAGCAAGAGAAACATGTGGGAATAGAACAAAGTGTCAGCGGGCAGATCCGTCTCCGACTTTCGGCGGCCCCATAGAGCCTTACCAAATTGCTCTGCCTCTATAGGGCTAAGCGCTCCGCCCAGATAAAGGCGAGCGAGGCGGCGAGCAGCGCGATTCCTGTTTTCCGCGTCTGCTTTCGCAGTCTTTTCGATGAGGGCGGAAACTCTAGATGCGAACTGCGTGTCGCGAGTGGGTCGAGCTATTGGCGGTTCTGGCAAGCGTTCGGCTGTTTCCGGCCAGTCTTGCGCCATTGGCGAAGGTATTCCAACTTCATCCGGCAATGGAAAACTCAGCATTTCGTCAATCAACGTGGGCTTGACCGATGGGGGAATGGCTGAAAGCGAGCGCTCCAGCAGGTGTTCCAGGGATTCATGTAGTTCTCTGGCCCTCCAACGAGGGTCCTTCGCGTACAATAGTGCCCGTCGGAATAGCGTAAGGGCTTCCGTGCTGGATAGCCGCACCGACAGGCGCGAGATGATTTCAGCATATACGGCAGCACGTCGGCTCCAGAAATCATCACCAAACCCTTCGCGTCTTGTGAGCTGTTCCAGGGCATAATCGAGTGCCCGGCCGAGGATTCCTGCCAGCATGATCCGGCGATTGTCTCCGATGACCGCGACCTGGACGCGGCCGAAAACCGATTTAACTAGGCTCTCACCACCAGCATGAGTTACACGTAGCACACGGAGGAAATCTGAGTCGTCCGCGTATCGATATCCTGTTAAAAGCTCTGCACGCTCCATTCGTGCGGCCATTATGATGGTGTGGTCTCCGCGTGGGGGAACGCCGACAACATCGACTGTGCGCCCGATTTCGTAGAGCGCTTCAGTTGGCCACCATTTTCCTAGATGCAAAGTCGAGGAATGGTCGCGATAAACTCCCGCCTCAAACTGCGGCTCCTTTGTTCTATTCCTTTCAGCAACACTCCGAAGGTCCTCTTCAATCTTGATGTCAATTGCCTGAAGTGACTCCCACGGATCGGTCTTGGTCTCAAAAAAGCGCAGGCGTAGAACTTCCGACTCTTCTGCTGGTTCATCTGGGGTTTGAGACATCCATGAACGAAGGCCCCGTGCAACAAATTGGGCCCATGCCAGCCTGGAAATTGTCCAAACGGAATCACGGTCCCTATAAAAGTGTTGACGGATTTCCCTGAGGCCAGTATTTGCAGCATCTCTGGAACCTTTTAGGTCTCCGAGGTCACATAGAAGCGCCGCACGTCGGAGCTTCCAGAGTGGGTCCGGTCCATCTAGATCGGTAAGAAGCTCCTTCAGTTCCCTAAAATTGAGTTCGTCACGAGCCCACAAGCAGCGTTGATACCTAACCTGGGCAGCCGTTTCCGGGTCAGAGGCTGCATGGTACTTGAAATAGTCGACCCACTCGGCGAAAGCGGATTGATCGCGCTCCTCCCGCGCCGTTCGTATCAGTATTGACGCAACGAACTCCCTTGAGCCGAGATCACTCCAGCACTCGTCGTTCAATACGGCGCTCCGAAACAATGGCTGGAGCCAATCTAGAAGCGGTAGGAAGAAAGTATCAAGTCTCCACCCAGACTCGAATACAAAGCACCCGCGATCTTGCGGGGACAATTGGTCGAAAACGCGCTTGATTAGATAGACACCGTCAATCGTTTCACTCTTCGCGACAGTTCGGATATGTGGCGGACAGACAACCCAGCCCGGATATAACATCCGTTCAGATTCCCACCTTCGGAGCGTCTCCATCGCAAGCGCAAGTGTGTATTCTGGGGTGTTCTGAAGAGCTGTAACAGGCGCCGTCGATTTGTGCTTCTCAGGCCAGTCCCACTGGGCTCGTGGTTTTGCTCTTTCAAGATAATTCAAGAATTCGGTGGCAGCTGCGCGGTGTCTTGCTTTGCCTGAGTCGGCCACTAAAGGAGTCAAATCGATGGCGGAAATATTCCTCGATTCGAGTAGCCTCCGCTGGGCCGGACTGAGATCGAGTGCTCCTACGAGGTGAATTCGCCTGGCTGACGCGCCTAGCTGGTCCCTGACCCATCCTGACCATTCTAAGAAGTTTGGGTCATCACCTTTAAATCCCAACAGGCATAGCTCATTTTCAAGTAGCGTTTGCTGAACGAGATTGACGAAAGGCGCAAAGACCCTCGGGTAGGTGCGATAGTCCTCTTCTGAAAGGATAAACGGACGGTTTGATGGGAGACTTCCGTGAAGTTTGACGACACGCGGTGCTCGCGTGGTCGCGATATCGCCAATACAACGGACTGTTTCGTAAGTTTGTCCTAAGTTTTCTAGCGCAGCTCGCTCGATGAGCGTGTCCCAGTTCGTCGTCAGAATGTCTGTCCAAGGTAATTTCACCAATCTCTTGTGCAACTCGCCAGGGAGCCACTCTTCATCCCGAACCATCTCCCGAATGAGGCTTTCCAGCGCAGATTCACCGAGAAGCACCTTGAACTCTTCAGCTAGGCGTAAAGGGTCTTTCTGCGCTACTACGCCATCAGGGTAAATGCGTGCCTGCATAGTACGTGCAATGTCGGTCCATAATGGAGGCTCAGGAGTGTTGGCGTGTACTCGGTCTGCATTCCGAGTAAATCCCGCACCTACCAGGATCGCCGCGCCGCGCGCCTTCCCCATTTTCCAAAGGGCTCGTCCAAGTTGCTGAAGAGCAGGAAAATCAGGAATGTCTTGTATCTTCATGAGTCTGCTCGCCTTGTACCTATACTACCAAGCGCCAAGGATTTGTCCTGAAAAGTCGGCTTGTCGGAAGTCTGCGAGCGATTCTGGGCGGGCGACGGGCAAACCGGAAACTGGCTGACTACTGGGACCTAGGGTTCGAGTGTCGCTTGTAGGACTCGATAGGCCTTTCGCAGCTGCTTGGCGTCACGTTTTGCGAGCAGGGCTTGCAATTGCTGCGTTAGGAACTTGGGATCTACGTTGGTGTTCTCGAAATGGAAGAATGCCGAGGGCGAGGTGTTCAACGCTCTAGCAAGGCCGATGATGAGCTCAAAAGACGGCAGTTTCTCGCCACGTTCGATCCTGCCGAGGTGTTTGACACCCGTGTTGGCTTTCTCGGCGAGCTGTCCCAGGTTCATCTTCTGGGATTTTCGAGTCGCCCGAACAAGCTGACCGAAGAGTTCCGCTTCATTCATCGAGTTCTCTGAAGAGGACGATATCGGCTGAATCAGAGAGTTGAAACGCTCTAACAGAGGTCTTTTATGTTGACAAGGTGATCTTTTAGGGGTACATAAAGCGTCTAGGCCTGATAAAAGGGCGACTCTTCCATTCTGCGCATCACTTCAGATGGTTTTGCCTTTATGACGCGACACATCTTCACGATGGTTTCTAGCTTGGGGCTGACTAGGCCCCGTTCTATCAGGCTGACAGTTGTCCGATCACACTCGGCTTCAAAGCCGACTTTTTCTTGCGACACTCCTAGCTTCTTCCTCATTCGCCGGAAAGCTTGCCCGAACGCCTTTTCAGGTCCAGAAAGGGGCTGAACGTGTTTTTTGCGGGTGGCCACGGATGGAAGAAGCGTCCCACAATGAGGAATAGATTCCTACGGAATGCATTCCGCATTTTGTGGGCGCCGGTTGTCTTGCGATTGGAGGCGGCTTGAGTTCCTCCGTTACAACTCGGTTGCCGATGGTCTCGACTTCGTCGGGAAATTCGACTGCGACGGAGACGCCTGTAGCGAGCGTCGAAATATCGGACGAAGTCCTGATGGCTCGCATCAGTGATGGAGACAAGGAAGGGCTGGCTTGCCTCTTTCATCGCTATGCGCGTCTTGTGCGTGCGGTCGGGTACAAGATTCTCAGGGACGATTCAGAAGCAGACGACTTGCTCCAAGACGTCTTTCTGTTCATTCACCAGAAGAGCGCGGTGTTTGATAGTTCCAAGAGTTCGGCCCGTTCGTGGATCGTGCAGATGGCCTACCATCGTGCGATTGACCGTCGACGCTATCTGGACTCGCGCCATTTCTATACTCACATTGATCTGGAGGATGTTGGAAACGAACTGAGTGGTCCGGGGGCGAGAGCAGGGCGATTCGAAAGCTCGATTGAAGAAGTGCTCGGAAGGGTCGGATTACGCAAGGTGTTTGGAGTCCTCTCTGAGATCCAGCGTCAGACCCTTGGGCTTCATTTACTCGACGGTTACACTTTTGAAGAAATCGCAGTGAAATTGGACCAGTCCCGAGGAAACGTAAAGCACCATTATTTCCGCGGGCTGGAAAAACTGCGCAAGCAACTTTTTAGCTGTAAACGGCAGGGCGATTGAGCAGTATGATAGGAGGCGTCATTCATCCGAGGAGCAGGGGCGTTGTCTCGAATCGAACCCCATGACGAGTTCCTAGAACTCTGCGCCGTTTCAACCTCGGGCCAGCTGAGCGAGGAAGACCAGAGGAGACTAGAGGAGCATCTTGTCGTTTGCTCCTCCTGCCGTGAGGCCCTGCAGCAATACGAAGCGATCATTCGCCACGCCATCCCAGCGGTGGGAGCAGAAGAGACGCCAGAGAATCTGGACGCAGGCGGGGCTTGGTCGGAGAAGCAGGCAGAGTCTGCTCTTTTTGATCGCATAGCACGAGAAGAGAGCAAGCCCCGAATGGATCAGGACGAGCCGATTCAAATCCACCATCAAAATAACGCTCGTCGAGTCCTTTCCCCTGCGAGTGCTGCGGCGTGGCGTAGCGTGTGGGCTCTCTATGCTGCTGGAATACTGCTTTTCATTGTTCTCGGTTTCTGCGCATATCAGGTGGGTATTCATCGTGGGACAAACGCCGCGAAGGTTATGGTGGTCCGTCCCGATGCACAAAGCCAGAGTTCATTGGAAGAAAAATTAAGTGACGCGAGCCATGAACGTGAAGTCTCGCGCGTCCAGATCGAGCAACGTGACTCGTTGATTGCCGATCTGCGTCGGCAGTTGGAAGAACAGTCCGCGAAAATTGATAAGATGAAAGGGGCGCAGGAGCAGTCAGACTCTGCGCTACGCAACGCTGATGTTGGACGACAGGAACTCATCCAGAAGGAGACTGAAGCGGAGCAGAAGTTAACCGCGGCGCAGTCAAGTGCGCAGGCATTGCAGACGAAATTGGATTCAATTGCACAACAGTCTTCCCAAGATGCAAAGCGCGCAGCGACATTAGACGCTAAAGTCAACGAGCTGACGAACCTGCTGCATCAGCGTGACGCTACCGTGGATCAGCAACAGGAATTGCTCGCGCACGACCGTGACATTCGGGAACTGATGGGCGCACGGGATCTGTATGTCGCGGAAGTGTACGACGTGGCCCGTACCGGAGCGACCCAGAAACCTTATGGGCGCGTGTTTTACACGAAGGGAAAGTCGCTCATCTTCTACGCTTACGACCTAGATCAACAACCAGATGTGAAGACTGCCAGCACGTTTCAGGTATGGGGTAGGCGTGGACCGGACCGGGAACAGGCATTCCCCCTTGGGATCTTCTACGAGGATAATACCGCAAAGAAACGGTGGGTCTTGAAGTTGGACGACCCGAAGTTGCTAGCGCAAATTGATGCTGTGTTCGTTACAATCGAGCCGAATGGCGGCAGCCGCAAGCCTAGCGGCAAACCCCTCCTCTTTGCTTACCTGCGAGTCGACCCAAATCACCCTTAATCGCGGTTACATCTTTTCTGGCTCCGGCACGCTTCCAACTAATCAAGGAAGGAGTTGGTACCAAGTGAGACTCGTCTCCGTAGACCGGAATAGGGTTTCCGAATCCGTCGGCCACAGGAGAATAACCGTGCGCGTGCGCTTCCCCGGCATCGCTTTTGTTTTCGCTTGTGTTGTGTCGCTAGCCCTCCCTCAGCGATCACCCAAAACCGGCCAATGAGTATCACCTGAAAACCGGCCAACGAGAGTAGCGTCCGGGACATTGATTCCCGCGGAGGCTTGTAGGCTCCGGGGCCATGGCCAATGTCTTGAACGAA
>Ga0208821_1000084_pt1 | contig 76019 bp, 46 predicted proteins | sample June2015DPH_20_5_FD_184720 | JGI IMG/M metagenome (GOLD analysis project Ga0208821, IMG submission 184720) | Peatland microbial communities from SPRUCE experiment site at the Marcell Experimental Forest, Minnesota, USA - June2015DPH_20_40... | ecosystem: Environmental > Terrestrial > Soil >...
CCGAGCCCCCAACAATCGCCGCTCCTCCAACTTCTGAAAATCGCGCCTTACTCCCGCCGGGTTTCCCATGAGCGGACAGTAGCACAATATCTTAAGAATGTCACTATATTATTCAATACTCAATAGGAACTGGGGCGACGGGCGTCTTGCCCGCGCCGGCAGCTCTCCGGCCGGGCGGGGCGCCCGGCGCTCCACTGACTACTCTCTCTGGAACCAACTCAGTTATCCCTGCGCAAAATTCTTGGCCGAAACTGCTCTGCTTCTCCTTGTCTCCGTGGTGAAATGGACTTTCTATGGCCAAGCGGGTCAGCGTCGATCGCTGGATGTTTACTGTGACCACGATCCTGGTTTTTGTCGGACTGGTCATGATCTTCAGCGCCTCCGCGGTGATGGCCAAGGAGCGGTTCGGGTCGGCCTACGAATTCCTGCTGAAGCAACTGGTATGGGCGGTCGCGGGACTCGCCGTGATGGTGCTCGCTATGAAGGTGGACTACAAGCGCCTGCAACATCCGGCGCTGGTTTTCTCGCTTCTCGGCTTTACCACGCTTCTGCTGATCTCTGTTTTTTTTCTTGACCGCGCCCATGGCACGCACCGCTGGTTTCACGTGGGTCCGGTTTCGTTGCAGCCTTCGGAGCTGGCCAAGCCTGCGCTCATCCTGTTTCTGGCATGGTTTCTCGAAAACAAGACCAAGTCCATGGACGACTGGCGCAATACGCTGATCCCGGCTGCGGCGCCCACTGCGGTTTTTCTCGGACTGATTGTTTTTCAGCCGGACCTCGGCACGGCCATCGCCTGCGCGGGCATTACTGCTTGCGTACTGTTCGTCGCGGGCATGCGTCTGCGCTACTTTGGATACGCCTTCGCGGCCTCGCTGCTGCCGCTTTATTTCCTGATCTTTCACGTTTCGTACCGAAAAGACCGCATTCTCGCATTCCTCAACCCCTACGCCGACCCGAAGGGATTTGGCTTTCACATTATCCAGTCGCTGATTGCGGTCTCGACCGGCGGCGTTACCGGACTCGGGCTGATGGAAGGGAAACAGAAATTGTTTTATCTTCCCGAGCCGCACACGGATTTTATTTTTGCCGTCACCGCCGAAGAGTTGGGGCTGGTGGGAGCGCTTGCCGTCATTATTCTGTTTGCGATTTTCCTGTGGCGCGGCACGCGCGCTGCGCTGCGTACGAACGATCACTTCGGCCGGTTTCTCGCCGTTGGAATCACCAGCATGATCGTGCTGCAGGCTTTCATCAACATCAGCGTGGTACTGGGGCTGATGCCTACCAAAGGGATTCCGCTGCCGTTTGTTTCCTATGGAGGGTCGTCGCTGTTTGTGACCCTCATGTGCGTTGGCGTGCTGCTGAATATCACGAAGCAGGTGGAGTAGGGGAAGAACCCACTCATCTTAGCGCCCTTAGCTTTTGGCTCTTAGCTTTTGGCTTTTAGCTTTTAGCCTTTAGCTAAGAGCCAAGAGCCAAGAGCTAACAGCTAAGAGCAAAGAACGCGATGAGTGGGGCACCCGGCAGCGACTGTTTTGTTCCTTCTTCCTTGGCTGTTTGTTCCGAAGGGATTAATCTGTGGTCGAAGGCCCCGCCCTAGCTAAGCTTGGATAGGCTACCCTCATGAGAAGCGGTGGCGTGGCAACAGAGCCTTTCAAACATTTTATGGAGGAGACCTTATGAAGAGCGTTTGGTTGGGAGTAATTTTGCTTGCTGTGATTGCGTTGCCCGCTTTTGGGCAGAAGAAAGAACAGGAGCGCGTCGAGAATGCCGGGAGGGTAATGCAAGAAATTATGAATATTCCCGACAACATTCCGCAAGCTGTAATCGACAGGGCGGATTGTGTTGTCGTTTTGCCTTCCGTGGTCAAATTGGCCATCGGAATTGGCGGGAGTTACGGCCGGGGCGTGATGACCTGCCGCGGCGGCAAGGAGTTCCAGGGCTCTTGGGGTGCTCCAACCATGATGGCGCTCGAGGGCGGCAGCTTTGGCTTGCAGTTGGGCGGCCAGGCGACCGACTTCGTCTTGCTGCTGATGACTCCTCGATCCGCCGATAACATCCTCACCAGCAAGGTCAAGCTGGGAGGGGATGCCTCGGCTGCGGCCGGTCCAGTAGGACGGGACACCTCCGCCGAAACCGACGTAACACTGCGGGCCGAGATTCTCTCCTATTCTCGTGCTCGGGGACTGTTTGCCGGAATCTCTCTCGTCGGCTCGACCCTCCGTCCAGACAACGATGCCAACAGGCACCTGTACGGAAAAGAGGTGAACGCGAAGGACATTGTGTTCAAAGGCGGGGCGGCGCCTCCGTGCGCACATTTGTTGCTGGCTACGCTGGACAAGAAGTCTCCTAAGAACAAATCGAAGAACTAACGCGGCCTGGGTCCGCATTTCCAGCGCATACCGTAATCCGTGCCGAAACCAGATCGCCGGTAGTGGGTCAGTTTGAAAGACACGTTCCCTCAGCGGCTAAAGCCACTATTGATTTTGCGGCAGTTGCGGCACGGCTGAAGCCGTGCCCTTTCAAAACAAATTCAAACTGACCCGCTACCAGATCGCCCCGGCGGTTGACGAACTGGTTTATTGATCATTATTGTATGCTTCACTGTTTTCGTGGGGTTACACGCGGCCCGCCAAGGCGCTGGACGCCATCAATTTTCAATTTTCCGGCACTTTCCCGGAGGAATTCACATGTCGTTGCGCATCAATTCCGAAGCTCCCGATTTCACCGCCCAGACCACGCAAGGGACCATCCGCTTTCACGAATGGATCGGCGACGGCTGGGCCGTCCTGTTCTCCCATCCCAAGGATTTCACGCCGGTCTGCACCACGGAACTGGGTTACATGGCGGGACTGCAGCCGGAATTCGCGAAGCGCAACACGAAGATCATCGGGCTCAGCGTGGATCCGGTTGGCAGTCACAGCAAATGGGCCGCCGACATTGAAGAAACGCAGGGGCACAAAGTCACGTATCCCATGATCGGCGACCCGGAACTCAAGATCGCGAAACTCTATGACATGCTGCCCGAAAGCGCGGGCAGCTCCAGCGAAGGCCGCACCGCCGCGGATAACGCCACCGTGCGCACCGTGTTCGTCATTGGTCCCGACAAAAAGATCAAGCTGATGCTGATCTATCCCATGAGCAGCGGCCGCAATTTCGATGAAGTGCTGCGCGCGCTCGATTCCATTCAGCTCACGGCCAAGCACAACGTAGCGACACCCGTAAACTGGAAGCCCGGGAACGACGTCATCATTCCGACCTCGGTTTCCGATGAGCAGGCCAAGCAGAAATTCCCCGGCGGCTGGAAGACGCTGAGGCCCTACCTGCGAGTGGTCGCCCAACCGAAGTAATTGAGGTGGCTAGATACTTTCCGGGGGTCGAACGCTACATCAATTTCGCACGGGCGCTGCGCCTCCTCTGGACACAAGGAACTCGCCGCGCTTCCCCCGCGGATTGCCCGCGCTGGATGATGCCCATCCGGTCGCTGTCCACTGTAAAAGCGGTTACCGCAGCATGATCGCCTGCAGCCTGCTTGAGCGCGCCGGACACCGCAACCTGATCAACGTGGCGGGCGGCTTTGATGCCTGGCATGATGCGGGTCTGCCGGAAGATGATGGGAACTGGATGCGAGCATCATGGGCTAATCGCGTTGGAGTCGGGATCGTGCTTTTGACCGATTGTGGCGTCTGATCCCAAGCCTCACAGCAGCTGGGAATGCGGCTGCTCCACAGATCGAGAACAGAAGCAGGTACACATCTTTTAGGGAAATGCCGATGTTCTCAAAGGACCAACGAACCACGAAAGCGCCCGTGAGTCCGAGGAGAATGTTGGCCCCTGTCTCGAATCCGTCGTCCCCTGCTATCTTGCCACCGGCCCAACCGGCCAGCGCTGCGGCGAGTAACCAAATGGAATAGAACATCCCCAGCCTCGATAAACCATGTCACGCTAGTCGTGGAGAACTACATTGAGCAGCGAGCTATGGACTTGCAGCCCGCTCCCGCTATAGTCAACGAAGCCCAACTCTCTGAACCTATTCATGAAGAAACTGACCCGCGACCGGGTTGTGCCGATCATTTCCGCCAGCATAAAAGACTGCATCAGCGATATCCCCTTGCGCATAGATTCCTTGTTTCTTCGGAAGAAGCACAAATTTCCTACCCTCGCCGATGGTTGCGAGGAATGCACGGGGGTCAAAATCGCGTCTCTTCTTAGCCGCCGCACGGGGACCCATTAGTTTCCGCACGTTGCGGTAATATCACATTCCAATTTTGATGGTCAGTTGGGCATCACACATATGCAGAAGATTGCCGAGAAGGCCGGACGATCTATCGGAAAATGAGCCGCGTAAGCCATCACGCGGTATCGTGACGGGCATCACCGACGGTTGGTGACTTAGTTAATTGATTCCATGACAATGTCGGTTCTCCCATACGCAAGCAGAAGACGGATCGCCAAGATGCGCAGCTGATTCTGAGATTGTTGCTGGTCTGCGCAAGGTCAGTTAACTACGCGGCGGTCACAGAGAGCGCACGCCGCTGAATCTCTTGGTAAAGCTGCCAGAATTTCTGCACTTCAGCGTCGTTCAGCACTTCTCCCCGAGCCTGCGCGAGCAAGCGAGCCAGCGCCTGCTGCAGCTCCTCATCTGTGTAAGCGTCCAGGTCCGTCATGGGGTTTGTCATTTTCTCCCCTAGTTTCCCCGATTGCACTAATATCACATGCCGATTTTGATGGTCTGTTGGGCATCGCACATACGCAGAAGAGTTTTGTTCGTTCGCACGCCCGATTTCGGGGCCCCCTTATGAAATAGCGGAATCACTTTAGCTGTTGGTCACGTTTGGTGCGTCTTGAAGCGGTCAGTATTGCTCAGCATCAGGGTCGTATCCAGCATAGTGTTGATAGGTCTTCGAGAAGGGGTTCACCATGCCCGACCAGACTTCCTGTCTCGCACCCCATGACGGGCGAGTTCATTCCCAGCCTAGCGAGCGGACGAATACCGCAGGGAAGCAAGTCAGCAACAAAATACTTCTATCGATCTCCGATAGCGACTACAGCTCACTGCGTCCTCATCTCGAATACGTCAGCTTGCCAAACCATCTAGTCCTTCACGAGGCGGGTGAAAAGCTGGAATTTGCGTATTTCCCGAATCGAGGTTTGATTTCTCTTGTAGTCGTAATGAAAGATGGAAAGACCGCCGAAGCCGGCATAGTTGGCAATGAGGGCTTTACAGGAACACTGGCGGCGGTTGGCCTGAGCAGATGGACGCTGCAAGCAGTGGTGCAAATCACGGGGGATGGGTTTCGGGTAGAGGTCGGAGCTTTGCAAAATACTTTGGAATCCGCTCCACACCTGCAATTGATGTTGAGCCGCTATGCCGCAATTCGGGGGATGCAGGTTGCACAAACAGCGGCGTGTAATCGGCTGCACGATATTGAGCAGCGCCTTGCGCGGTGGTTGCTAATGACTCAGGACAGAGTGGATTCAGGGTTGCTGCTCATCACTCATGATTTTCTCGCAACCATGCTAGGGACAGATAGACCTACCGTGAGCTTGGCAGCTAGTGTTTTGCAGAAGAGGAAGGTCATCGAGTACACCCGTGGCGCAGTGGAGATCGTGAACCGCAGGAAACTCGAAGACTCCGCCTGCGAGTGCTACGGGGTTATCCGACAGTACGATGGCGATCTGGGCTTGAAACACGGGAAGTGAAGACCCGCCCTGTGCTTAATTGCCCACCCGAAAACATTGTTGTTGATAAATCCCGATTTCACCAAGTGCGCATCGAGTTTTTATGCAGACGGTTAAGCTCCTGCCTCTTTCTCCAGCGCGAGCAACCGCTCTTTTCGCTCTATCCCCCAACGATAGCCGCCTAATTCGCCATCCTGGCGCACTACGCGATGGCAGGGGATTGCGACTGCTACCGGGTTGGTGGCGCAGGCCCGGGCTACGGCTCGCGTGGCTTTCGGCATGCCTATCTTCTTCGCTACGGCGCTGTAGGAGCGCGTTTCTCCGCGGGGGATTCTTTGCAGAGCTTCCCAGACTCGCCGCTGAAAAGCGGTGGCGCGGATGTCGAGCGGAAGCGAGGGATTGGGATCTTGTCCTTGAATGAGGCGGGTGAGGCTCTCTCGCCATTGGGACATGGCGGCATCGTCGCGGCGGCGAACCGCGAAGGGGAACTCGCGGATCAAGCCTTGCACGAGCTGTTGATCGGAGTCGGCGAAGTTAATGGCGCAGATGCCCTTGTCGGTGGCGGCGATCAGCATGCGTCCGAGAGGCGAGCCGGCGATGGTGTAGCGGACGTTGGTATCGCGAACGTTGGTATCGCCAATGCTGGTATCGCCAACGATGGTATAGCGAACGACGGCGGCTACGGCGCCGCGCCGGTACTTCTCTGGGGTCATGCCGAGTTGCGTGGCGGTGCGCTCGTAGAGGCGGCTGCTGGAGCCATATCCGGCGGCATAGAGCGCGGTGGTCACGGAGTGGCCAGCCTGTAGATTCTGTTTCACCTGCCGCAGGCGGCATGCGTCCATGTAGGCCTTGGGCGACACACCGAGGACTGCCTTGAAAGTCCGCTGCAAGTGGAAGGGGCTGCGGCGGAAGTGTTTGGCCAGCAGGCTGAGCGTCAGGCGCTCTTCGATATGTTGATCGACGACGTGCTGCTCGATGTAGCGGCAGATCGCCCGAACCAGCGCGGATTGCGGATTTCCGTCCACCGCCTTCGGACGGCAGCGCAGGCAGGCTCGATAGCCAGCCTGTTCGGCTTCGAGCGCGTGATCGAAAAAGCTCACGTTCTCGGGGCGCGGACGTTTGGCGGGACACGAAGGGCGGCAGAATATGCCGGTGCTCGACACGGCAAAAACGAACGTGCCGTCGAGTGAGCGGTCGCGATCGACGACGGCTTGCCAGCGGCGGTCGTTTATTTGGACCGCGGTCTGAGCCGCGGTCGATTCTGGAGTTGGCTTCATCGCTTCTTCTTCTGAAAGTATCGCATTGGTGGCCATGCAGGTAACATAGGGCAGTCGCGCCGCGCGGACTATCCGAATGTTGCGGTCAAACGATTTTTTGGTGGATGCGAACCTGGGGCACCTTGCTTACGATCCTCCACCTCCCAGGTTAGCGCCCAAAAAGACGGGCGCGAACCTGGGGCACCTTGCTTACGATCCTCCTCCTCCCAGGTTAGCGCCCAAAAGACGGGCGCGAACCTGGGGCACCTAATATCCCACCTGACATCGGATACCCGTGGTAACGCTGGGATCGTTGCCCATAAAGTGCAGATGCTTGCACCCCCCGGTTCAGCCCGATCCCGTCTCCGTTTGCTAACTCCATTTGCAACAAATACTTATGCCTTCCCTTTCATGTGGTTTCACGGGTGCACTATTCCCTCATGAAGCCAGGAACGTATAGGGCGAGTTGGGGGCACTTTGACCGTCATTTATAGCGCTGAATGCGAAGCTCCTAAAACGACGACGCGGCCAATCACCATGCTGCCGCTGCTGGTGATTTTGTTCATCGTCTCCTACGGCATTTTGACCATGCTGGTTTTCGAGCAAGGCCAGACCATCGAATCGCAGCGCACTTTGATCCGCGAGATGTTGAAGGACAGTAACCAACTGGCCGCGCTGAAAAACAAGCTGGCGCGTGACGAAAGCAAGCAGCTCCACGACAAAGCGTCGGTGCAGGCGGATCACAAGGACGTGGATTCCGGCAATCCTGCGGCGGGGACAAAAGGATCGGATAAAGAAACAAAACGACCCGGTAACTCGACCCACTCCATGAAGGAAGTTCCCAGGAAGCCGGCTGCGGATTTAGAGGATGTGCGGCGCTCCACCCGAGTGATCTAGCGGGCGTGAGTAGTGGATCGGCGAAAGCGATACGTTTAAAGAGAAAAGAGAAAAAGCGAAACGGTTCTGTGAAACGCGGCCTCATGTGGGGGCCGCGATGCAAGCGAGGCACAATCATGAAGACCCTGGCCCTAGCTCTGGTTCTTTCTCTCCCCGTCCCCAGGTTGGCGCCACCAGTTCAGTCCTCCCCTACCCCCAGCGAGCAGCCGGCAAAGAGAAAGGGAGGGCAATGGTACTTCGCCGCAACCGGGCATGCAGTATATTGCTACGGGCCGGTGATGACCCTGCTCGAGGCGCAAGGAAGGCTGTTGAAGGTTGCAACTTTTTGCCGCGGCGATCGAACCATGGTTCCACTGAAAGATTAGACAGGCTATTTCCGCAGGTCGCTTGACTTGCCGACAATGCCGATCATTCTATAGAGCCCCGCCTATAGCGCCCCGCAGTTCTTCCGTTTTCCCTGCCGGTAACAGGGCTTTTCAAATCCTCCAGGAATCAGGGGCGGGGGTAGTGGGTCAGTTTGAAAGACCACATTCCCCCAGCGGCTAAAGCCGCTATTGATCTTGCGGCAGTTACGGCACGGCTGAAGCCGTGCCCTTTCAAAACAAATTCAAAGTGACCCACTACCGGGGCGGGACAAAGGTTGACACAATGTATGCGCCACGCGCTTCCCCTATAATCGATAGTCAGAATCCCGTTTTGGCGGGGGCCCGTAGCTCAAGCGGATAGAGCATCGGATTTCTAATCCGACGGTTGCAGGTTCGATTCCTGCCGGGCCTACCAAACTCCAAGCATAGCTCTGTCCGGCCCGAAAATCATATATACTGCCTGCACTACGAAGTGCCTGCAGGCGCGCGCTCGGGGTATTCGATAGGGTCTTGGTTTCGTCAGCTTCCGGGCCGTCCCTAAATTGCATCATGGATGATTCCAGCTCACGACCGGACGCAAAGTCTGTCTCTAAGGAGCCAGCGGGTCCCGGTACCAGGACTCCGTTTGCCGGGGAGAGTTCCGCCGGCAATGTCCCAGTTCCTCCTCAGGACGACGCCACGATCGTCGATGCCGGGGCGTACCGACACGATCCCGACGCCACGCTGGTAGACTCCGACGCTACGATCGCGCCGGGAACTTCGTTTCGCCGGACTCCGGCGCCGCCGCCGCCATCCAACCGGATTTCGGGTACGCACGACAGCGCAGCCGTATTGCGGATCGGCGACCTGCTGGGCGGGCGTTACGAAATTCTGCAACTGCTCGGAGAGGGCGGCATGGGCGCGGTATACAAGGCCACCGACCGCGAACTCGATCGATTCGTCGCATTGAAAGTCATTCGGCCTGAGCTGGCTTCGAACCCGTCGATCCTGGCACGTTTTAAGCAAGAGCTGCTGCTCGCCCACCAGGTCACGCACCGCAACGTGATCCGCATTTATGACCTCGGTGAAGCCGAGGGCGTGAAGTTCATCACGATGGAGTTCATCGAGGGTAAAGATCTACGCTCGGTGATCCGCGAGAAGAACAAGTTTGCTCCCGAAGAAGCCGTGGAGGTTATTCAGCAGGTGTGCCAGGCTCTGGATGCGGCGCACAGCGTCGGGGTGATTCACCGGGACCTCAAACCGCAAAACATCATGCAGGACGGCACTGGGCGAATGCTGGTGATGGATTTCGGCTTGGCCCGCACGCTGGAAGGCGGCGGGATGACGCAAACGGGTGCGATTGTCGGCACCATGGAGTACATGTCGCCGGAGCAGGCTCTGGGCAAAGATCTCGATCAACGTTCCGACATCTTCGCTCTCGGACTGATCTTGTACGAAATGCTGACGGGCAAACAACCGTTTGTGGCCGAGAGCGCTTTAGCCAGCCTCATCAAACGGACTCAGGAGCGTGCGACTCCAGTGTCGGATGTTGACGCTCAGATTCCCGGGGCGTTGAGCGGGATCGTGAGCAAGTGTCTGGAACGCGATTTGGACCAGAGATACCAGAATGTCTCGGCCATTCTTGCGGACCTGAACACGTGGAAAGACAAGAGAGCCGCCGGCACAATCAATTTCGACGCAGCCGTCAAACCATGGGGCCAGACCGTTCCGTGGCCGCTCATTACTGGGATTGTGACCGTGCTGGTGCTGGCGGTAACCGGTTTCCTGTTCCGAGACAAGCTGTTCAAACCCACCACCGCCCGAACCCCATCCGGCGTTTCGGTGTTAGTGGCCGACTTCACCAATCACACCGGCGATCCGGTTTTTGATGGCACGCTGGAGCCGATGTTCAATGTGGCGCTGGAAGGTGCCAGTTTTATCAACGCATACAACCGCGGCAGCGCGCGTAAACTCGCCCGGAAACTTCCGAATCCCACCGATAAGCTCGATGAGCAGTCAGCCCGGCTGGTGGCGCTCAGCCAAGGCATTAGCACGGTTATCGCGGGCGAGATCAGCCGGCGCGGCAATAACTTCAGTGTTTCCGCCATAGCACTGGATGCGGCTACGGGCAACGCTCTCGCTAAGGTCGAGGCCACATCCAATAAAGATGAAGTTGTGGGCACCATTCCCAAGCTGGTAGCCCCGATTCGTAATGCGTTGGGCGACAGTACGCCGGAGTCGGTCCAGCTCGAGCGCGCCGGAGGAGCATTTACCGCCGCGTCATTGGAAGTAGTGCACCAGTACGGTATGGCAATGGAACAGCAGTTCGCCGGGAAAACGGAGGAGGCACTACAGTCCTTTGCCAAAGCCGCCGAACTCGATCCCAATTTCGCTCGCGCCTACTCCGGAATGACATCTGCGGCGATAAAGTTAGATCGTCCAGCGGATGCTGAAAAAGACATCAAGTTGGCCATGGAACATGTGGACCGCATGACCGATCGTGAACGATATCGCGTGCGCGGCCTGTATTACGGGACGTCAGGTAACTGGCAAAAATGCGCCGAGGAATACACTCAGCTGGTCAAGGCTTACCCGGGCGACAACATAGGCCACAATAATCTCGCTGTTTGCCTGAGCGGCTTGCGGAAGCTCCCCGAAGCTCTCGAAGAGGCGCGGCGAGACAACGAAATGCATCCCAATGCGGCGGCACACGTCAATGTGTCGTTGTTCCTGTCCTATACGGGGGATTTTCAAGGCGGCGAGCGGGAAGCGCGTGAAGTGCAGCAACGCTACCCTTCTAATGAAATCGGCTATCTCTCTCTCGGCTTCGCGCAACTGGCGCAGGGGGAATTGTCGCAAGCCTCGGAAACCTACTCCAAGCTCGAAAAGTTCGGCGCGCACGGCGCTTCGCTGTCAGATTGGGGTCTCGCCGACTTGGCCTTATACCAAGGCCGTTTCGCGGACGCCGTGCGCATGTTCGAGAAAGGCGCAAGCTCCGACCTTGCCGCGAAGAACCAGGATTCGGCGGCCGAGAAATTTGCCGCCCTCGCCTACACTCAGCTATGCATGAAGCGCAAGGGTCCGGCAATCGCTGCCGCGGAGAAGGCCTTGGCCAACAGCCAAACCGTAAAGGTCAGGTTGCTGGCGGCGCTGGTCTTCGCTGAGACGGGAGAGCAAGCCAAAGCCCAAAAACTGGCCACGGGCCTCGCCTCCGAAGTGCAATCAGAGGCTCAGGCCGATGCCAAAATTATTGAAGGCGATTTGGCCCTGAGCCGCAAAGACGCGCCGCAGGCCATCAGATCACTGACAGAGGCGAATACTCTTCTGGACACGTGGCTTGGTCGCTTCGAGCTGGGGCGGGCCTATTTGGAAGCCAATGCGTTTGCTGAGGCCGATTCCGAATTCGACCAATGCTTCAGGCGGCGTGGCGAGGCATTGTCGCTGTTCATGGATGACGTACCCAGCTACGGATATTTTCCGCCTGTCTATTACTATCAAGGACGTGTGCGCGAGGGTCTGAAGAGCGCCGGGTCTGCGGAATCGTACCGCAATTATCTGAGCATCCGCGGGCAGTCGGGCGAAGACCCTCTGGTTCCTGAAATCCGCCGGCGACTGGGGCAGTAGGAATCCATCAAAAGGGGGTGCTGCCAGGAGTTCCGGCTCGCGAGGCTGGTAGCGCATGGCATCTGTCCTCACGCCGCAAAAGACAAAAATGCCCGGCGTTTGCCGGGCATCTTTTTCGTCGCAATGTAGGTCCGGGCGAATCTGTTGACGCCTTCGCACGAGCTCAGCGACTCATTCTCGGTGCGCACCCTGGCCGCCCGAAGCTATCCCGGCGGCGGGTAATCGTACCATGCCACATCGTTCGGGAACGTCAGCGGCGCGGTCACAGCGATGCCTGGATTGCTCTCAGCAATCCCGCTCCCGTTGTTTACGACCAGCTGAGTGCTGGAACAGCTTACGACCGTGAATGTCCCGTTGTTTGTGGCGTTCGTAAATCCGGTGATCGTTACAAGCGAACCCACCGGAGTGGTTGGCGAAAAGGTTCCCGTGTAAGTCGTGTTTCCACCCGACGCGACACTGGCTGCCGTGAGCGCGTAAGTTGAATTCACCGTGGTTACGGTGGACGTCGGCGGAACGGCCTGTTGCAGCTGAGGCGTTGTGCTGTTAGCGCCGGTCAGGGTCACGAACAATGGTGTCGGCGTACCCGGAGGATTGGCCATGCCGCTCATGTTGCAGCAGAGCGCAGACGTTGCGCTAATGTCCGCAGTAATCGCCATGTTTGTCGTGCCCGGATTTGTGATTTTGTAGATCGCCTGAGCGCCATAGTCGGCCACGTCGATGCTGCCATCGGAAAACGCCGCAATGCCACCAACTGTACCAATTGCGGTGAGTTGGAGGGTCGCCGTGCCGCCCGAGGTGTCCATCGTCCCGCTCGGGTTATTCACGACCAGCGTGGAGGTTGTACAGCTCTGGACGATGAATGTCCCGTTGTTTGCGGTGGTCGCAAATCCGGCGATAGTAACGGAGGATCCTACACAAAGCGTCGGCGGAATGGCGCCCGTATAGGTCGTGTTTCCATTCACGTCGACGGCACTGGCTGCCGTTAGCGTGTAAGTCGCAGTTGATTTGGTTGTGGTGTTATAGAGAACGGTAGGGGTCCCGCCGCCGGGAGGGACCTGGTCCACTTCAACTTGCCCTGGGACACCGCCGATGTCGTCACTGGCAACGTCGAGGTTCCCCAAGCTGTCAAACGCCATGCGAATGTGATTGGGCGTGCTGCTCGAACTCGGCAGTGACGCGAACGGGCCCGCGCCCACTTGCGTACCCGACGAGTTGAATTCGTAGATCGCATTCGTACTGTTGTCACCGACGTATACGTTTCCGGAGGCATCCACTGCGACGGCGACTGGATTTTGCAGAACAGCACCTTCGGCGGGGAGGCCCGGAACGAAAGGATCGGTCACGGTGCCGGATGGGCCAATCTTGACTATTCTTGTCGTACCACTTCCGCTTACTTGGTCTACGGCCACATAGATATTGCCGGTGTTGGGGTCAACGGCGACACCGGTTGGCAGGCCATTCGAAATGGCGGCAATGGTGCCCGAGGTTCCGGTTGGTGTGATGCGGAAGAGCGTCCCGGCCGGGCTGGCAGTCGGAGCGCCGTCAACCACAATCAGGTCACCATACTGTGCGTCAGCCACACTCAACATGAAGGCTAGCGTCGCCACGTTCGGAGGCGAAGCGGAATCCGTGATTTGGACTGTGAAGTTGTAGTTGCCGGGCGCGGTCGGTGTGCCGGAGACCGTTCCGGAATTCGAACCAAGCGACAAGCCGGGCGGGAGTGCGCCAGCAGTGACGCTCCATGCGAGTGGAGCTGTGCCCCCAACTTGGTCAATTGCATTGCTGTATGGGCTTCCTACAGTTCCCGCGGGAAGATTCGGGGTGACGGTGGGCGCGCCGCTGTCGGACTCGAAAATCAGCACAGTTGACGTGAACGCTTGCGACGCGACGTTCGCAGGCGAAGCCGAATCCGCGACCTGGACCGTGAAGCTGTAGTTGCCGGCCGTGGTCGGTGTGCCGGAGACCACGCCGAGCGGACTGAGCGACAGGCCGGGCGGGAGTGCGCCAGAAGTGATGCTCCATGTGAGTGGAGCTGTGCCACCAGTCGTCTGAATTGTATTGCTATAGGTGATCCCCGCCGTCGCGGGGGGAAGAGTCGTGTTGATGGTTGGCGGGGCGCTGTCAGACAAGAAAATCAGCACTTTTGACGTGAACGCTTGCGACGCGACGTTCGCAGGCGAAGCCGAATCCGTGACCTGGACCGTGAAGCTGTAGTTGCCGGCCGTGGTCGGTGTGCCGGAGACCGTGCCGGAATTCAAACCGAGCGACAAGCCGGGCGGGAGTGCCCCAGCAGTGATGCTCCAGGTGAGTGTCCCTGTGCCACCAGTCGTCTGAATTGTATTGCTATAGGCGATCCCCGCCGTCGCGGGGGGAAGAGTCGTGTTGATGGTTGGCGGGGCGCTGTCAGACAAGAAAATCAGCACTTTTGACGTGAACGCTTGCGACGCGACGTTCGCAGGCGAAGCCGAATCCGTGACACTGACCGTAAAGCCGTAGTTGCCGGCCGTGGTCGGTGTGCCGGAGACCGTGCCATTAGCCGTATTGAACATCATGCCCGGCGGAACTGCTCCGGCGGTGATGCTCCAGGTGAGCGTCCCAGTGCCACCAGTCGTCTGAATTGTATTGCTATAGGCGATCCCCGCAGTCGCCGGGGGAAGAGTCGTGTTGATGGTTGGCGGGGCGCTGTCGGACAAGAAAATCAGCACCTTTGACGTGAACGCTTGCGACGCGACGTTCGCAGGCAAAGCCGAATCCGTGACACTGACCGTGAAGCTGTAGTTGCCGGCCGTGGTCGGTGTGCCGGAGACCGTGCCGGAATTCAAACCGAGCGACAAGCCGGGCGGGAGTGCGCCAGCAGTGATGCTCCATGTGAGCGTCCCAGTGCCACCAGTCGTCTGAATTGTATTGCTATAGGCGATCCCCGCAGTCGCCGGGGGAAGAGTCGTGTTGATGGTTGGCGGGGCGCTGTCGGACAAGAAAATCAGCACTTTCAACGTGAATGCTCGCGTCCCAAAGTTCCCCACCGAATCCGTAACTTTCACCGTGAAGTTGTAATTGCCGGCCGTGGTCGGCGTACCGGAGACTGTGCCAGTAGCCGTATTGAACATCATGCCCGGCGGAACTGCCCCGGCAGTGATGCTCCATGTGAGGTTCCCTGTGCCACCAGATTCCTGGATCGTATTGGGGATGTAGGGGATCCCCGCCGTCGCGGTGGGCAGAGTCTGGGACAGGATGTGCGGGGTGGTGTCGGATTCGAATATCAGCAGCGTCAAAGCAGTGCTCTGTTCATACTGGTGGCTATCCAAATCCAGCTCGAAGAAATAGCAACCCGCGTTGGAGCTCGTTGTGTTCCAAGTAAAAGCGAACGGGTTCCCCGTAATTCCGCTCCCTGAAGTAGACAGAGTCGTGACTGGATACGGGTAGGTCCCACTGTAGCCTAGAAATTCCGGCGGCTTTGCAAGAGACGAGCAACTTGCATCAGATGGAATAGGTCCAATGGCGACAAGCGCCGTGCTTGCAGCCGGCCTTGTGACGCTTACGCCGGTATCGTCGGTGTTTAGCGACCATGTTATCTGAATATTGTCCCCTTGTACGGGCGTGTTCTGAGAGGACAAATCGGTGAAAGCTAAGTTGGTCAAAGCCACCGAGCCCTTTGCTGTGTTCGTGTAGCAGCCCGTCAGTGGCTCCCCGGAAGATGTAGACACGGTGTTCGAACCCACGCTCTCCTGTGTAGTGCCTGCCAGCACGGCGGTTACGAAATAGCTATAGCCGCCGGGGTTGCAGTTGACGGTGTCCGTGTACGTAGTCACCAGGGGGGCCCCAGTCACAGTGGCAACTACCGCGAAGGCACCTCCGGCCGCTGATCGGTAGACCTTGTACTCGCCGATCTGACCGAAAGTTGGCGCCGTCCAGTTCAGGGTTATCGTGCGCGGAGACACTCCTTCCGACACCGTCAGGCCCTGGGGAGAACGCGTGATCGAGTTGACCGTGGCGACATCAATCTCGCCGCCTCCGTTAAACTGTCCGCCGCCTCCGTTAAACTGTCCACCGCCTCCGTTGAATTGTCCACCGCCTCCATTGAACTGTCCGCCGCCTCCGTTGAACTGCCCACCGCCTCCATTAAACTGTCCACCGCCTCCGTTGAACTGCCCTCCGGCTCCGTTAAGGACAGAATTGCTGCCGGTCGCGCCGATCTGCCGGAAATCGATGTTGGCCCAGTCGTTGAAGCCGGGCAAGGACTCGTTGGTATTACCGTCGAAGTTAATGTCCTGGCCAGCGGACCAGGAAAGTGAGGCGGTCGGACCGGTCATGCGGGACATTAGTGCAGCGTTGGTTATGGGCGTCCCGTCACAATGCAGTGTCGCAGGGGTACCTACACCCGACCAGGGAACATACCAACTGGTGCTCAAGTAGGTGGGGGTAGTGGTAAACGGGTTAGAGGTTACGGAAGAACTCTTGTTCAGCGTGTTCAGCTTCTGCCCGGAATAGTCCGGTACATTGGTCCCACTACCATTATTCAGGAGGTCCACTTGGAAGGAATAGCTCATCACGCTCTGGTGGTTCGGCGCGCAGTTGGGCAAGATAGTTGGTGTGTAATTTTGATTGGATTGACTGTTGAGAAGAAAACCGCCATGCGTCAGGCCATTTGCATGCCCGAATTCATGCGCCAACGTACCGGCGATCACCGGCTCCTTCTGTCCGTCGGACGTAGGTGATGCCGGGTTCCCCCAGAGACCCAGGGTAATGAGTGAGTCTCCCCCGCCGACATCCGAACGGCCGGATGTGGTGTTGACCTGGCCAACGGCTACAGCAAGGTTCGGATCGGTCAAAAACGTATAGCTGGCGGTTGTTGAACTGCCGCCGACAGTTATCGTGAAGCTAGTGCCCGCCGGATTGAAGGAGCTGTTGACGCAGTAAGTACCATCCAGGTTGGGACTGGTGGCGGCGCCAACAATCGTGACGCGGCCAGTCGGGCAATATGGGTCCGCGGTAGTAATCCCTTGATAAGTAAGCATGTCGAGCGTGCCTATCGGTGTTGACGTGGTGAACGTGACCGCGTTGCCGGACTGCGCCACGCTCCTTAGAGTGCCGTCCTGGAGCCTCCATTTCGGCTGCCCCACGGCATGCGCAAACAATACATAGTGCCAGCTGTACCTCTTCCCGGGTTGGAAGCGCGGAATGCAGTCTGCGGGTGGGGATGAGACTGCGCAGTCGTTAACTGCCCCGGTGGGATCGACGAGCTGGTTCTTAAAAAAATCGAAACCTCCCTTCCATGCAACCACACCCGGCTGAACGGGAAATGCACAGAGCGCAGGTGGCGAAGTGAGATTATCGGTGCAGGTTGTTTCCTGGATGGCGTGCACGTCGGGTTGGTTAGTGCCCGGGTTGACGTGAACGTAGACATTTTGCGCAGCGAACATGTTGGTTACGATGCCAACAGCGCCCGAGGGCCGTGGGTCGAACGAATAATTAACACCATCTCCCGTGGTACATGAGTCAGGCCCGGTTACGCTGCTGCACATATAATCCAACTGCACGAACACATCCTTGTGCCCCAGTACTGCTCCGGGGAGATCTACCCAGGAGGGATCTCCGGGATTGCAGACGCCTTGATTCACTGCGGCATCGCAGTATCCAGGTGGGGTTGCCTTTTTCCACGCGTTCAGCAGGGTATCCCCGTCATCGTTCTTGACGGTGGTGCTCACGATCACTGCTCCCCAGGACACGCAGCCCTCGTTGCTGGTGCTCGGCACGACCCGAGTTGTTGCAAAACTGTTGTCTTCCTGAACTGGATTTGGAACCTTCACATATGTCTCATTAGGGTCAAAAGTCCAGGTCGGATTGTCCCAGGTGCCATACCAGCCGGGGAAAGCAGATTCGCTGCTTCCATAAAGAGAGGGAAGCAGCGTGCTGTTTAAGTAAACCGTTTGGAATTTGTTGCTCTTGCCGGCGCCAACGATGTGAGTCAGTCTCGATACCGGCTTGTGCGCAGCGTCATAGAATCCCTGGACGGTTTGCGTCATGGTTAACGAGGCGCTGTTTTGGCCAAAGGCACCGTCGTAAATCACAATCGAGTTCAGCGGAACGGATGGGGAGAGGATCCGATAGATGAGGACAAGACTTGCGCCCAGAGTAAGAGGCGTAGAGTTGCCGGTGCTTGGCAGGCGGACTTCGTATATGCCGTTAGCTGAGATGTTCCCGCTCGCATCTCGCGGCAAGGCCCCAAGGACATTAGCGCGATAGGTCCGCGTGTTGTTCCCTGTCGAAGGGGCGGTGCAGCCGCCAGAACTCCACGTCACAGTGTTATCGCTGCCCAAGTTCACACCGGTTATGGGATAACCAGTCTTCGGTCCGCCGATGAACACCGGTCTGAAAAATCCATTCTGGCCGGATCCCGGCTGGCCGGGGATTGTCCCAGTCTTCTCGACCGTTTGCCAGTAAAGCACGGCGGCAACGACCTCGGCGCCCGCTGGCACGAACTTTGCGCCGGTAATACCGGGGTTCACGTCAGGGATTGTGATCGTCCCCGTGGCGTAGCCGTTGGCCACGTTTACATTCATGAAGTAGGCGCCGGCGACGACGTAGTCGCCGGTAACAAAATAATTGTTGCCGAAATTCAAAGGCGGATCCGACTGTGCGAAGGATGCGACGCTCAGAATGGTGGCGCATGCGAAGCCAGCAAGCAGCAAAGAGGAGAACGAAAGTCGCGCGGAGCGCCATTTTTCCATGAGCAGGGCGACACGCTTCAGTATGGTGCTGTGCATAACCAAATCTCCTTTTAAGTTCACTGAGCTAAGCATTCACTCCTGGGCAATCTTCCGCCTACGGCTCGAAACGAAAACTCGGAAATCAGAAACTGGAAATAAGAAATCAGAAACCTGCGACGGTACCCACATACCATTCCTGTTCCGGGGGGTGAACAGTATCCGGGCGATGCTATGCGCTTACGGATCTATAGTCAATATATTTTTTGAGAATAAAAGCATATTTTTTGAGGCCAAAAGCGGCCATGTGCAAGGGTTTGCAGCCGTCTCGGGGCGGAAGTGGAGCAACGAAGAATTGCTGCGGCTGGAGGTGCCGGACTCGCTACCTGTTGCAAGCCTTCTCCGACTGGATACATTCGGATCGACACAGCGAACTGTTACGCTGACGTCTGTGGGGGAACGAAGTTCAAATCGATAGCGACAATCCCGAAGGCAAGCGGCAGGGAACACCGATGAAAATCATTGCGCAATATTTGCGAACGGGCAAGATGAGTGTAGACTGGGTGCCGTTCTGGAAGTCAAAAAGGAGATTCCGACTTATAACTTCCACGGTCTGGCGGCAGGACCACAACGGTTTCACGCACAACGATCCCAGGTTCCTGGACGTGGTTCTTAACAAGAGCGCTGCCGTCACGCGTATCTAGCTTCCGCCCGATGTCAACAGCCTACTGTCAGTGGCAACCATTGCCTCAGGAGCATGGCATCGACAGGACGGAGATTACGGGATGAGGCTGGCCGCACCCGCCAGAACCATTTGACTCAGGGTGGGTGTGGCCGGAAACGAACCGACCCGGCATCTGCTTGGCATGCGGTAAAACGCCAGCGAAGGCCATCGAGAAAGGACCTGGAATGAGCGTAGCAACCGTTTTCCCCATTGCCTCAGCGCAAGAACAAGAACAGCGAATGGACCTGATCAGCGTCAACACCATCCGCGCACTCTCAATGGATGGTGTACAGGCAGCCGATTCGGGGCATCCGGGAACTCCGATGGCGATGGCGCCGGTGGCCTACTGCCTCTGGCAGCAGTTCCTTCGCTTCGATCCGCAGGATCCGGTGTGGCCGAACCGGGACCGCTTTGTGCTGTCGATGGGGCACGCGTCCATGCTGCTCTATTCCCTGCTGCACTTGACCGAGGTTCGAGCGGTTAGCAAAGACTACGAAACTCTCGGCGAAGTATCCGTGCCGCTCGAAGCGGTCAAGGCGTTCCGCCAGTTTGACAGCCGTTGCCCGGGTCATCCGGAATACCGCTGGACATCGGGAGTGGAGACCACCACCGGACCGCTGGGCCAAGGCGTTGCCACCAGCGTCGGCATGGCCAGCGGCCGGCAGTGGCTCTCCGCACGCTACAACCGGCCGGGCTTCGAGAATCTGATCGACTTCAATGTCTACGCGCTTTGCGGAGACGGATGCATGATGGAGGGTATATCGAGTGAGGCGGCCTCACTGGCCGGCCACCTGCGCCTTTCAAATCTCTGCTGGATCTACGACAACAATCGCATCACTATCGAAGGCAACACTTCCCTGGCCTTTACCGAAGACGTTGCCACTCGTTTCATGGGCTACGGCTGGAATGTGACACGCGTCGGCGACGCCAATGATCTCAATATGCTGGCCCGCGCGTTCCAGACGTTTCAGAGCACCAAGGATCGGCCCACGTTGATCATTGTGGACAGCCACATCGGATACGGCGCGCCGCACAAACAAGACACGAGCGGGGCCCACGGTGAGCCTCTGGGCGAGGAGGAGATCCGGCTCGCCAAGCGCAACTACGGCCTGCCCGAAGACAAAAAGTTCTACGTGCCGGATGGCGTCTACGATCACTTCCGCCAAGGCATTGGAAAGCGCGGCAAGCAGCTGCGCGATGCATGGTTCGTGCAAATCGCTGAGTATCGCAAGAAGTATCCCGAGCTCGCCGAGGAACTGTATCGCATGCAGCACCGTCAGCTCCCGGAGGGTTGGGACCGCGATCTTCCCGAATTTCCCGCAGACGCGAAAGGCTTGGCGACACGCGAGTCCTCGGCGAAGGTGCTGAACGCAGCGGCCAAGAATATTCCCTGGTTGATCGGAGGCGCCGCGGATCTCGCACCCTCCACCAAGACCCGTTTGACGCTGGAGGGCGCGGGCGATTTCTCGGCCGAGAATTATGCCGGACGCAATTTTCACTTTGGAGTCCGCGAACACGCCATGGGCGCCATGCTGAACGGAATGAGTCTGGTGAAGGTGCGCCCCTTCGGCTCGGGATTCTTCATCTTCGTCGATTACATGCGGGGATCACTCCGCCTGAGCGCCTTGATGGAGCTCCCGGTGATTTACCTGTTCACTCACGACTCGATTGGAGTTGGCGAGGATGGCCCCACACACCAGCCCATAGAACAGCTCGCCCACATGCGTTCCATGCCCGGCCTGATCCTGATCCGGCCGGGAGACACAAATGAGGTGCGGGAGGCCTGGAAGGTGATCCTGCAACTGCATCATGAGCCGGCGGTTCTGGCACTCACGCGCCAGGCCCTGCCAACCATCGACCGGAAGAAATACGCCGCGGCTTCCGGCTTGGCCCGTGGCGCCTACATTCTCGCGGATGCCCCCGGCGGCGACCCCGAGGTCATCCTCATCGGCACCGGCAGCGAGGTCTCTCTCTGTTTGGACGCCTACGAACAACTCACCCAGGAGGGAACGCGGGCACGCGTGGTGAGCATGCCGTCGTGGGAACTGTTTGACGACCAGGACAAGAGTTACCGCGAATCTGTTCTGCCGCCAGGCGTGAAAGCGCGAGTGTCGGTGGAAGTGGCATCCGATTTTGGCTGGGCCAAATACACCGGCTCCGAGGGGCACAACGTTTGTATCGAAAGCTTTGGGGCCTCGGCGCCGCTCAAGCATCTTTTGAAGAAGTTTGGCTTCAACGTGGAAAGCGTAGTAGCTGCGGCGAAGAGCCAGATCGCGCTGCACCCGCTCGCGGCGGGCAGCAAGAGATGAAAGCAGGTGTGGCGAGGGCGAGATGATGGGGGATGCATTTTTTCTGCTGCGAAAGTCCGCAGGGGACCAATCGCAAGGTTGGTCCCCTGCTTGGACCAAGTGCCCTTCAACTTGCCTCGACCTTCGCTTGGGCGTGAACCGCTTTTTCGCCAGAGCCGACAGTGGTCATGCGGCCCCCCTGGATTTCCGGTAATAGGTGATCATGTTGTTCGTGGAACTGTCGTGCGCAAGCTTCGGTTCTGCCTGGCTCTCAAGCTCAGGAATGATGCGCTGCGCCAAAACCTTACCCAGCTCGACACCCCACTGGTCGAACGAATCGATGTTCCAGATTGCGCCCTGCGTGAAGGTGGAGTGTTCGTATAGCGCCACCAGTTTGCCCAGGGTTTCAGGCGTCAGCCGTTCAGCCATGATGGTATTCGACGGACGATTGCCCTCGAACACCCGGTGCGGGACGAGCCACTCCGGAGTGCCTTCCGCCTCAACCTGCTCAGGCGTCTTGCCGAACGCCAGCGCCTCAGTCTGGGCGCAGACGTTGGCAATCAGCATGTCGTGGTGCCGGCCGAGCGGATTGAGCGGCTTCGAAAAAGCAATGAAGTCGCACGGGATGAGTCTCGTTCCCTGGTGAATGAGCTGGTAGAAAGAATGTTGACCGTTGGTTCCCGGTTCGCCCCAGTAGATGGGAGCTGTCTGGTGCGCAACCGGCTTCCCCTTGAGCGTGACGTGCTTGCCATTGCTCTCCATCGTCAATTGCTGGAGGTAGGCCGGGAAACGTTTCAGGTATTGCTCGTAAGGCAAAACCGCGACCGTCTGCGCCCCAAAGAAATCGTTGTACCAGATCGCCAGAAGCCCCATGAGCACCGGCAGGTTCTGCTTGAAGGCAGCTGTGCGGAAGTGCTCGTCCATTTGGTGGAAACCACTGAGCATCGCCTGAAACTTTTCCGGGCCGATGGCAACCATGGTCGAAAGGCCAATAGCGGAGCACATTGAGTAGCGCCCTCCGACCCAGTCCCAGAACTCGAACATGTTGGCGGTATCGATACCAAACTTGGCAACCTCTGCCGTATTGGTCGACACGGCAACAAAGTGTTTCGCGACTGATTTCGCGTCGCCGGCTAATCCGGCCAGTGACCAGGCACGAGCCGTTTGGGCATTGGTCATCGTCTCCAGGGTCGTAAATGTCTTCGAGGAGATGATGAACAGCGTTTCCGACGGATCGAGATCACGGACAGCCTCCGCAAAATCGGTGCCGTCGATGTTCGAAACAAAGCGAAACGTCATGGTGCGATCCGAGTAGTGCTTCAGAGCCTCGTAGGCCATGACCGGTCCCAGATCGGAACCGCCGATGCCGACGTTGATCACGTTACGAATGCGCTTGCCGGTATGCCCCTTCCACTCGCCGTTGCGAAGCCGGTTGGCGAAACCCGCCATCCGATCGAGCACAGCATGTACCTTGGGCACCACATTCTCGCCATCCACCACGATGGTGGCGTCTCGCGGCGCTCGCAGCGCGGTGTGTAAGACTGCCCGCTTCTCCGTGAGATTGATTTTGTCACCACGAAACATGGCGGCGATTCGTTCTCGCAGACGAGATTCCTCAGCCAGTCGGATCAAGAGCCCGAGGGTTTCCCCCGTGATGCGATTCTTCGAGTAATCGAGATAAAGGCCCAGAGCCTCGGCAGTCATACGTGTGCCGCGCATGGGATCCTCTGCAAAGAGCTGTCGCAGGTGTAAGTCTCGGACCTGCTTGTAGTGAGATCTGAGGTCTTTCCACGCCTGGCGTTTGACCGCCGGGCCTCCCGTGATTGCTTCGACGCGTGCTGCCATCTCGATCCTCCTTTCGTGTCTCCTGGTGATTTGGGGCCTTTCCCCTTTTTGGATGCCGGAGGGCCCGCCGCACGAGTCTGAACCGAGAATTGGAAATGCTGATCCGCGCCCGCGCGTCCGAGGACGAAGAAGGCGCCGGCTAGGCGCTCACTTCCCTGCGGCTGCCAAAATCTCTTGCCGCCAGTATTTCTTGCAGCTCTCCAATGCGCTGCAGGGTGATATCCGGCTTCGCGTACTTGGCGACTTCCGACCCATCCAGCGCGTAGTGTCCCTGACGCGCAAACACCGTGGTCACGCGGGCCCCCCAATGCTTCTTGAAGGCCGCCAGAATTCGCACCTTGTCGTCCACCACCACGTAATGCGCCGCCGGATACTTCTCCTCCACGTCGTCCAATTCCAGTTCTTTGTGGATATAGATAAGGACGTGGCCCTCGAAGATCTCATACAGGCCCGAGCGGTCGATCTTGCGCGGCTGGAAAACCACGTCGCCGTCGCTCAGGATCACAGCGCGTCCCAACCGCTGCGCGTGCGCCACCGCATCCAGCGACTCCGGAAACAGCCGATTGGCAAAGGGATAATTGATCATGAAGTGCGAAACCGCCAGCAGCTCCGGATCGCACGGCCGTTCGATGCGATACCGCTGCAGCGCGCCCAGATAGTCGGCGTATCCGAGTTCGGTGCGCAACTGCTCAAAGATTTCCCAATAGCGCTGCGCGCTGGCCTCGCCAACTTTGCTGGTGAGGTGGACCTTCAAATCTCGCGATACGCGATCGTTGTCGAGGAGTGTATTGTCCACATCGAAGAAGAACACAAGGTTCGCGTTGGTGCCGGCGCGATTCACACGATCTCCAGAATGACTGAATCGGAATCTCGTTTTTTGACTTCAAGAACGGCACCCAGTCTACACCCATCTCGCCCGGACGTTGCGAAATGAATTCGTGACGTCAAGCAGCTCGTGCAAATAGGGAAAATGCGGCTTTTCCGTTCCCGATCGAACCTCTGCAAGATGGGGAGATAACGCGATCCACACGCTCTACGCCACCTCCTGTCGGTTGGCAAATATTCGGAAATGATTCGCACCGGTTTGGGTGTAGACTGGGTGCCGTTATTTTCATCTCGGAGCAATCGAGGTTCGTGCAGGCGGGGCCTCCGGCCCGTCCGGGCGAAGCGAAATTCAAGGAGCAACGATGCAACTGGGAATGGTAGGTTTGGGGAAAATGGGCGCCAACATGACGCGGCGCCTGATGCGCGGCGGCCACACGCTGGTCGTGTCCGATCTCAGCGCCGAAGCCGTCAAGGGTCTTGCCCGCGAAGGTGCGGTGGCCTCCTCTTCGCTTGACGACCTGGTTGGCAAACTGTCTGCTCCGCGCGCCGTATGGATCATGGTCCCGTCGGGCGATCCCACGGAAAAAACGGTGCAGGCCTTGCTCAAGACGATGAAGGCGGGCGATACCATCATCGACGGCGGAAATTCGTATTTCAAAGACGACGTTCGCCGTTCCCGGATCTGCGCCGCCAAGGATGTGCATTACGTCGATGTGGGCACAAGTGGAGGGGTCTGGGGCATCGAGCGGGGCTACTGCATGATGATTGGCGGACCGAAGGAAGCCGTCCAGCGTCTGGACCCGATCTTTAAAACGCTGGCCCCGGGACGGGGCGACATCGAACGCACTCCCGGGCGCGAGAAGGTGACGGGCGCCGCCGCTGGCACGGCAGAAGACGGCTACATTCACTGCGGCTCCTCCGGCGCCGGACATTTCGTGAAAATGGTGCACAACGGAATCGAGTACGGCATGATGCAGGCCTACGCGGAAGGCTTCGACATTTTCAAGAACGCAACCTGCAAGGATCTTCCGGAAGATATCCGCTACAATCTGAACCTTCCAGACATCGCCGAGGTCTGGCGGCGGGGCAGCGTCGTGAGTTCATGGCTGCTGGACCTGACCGCGATGGCGCTGCTCGAGGATCCCACGCTCTCTGGCTACAGCGGCTTTGTGCAGGATTCCGGCGAAGGCCGTTGGACCATCCAGGCGGCGCTCGAAGAGGCAGTTCCGGCCGAGGTGCTGACGGCGGCCTTGTTCGTCCGCTTCCGTTCGCGGCAGGATCATACGTTTGCGGAGAAAATGCTCTCCGCCATGCGAAATAAATTTGGTGGCCACATCGAACTCCAAGCGCCGGGAAAGACGGCGTAAGAGAGATTTCGTCATTGAATCATTGAGGTCTTGCATCGTTGATTCAATGCCTCAATCGAGGAGACAATGGCTCAAACAGAGGTTCTACCCGCAATGACCGGACCGCGGATCGGGCGCGTAGGAGATCCGTGTGTGATGGTGATCTTCGGCTTCGGGGGCGATCTGTCGCGTCGTAAGTTGATTCCCGCTCTCTATAACCTCGCCAGCCAGCAGTTGCTGTCGCGAGAGTTCGCCGTGATCGGGGTGGGCCGCTATGCCATGAGCGATGACGACCCGCAAAAGAAAGTCACGGACGATTTTAAAAAGTTTGCCTGCGGCACCGTTGACAAGGATTTGTGGGAATGGTTTGTCCGCCGCATAAGTTATGTGAATGGAGATTTCGACGATCCCGCAACTTACGATCGTCTGAAAGAAACACTGGCCAAGGTCGATCAGGAGCACAGCTGCCACGGCAACCACTTTTGTTACCTCGCCACCTCGCCCACGTACTTCGGTGACATCGTCGAACGGCTGGCGAAAGTCGGGCTGATGACCGAAGACGATGGTCGTTGGCGGCGGGTGATTATTGAAAAACCTTTTGGCCACGATCTCGAATCCGCCAAGGCTTTGAACCAGCAACTGTTGAAAGTGGCCTCGGAACGCCAGATCTATCGCATCGATCACTACCTCGGCAAAGAGACGGTGCAGAACATTATGGCGTTGCGTTTTGCCAACGGAATTTTTGAGCCGATCTGGAACCGCCGCTACATTGATCACGTGCAGATTTCAGTCGCCGAGACCGTGGGCGTGGAGAAACGAGGCAGCTACTACGATACCGCTGGCGCGCTGCGCGACATGGTGCCCAACCACATCATGCAGCTCATCAGCCTTACCGCGATGGAACCACCGATTTCGTTCGAGGCGAACGCGGTGCGCGACGAGCAGGCCAAAATTCTGCACGCCCTCCAGCCCTACAGTGACGAGGACGTACTCAGCAAGACCGTCCGCGGGCAATACGGGGAAGGGACCGTGGACAACGAGCATGCGCCGGCTTACCGCTCCGAGGAGGGTGTGCCTCCGGACTCACACAATGAAACCTTTGTCGCCATGCGGCTGCTGATCGACAACTGGCGCTGGGCGGGAGTTCCCTTCTATCTGCGCACCGGCAAGCGGATGCCCGGCCGCAATACCCACGTCGTGATCCAGTTTCGGCGCGCACCCTTTAGACTGTTTCGCGAGACCCAAGTGGAAACCATGATGCCCAACCAGCTGGTGCTGCACATCCAGCCGGAAGAAGGCATCTCGCTGCGCTTCGCCGCCAAGACTCCCGGGACCACCATGCAGTTGGGCGAAGTGAATATGGATTTCGCCTACGCCGACTATTTCGGGGCCAGCTCTTCCACCGGCTATGAACGTTTGCTGCATGACTGCATGATCGGCGACGCCACGCTGTTCCAGCGCGCCGACATGGTCGAGGCCGGCTGGAGCATTGTCAATCCCGTACTCGATGTGTGGAAGGCGCTGCCTCCGCGTCATTTCCCCAACTATCCCGCCGGAACCTGGGGCCCGAAAGAGTCCGACGAGCTACTGGAACGCGATGGCCGGCATTGGAGAAATTTCGAGAAATGATTCTGGCGGGCGATATCGGAGGAACTAACGCGCGCCTCAGCTATTACCGCGAGCAGGATGATAAGGTCCATTTCACCGCCGTCCACGAAAGCGTTTTTAGGAGCCGGGAATTTCGTGGGCTGGATGAGGTCGTACTCAAGTTCGTGTCCGAAACCGGCGTGCGTCCCGCCATCGCCAGCTTCGGGATCGCAGGTCCGGTGCGCAATGGACGCGTCGAAACTCCAAATCTGCCGTGGGTCATCGAGTCGTCGCGCCTGGCGCAGGAACTGCAACTCGATTCTGTGAGCCTGATCAACGATCTCGAGGCGCAGGCGTGGGGAATTCAATGCCTGGAGGCGTCCGACACGGTGGCACTTAACCCCGTCATTGGGCAAACTCCAGGCGGCAATCAGGCCGTGGTTGCCGCCGGAACCGGCTTGGGCGAAGCGGGCCTCATCTGGGACCGGGGACACCACAAGATTTTCGCCTGCGAAGGCGGGCATTGCGACTTCGCTCCGCGCAATGAACTGGAAATCGAACTCCTCCGCTACCTGCTCACTCGCTTCGGACACGTCAGCTACGAACGCATCGTTTCCGGTCCTGGCCTGGTAAACGTGTATCTGTTTCTCAAGGACACGCATCGCGGCGTCGAGCCGCAATGGCTACGCGACGAAATCGCAGCGGGCGATCCCGGAGCCGCCATCTCGCGAGCCGCCGTTGACGCCAAGGCGCCTCTGGCCGAACAGGCTCTGGACCTGTGGATTTCAATCTACGGCGCCGAGGCCGGCAACCTAGCGCTGAAGGTTCTGGCGACCGGCGGAATTTTCCTGGCGGGAGGAATCGCACCGAAGATTCTTCCGAAGCTTGCCGGGCCGCTGTTCATGCAGGCCTTTCTCAGCAAAGGACGCATGCAGCCGCTGCTCGAAGCCGTCCCGGTGCGCGTGATTACCAACGGAAAAACCGGACTGCTCGGAGCCGCGTGCTACGGCGCCCGTCATGCCCGAGTCGGCGCTGAATGCGCTACAACCCGCAAATGAAGTTTCTTGACTTTGCTTCTTTTTCTGGGAGAATGGCTACGCTTCCCTGAACATCTTCCCTGATACCAGACTTCTGGAGGCTTAGCGTGGTTAAGTCATTATCGATTTTGCTATCTTTTCTGCTGGCTGCAACTCCCATGTTTGCGGCTCCCACCGATAGCCAAACGGCGGGGGAAGTGAAGGCGCTGATTCCTGCCGCATGGCGCAATGCGCAGACGGTAAAGGCCAAAGACAGCCTGGAGTGGAATGATCTGCTGCAAACCTCTGACCAGGGACGTTTGCGGGCCGGGCTCACCGACGGCTCCATTCTCAGTCTCGGCTCCAACAGCGCACTCAGAATCGTGCAGCACGATGCCGTATCGCAGCAAACTTCGATGTATCTGGGCTATGGCAAGCTGCGCAGCCAGGTGGTCAAGATTACCAAGCCGGATGGCAAGTTTGAAGTCAGAACGCCGAACGCAGTGATCGGAGTCATCGGCACCGACGTTTTCGTAGGTTATGACATAGAAAACGGCATCACTACAGTGATCTGTTACACCGGCAAGTGCGCCGTAACTGCGGTGGGTACGGCGAAGGTGATGAGAAAGTCCGATCAGGCAAACACCGACCAAGCGGTTACCACTCTATTGGCAGGGCAGTTAGTTATGATCGGACTGAAACTTCCCCCCGAAGGATTGGCTTCCGAGTCCGAGGTGATTCAGGCTTCGATGCAAGATACGAATGTCAACCCTCATCCTGTGCTTATTGCGCAACCGAAAGTCTGGATACCGATTGTGGCTGCTATAGGAGGCGGTATAGCTACAGGCATCGTGTTGACTCGCGGTGGTGGGCCAGCTGCCATACCTCCTCCAGTTACCTGTGGCGTCATGTCGAGGGGGCGGCCGCGGCCACAGTGCCAATGACGCAGCTACAAGTGGTGTGGCCCACGTACGGACTATGGGCCTCAGCTTCTTTTCGCGAGTGATTTCCTTGGCGACCGGCGAGACTTTGGAACCGGCTAGCCCCTAAGGACAACGTCATGAGATCTGCGAGGACATTGGTTGTTTGCATAATCTTTCTCAGCGCTTTCGTACTGGCGCAAAGCGCCAGCCTTCCGACGATCGGGCAATTCCTGGTGCCGACGGTATCTCCCTTCCTGGAGAGTGCAGTCGCATCGCCGCAATTCGCTCCTGCCGTCGATTACGTCGATGACAACGTCGCGTACAACCATGATGGTGGTTCGATCAACGTGGCCGCGGGGCAATTCTCCCGTGGATTCCAACCCGAACTGCGAACCAGCTACGGGAAACTCCCGCTGGCATTCGAAGCAAATCAAGGCCAGACGGACCCTGATGTTAAATTCTTCGCTCACCGCGGTGGCTATGCCCTGTACCTGACTGCGACCGATGCCGTCTTGAGTCTGCATCCCAGCGCGAAACGAGCCGGGGCGAACCGGGCATTTCTTCGCATGAAGCTACTGGACGCGAACGCGAAAGTCTCAGTTGCGGGCTCGGATGAACTTCCCGGCAAGGTCAACTATTTCATTGGAAAAGATGCGAGTAAGTGGCGTGAGAATATCCCGACATATTCCAAGGTCCATTATTCGTTGGTTTATCCCGGGGTTGACCTCGTTTACTACGGCCATGAAGGCGCCTTGGAATACGACTTCGTAGTGTCGCCCGGCGGTGATCCGGGCGCGATACACATGCAGTTCGAGGGCGCGGTCCCTGTGGTTGATGACCGTGGCGATCTGATTCTGCGCACCGGCCAAGGTGATGAGGTCCGATTCGAGAAGCCGGTTGTATATCAAGAAGTCGTACATCAAGAAACGGACCAGCACGGCGTCGACAGCCGGCGTTATATTGAGGGGCGCTTTCGCGTCACCGCAAATCACGAAGTAAGTTTCCAAATTGGCAGTTACGACAAACGCAGATCATTGGTTATTGATCCGGTGCTGACGTATTCCACCTATCTTGGGGGCAGCGGCTCCGACGGAGCTTACGGATTATTCGTCGATTCCACCGGCAACGCCTATATCACAGGAGGCACAACTTCAGATGACTTTCCCACTACTCCCGGAGTTTTCCAGACAACTTTGGGAGGAGATAATGGAAATTGTACCGAAGAGCCGTTGTTCCAATGCGGCGACGTGTTTGTCACGAAGCTAAATCCGACTGGAACAGCATTGCTGTGGTCCACCTATCTTGGCGGCCTCAGCTCCGAAGTCGGTTTTGCCATCTTCGTCGGCTCGACGGGAGTGTACGTCGGCGGGCAAACATCTTCGACAAATTTCCCCGTCACTGCCGGAGCCTTTCAGACCGTGCTTCCGACTGGAAGCACGCGTGGCGGATTCGTGACCAAGCTCAACCTTTCCGGGTCGCAATTGCTGTACTCCACCTACTTGAGCGGCTCCGTAAAAGACAAGCTGCACGGGCTGGCTGTGGATTCCAGTGGAAACGCATACGTGACTGGGGAAACACAGTCCTCCGATTTTCCGACTACAAGCGGCGCCTTCCAAACCACGCTGGCAGGGTCGGCGAATGCCTTCGTAACCAAGTTGAATGCAACGGGTACGGCTCTCGTGTACTCCACATTTCTCGGCGGAAACGCTGCGGACGCAGCCAGCAGCATTGTGATTGATAGTTCGGGAGACGCCTACATCACCGGTGGAGCAACCTCGCAAAATTTCCCCAGGCAGAATCCCATTCAGGCCACCTTCGGTGGAGGTGGAACAACCTGCCCCGCGCAGCACGCCAGCATTTGCGGAGACGCATTTGTGACCGAGCTGAATCCAACGGGAAGCGCCTTGCTGTTCTCAACTTATCTGGGGGGCAACGGCGAGGACAGCGGCTTGGGAATTGCGCTGGATTCCGCAGGGAATATATATGTTTCCGGTGGAACTGACTCCAAAAATTTTCCGACCACGGCGGGGGTAGTCCAACCAACCTTCGGCGGCGGCTCGGACGGCTGCACCAATGCGGGCATAGCGTGTGGCGATGCCTTCCTGACCGAAATTAATGCCGCGAGAACCGCGTTCGTGTATTCGACTTATCTGGGCGGAAGTGGCGATGACATTGGCGGCCTCGGCTTAGTGCTCGACGCTGCTGGCAACGTCCACATGGCCGGACTAACCGGGTCGACCAACTTCCCCGTAACTGCAAATGCCGTTCAGGCCACCTTTGGCGGGGGGACTTCTCCCTGCAGTCCGGGGTTGGTATGCGGCGACGCTTTTGTTACTAAGTTCAGCCTCGACGCTTCAACGTTGGCCTTTTCGACATACCTGGGAGGCTCGGGCGATGACGGAGCCGGTAACATCGCACAAGACGGGGCGGGCAACGACTACGTCGTGGGCGTGACTTCGTCCCTTAATTTTCCGGTGACCGCCGGCGTCTTTCAACCGTCCTGCCATTCCTGCGCCGGCTCCTCAAACGCCTTCGTCGCTGAACTTGCCATCCCATTTCCCGCGGTTACGCTCTCTCCGACGAGCGTCAACTTCGGCGACCAAACAGTAGGCGTTTCCAGTTCGCCGATTCCAGTCACGCTTACGAACTCGGGAACCGACAATCTCCTGATCACTAGCATAGTCGACGCTAATGGCTTTTCGCAGACTAACAATTGTCCGGTTGCGCCGACCGCGCTGACGGCCACTGAGTTCTGCACGATCAACATCACCTTTACGCCTACGTCTCTTGGAACAGCGAATGACACGCTCACCATTACCGACGATGCGGCCGGCAGCCCGCAAACGGTCGCGCTCAGTGGCGTGGGACAAGCGCCAGCCGCGCCGGCTGTAACGCTTGCTCCGTCAACCCTCACCTTCACCAGCCAACTAACGGGAACCACCAGCGCCGCCCGGGCAGTCACCCTGACCAACAGCGGCACCGCTTTGCTGACCATCACCTCGATTGGAATTACCGGGACGAACGCGAATGAATTCGCGCAAACCAACAACTGCCCTCCACCCCCCTACAACACCCTGGAGGCCGGCGCCCATTGCACCATCAACGTCACGTTTTCACCCACAGCCCCTGGAGCCGCTATGGCATCGGTTAGCGTTACCGACAACGCTACCGGCAGCCCACAAACGGTCGCACTCACCGGAACGGCGCAGAGCATCCTAACCACCACCTGCACGAGCCTGACGGTGGTTCCCGGCCAGACAGCGATTTTCACGGTGGATCTGACTGCAGTCGATGGATTCGCCCCGTCGGTAGCGCTCAGTTGCAGCGGCGCGCCAGCTTTAGCGACGTGCACGGTACCGAGCCCGGTGACGACGCCGGGGCAGGCCAAAGTCACGGCGACCACCACGCGGGCGACTGGCTTTCTGCAGTCGCCCTTCGAACATTCGAACGGGAACCGGGTGGCCGGACTGGTTGGGCTCGCCGGGATCACCGGGTTCGCAGCGTTGGTAGTGCTGCCGGGCAAGCGTCGCGTGAAACCTGGGCGGCGCCTGTACGGGTTGATTTTCTTGTTGTGCCTGCTCGCGACCGTTGCGACGTTGCCATCATGCGGAGGAGGAGGAGGAGGAGGAGGAGGAGGAGGAGTCGATCCGCCCGGTACTGCAGTCGGCACGTATCCGCTTACGGTGACCGGAACATTCCAATTGGCGACAGGGGCGCCAATCACGGAGACGGTCAGTTTTAACCTGGTTGTGCAGCAGTAGGAGGAACGCGGTGGGCTGGCCCTTGTATGCTTTCTTCGCGTGCTGTCTATCGGTGACAATATGCAGGCGGTAGCCATTTCTCCTTGAAGGGCCAGAGCAAACTCCGCGCATTAATGCAGCTTGCGCTCCGTCACGCGGATGGGGCGATTGCTGTATTGATGACTGTCCTCGGATTAGCGTTTTTTGCTTTCACCGGAATCGGCGGCAACCAGCGTGCCGGCTTTCTGTTTCTCCAGGACATCGAGCAGCGCACACTCGATCTTCGCTTTGCCACGCGGGGCAAGCGCGGTGTGGATCCCCGCATCGTCATTGTTGGCATTGACGACAAGACGCTGCAGACGATCGGCTCCTACCCTCTGCCGCGAAGCCAGTACGCGCTGCTGGTGCGTCAGTTGAAACACGGAGGCGCTCGGGTTGTCGCCTTCGACGTAACCTTCCCCACCGCAGCCAGCAGCGAAGCGCTTGACGCCCTGGCACGCTTGCGCAGGGAAATCGGACCCTCCGCGCCGGCGGGCCTGCAAAATAAGGTTCAGCAGCTCGAGCAGGAATCCGATGTCGACGCGCAGTTTGCAGCCGCCCTTAAAGACACCGGAAACGTGGTTCTCGGCCATCTTTTTCTGGGCGCCGAGCGTTCCAAGTTCACCGATCCGAAGCTGGCCGAGGCCTATTTCGACATCGTATGGGCGAAGGCCTTCCCGCAGGTCTTGAAAGTCAAATCCGGCAACCACGATTTCGATCTGAGCCGGGCATGGATTCAGGGTGGAGGGCCGGTGGCCGCCGGCGTGGAAGCCAACCTTCCGAAACTGGCGGAAGCCGCCGCATCGTACGGTTTCTTCAACATCGCTCCGGATGCCGACGGCACCATTCGGCGGGCGCTGTTCGTGATTCGCTACCAGGACCAGGATTTCTTCCCGTCACTGGCGTTGCAGGTCCTGCGACAATATGAAAACATTCCCGACCAGCAAATCGCGGCTTACATTTCGGCCGAAGGCATGGAGCGCATTCAGTTTGGCGATCACGAACTGCATCCCTGGCAGAACGGCAGTGCGCTGATCAACTATGTTGGCCCCTATCATTCCTATCCGCACTACTCGATGGCGGACGTACTCCGTGGGGTCGTGCCCGCCGATACATTTCGCGACAAAATTGTTTTTGTTGGCGGCACGGCGCTGGGCATCGGCGACCTGCGCAACACGCCGTTTGAAAAACAAGGCTCCGGTTACATGGGAGTCGAGATCCATGCCAACATCCTCGATAATCTGCTGCACAGCGCCGAGCCGCAGCGCACTTTTCTCATCCGCGGCTTCCCCGAAGAGATCGTCGACATCGGCTTCATTGCCTTTTTCGGCGTCGGGCTCGGACTTTGGTTCGGCCGCATGCGCCCCCTCATTGCAACCCTCACGGCCATGGCCGTGCTGGGCGCATTTCTGTGGTTTGTCTACTTCGGCTTTGTTCACTGGGGGCGCTGGTACAGTATCGTGGTACCGGCGGCGACGCTGGTGGGCTCGTATGCTTCCATCACCAGTTTTCGGGTGATTCACGAGGAGCGCGAGAAGCGGAAAATCCGCAAGACATTTTCCCAATACCTCTCCCCTGGCGTGATTGCGCTGATTGAGAAGGATCCGCAAAAGTACATTCGTCCCGGAGGCGAAGTCCGCGACCTGACGGTGATGTTCAGCGACATCCGCGATTTCACCTCTCTTTCCGAGGGCCTGACCCCGGACGATCTCGTGAACCTGCTGAATCAATACCTGACCGTGATGACCGACATTCTGTTCCGCAATCTGGGCACACTCGACAAATACATCGGGGATGCCATTATGGCGTTCTGGGGATCGCCTTATCCGCAGCAGGATCATGCCTATCGCGCCTGTTGCTGCGCCCTGGAGATGATCGCAGGTCTGGAAGAACTGAACCGCAAGTGGGAGGCGCAGGGACGACGCCCGATCGCAATCGGCATCGGGCTGAACACCGGCCCGGTGAACGTCGGCAACATGGGATCGAACAAGCGCCTCGCATGGACCGTGATGGGAGACAACGTGAATCTGGCTTCGCGGCTGGAGGGCATGACCAAACAATACCGCAGCCAAGTGATCATCAGCGAAAGCACGTATTCCCAAGTGGCAGATCAGTTTGTCGCGCGCGAAGTCGACCGCATCCGCGTGAAGGGGAAAAAACAGCCGGTGGTGATTTACCAGTTGATGGCCAAGGATTCCGAACGCCACGTCTACGCCGCGCTGCTGACACAGTTCAATGCCGCGCTCAACGTATACCGCAGCCAGAATTGGCGCGAGGCGGCCGGAAAGTTCGGCGAGTTGCTGGCCGTGTATCCGGATGACGGCCCCACCCAGGTACTGCTGCAGCGCTGCATTGAATTCGTGGAGGAAGCGCCCGCGCCCGACTGGGACGGGGTCTACGTGATGAAATCAAAATAGTTTTCGCTCCGGGCCCGCGGATCGTGGCTCGCTCTCAGGCTTAGTCGGTAGGGTTGCGCGGGAACTTCTGGTAGGGCAGGCGCACGTTGTCAATCACGACTTGATCGGCCCTGATGTTGACCGGCGCCTGAAAATCAGGCACGCCACAGGGACCACCCGCGCCACAGGCGGCGTCAACCGCTCCCGCGGTGACGAAGTCGTCCTGGTCGACGCCATCTCCGCTGACCCCCAAGCCGCCGACGAGTACGCCATTTTGATAAAGCGGCAGGCTTCCGGGGAAAAAGACAACTCCGCTCATGTTGTTGGTGTTGGGCGGGAATGCTGCCGAACTTAGTCCCTGGGTGCAAGGGTTCGCCGTGTCGTAAAGATATAACGGGAAAAAGGGCCCATCGCCCGATCCGTCGATCCCCGGCGGAAACAGCGGCTGAGCTCCAAAGCCGATGGTGCGGTTGGTCACTGCGGTTCCCACCGGGACACCGGGCAAATCGCTCACGCCGACCGTGCTGAACCAGACCACGTTGCGAGCCTTGGAGGCCGCCACGTCGGTGCTGAACACGGTTCCATCCGGCATGCGATAGAGGCCGAGAATCGTGCCGTCGAGGTCCGAGACCGCAATCGTCATTCTAGCCTTGGAGTCAGGTGGAAGGCGGATCACCGCACGCGTTATGCTTGCCGTGGCTACAGCGTTCATGATGATTTCGTTGACATCATTCTGCGACAGCGCGGTGCCGGCATTCGGCCCGACCAAGTAACCCTGCGGAGGCAGCGTGCCTGCTGTCGGGGATATTTCGTATGAGCCCGCGCCTGCGAAGGGGCCGGGAGACGTGCCCGGCGGCTGCGTGGTCTGGTCCACGAAAGGCAATGCGATTCCGCCGATGATTACGACTCCCGGGGGCGGAAGCTGAGAAATAGTGGGTAAAAGTCCCGAATGCATCGCACCCGAATACGCGGCGTATTCCGCAATCTCGGGCGATGTGCTCACCACTCCCACCCCGCCGACTGCTCCGCCATTGAACAGGGGCACGCCGCCGGGATTGACCGCGAGCGGCTGGTCGTCGTTCGTATCTGCTTTGCCGGTAATGATGCCCGGACCGAAGCTGCCATCGATCGACAGGGACGGATTCAACATCTGGCCCGGCAGGAAATTGCTGCTCAGGGTACAGCCGCGGTTGGTGTTTTCAATTCCGTAGAGATCGGCATTGGGAGTGCCGGCGACGCCGGGGGGGAAATGAATGCCGCTGATGAATCGCACCGTACGTGAAGAGAGCGGCGCCTGATCGTTGCTGAAGAAAGCCGCAGTGCGAGCCAAACCGGCAGCCAGATCGTCCGCCCCGACCGTCTGGCCAAAATTCCCCGTCGCCGTAGTTGGCGCTCCGGCCGTATCGTACACGGCAAGGATGTTGCCCGCGCGGTCCGCAACCGCGACCACCATGGGCGCGTTCACGGACGCCACCGCATTCTGCACGACGCTGGTTACGTCGGAGACGCGGAGCGGGATCGCCGTGGCCGGAGGGTCAGGCGTGCTCGAAGACGAAGATCCACCTCCGCCGCAGGACAAGCACAGCAGAACCGCCGCAGCGACCACCAGAGAGAGACCGGAGGGGCCAAACAGAGAATGCTTCTCGTTCCTGGTCCTGATAATTCGAACTCTGTTCATGCGAGCTTTCCCTTTAAAATCCTCACCCGCAGCGGCCAGGCACTTCCCCGCAAACACGAATCCAGCACAATTCAGATTCACCTGAGCCGTGATTCGGACCCGATTATTGCGCGACGCCTATTATGCCTAGGCGTGGGACAAAGTCAAGCAATGCTTGCTCCCGGGCAGAAGTTGTGATAGGAGTTATGCCCCACCCGGTTCCGGTTATTAGGAGCGACTTCAGTTCTGGCGATGAGAATGGACCTGGCGAGCGCGTTACTGTTTATGAAGGCTTGGACTTCTCAGACCGTGTTTCTGTGCCTTCTCGCGCTGCCTGCCGGCGTGATGTTTGGACAGGAGACACCGAGCGCTCCTCCAACCCCTTCGGTGCAGCGGATTCCCGGGCACACGCCCACGAGCACCGCATCGCTGCAAGGTACGGCGAGAGACTCCGAAACCAAGCTGGCCATCCCCGGAGTCAAGATCAGCCTGCTCCGCGGGGGCGTCGTGGTAAGCGAAAAATCGACTGACGTGGAAGGTATCTTCCGCTTGGTCGGCTTGGCGCCGGGAACGTATGAACTCAAGGCCGAGAAGCAAGGATACCAGGTCCTGGACCTGCGGAGTCTCCAGATCAAGGGTCCTGAGACCAAGGATCTGGCGTTAGAGGCGATAGCGAGCGAGACCCTGCCGACGAAAGGTCCATCCGGGGTTCCTGGCGCTGTACCCTCGCCCCCTGCGCCACCACCTTCGCCGACTGGACCTTATCCCGGGTTGCGAACTTCCGCATCGCCGTCCTCTCCCGGGCCGCTGGGCATTGCTCCCGAGCAGATGCCCCCGGACAGCGTGAACTTCGCGAAAGAGCCCGACCGGTGGAACGTTCACATGCCAGCCTGGGATCGCTACGGCAAAAGCGGCGAATACCCCTATACCAAGGGGCACTGGTACGACCCATTTAATCGCAGCCGCCTGAAGGGAGACAAGCCCATTTTCGGGCAACAATGGTTCTTTGACTTCACCGGAACCAGCATCACCGGGCTGGATGTGCGCCGGCTGCCCGTACCGAGCGGCGTTTCAGCCGAGAACGGCGATAGCACCGATTTTTTCGGCCGGGGTGAACAGGGCTTCGCCTCGCAAAGCTTCCGTCTGTCGTTCGATCTTTTCGAAGGCGACACCAGTTTTCGGCCCATTGATTTCCGTATTCGCTTTACCCCGGAATTCAATCTCAACTTCCTGCAAACCCGCGAGCGCGGACTGGTCAATATTGACGTTCGCGACGGCACCAACCGATTCGATACGCACGCCGGTGTGCAAGAGGCATTTGTCGAAGCCAAGCTCCACGACGTGAGCCCGAATTTCGATTTCATCTCCGTCCGCGCCGGGATCCAGCAGTTCGTCAGCGATTTTCGGGGCTTTATTTTCGCCGAGGAGCAGCCCGGTATCCGCCTTTTCGGGAATCTGCGTTCCAACCGCATCAACTACAACCTGGCCTACTTCTATTTTCTGGAGAAGGACACGAACAGCGGGCTGAATACGTTCAACCAGCGCCATCAACAGGTTTACATCGGGAATGTTTACATCCAGGACTTCCTGGCCAAAGGCTACACCTCAGAATTCAGTTTCCATTACAACCGCGACGACCCCACCATTCACTTCGACGACAATGGATTCCTGGTGCGGCCATCACCCATCGCGTCGGTGGTGAATAACGGCATTCTGACGCACGGCATTCGCGCCTATTACCTGGGCTGGACCAGTAACGGTCACATCGGCCGTCTGAATGTAAGTCACGCGTTCTATCAGGCGCTGGGCCATGACACGTTCAATCCGATCGCCGGAAGGCACGTTGACATCGACGCCCGGATGGCTGCGCTGGAGTTGTCCGTGGACAAGGATTGGGTGCGCTTCCGGTCGTCGTTATTCTTTGCTTCGGGCGACCCCAGTAACCGCTCTGATGCACTCGGAGCGGGCGGCGGGCGCGGTCCGACCGCGCGCGGCTTCGACACGATTGTGGATGAAACGAATTTTGCCGGCGGAGCCTTCAGCTTCTTCGATCAGCAAGGCATTCGTCTGACGGGCACGGGAATCGCGCTCACCAATCCCGGCAGCCTGCTGGTCAGCTTGCGCAGCAACAAGGAAGAAGGCCAGGCCAATTTCGTAAATCCAGGGGTCTATGTATTCAACGTGGGCGCTGATTTCAATTTGACACCCAAGCTGAAGGCGTTCGTAAACGCGAACTACCTTCAATTCGACCGGACTGAGCCGTTACAATTCGTCCTGGCACAAACCAGAATCCGGCATAGCATCGGTACGGACACCGGAATCGGGATTCAGTACCGGCCGCCATTGACCGAAAATATCGTGATCACGTCGGGAATATCGAACTTGGTTCCGGGCGGCGGGTTCGAGGACATTTTCAACAAGCGAGTGTTAATTTCCGGATTCACAACCATACGGCTGGTGTTCTGAGCTCAGGCTATGCGGCTTTCTCTCTGGCGACGATTGGGGCTGGTCTTATGCGTGGCGGCCTTGGTCTGCGCAGCGCTGGCGGTGTTTGGCCCCTCCGGCAGAACGGCGGCCTCGGAACAATCCCCCGAAATGTCGCCGCAAACGGGCGCGGAACAAGGTTTCCCCGGGCTTGGCGACTCGCTCGAGGAGGCGGAGCAGAGGTCGGCCGGTTGTGTAAGTTGCCACAACCCGATGGACAGCTCGACCATGCACACTACCGGCACCGTCCGTTTGGGCTGCACCGACTGTCATGGAGGAAATGCCCAGATCGCACTGCCTGCCGGGGTAGCCCAAGGATCGCAGCAATACCTCGAAGTGACCAAACAGGCTCACCCGCGGCCTCGATTTGCAGAGAGCGCCCGAACCTCCGCCAACCCGGTGCGCTCCTACACCCACTGGCTGAAAGAAGAGGTGGATTACATCAAGTTTATAAACCCCGGCGATTTGCGCGTAGCCGAGCAAACCTGCGGCCGGTCCGGATGTCACACCTCGGAAGTCCAGCGCGTACGCACCAGCATGATGACCCACGGCGCGATGCTATGGGGAGCCGCGCTTTACAACAATGGCGCGATTCCGTTGAAGAATCCGATCTTCGGCGAAAGCTACAGCCCCGATGGCGCGCCGCAGAGATTGCAAAGCTTCCCGCCCCCGACTGCCGAAGAGACGCGCACCAAGGGAATTCTCCCCTACCTCGAACCCATTGAGCGATGGGAAGTGTCGCAGCCGGGCAACGTGTTGCGGTCGTTTGAGCGCGGCGGCGAAAAGAAGCCCGAAGTAGGGATTCCCAGCCTCGAAGAGTCGCCGGGAAAACCCGACGTCAAACTCGGCGAGCGCGGCTTTGGCACACTAACACGTACCGACCCTACGGTTCTGGGTTTGCAAAAAACGCGCTTGCTCGATCCTTTGCTGTCATTCCCCGGAACCAACGATCAACCCGGAGACTTTCGCGCCAGCGGATGCAGCGCTTGCCATGTGATCTACGCCAACGATCGTTCGCCGGAACACTCGGGACACTATGCGACCGGTGGCAACCTTGGGCAGAGTGCAACTGCCGACCCAACCATTCCAAAGAATGAGTCTGGACATCCCATCAAACATGAGTTCACTCGATCGATTCCGTCGAGTCAGTGCATCGTTTGCCACATCCATCCCGGTACCAACATGGTCGCACCTTACTTTGGCTACACCTGGTGGGATAACGAGATTGATGGCGACAAGATGTATCCCAAGGAGCAACGCCATCCCAGTCCGAAGGAACAGCAATTGGTCCAGACGCGGGATCCGGAGCGGGCCGCGATTCGCGGCTATTGGTCGGACGTGGGTTTCCTCGAGAAGACGGGGACACCGGAATTCAACAAAGACCTCAAAAACACACAGTTCGCCGATTTCCACAGTCACGGATGGATTTTCCGGGCGGCCTTCAAGCACGATCGCAAAGGCAATCTTCTCGATGCCGAGGGAAACCGGGTTTCTTTCGAGGATCCGGAGAAGTTCACAAAAGCGGTCCACCTGAAGGACATCCATCTGGAAAAGGGAATGCATTGCATTGACTGCCATTTCGAGCAGGACAGTCACGGCAACGGAAAATTGTATGGAGAAACACGCAACGCCATTGAAGTCGATTGCGTGGATTGTCATGGCACGATCCGGCAACGGGCGACGTTGCGCACGTCAGGCATCGCTGCGCCCGCCGGCGGCACTGCGCTTGGCCAACTCCGCACGCCTTTTGGTGAACGCCGCTTCCGCTGGGAAGGAGATCGGCTGTTTCAGCGGTCGATGTTAGAGAAGGAGCAGCAATGGGAAGTGGTGCAGGTGATCGACTCCATCACTCCCGGAAACCCGCACTACAACGAGAAATCGCGCCTCGCCAAAACCATCGAGAAGGACGGCAGCACCTGGGGAAGCGCGAACGCCGACTCGTCGCAGTTGGCGCACGAAAACAGCCGGATGACGTGCTACTCCTGTCACAGCTCGTGGGCCCCCACTTGCTATGGCTGTCATCTTTCGATGTCGGCAAATCAGAAGATGCCCATGCTGCACAACGAGGGACTGACGACGCGCAATTGGACGTCCTACAATTTCCAGGTTCTGCGCGACGACGTCTACAGCCTGGCGATTGATGGCACGGTCACCGGGCATCGAGTCGCCCCGGTGCGTTCGGCATGTGCCGTGCTAGTGAGCTCCCAAAACAACAACCGCGATTGGATCTACTATCAGCAGCAGACTATTTCCTCGGAAGGCTTCAGCGGACAGGCCTTTAGTACCTTCGTCCCCCACACGGTGCGCGCTAAGGAAACCAAGGGTTGCACCGACTGTCATGTATCGAAGGCAGGCGATAACAATGCCTGGATGACTCAGTTACTTTTGCTGGGGACGAACTTCATGAACTTCATGGGCCGCTACATTTACGTAGCCACCGGCAACAAGGGATACGAGGCGGTTGCAGTCACCGAGCATGACGAACCTCCCGCCGTTATTGGTAGTGAACTGCAAAGGCTTGCCTATCCGGACGACTACGCCAAGCACGTGAAGAATAATCGTGAGCTGAAAGAGGCTTATGGGCATGCCGGCTCGGACATTCTGGATGTACAGGCTCGCGGCGAATATCTCTACGCCGCCATGGGAAGAGGAGGCTTGCGCATCTACGACATTGCCAACGTCGATGACAAGGACATTTCTCAACGCACGATCACGGCGCCGGTCTCGCCCCTCGGTCAGAGATTCTATGTTCCGACGAAGTATGCGATGGCGGTAGCGACTCCCACGACATTGGGTGTGGACCCGTTGCGCACTCATCGCCCCGAGAACGAAGAGCAACCTATTCACTTGATCTACGGTTTTCTCTACGTCGCTGACAAAGAAGAGGGCCTGGTGGTCATCGGCGACCCCAATTTGAAGGGCAAGAGTCCCGGGGTCGGCACCTTGCTCGACGGCAATCCCAACAATAACTTTCTCAAACGCGCTTTGGCCTTCAACCCCAACGGTGCGCTGAAGGGAGCACGGAGGATCGCCATCGTTGGCACGTATGCTTACATCCTTTGCGACGCCGGTTTGGCCGTGGTGAGTCTCGATAATCCGCTGAAACCGGAACTCGTGACCCAAATCGGCGCGCCTTTTCTAACGGAGGCGCGAGGAATCGCGGTGCAGTTCCGCTACGCCTTCGTGGCGGATCGTCTGGGGCTGAAGGTTCTGGATATTACTCATCTCGACCGGCCAGTTCCGGTTCCGGGGGCGCAGGTTCCGCTGGAAGACGCTCGCAACGTCTATGTTGCGCGCACTTACGCTTACGTTTCCGCGGGCAAGCAGGGTTTGGCCCTGGTGGACGTCGAGCATCCCGAGCAACCCAGGCTGGACCAGATTTTCAACGCCGATGGCGCCATGAATGACGTGAACGACGTCAAACTCGGCATGGTCTCGGCGGAGTTGTTCGCCTACGTGGCGGATGGCAAGAACGGGCTGAGAGTGATTCAGTTGTTTTCGCCCGCCGACAACCCCAACTTTTCCGGATTCAGCCCGCGCCCCACTCCCCGGCTGATTGCCACTCACCACACGCACGGGCCGGCGCTGGCGGTTTCCAAAGGCATCGATCGCGATCGCGGGGTGGATGAGAGCGGCAATCAGGTGGCGGTGCTCGGACGCCGGGGCGCGCGCCCGTTCAATCAGCAGGAAATGCAGCGCATGTATCTTCGCAATGGCGAAGTCTACACGGTCACCGACAGTCCGCCCGGCCCGGCGCACTGATGCTGGCCGCTACTTTGAGGTTGCTGCCCGCAATTGTGGGATCGTGAACTTTCCGTTGGTGGGTCGTTCCTTCGTCCAGTCGTGATACGAATGGCACTCCGAACAACGCCCGTTGGCGGCATCACGGCGCGCCCCGCTGTCCTGGTGGCAACTGCGGCACGACGCAATACCCGGCAGCAGGATGTCGGCGGTTTGGCGACTCTCCGGCGTCCGGTTGTGGCAGGCCGTGCAGGTCAACAGGCGGTGGGAATCGTGGTTGAACTCGGCGTGCAGGAACCAACGTGCCGGGATGGAAGACTTCGCCACCATCGGCAGCGTCCCTTGGCCTTTAACCATGACGTGGCAGAGCTTGCAGCCTTTGTCGAATAGCAGGCGATCGGCCAGCATGACTTGCTGGTCCATCCATTCCTGGCGATTGTGCGGAACCGGCACTGGCAATTTCATTTTGCCCGGCACAATCCGTTCCGGCGCTACCGCTTCGGTCAGCGCTCCCGGATGCGACGCGAAGTAATCGCTGTAGCTCTTAACTAGAAATGCCTGGACGACTTCCGGCTTGTCATGCGGCGCCGCTTGATCGAAGCGCTTGTCAAATTGCAAGTCCTTAACGTGACAGCCAGCGCACTGATTCACGTAAAGAATTGGCAACATGTAATCCCGGGAGTGCGAGTGCTTCAGGTCCGCGCCCATGCCGGCCGCGACAGGCTTCTGAGATGTTGCCTGGGACGTCGGCTGAGACATCGGATACGGCCAGGCTCCGTCGATTGCCGACAAGCGATGGCAGTCTTGACAATCCATCTGCACCGGGCCAGCCGGGCCAGCAAGATTGGGACGCAAATGCGCGTAGTGATTCAGCTTGACCTGGCCGGGATCAAGGGCGCCCGGGCGCAACGCTGCGAACTCTGGATGCTGCTTGTCGAAGTCTTTCACCACGCGCACGTACCGCGGATTCCCGCTCCGGGTTAGTAAGTTCGCATGACACTGGGTGCAGCTGGCATCTTCTGTGCTCGCCAGCCGGGGCGAACCCCTGTGCTCTACGTGGCACGAACCGCAGCTAACCGCGAAAGCCACCTTGTCGGCGTGGTGTGCCGGAGCGTCGTGGCACTTCGAACAGGCATTGTCACTGACCTTCGCGCGGAAGAAACCAAGGGTAGTTACATGGCAAACGTTACATCGCTGCCCCAACACGGCGTGTGCTGCTGAAAGCGGCCCGCTGCTATAAATCTTCTGGCTGCTTGCGCGCTGGGCCACGAACCATCCGACGGCGACGACCGGAATCAGGATCGACAGCCAGAGCCGCCAGCTGCGAAAGGGATGGGGCTGCTTGAAATACTGCAAGTCCATCCGCCTGGCGAGATTCTTGGTCGTGCGTACGCGCCGAGCCATCGTTTCCCCTCAGTAACGCAACGCCATCACGGCGTGCGCGGCCCCCAACAGCAATAGCGCGTAGGAAGCAGGTATGTGCACGAGCAGCCAAGCGTGCAGAATGCGGTGATATTGAGTTTGTTGGTCGAGTTCGCGCTTTTCCTCGCAGATATTCTCCAAATCGTCGACCGATGGATGCAAGTTTGGCGGCAGTAGCAGTCGTAGTTGCTGGAACATGCTTTGGGACCGATTGCGATCGGCCAGCGCCATGCCCATGGATCCGCTATGTGCGATATATGGCTGCATCTCGCGCCGGAAGAACTCCTGAAGTTGGTCGCTGGCCCCTTCGTCTACCTGCAAGCCGGACGCGACCGTAAGGCCGCCTATGGTTCCCGCGCTCGCCGATGCGGCACGCTGTTCCTCGGTGGCTTGGGATACATTTCCTGCGAGCGCGGAAGAAGCCTCCGCAACCAGGGTCTGTGCTTCCGCGACCAATAGCGAACGCACGCGTCCAATCTGTTCGTAAATGGTTTCCAGCGGAATCCTCTGGGTGGTAAGCCTCGGCATGAAATGTTGCAATATAGCTCCCACAATGCCACTGACGAAAACCACGACAAACAGCCACATCAGGGCCCTCGTCAACCCCACGCCAAAGCGGAATCCGGAATGGAAAAAGATCAGTGGAAAACTTATGAAACCCAGCCAGAGGTGGCCGCGCATCCAGGCTTGTGCCCGTCCGACGCGCCAGATCGGCACTTTCTTCCGGGCTCCGAGCAGACCTGCAAAGAGCATAAACGCGGAGGCGATGCTGCCATACGCCAGGCCGGCCGCGGTCCCGCCGTTCGCGCCCTGCGGCGTAGTACGGCTGTAAGGAATATAGATCACGGCGGCGATCAGCAGTCCGGCCAGACTGCCGATGAACCACTTCCGATGTGTCTCATCCATGCGCAAGGGTCACTGTCCTACATCGCTGACTCTGGTTTCCTTACTGTGGTCTGCCTACCTTCTCTCGCTGGAGCAGGCCGCCGAAGAATTCTGGCGGGTTCACGCGATGTGCGGCATCATGCGGGCACGCATACACACAACTCGGTTCCGCGTGGTCCAGGCAGAGATCGCAGGATGTGGCTTTCATTTTCACGCTAGCGGTCCTTCTTCCCGGATAGGAGGGATCGTCCAACTGGACCGGGAAAGGATGCATATTGATATTGCCGTAAGGACAATTGCTTGCGCACAGGCCACAACCAATACACCAGTCCTCAATGATCACCTCGAGCGAATTGCGGCGGCGAATCGATCCCACGGGGCAGCCCACCATGCAAAGCGGATCGCGGCATTGCCGGCACGAGGTGGCGACCAGATAGCGGTCGAAGCGAAGTCCTTCACGAATCAGGCGGCTCACCCCATCATGGGCGTCCGCGCACGCGCGTACGCACTGATCGCAGCGGGTGCAACGGTCGAGGTCGAGAAGGAGCAGGCTTTGCGCTTCCATCAGGCCCTGATTGAGGAATTGGTCCATGGAGACATCGGCGGCCGGCATGACTCTTTGCCGGTTCTGCTCGACATGCTCCGCCGACTCTGCTTCCAACTTCCGCCGGATTTCCGGGAAGCGGTCGAGCATGAGCTGGAAATCGTCTCCGGGAATGCGCACCACCTCCACATGGTCCAGTGCCGTGCACGTGGCGATGCGCGGCGTGCCCGCGAGGAAAGCCATTTCGCCAAAATACGAACCTCTCGCCAGGTAAGCCAGGACAATATCCCCGCCCGGACGATGCTGGGATACTTTCACGAACCCGAGTCGCACCAGGTAGAAGCTATCGGCCACCTCACCCTGAGTGCAGATCACCTGTCCTGGTTGAAAGCGCAGCAGTTCGACATGCTCTCGCAAATGGTCGATGAAATCGGCGGTAAGCGGCGCCAACACCGGAACGCTGCGCAGGTGCGAATCGAGCGCGCGCTGCTTATAGGTGCGGTCAAGTTGCTCGCGGAAATTCTTGTTACGCTGCATGATGTCGAGAACGTTGCGCAGCATCTCGAGCATCACGCAATCGGTTTTCGCGCGCACGGTCGCCGAGCGCGGGTAGTAACTCATGCAAGTCATCTCGCCGAACAGTTCGCCCGGGCCTAACTCGGCAATCGGGCTCTGATATGGGAGATCCACCGAGGCGTCGATGGGTATGTAGGGCCGAGTGCTTTCTTCTTTGCGTTCATCCTCCTCGCGAGAGGTGAGCAGGCTCTTCAGCTTGCTCAGGAATCCGCGGGCACCGCCCTCGGTCTTGACGTGGGCAATCGGGCTGGCAAGATACACTTCCGCGGTGCCATCCACGATATAGAAAGCGGTCGCTCCAAACTCCCCCTCACGACAAATGATTTCTCCTGCCCTGAAGCGCCTGTCCACAATCGCATTCTGGTTCAGTTTCAGAAATGTTCCCGAGACGTTTTCGAAGACTGGCAGGCCACCGAGAAAATCTGGATCGACAGCCCCACCTTCCAGGTGGCTCTTAACGACGGCCCGATTCGTCAAAGCTCCCGTGGGACAGGACACCATGCACTCGCCGCAGGAAACGCACGAGGACTCTCCCATCGGCAAGTTATTATCGAAGGCAATGCCTGCCTGGTATCCTTTGCCCCGCCGCGCCAGCACCCAGTTGTTGCGGATGTCATCGCAGCCGCGAATGCAGCGGTCACACAGGATGCAAGCCTCGTGGTCTACCTCGATGGCTAACGAAGAGTTATCGCGCCCCCGCGGCGTGGTGCGACTGGGGAATCGTGGCTGCCCGATTCCAGCCTGGGCGGCGATCCGCTCCAATTCGCAGTCTCCGGAACGCTGCTGCCGCGCGCACGGAGAGGGATGATCGGACATCAGCAGTTCGGCGAGAGTGCGGCGAACGCCCAATACAGCCTCGGTGTTCGTCTTGACCGTCATTCCCGGTTCGGCTTGGCGAATACACGAAGCAGCGTAAACTCTCTGGCCCACGTCCACCACGCACACCCGGCATACCCCCACCGGATTCTCATTCTGCTGGTGGCAAAGTGTCGGGATCGGAATGCCGTAGGCACGGGCAGCGTCAAAAATGGTGGTGCCCTGAGGGACCGACACTGCGGTGCCGTCGATGGTCAGTTGCACGAGTTTTGCAGGGATCGGTTTGCCTGCCGCTGCATTGGAGCTCATGATTTTCTCAGGACTGATTGAAACAAACCCCTCCCGGACAGCGGCGGTGGACGATGTGCTCCTCGACCGTACCCGGAAAATGTTTCAGCACCGAAGCGATGGGGACCGGCACCACCTGCCCCAGTCCACAAATGGATGCCTGCCGCATGGCGGTCGAAAGCTCCCCCAGAATCTGCATGTCTTCTTTGGAACTTTGCCCTGCGGTCCAGCCTTTGAGCATCTCGACCATCTTTTGCGAACCCACGCGGCATGGCACGCACTTACCGCAGGACTCATTGCGGTAGAAGCGAGTGGCATTGAGCGCCATGTCTAACATGCATCTGCCTTGTGCACACACCACAATGGCTCCTGACCCCACCATGGATCCCGCAGCCGCGACCGCGTTCCAGTCCAGCGGCAGATTGGCCATCGAAGCCGGCAAATATCCCGAGGACGGGCCGGAAGGCGCAAAGGCGAGAAGCTCCAAGCCGTCGGGGATGCCGCCGGCATTCTCATAGATCATTTCGCTATAGGTGGTTCCCATCGGAACTTCAAAAATGCCGGGGCGAAGCACGTCACCGCTGATCCCCACGAACTTCATTCCCACCGATCCATTCTTGCCTTGCGCCTTATACCAATCGACACCACAAGCCAGGATCACGGTCGCCAAACAAAAAGTCTCAACGTTGTTGATGACGGTGGGCTGGTTCCACAAACCATGGGTGACGGGAAAGGGAGGCTTGTTGCGCGGTTCGGCACGCTTGCCTTCGATGGCCTCGAGGAGGGCGCTTTCCTCTCCACAGATGTAGCCGCCCGGGCTGACAAAGATCTCCAGATCAAAGGCCAAATCGCTCCCCAAGATCCGGGGTCCTAATAAACCCTGCTGGTAGCAGCGATCAATCTCTTCCTGGAGAACCTCTTTGGGCCCTTCGTATTCGTGCCGGATATAGAGAATCCCTTTGCGCGCACCCGTGATCAGGCCGGCGGTGATCATGCCTTCAATCACGAGATAAGGGACATTCTCCATGATGCCGCGGTCTTTGATGGTGCCGGGTTCGCTCTCGTCGGCATTGCACACAATGTATTTCGGCGAACCGGGCGCGTTGCGCACCAGTTCCCACTTGCTGGAGGTCGGAAAACCGGCGCCCCCCATCCCACGCAGGCCAGCCTCTTTCAAATCCGCAATGATCCCCTGCCAATTCCGGGTTTCAACAAAGCGGCGCACCACCGCATACTGGCCCGACCCGCGGTACGGGTCACAGACCACCGCCATTCGTTCTGCATTACGGTGTCGTCCTGGGAGAGGTTTGCCCGCGAGCACATCTTGTGCCATGGTGACCGCGTCCCGGCTGTTCACGTGGGCGTAAATATTGTCATTCACCATGATCGCCGGAGCCTGGTCGCACCGGCCGAGGCAGGAAACGTCACGGATACAAACTTGTTTCGGGTCAGCACCTTGAAAGGCGGAGTCGAGCGCGGACCGGACCTTGTCGCCGCCACGCAGGTGGCAGCTCATGTCGGCACAGACGCGCACATCCACTTGCGGTGGAGGACTGAGATGAAAGTGGGGATAAAAGCTTGCAACGGCATGAATTTGGCTTACATGGACCTTGATCCTTCCCGCCAGCGCCTTGAGTTGGTCGGCGGGCAGGTAGCCGAAATCGCGTTGTATGGCCCTCAGTTCTTCAAACACGACGCCAGACACTCCGCATTAAGCGTTGAGGTCGAACCTTGCGTAAGATGGCGAGAGCGCGAATGCTATAGCAAAACAGATTCTATGTCTAGACCTGACTGAATAGTGTCTCACTTTGGCCAAGCGTGAAATGACCGCTCGCTGCTTTTGATTGATTTCTTGGCCGATTCGTCGTATAAGCGACCACCCGACAAAAATCACTCCCGGCGCATTGGTGGGGGTCACCAGGCAGGCAAAATCCAGCTCGTGAGGTAGAGAATAGCAAAATGCGAAAGCAACTGCTAGCGGCCGCCTTGTTGCCGCTCGTGCTGCTGGCCGTGGGCGATGCGCAGACTCCCAGCCCGAGCGGCCAGGCTGCATTGCAAAAAGTGGATGTAATCCCCGATGGCAACTCGATTCGGGTGGAGATCACGGGCAGCGGCCAGTGGGCGCCGAGATTCATGACTTTGGATTCGCCGCCTCGTGTGGTTGTGCTTCTGCCGGACACAGTGATGTCCACTTCGTACAGCCGCGTCGATGTCAACAGAGGTCAGGTCAAGGCGGTTCGCATAGGGACCGATGGCCGGACGCCCCCGACCACCCGCGTGGTGATTGATTGTCTGGAGACCTGTGGATACGAATTGGTGCCGGGCAGCGGTAACCAAGTGATTTTGCGGATGTATGCAGCCAGTGCTTCAAACACGCCGGTCGCGCCGCGGAATGCAACGCCGGCGGCACCGAAGAATGAAGCGCCGGTGCGCGCACCAACCCCCGCACCAACCCCGGAGAAGCCACCTGAAAACACCGCGGCTTCTCGCGCCGGCAATGCTATGGAAGCTCCTCCGATGGCGGCGCCGCTTTACAATCAGAAAACTGTTCCTGCCGGCAAATACAACGGCCCCGGTGGATGCGCGGCCAGCAGTTGCCATGGCAGCGTGCAACCGAAGACTAACACCCGCATTCTGCAAAACGAATACACGATCTGGATCGCGCAAGACAAACACGCGCGAGCGTTCAGTGTGCTGCAGAACAATGTTTCCCAGCGCATCGGCAGGATCCTGAATATCGGACCACCCACGCAAGCCCCCAAGTGCCTGGTCTGTCACTCGCTTTACGTGTCTTCAGAACAGCAAGCCCAGACTTACGAACTTGCCGAAGGGGTGAGTTGCGAGAACTGTCACGGTCCGGCGTCGGGCTGGCTGGGTCCGCATACGACGAAAAACTGGCCCCACGAGAAGTCGGTTCAGCTGGGCATGTATGACACTCGCAACCTGGAGAGCCGCAGCGCAAAATGTTTGACCTGCCATCTGGGAACAGCGGAGAAATTTGTCGACCACGAAATGATCGCCGCCGGGCACCCCGATCTCACTTTTGAGCTGGGTTTATTTACCCTTTCCATGCCGCCCCACTGGAGGATGCCGGAGCGGGGCAATCCCTGGCGACAGGTGCAGGCATGGGGCGTCGGGCAGGCCGTACAACTGCGCGAATCTCTCAACCGGTTGGCACGCCGCGCGAACAGTCCGGTATGGCCTGAGTACGCTGAACTCGATTGTTTTGCCTGTCACCATAGTCTGACCCGTGCAGAGGATAGCTGGCGCCAAGCGCGCGGCTATGCTGCTCGCCGGCCCGGCAATACACCCTGGAACGAGTCTCGCGTTGTCGTATTCCGCGATCTGGTTGAAGAGATCAATCCCAACGCCAGCAAGCAATTGGACGATCAGGTTTCGCAGCTTGCGAGCCTCATGAATCAACTGAACGGGAATCGGGAACAAATCGCCGCCTCGGCGACGCGGGCCTCGGTCCTGGCGGACCAGTTGGTGAAGCAGGTTGACGCTCAGGGCTACGACTCGGCGGTGACGTTACGCCTGATGCGGCGGGTTGCTGGTGACGGCACTGCCATCTCCAACGAGGGCGAGCGCTCAGCCGAACAGGCTGCCTTCACACTGGACTCGTTGTTCCGGGCGTACAACCAGAATGAAAAGCCGGCCAACAGCACCGAGGTACGCGCGGCGCTCGACGGGCTGTTCGCGCAACTGCAAGATCCGTCGGCCTATTCGGCGCCTCGGTTTGCGGCTCAAATGCAGCGAGTCAGCGAGATCATGGGCCGATAATGGCCGCTAGCTTTCACGAACCTGGAAGGCATGCGCCTGGTAGGGCGCCAGCCTGACGTATAAGCCATTGCTGTCGATGTCCGCGCGCTCCCATGGATACTCGCTGCCATCCAGCAGGTCGCAGAACAAGCACTTCCGCGATACACCCACTGCCGCTTTCCGGACCTTCCCCTGCGCCGTTCGACTGCCCAGATTCACCACGATGAGCCGGTGATCAGCCTGGTGATGCCAGCAGTAGGCGATGAGATCCTGAAACGTGTCGTCTCCTGCAGGCTGCACCTCGAGGAGCTGCCATTCACCGCTGTGAAAGACCTCCGCATGAGCGAAACGCAGCGACTGCTCGTACAATGCCCGAATCTGCCGATCTTCAGTTTCGGGTCGCGCCTTGGCCAGGGGCATGGGCACGAACGTCTTCCAGCCGTTCAATTGGCCGTGATGGTAAAAGCGCATCCCCGGCAGCGTCGAAAGCAGAGTGAGGACGGAAGCGATTTGTTCGCGCGGGAAAACCGCGGCGCAGCGCGGCTCGTCGTGGTTCTCGAGAAAGCGCGCCATCTTGCTCTGGTAGTGTATGTCAGCGCCGAGATGGGCGCGCACCTGTCCGGGCGAAGCTTCCCGCAGCCGATCGTACAGGCGCTTGTCATAAGTGAACTGGAACCCCAGTTCTTGCATTCTCCATTCCAGGTCCCAGTAAACTTCCGCCAGCCACACGAAGTCCGGGAGTGCCGCAGTCGCGTCCTGCCAAAATTCGGTTTTTGGCACGGGCCACGATTTAAGAAAATGTCCCCAGGTCCGATTGAAAATTTCATTCGTGACCAGCATCGCCATATCGCAGCGCACCCCCTCACAATACTGGGCGATGGTATTCAGTATCTCGATCATGGCTTGGCGGCAATCGGGATTGAAGTAATTGAGCTGCGCAACGTCCGACCATGGGGGAAAATACGGATCTCGACCTCGCGCGACGAACCAATTCTCATCACCCGCCCCCTCCACAAGGTAAAAGGCCGCGGGATCGCCTCGAAAATCCTCTTCGCTACCCTGGATATAGCGGTCAGGATGGTGCACCATCCAGCCATGGTCGAAACCGGTGTGGTTCGGCACGAAGTCGAGAATCAACCCCATGCCGCGCCTTCGCAGCTGGTTGTGCACTTCGCTCAAGCCTTCGGCGGTGGTGATACGAGGGTCCGGACTGTAGTCCTGAATCGAGAAGGGTGAACCTACTACGTCACGCACTTTCCAGCCCGGCAGCGCGGCATCGAAATTCGGAAAACTCTTGGGGTCAGTGCGAAAGATTCGCCGCCCAATCAAACTCCGCCGCCACACTCCCATCAGGTACACAAAATCGAATCCCAAGCCGGCGAGGTTGTCCCATTCTTCGTCGGGCACGTCCTGCAGACCGAGGCAGCGGCCGTGCTTGGCCGAGAGCTCTTCCAGCCACACCCAGGTGTTGATCTCGTACAAGTGCGGGTGGGCACGGTAGGAGAACCTGGTCGATGGTTGTTGGCGAGGGCTCGGCGTCATGTTGCGGGTTCCTCCGCGCCAATGAGTCAGCTTGAGAGTGTACTCGCATCCGCGCGCAATCCGGCCAATTTTTCCGGAGTCGAGAGAGTCCAGACCCTCGAAAAAGTTGGTGAATCAATTCGCAGGACTTCAGATACAATTTGGCCCTCACGGTTTGCTGTTCGCAGTTTTCATGGTTCGTCGAAGCAAAGAGGCTTGAGCACAGGAGAACAATTGGTCAATCGCAAGCAGCAGGCGGTACGTTCTCCCCAGACCAAGAACGCCGCCCTTACCAAGGAGCATGCCCGCTTAGCCGAACCCTACGTCGACCCAGTACAACAATGGCGCAGATGGGGACCTTATGTCAGCGACCGGTCCTGGGGAAGCGTACGCGAGGACTACAGCGCGGACGGGAACGCGTGGGATTTTCTCACGCATGATCAGGCGCGCAGCAAGGCCTACCGCTGGGGTGAGGACGGCATTGCGGGGATCTGCGACCGCTATCAACTGCTGGTGTTCGCTCTGGCGTTTTGGAACGGCCGCGATCCCATTCTTAAAGAGCGCATGTTCGGGCTCTCCTGCAACGAAGGGAATCACGGCGAGGATGTGAAAGAGTACTGGTTCCACCTTGATAGCACACCCACTCACAGCTACATGCGCATGCTCTATAAATACCCGCAAAGGGAATATCCGTACCGGCAGTTGCTCGAGGAAAACCGCCGGCGGGGGAGCGGAGCTGAGTTCGAGCTGCTGGATACCGGCATCTTCGATGATGATCGATACTTCGATATCTTCATCGAGTACGCCAAAGAATCGCCGGAAGATATCTGCATCCGCGTGGAAGCATGCAACCGCGGTCCCGACGCTGCTGAGCTTCACGTATTGCCGCATTTGTGGTTCCGCAATACCTGGAGTTGGACCGATGTGCCCAGCGGTAAGCCCACCATTCAGGGTGGAGCGGCCGGGAAACAGCACGTCCTGCTTTTGGCCGACGATTCCACGGCGAAGCCGCTGGAAAACATTCAACTGCAATACGCGCTCGGCCGGCGCTACTTGTATGCACCCTCAGGCGGCGAGTTGCTGTTTACCGACAACGAGACCAACGCCTCACGCCTCTATGGCCCGTCTGCGGTCAACCGGTCTCCTTATGTGAAGGACGCCTTTCATCGCTACCTTGTGAACGGCGAGCCGTGCGTGAATCCGCTGCACTTGGGAACCAAGGCCTGCATACACTACCGCGCCCAAGTGGCGGCGGGGAGTTCGATTGTCTTCCATCTGCGGCTGACCAAACACGAGATGGCCGATCCACTCGGTGACGTGGACGGAGTAGTGGAAGCAAGAAAGAAAGACGCGGACGAGTTCTACGAGGCCATCCATCCTCCCGAGGCGACCTTGGAAGAGAAACTGATACAACGGCGCGCTTTCGCGGGCATGTTGTGGGGAAAACAGATTTACCTGTTCGACGTTGAGCGCTGGCTGGAAGGCGATAGCATTCCCCCACCCGAAGGCCACAAGAAACAACGTAATATCCATTGGCGCCACCTGAATTCGATGCGCGTGCTTACCATGCCCGACAAATGGGAATTCCCCTGGTTTGCCTCGTGGGACTTGGCCTTCCAGTGCACCACTCTCGCCCTGGTGGATCCGGAGTTTGCCAAGGAGAATCTTTTGGCCATGCTGTTCGAGCAGTTTCAGCATCCGAACGGACAGATTCCCGCCTACGAATGGGAGTTTTCCGACCTGAATCCGCCGGTTCATGCATGGGCCGTGTGGCGCGTCTACCAAAACGAAAAGGTGCGCAAGGGCAAAGGAGACACGGCTTTCCTGGAAAAGTGCCTGCACAAGCTGCTGATGAACTTTGCCTGGTGGGTAAACCGCGTGGACAGCACCGGAAACAACGTCTTCGAGGGCGGTTTCCTGGGACTGGACAACATCACGGTGGTGGACCGCAGCGAAAAACTTCCCGGAGGCGCGATCCTCGAGCAGTCTGACGCGACCGGCTGGATGGGCTTCTTTTGCCTTTACCTGATGCGGGCAGCCCTCGAACTGGCCAACTTCGACCGGGCGTATGAGCTGCTCGCGACCAAATTCTTTGAGCACTTCATCTACGTCGGCGCGGCCATGAAGAAGATGGGCGGCCGTGACTATCAGCTTTGGGACGAGCGAGACGGTTTTTTTTATGACGTTCTCCGGCTGCCCAATGGAGACTTCAATAAATTTCGCCTGCGCTCGATGGTCGGGCTGATTCCGCTCTACGCGGTCGAGGTGCTCGATCGGGAAGATCTGGATCCTCATCCCGAATTTCTCGGGAATGTGGAGTGGTTCATCAAGAATCGTCCGGACCTGGTGGGGAATGCCTGCTACTCCGTTGAGGGGAAGCGTTACGTGCTTTCGATCGCGGACTCCGACCAGTTTGCCCGCATTTTGCGGTATGTTTGGGACCCGAACGAATTCCTTGCCCCGCACGGGATCCGCAGCCTCTCCAAATATCACGAGCAGCATCCGTTCTGCTTCGGAGGAGAATGTGTCGGGTACGAACCCGGGGAATCGACGGTGCGAATCAAGGGCGGAAATTCCAACTGGCGTGGCCCGTTGTGGTTTCCGACAAGCTACTTGTTCATTCGTTCCCTATTGAAGTTCAGCCGTGCGCTCAGGCCCGACTTCGCCGTGACAACGCCCGGCAGCAACGGCCAGCCGATCACGCCCTTTGCCATGGCGGCGGAAATCGCCGATCGCATGATCGGTTTGTTCCGGCAGAATGAGCAAGGGCACCGTCCTTGTTTCGGCCCCTACCGCAAGTTTCAGGACGATCCGCGCTGGAACGATTGCTTGCTCTTCAACGAGTATTACCACGGTGACAGCGGGCAAGGCCTCGGGGCAAGCCATCAGACGGGCTGGACGGGTATTGTGGCCAACTTGATCGACGAGTGGCGCCGCTGATGCTTCGGAGACGACTGATTTCCGCGGGAATTCTGTTCTTGAGCCTGGTCACGGTGGCCGTGGCCGGCTATCGCCTGCTGGGCGGACCATCCGTCAGTTTTCTGCAAGCGCTCTACATGGCGGTCATCACACTGGCGGGAGTTGGTTATGGAGAAATTGTGGACACCGCTCGCAACCCGGCTCTCCGGGTCTTCAACATGGGTGTGGTCCTGTTCGGGGTGGCCGTGACGGTCTACGTGTTTTCCGTGGTGGCCGCCTTCCTGGTAGAAATCGAAACGACAAATCCGTTTTGGAGACGCAGAATGCAGAAAAGAATCAGCCAACTCCGAGGGCACTACATCGTCTGCGGCATGGGAGATACCGGCCGGTATGTGGCCGAGGAGATGCATCGAACCGGGACGCACTATGTGGTCATCGATCTCCACGAAGAATTAATCAAGAAAGTGGCCGAGACCCACCCGGATCTGTTTCGCGACATGCTGTACGTCGTCGGCGACGCCACCGAGGAGGAAATTCTCAGCAAAGCGGGCCTCGAACATGCCAAAGGCCTGGTTACCGCCCTTCCCGAGGATAAGGACAACCTGGTCGTGACCGTTGTCGCACACCAGAACCTGCCCAATCTGCGCATTGTGGCCCGCGCCGCTGACCAGAAATTTTCCGAGCGCATGGTACGGGCGGGTGCCGCGGCCACAGTTTCTCCGAACCATATCGGTGGGCTCCGAATGGCTAGTGAACTGATCCGGCCCCACGTCGTGGGCTTTCTGGATCTCATGTTGAAGGATCAGTCGCAAACATTGCGCGTGGAGGAGATCGAAATTGCTGCTTCTTCACCATGGGAGGGTAAGCATTTAAGCGAAATCAGGATTCATGCCAAGCACAACCTGCTGGTGCTCGCGCTGAAAAACGCGGGAGGACCGCTGGCTCCCAAGTTGTGGGTGAATCCTCCGGATACCCTGGTGATCCGTGCCGGTGCCGCGATCATCGTGATGGGCGATGCCAAAGACATTCGCGAGGCACGCCGCGAAGCCGGACCGGCCGGCGCCGTGGTGATGCCATCCAGCTAGCGTGGCAGCCGGAGGTCAGGGCAACGCAACTCCCTCCCGGGAGAAGGAGAGCGGAGATTGCATGTGGCGAAAGCGGCTAGCCTTCGCGTACCTTGTGACCAGCCAGATTGCCTAGCCCTTCGTACGCCGCGTATTTATATGTCTCGCTGAGCGTGGGATAGTTGAAGACTTGTTCGATAAACTCGTCAATGGTTCGGTTGTGGTCGAGCACCATCATTCCGATGTGAATCAGCTCGGTAGCGCTCTCGCCGATGATGCTCACTCCGAGAAGTTTCTTGTCGGCGCGCGCGAAGATGAGTTTCAGCATTCCCGCCGTGTCGCCGGTGATGTGACCACGGGCGTTGTTGGCATAGAGCGCCCGCCCGACACAGTAGTCGATCTTCTTCTCTTTGCATGATTCCTCCGTCTCGCCTGCGGCGGAGATCTCCGGGATGGTATAAATTCCCATCGGCAGCATCGAGGCTACCCGCTGCTTGTACTTGAAATCGAAAGCATGACACACGGCGACGCGTCCTTGTTCCATCGACGTCGAAGCCAACGCGGGGAATCCGATGACATCGCCCGCTGCGTAGATATGTGGCACCGCGGTGCGATAATTTTCATCGACGGATATGTATCCGTGCTGGTTGACGGCCAAGCCCGCTTTTTCGAGAGACAGTCCGTCCACCGCGGCGCGGCGCCCGGCAGCGAACAGCACTGATTCAGTTTGCAGCGTCTTACCGCTCTTCATCGCCAGGTGCACGTCCGACGCCATGCTTTGCACCTTCAGCGGCCGTTCGTTGAACCAGAAGCGCATGCCAATCGCGGCGAGCCGCACGCGGAGTCTCTCGGAAATCTCCGCATCGAGGAACGGCAGCAAGCGGTCCCGGCCATCCACCAGCGTGACGTTCACGCCGAGCGCAGCGAAGATCGACGCATACTCGCAGCCAATAACGCCGCCGCCGATCACCGCCAGGCTTTGTGGAATGCGATCCATCCGCAAGAACGTGTCCGAATCAAAAACCCGGACGTCGTCGAAAGCAATTTCCGGCGGACGGTGCGGCTTGCTTCCGGTGGAGACGAGAATGACATCGCCGCGCAGCTGGCGGATGCCATTCGCACCGGAAACGGAGACCCTGTGGGCGTCTTCGAAAGAAGCCCGGCCGCGGACGAGCTCGATGCGATGAAGGGCGAGATTCTTCAGGATCCGCTGGCGTTCCATTTCAACCACTTCTCGCTCGTGGTGCATGAAATCATTGACCGTGAGATTCTCTTTAAGGGAATAGTCGATGCCGTAGAGACCGCGTTGCTTGAGACCGGAAAAGTAGAGTGCGGATTCACGAAGCGTCTTGCTGGGGACGGTGCCGGTGTTGATGCAGCTTCCGCCCACATGCTCGGCGCCCTCGATGATGGCGACGCGTTTGTCAAAATAGGCAGCTTGCGCCCCAGCCTTTTCTCCCGCAGGGCCGCAGCCGATCACGATGAGATCGAAATCTTCGCCGGAAGCCACCACGACCTCCCCAAAACCCGCGAGCAACTCTCATCGCCAGAGACAAGAGGATGGATACGCCCGCAAAGGCCCCGAGCCTCACCACCCTGTAGGCTAACATGCCTAGCCAATCCTGCCGCTATTGCCACAGCTGGAATAGAGTAGTAGGTTTACCGGAGCGGAGGTCCGGCGATGGCTCATGACGTTTTCGTCAGTTATGCGTCGGAAGACAAAATTGTCGCCGACGCGGTTTGCGGGATGCTCGAGTCGCACGGCGTCCGCTGTTGGATCGCTCCGCGCGACGTGCTCCCTGGCGTAGCCTACGGCGAGGCGATTATTGATGCGATTCGCGGCTGCCGCGTCATGATCTTGGTCTTCTCCTCAAAATCAAACTCCTCTGCCCACATCCCGAAGGAGATCGAAAGAGCCGTCAGCGCGGGCGTGTCAGTGATTCCGTTTCGCATCGAAGACGTGAGGCCCGGCAAGTCCCTCGACTACTTCATTGGCAGCGTTCACTGGCTCGATGCGCTCACTCGACCGCTCGAACAGCATCTCGAGCGGCTGGTACAGAACGTGCAAACGCTACTTTCGCGAGACGCCCCGGTAATCGAACGAAAAAATTCATCCGCAAATGCAGCGCCCGCCCCATCCGTTGCGTCGAGCCCCGCGCCCGCCTCATCGGTTGCGTCGAGCCCCGCGCGCCCTTCGTGGCTCTATGCTGCGTTGGGTATCATGGCAGTTCTCGTGGTCGTGTTTGCTGTTCTGTTATTCGCCCGGAAGCCATCCAAAACCGCGCAGGTTGCTCCTGCACCGGTCCACTCGATACCTCCTTCCGCCAGCAACCCGCCTACGGCGATTGCATCCCAGCCGAGCGGAATATCGAGCGCAGGTAGCAGCGACGCTGCCGTAGCGTCGGAACCGGCCGCCCCGGCCGCCACGCCGCGGGCACCGCGAAAAGAACCTAAACCTGGAGTCCATGATGCCGCTCGCGTTCCTGCGCAGCCTGAAACTCCAGGCGCGCCCCCTGCAACCCCCTCAACCTCAGCCGAGCGGCTCTTTGATCAAGGCCTTTCCTCGTACAAGGGCAAACAGTTTTCGCAGGCCGCGAAACTTTACCTGAGGGCTTGTGATGGCGGCGAACGAAAAGGTTGCAACAGTCTTGGCTTGATGTACGAGAACGGTGAAGGAGTGGCGCAAGATCTGAATCGCGCCGCCGATCTTTTCAAGCGCGCCTGTGACGCAGGAGGTTCAGGCGGATGCACCAATCTTGGCTTGATGTACCACCACGGTGAAGGAGTGGTGAAAGATCTGAATCGCGCCGCCGATTTTTTCGGGCGCGCCTGTGATGCAGGCGGTCCGCCAGGATGCACCGGTCTTGGCTTGATGTACCAGAACGGTGAAGGAGTGGCGCCAGATCTGAATCGCGCCGCCGATCTTTTCAAGCGCGCCTGTGACGCAGGAGGTTCTCAAGGATGCGTAAATCTGGGCTCGATGTACTTGCGAGGTCAAGGCGTGCCCAAGGATCTGGATCTCGCCGCCGATCTCTTCAAAAAAGCGTGTGACGCGGGCCTTGACCGGGGATGCGAAAATCTCGCCCGCTTGAAGAAGTAACTTCCAACTGACGGGTGGATTGGGGCGGACGCGATGTCGTAAGTCAGCGTGGCCGGGTCGCCGTCTTGCGACGCAGGACGACATAGGTTGGAAAGGTTCCGTACTTTTTTGCCATCGAAGTTTGGCCCACATAATCGCAGCGAAACTCCTTCACACCTTCCGCTGCCGCGAGTGCGGCAAATGTCTGGCTGGCATAGACTTGACCTGTGGGTGTAATCGGCTCGATGCGCGCTGCCCGGCTGACGTTGGCTCCAATGTAGGTGGTGTGCTGGGTCACGGGATCGCAACAGGAATAGACCGGTCCCGCGTGCAGGCCGATGCGAAGGTTCAAACTCGGCAGACCGCGCTTTGACCAGTCGGAGTCGCGGACTGCATCGCGTAAATCGAGAGCAAATTGGCCAGCTTCCCGGACGTTCGAGAAAACAAAGTAAAGGCCGTCTCCCCAGGTGTTCTTGGTCAGGGGCCGATAGGCGGATTCGGTCGCTAGTCTGCCGACAAGTCCAAGAAAGTGCTGTGCAAATAAAGGGACTTCTTCATCGGTAAGTTTACTGAATCCTTCCGCATCGGCAAAAAGTAAGGCTCGGATTTCCGGAGCAAATTCAGATGAGGCCGCACTGGCCTGGTTAGAAACTGTCGCAGGAGATGCAGCGGCCTGCCCAGAGAGGTTGGGACACTCGCAGCGGAGAATCTCCTCCAAATCGATGACTTCCACGTTAAGACCAAGTCGCCGCCAGCGCTTCACTGTGCCTGCAGTGCCTCCGACGCCGGTTCCCGATTTACCGTCCCATACCGCTACAGGCACAAGTTTGGTTTCGAGTTGTTCGGCGCGCACGCTTGCCAATCCATGCAGCATCAGATTGGCAAATTCGTAAGAGATGTCGTTACCCCTCTGGCTCTGCCTTGAAACTTCCTGGGTCTCGATCGCTTGGGCGATCACCTTCTCCAGTCGTTTTCCCCAATCGCCGCCTCCAACAATCTCCACGCTGTCCTTAATAAAGCGCTCCTTTTCATAGGGTAGGATCACGTAACTTTCGCCCTTCATCTCCGCCATGACTTCGTGGAAAAGGATGTCGGAGCCGCAGGCTCCGGATGCATAACCAAAGCCGGCATTCAATTTGCGTAGGCGTTGCCGGATAGCGTCCTTCACCATCGGTTCGAGCCGGGATGGGAATCGTGGTACGGTTCGGTCGTCCTGATCGACCATGTGGCCGGCGAACACCACCACACTGGGAAATCGAAACAACCGCTCAATGCGTCCCCCGTCTTCACCCGGGGCAACACATTGCATCAGCAAACGAGCAGTGTGACGGGTAGATTGCAGGCTCCCCCAATCTCCGCGTCCTAGCTCTACGGCTTGGCGGTACCAGTCTTCGGCTTCCGGCCAGTCTCCTACCAGAAGTGCGGCTTGTCCCAAGGTAGAAACCAGCCAGTAACGTTCCCGGTTCGCTTCCGCGACTCCCCGGAGCCTCTCGCGGCACTGGTCCCCGACTGGGCGGGCTAAGGCGGCCGCACTGTCTCGCTCTCCTAGCAAGAAGGCAAGTGTGGCCGCATTGATCCCGCTCCAGTAGCCACCGCTCGTCTCATGCCCCTGCGAATAGAATTCGTACGCCCGGCGTAAGTGCTGAGTTGCCTTGGAAACATCCTCTTCTTCACCGGCGAGATCTTTGTGCGTGCGGGCGAGCAGGCCGAGAGTTTCCTCATCCCGGTACCCGTCTTGATACAAATGCTCAAGCACATGGTTTGCTGGCCCAGCCGCACCACTCCGGGCCAGGGCCAGCGCCAGAAGCTGACGCAGACGCAGGTCCTGCGGAAAGGACTTCATGCCTTCAGCGACCACGTCGTAGGCCACCAATGGTTCGCCCAGCTTAAGTATTCTTTCGCCAAGCAGCCGGTAGGGTTCTGGATTGACTGACCAAATCTCGGGATCATGCGCACGCCAGAGCCCTTGCAACAAAGCGAGATCTGGTTGCGAACAATCTCTCAGCAGTTGCAATGTGCTGGTAAGCTCCCTCCCTGAAGACGGAGAAATCCCTTCCGCTGAAATGCGCGTTCCCGCCGGGGGCTGCATCGTGTAGCCCATTGCCAACAAGGCTTTGATGGACTCCAAGGCGGTCTGGCGGTCGTACTGCCTTTCCGATTCGGAGAGTTGCTCATACGGGACCAGGCTCGGATGCTCTTTTTCCCGATCATCCCGGCGCGGTCCGTAGTGCCATCCTTCGGCGATCCGCAGCTTGGCCCAGTTTTCGTGAACATTCCTAGCGAGCATCTCACTCAATTGGGCGATCTCCGGGGTGAGGGCCAAGCGCAAAGTGTCGATTGGTTCCGGTTTGTAATCCAAAAGATTGTGCTCCTGATCGGTTTGTCGTCCCACATTTTAAACTAAACCCGGCAGACAAAAAGAAAACCGATGATCCAGTGTTCCACGCTTGGAATCCGTTACCGACAAGAGGGCGACGCCTTGCGAGGAGACTATAATGGCGGGCGGATGGCGCTAACCTCGGGCACAAAACTCAGCCAGTATGAGATTCTCTCGCCTCTTGGAGTGGGCGGCATGGGCGAGGTGTATCGCGCCACCGATACGAAACTCGGTCGCGACGTGGCACTCAAGGTGCTGCCCACCGAGATGGCGCACGATCCGGAGCGGCTTGCGCGCTTTCGTCGTGAGGCGAAGGCCCTTGCCCAACTCGACCACCCGAACATCGTCACGATTCACTCGGTGGAGGAATCCGACGGCGTCCACTTTCTGACAATGCAGTTCGTCGAAGGGCAGCCTCTCGACCGCCTTATCCCTACTGGCGGGCTCCCGGTCGAACAGATCGTCGAGATTGCCAGTGCAATGGCCGAAGCCCTGGCGGCGGCGCATGAGAAAGGCATCGTGCATCGCGACTTGAAACCCTCCAATGTGATGGTGACCAACGAAGGCCGCGTCAAGGTGCTGGATTTCGGGCTGGCAAAAGATGCTCGCGGGGCCACCCTCGGCGACGCCACGCTGAGTTCGACCAGCCACACGCAAGCGGGCGTCGTGATGGGGACGCCAGCCTACATGTCGCCCGAACAGACCTCGGGCCGCCCACTCGACCATCGCACAGACATTTTCTCGCTGGGCGTCGTGCTGCACGAGATGGCGACGGGCCGACGGCCGTTCGAGGGAACTTCTTCGGCCGAGTTGTTCTCCGCGATTCTGCGGGATACTCCACCGCCTGTCACCGACGCTCGGCCCGATCTGCCGAGCGATCTGGCGCGCATCATCCGGCGCTGCCTGGAGAAGGATCCGCGCCATCGCATCCAGACGGCGCGCGACGTCGGCAACGAGTTTCGCGATCTGGCCGGGCAGATGCCTCAGAAGTTGGCTGCGGTAACGCGCCCGGCATCGCGTGCCGTGCCCGCCGCTGACTCGGGCGCGTCTCGTGCCAATGAAGGTTTCTGGGTCGCGGTGCTGCCGTTCAAGTACAGCGGCGGCAACGCCGAACTCACAGCTCTGTCGGAGGGGGTGACTGAAGACATCGTCACGGGGCTTTCCCGCTTCTCTTACCTGCGCGTCATCGCACACGGCTCGACGCTGCGGTACGCAAACCAGGCAACCGATCTGCGGACAGTGGGCAAGGAACTGGGCGCCCGCTACGTCATGGGGGGAACTCTTCACCAAGCAGGAACCAAGCTACGCCTCGCGGTGCAACTCGTCGATGCGACTACGGGTGTCCATCTGTGGGCTGAGAACTATGAACGTACCTTTAGCCCGGAAACGGTGTTCGCGCTGCAGGACGACCTCGTGCCCCGGATCGTCTCCACTGTCGCCGACATGAACGGTGTTCTGCCGCGCGGTATGAGCGAAGCGCTCCGCAGCAAGGCCCCCGACCAGTTAAGCCCGCACGAGGCGGTGCTCCGTGCCTTCAGTTACTTCGATCGAGTCACCCCGGAAGAGCATGCGCAAGTGAGACAGATTTTGGAACGCGCCGTTCGGAACGCACCGGACCAGAGCGATACCTGGGCCATGCTGTCGAATATGTACCGGGACGAGCACTGCCACGGATTCAACCTCCAACCCGATCCGCTTGGCCGTGCGCTTGCGGCCGCGCGGCGCAGTGTGGACGCCGCCCCCTCCAATCACCTCGCCCATCGAGCCCTGGCGGCCACGCTGTTTTTCCAAAAGGATATTCTTGCTTTTCGTCCAGCTGCAGAACGTGCGATCGAACTCAATCGGATGGACGGATCCACGGCGGCCATGCTCGGCATCCTGATAGCCTATTCGGGCGACTGGGAACATGGCTGCGCGCTTGTGGAATCCGCCATGCGACTCAATCCCCGTCATCCCGGCTGGTACTGGTTTCCCGCCTTCTTCAATGCCTACCATAAAGGCGACTATCGCGGCGCTCTGAGCATCGCGGTCAAGATCAACATGCCGGGCTATTTCTATACGCACGCCGTGACAGCGGCGGCCTACGGGCAGCTCGGTCTGCACGAGGCAGCGCAGAAGGCATTGAAGGAACTGCTTGCGCTTCGGCCTGACATTGCCACAGCGGCACGCCAGGAATTTGAAAAATGGTACGATCCCGAACTCGTCGAGCGCCTGATCGACGGTCTCCGAAAGGCGGGGCTGGAGATTGCCAGCGAGCAATCATCGGCGCCCGCCAAGCCTGAAGCCAAGACGGGATCGTAAGTACGGTTTGACATTGGAAGCGCCCGGCTCATGAACCCGAGCTGTTTTTCATCAGGAGACAGACAGTGAAGCAAGTGGGCAAAAGGAACTGTAGGTCCTTCAAAACACAGGAGGGAATGCGTGGTGCCGGGAGGGGGAGTCGAACCCCCAAGGACCGAAGTCCGGCGGATTTTGAGTACACAGAAGGGTTCTGATCCGTTTGGAAAATTCTCTACTCTACTCTATTTTTCAACAGCTTACAAATCAGACGAGTCGAGCCGTCATGGCCTGATCTGCACCGTTCTGACCATAGAACTACTACAGTTTTACTACAGTGGTTTCGAGCAAACCGTAGACCCCGCTGACCTCTGCCTCGACGAGGTAGAAGCGTCTCAATGAGTTCTATAAAAAGGGATGTCAAGAAAAATGGCAAGAACTCGACCGTAAAACCCGGTTGGGACCCGGCCCCGGCGACTACGACATTGTTGGGCGCTGGTAACGAATCGTAGAGCGCCGCTGCGCGTCGTGCTTTGTCAGTCAGTTTGCCCAGTGATTTGCTGTGAGGCCGTCAATTATTAAAGATAGCGGCGACATTAATGGCACCATCGACTATCACGCTACACGTCGGTGCCGTGGACGGTTGGCAGTTCGCAGTCCAGCCGCCAAAGGTGGAACCTGCGCTGGGCGTTGCTGTGAGTTGGACGCTCGAATTAGCAGGAAAAGCCGCCGTACATCCTCCTTGACAGTTGCCGTTAATCCCTGCTGGAACGCTTACAATTGTTCCCATACCGGAGCCTATTGATTGGACGCGTAGTAAGGGGCCAGCGGTCCCCGGGCTAAACGTCAAACTGGATGTCCCGACAATATCCGCACCCCCTAGACCTGAAGTCGTGCTCGCCGTTATGGTCGTCGTGCAACTCGTGGATTCGCACCCAGTCGCCGTAGCCAGCCCGGTCGAATTGATTGTAGCAACGTCCACATCGCTGGACAGCCAAGTTACCGAATCCGTCAAGTCGACTGTTGTCGGGCTAGTACTAAAGGTGCCAATTGCCAAGAATTGGGCGGTCTCGCCAAGCGACGCAACGGTCTGAATCCCGAGTCCGGGAATTATCGTGAGGCTGATTAGACCACTGCTCGATGTGCTTGACACGGCCAGGGTTGCGGTTCCGGTCACTGGGCCAAAGTATGAGGACGTGGTTGCAGTTATATTCGTTGTCCCGGCGCTGACAGGTGTAGCTAGCCCCGAAGAATTGACTGTGGCGACGGCCGGGCTACTCGATGTCCACGTAACCGAATTTGTGATGGTCTCGGTTTTAGGTGGGTGCGAGCCATGGGTGTAGGTCCCGGTTGCCGTGAACTGCACTGTTGTGCCCAAGGACGAAGTGGCCGTCGCGGGAGTCACCTGGATCGATGTTAGCGTGTAATTTCCAGAACAACTCAGAAGAAGTGTTCCAATAATGATTGTTAGCAAGCAGGTGAGAACGGCACGGCGAATCATCGAAGCTCCCACTTGGAGAGAATCCTGAATTTCCTCTTTGACTTTAAAATGACGATTTTTCCGAATCAGAGCAATTTCCTTTATCTGTTTCGACTCCCTCTTCTCTGCTTTCCTGTCGGTGGCAAATCTGACGGCCCCCTCTTATTTTGGATCAAGAACGCCGCCCAGTTGTTAAGGTATTTGCGCCAACGGTACTGCCATTTGCCTGCTCTCTTCTGCGAATCCGAGTCGTCCAAGCTAACCGTGGTTGTGGACTTCGGCATTTTCTCCATTGGAATAATCAGAAATCTCCCTTGGCTCAGCTCCATGACGCAGATGTCAGCCCTCCGCAACGGCTTTCTGATTACGGTGTACCAGCCCTTATGACCTACATTCTCTTCTGCTCGCCTTAACAAACACAACTTCCCATTGACATAGAGTTTTGTTTTATACCAATCGCGCAGCGCATTCTTAGGTTCGACATTTAAACCCTGTCGTCTTGCGGCCTTAACAAATTCGTTCCTATCAAAAATTTCTTGTAGTTTTCGTTGACGCCTTTCACGTTGTGCTTCGTGTCCCGTCCTATGTAAGAGTTCTAGCTCCAACTGCCGAACCCGCTCCGACGAACACCCCACCCGTTTCGCAATCTCACGATGATTTAATTTGTTCTCTCTGAGCAAGTGCAAAAGCAGATTATGATCGACGCTCTGAGGCCTCATCCCATGCCATTTTATCAGCGATAAGTTAGCCTCTCTTTCCTTTCCACGTTCCTCCAAACGTGAAACGAGCCGGTGGAATCCGGTATCCGCAGTTGGGCAGGGCGTGGCCAGTGATGCCTTCACTTTTTCCAGATTGATCTTTTTCCTGGCTGGCATTTGGGGATTCTATCGCGGAGCGGGCTTGCCGTCAGATGCCCGGAAATTCAACGCAGGCAACCCACAGGCGTGCGTTTGCGCGTCGGGTGAACCCGAACCCGGAGTCAGCGGTGATGTCGGGTGCGGTGGTAGAATGCGCGTCATGAAGCAGGTGCCCAAGAACGCAACTGTCCATAATCAGATGTGAGGATGCGTGCAACGACATCGAACTAACTTGCGACATAGCTTGCGGCTCAACCACGAACAAGGCGTCGTTATCACTCTGGTCGCAGTTTTCATGTTGTTTGTGGTGGGAGCGATGGCCGCGCTTTCGATCGACGTGGTGACGTTCTACACCGCGCGCAGCGAAGCACAATTGGCGGCGGATGCCGCGGCCCTGGCAGCCGCGCGGGTGCTTGCCAACTCGGGGGCGACTTCGGACCCGAACGCCCTTAGCGACGGTTTGATGTCATACGCGTGGGGCCTCGCCCAAACGGTCGCTCTTCAGGTCGCCGAGCAGAACCGGGTGGGAGGAGTGAATTTGACCAGCCCCCAAGTCACTCTTCCTCCTGGTCCTGGTGGAACTTATACCAACCCGACTGTCACCATAAGGGTGAAAGCCAATATGCCCACATTCTTCGCTCGCATTTGGGGAAGCACGCAGGTCGCGGTGAGTGCGTCGGCCACCGCCGAAGCTTACAATCCTTCAGGCGCAAATGCTTCGACTGGGACGACGACCCCGGTCGCGCCCATTTGCGTGAAACCGTGGCTGCTACCGAACATGGACCCAAGCAATGGGGGCAATCCCATCTTTGTCACGACTACCGGCGCCATTAACCCTGGGTCGAACCTGCTGGGGTGGGAGACTCCACCCTTTGGGGGGATCCGGCTGCGGACCAAATGCTCCACCAACAACGGCGGCACTCCGGACTGCCTCCCGGCCAGCGCCAATCCTCCGACCGCATGGCAGTACTATCCCGGCACCACCGATCCCGCCACCGGCAGCTTTCCGGCGCCCAATGCGACGTCCGTCACATGCACTGGCTGCGCTGGGTTCAAAAATTACCAGTTGAGTATTGCGGGCTGCGTGCAAACGCCCATTTCTTGCTATAGCTCAGCACCGCCATCGCCAGTGCAGATCATAAACGTTGACACGACCAGCGACTCTGCTCGGGACGCCGAAACAAGACCTGCCGTAGATGGTTTGACCCATGCGACCGCAGGCGAGGGAGACAGCGTCGACATTAACGCGCCTCCGAGCCCTCCGTTTCAGTTTGTGGCGGGAGAAGACAATCCGATTCCGGGCCTGGCAGGCAACGCTGTGATGGTGAGCGATTCGCTGGTGACCGTACCGGTCATCGACACTTCGCCGTGGCCGCCAGCCAACTACCCTCAGGTTCAGATCATCGGTTTTGTGCAGCTCTTTCTAAATCCAACTGGGGCTGCAGCCCCCTTCAGTGGTCACATTCATACGGAGGTCATTAACCTGGCCGGTTGCGGAACCGGTGCTGCCGGACAGCCGATTCTTGGCAACGGCGCGTCTCCCGTGGCGGTGCGGCTGATCTCGCCGTCAAGCTAAGGATTGTCTGATTAGCTTCTCAAATATGCGTCTCCAGAATGCCCCAAGGCGGGAAAGTTGTGAGGCAACTCCCGGCAAGCCTGTTTGAATTTGACCTACCCCCTGCTTTCGTTCACGTAAGAATACGACAATTTTGTTCAACTCCCTGTCCGGGTTGAGCCGGGATGGGGGAGGCCTTCAAATCATGGTGACTTTTTCAACACCCACAGGCGATCACACTTATTGACCCTTCCCAACTCCCAAAATTCAAAAAATCGCGATATTTGCGTTGCGGGGCGCTGGGCCAGATCCCCCGCGTTTACTCCTCCTGCTCAATTTTTCGCTATTTCTTCGCTTTTGCGTCAAAAATCGTGGTAAATGCCGTTACAGCGTTTTGCCGTCCTAAACCACCGCCCGGACAGCCGGGACGCGCTGTAGCCTCTCTAAACGCAAGGGCGGGGCATTCCGCAAGCCAGCCTAAGCCACATTTCGCATAAATATAGCGTTTTGTTCAGCTTACGGACAGCCCGCAGTTCTATTTACCGCGATTTCAATAGTGAGCGCGGTGTGTTTCGCCGCTGCGTGATCAGCTCGCCCCGAGGAAATCTGGTCAAGTCCGGCGACGCGTCGACAAAAACCCCGAAATCAGAACCAGTCTGGCAATAAGGAAAATACTTCACATCGAAGACGGGCATCTGTCACTGACATCCGCAGAGCCGGAATCCTACCATCGCGGAGTTTCCCAAAAGGAGAGCTGAATGATTCCTAATCTCGCGCTGATCATCACTGCTTACATTCTCTACCGGCTGATTGAAACGAGTACCCTCAGCTTTCCGACCGCCGCAACATCATCGTTATCGCGGACGAGGCACACCGAAGCCAATACGACTTCATTGACGGCTTCGCCCGGCACATGAGGGACGCGCTGCCACATGCTTCCTTCATCGGCTTTACAGGAACACCAATCGAGAAAACCGACGCGAACACCCGAGCCGTGTTCGGCGACTACATCAGCATCTACGACATTCAGCGTGCCGTCGAAGACAAAGCCACTGTCCCCATTTACTACGAAAGCCGACTGGCGAAACTAGAACTTCCGGACGAAGAGAAGCCAAAGCTGGACGCCGATTTCGAGGAGGCAACCGAGGGCGAGGAAGTCGAGCGGCGGGACCGGCTCCGAACGAAATGGGCGGCAATGGAGGCAGTCGTTGGAACCGAGAAGCGGCTTGGTACCGTCGCTAAGGACTTGGTGCGGCACTTCGAAGAACGCTTAGAGGCGATGGACGGCAAGGCGATGATCGTCTGTATGAGCCGCCGAATCTGTGTTGACCTGCACAACGAAATCATCAAAATCCGTCCTGACTGGCAGGGCGAGAACGACGAAACCGGAGTCATGAAGATAGTGATGACAGGTTCGGCAACCGACGGGCCGGAGTGGCAGCAACATATACGGGATAAGCGACGGAGAGAGGCACTCGGCAAAAGGTTCAAGAACGCAAAAGATCCGTTTAAGGTCGTGATTGTTCGCGACATGTGGCTGACAGGGTTTGACGTACCCTCACTCCACACCATGTACGTTGACAAGCCAATGAGGGGACACGGCCTGATGCAAGCCATCGCCCGCGTGAATCGCGTCTTCAAAGATAAGCCCGGCGGCTTGGTCGTGGACTACCTGGGCATCGCGCATGAATTGAAGTTAGCGTTGGCGACGTATACCGAAAGTGGCGGTAAGGGTAGTACCGCGTTGCCGCAGGAGGAAGCGGTTGCTGTGATGATAGAGAAATACGAGATTTGTCGTGGCCTGTTCCATGGCTTCAATTGGTCGGCATGGGTTACTGGAACTCCGGTACAAAAGCTCGGCCTTCTGCCGAACGCGCAAGAGCACGTGCTCAGGCAGGAGGACGGGAAGAACCGTTTGATAAAGGCGGTCACGGATCTCTCAAAGGCGTTCGCGCTGGCCGTTCCGCATAACGAGGCGCTCCGGATACGCGACGACGTGGGCTTCTTCCAGGCGGTCCACAGCGTGCTAGCCAAGTCAGCCACTCAACAGCATCGTCCCGAGCAAGAGCTGGACAATGCTATCCGCCAGATTGTTTCACGAGCGGTGTTCTCTGGCGAGGTCGTGGACATCTTTGCCGCTGCTGGATTGAAGAAACCTGATATCTCGATCCTGTCAGACGAGTTCCTGGCCGAAGTGAGTCATCTCCCACAGAAGAACTTGGCGGTGGAAATGCTCCGCAAGCTGCTGGCGAACGAAATCAAGACGCGCTCCCGTCGGAACGTGGTCAAGTCACGGCTGTTCTCGGAACTGCTGGAAGGTTCCATACGGAAGTACCAGAATCGGGCGATCCAGGCAGCCCAAGTGATTGAAGAACTGATCGGGCTTGCGAAGCAGATGCGTGAGGAAACCGCGAAGGGCGAGGCGTTGGGCCTCAGCGAGGACGAGGTCGCTTTCTACGATGCGCTAGAGGTGAACGATAGTGCTGTCAAGGTGCTAGGCGACGAAACGCTCAAGACCATCGCTCGCGAGCTTGTGGATACTGTCCGTCGAAATACGACCATCGACTGGACTGTACGTGAGAATGTGAGGGCGAATCTTAGAGTTCTTGTGAAGCGCATACTCCGCAAATATGGCTACCCTCCAGACAAGCAAGAGAAGGCAACTGTCACCGTGCTGGAACAGGCCGAAGTATTATCAGCAAACTGGGTCATCGCCTAGAGGTAAGCACAACGCGGTCCAAAAATTACTACAGTTTTACTACAGTCGCAATTTTCCACAGGGAAACAATCCGAGCGACGCACTCGCAAGTTCTTCAAAACAAAAACTTAAGGCTGGTGCCGGGAGGGGGAGTCGAACCCCCAAGGTACCAAGTACCGGCGGATTTTGAGTCCGCTGCGTCTGCCAGTTCCGCCATCCCGGCCTTACATATAATCCCTTACATATAATCAATGACTTGCGCGGAACGCGTGGCACGCTTGAATTTTGTGCACGATTTGCTCATATTCTTGCCGCCGCGTCGAGGAGGTCTTGGTCAGCAGTCACGTCGTAATTGTCGAAAACAGCGCGGGTCAAATGCCCGGTTATCTTCATTGCGACCGTCGCCGCAACTCCCTTGCGAATGATATTGCGAGTTGCCGATCCGGCGCAAGTGATCTGGCGCCCCCAAGCTACTCAATAGCCGGGGCGCCCTTTTTCTTTATGACTTCTTTACGAACTGCTTACCTCATTTTTATGTGGTTGCGGCAGCGTTCGGATGACGGCTCTGATTGTCTCTTTTGATTACATGCCCAGGCAGTGGCTCACGTTCCGTTGGGAGTACGACTATCGCCACGCGAGCGTGCCGTATTGGACGGGCCGCGGCGGAATTACGCCTCCGGGTTCGGGCGGGGTGCCTTACACCAACAACGGATATCCTCAGTTCTACGCTTGCATGAACGGGAATTCGTCCATGACGGAGAGCCTCACTCAAGCGGAAACGAACTGCGGTGGCCCCGCCGGCAGCACCAGCGCCGTGTGGTTCCCCGATCTGCGCAGAGACCAGTCGATGGTCGACATCGACATCCTGGTTAAGTTCTAGCGTTGAATTCAGGATTCCTCGGAGGGGAATCCTGTTTCACGCGGTCACGAGTTCAAACGGAAGTGGGGGATACGCAGCGCCGAGGCGCCGAATCTGATTCAGAACTTTTTCTTCAGCAGCGGGTTACTACTGCCAACCGGTATGGGATATCTTTGCTTTTGCCTCAGGAGGTGGAAATGCCTCGGACAAAGCTGATCGGCGCGGCCCTTGCGCTGCTGCTCTTGCTGCCCTCCACTTCCCTGCCCGCCTTCGCCCGGAAACACAGCAAAAAGCTACCAGCGGCTCCGGCCATCCAAAGGATGGACGAGCGTGAGCGGGCGATTCATGCGCTGAACCGGCTGACGTTTGGGCCAAGGCCGGGAGATGTGGACCGGGTGCTCGCCATGGGGGTGGACAAGTGGATTGCGCAGCAGCTCGAGCCGGGGAAGATTGACGACTCGGCACTGGAGGCGCGGCTTGCGCCGTATCGCACGCTGCGCATGTCGGCCCTGGAGATGGTGGAGAACTTTCCTCCGGAGCAGGTGCTGCGGGCGGTTGCGGATGGAAAGATGCCGATGCCAAAAGATCCGCAGCTAAAAGCGGTTTACACGGCGGGGGTGGCGCGCTTTAACGAGAAGCAGGCAAAGAAGAACGCGAAGGCGGTGGAGAATGCGGACTTGCTGGAGATGAATCCAGCGGACGACCTTTCGCAGGAGATGAAGGAGAAGCGGCAAGAGGCGCGGGAGCATGCGCGCTCGCGGGCGCTGGACCTGATGGAGATGGCTCCGGAGTCGCGCACGCAGAACCTGGCGGCGATGGACGCGGACGAGCGGCGCGGCTTCTGGCGGGCGCTCTCGCAGGACGACCGCGACAAGCTGACCTCCGATATGACTCCGCAACAGAAGGAACTGCTGCTCTCGCTGGAAAATCCGGTGGCGGTGGTGAACGGCGAGCTGATGCAGGGCAAGCTGCTGCGCGCGACGTACAGCGAGCGGCAACTGCAGGAGGTGATGACCGACTTCTGGTTCAATCACTTCAACGTGTTTCTCGGCAAGGGCGCAGAGCGGTATCTGGTGACGGCGTATGAGCGGGACGTGATTCGTCCACGGGCGCTGGGAAAGTTCAGCGAGCTGCTGCTGGCCACGGCGGAGAGTCCGGCGATGCTGTGGTACCTGGACAACTGGCAGAGTGTGGGTCCCAACTCGCAGGCCGCCGCGCGCGCCAAGAATAACGGCAAGCCCTCGCCGGGGCTCAACGAAAACTATGCGCGCGAGGTGATGGAGCTGCACACGCTGGGCGTGAACGGCGGCTACACGCAGAAGGACGTGACCGAATTGGCGCGGGTGCTGACGGGGTGGACGCTGGAAGAGCCGCGGCAGGGCGGAGGTTTCGTCTTCCGCGAGCCGAGGCACGAGCCGGGAGACAAGACAGTGCTGGGGCGGGTCTTCCACGAGGACGGGCACGAGGACGGGCAACGCGAGGGTGAGGACGCGCTGAAGATGCTGGCGCATGAGCCGGCCACAGCGCGCTTCATCTCCACCAAACTGGCGCAGCGCTTTGTGAGCGACACGCCGCCTCCGGCGCTGGTGGATGCGATGGCGAGGACATTTCTCGAAAGCGATGGAGACATCAAGGCGGTGCTCGGCACCATGCTCGGCGCGCCGGAGTTCTGGGACGTCAAGGAATATCGCTCCAAGGTGAAAACGCCGCTGGAGTTTACGGTGTCAGCGCTGCGGGCGACGGACGCGGAGCTGACGCGTACGCAGAGCGTGAGCGATGCGCTGAACCGCATGGGAATGCCGCTCTACGGGGCACAGCCGCCGACGGGATACTCGATGCGAGCGGAGAGCTGGGTGAACTCCGGGGCGCTGTTGAACCGTATGAACTTTGCGCTGCGGCTCGGCACGGGCAAGCTGGCGGGAGTGAAGGTGGACGCCGCGAAGCTGGCGGGCAACGGGACCAACCACGAAGCCCAGGCCGAAACTCAGTCCGAAACCCAGGCCGAAGAGGTGCAGCGCACGCTGGAGCAGGCGCTGCTGGCCGGAGCGGTCTCGGCGCAGACGCACGAGACGATTGCCAAACAGTTGAGCGATCCGCTGGTGACGGGGCGCAAACTGGACGATCCGCCGAAGCCGGTAAACCAGGGCGCGGTGGCTGGACTGATTCTGGGCTCGCCGGAATTTCAACGGCGTTAGGAGACAGGCGATGGGAATCACGCGGCGAGTTTTCCTGAAGGGCGGAGCCATGAGCGTGGTGGGCATGGCGGCGGTGCCGGGATTCCTGGCGCGCGCGGCGATGGCCGCCGACGCGACACAGCCACACCGGCGGCTGGTAGTGATCTTCCAGCGCGGCGCGGCCGACGGGCTGAACATCGTGGTGCCGCACGGCGAGGCGGAATACTACACGATGCGTCCGACGATTGCGATTCCTCAGCGCGACGTGATCGACCTCGACGGATTCTTCGGGCTGCATCCTGCGATGAGCGCCCTGAAACCCTTGTGGGATGCCAGGCAGCTTGCGATTGTGCATGCCGCCGGATCACCCGACCCAACGCGCTCGCACTTTGACGCGCAGGACTTTATGGAAAGCGGCACGCCGGGACTGAAGAGCACCGAGGATGGATGGCTGAATCGCGCGCTGGTGGCCACCGGCGATCCGCAGAAAGACGCGGCGTTCCGCGCCGTGGCGTTGGGCACGGCCCTGCCACGAATGTTGAGCGGACAGGCTCCGGCGCTGGCCGTGGGCAACGTGAATGACTTTGGCGTGGCGCCGCGCAATCCGCAGGCGCAGCCGCTGGCAAATACCTTTGAGTCCATGTACGCCGCGAGCGTGGATGCAGTGCTGCACGGCACGGCGCAGGAAACTTTTGACGCGGTGAAGATGCTGAAGGCCGCCGACCCGGCGAAGTATCGTCCGGCGGCCGGTGTGGTTTATCCGAAGGGGCGATTTGGAGACGCGCTGAAGCAGACGGCGCAACTGGTGAAGGCAAACCTTGGCGTGCAGGTGGCGTTCACTGACATCGGCGGCTGGGACCATCATGTGAACGAAGGCGCAAGCGAGGGACAGCTTGGAAGGCTGCTGAAGGAATTCAGCGGTTCGCTGGCCGCCTTCTGGCAGGACCTGGGAGCGCTGGCGGCAGAAACCGTGGTGGTGACAATGAGCGAATTTGGCCGCACCGCGCGGGAGAACGGAACCCGCGGCACCGACCACGGCCACGCCAACGTGATGTTCGTAATGGGCGGCGCGGTGCGCGGCGGTAAAGTGTACGGGCGCTGGCCAGGGCTGGCCAACGAACAACTTTATGAACAGCGCGACTTGGCGCTGACCACGGACTTCCGCCAGGTGATGGCCGAGACAGTGGCGCAGCAACTGGGTAATCCGAGGCCGGAGCGCGTCTTTCCCGGCTTCCGCAACCCCGGATTTTTGCACCTGCTGGGCTGAGCCGGGTTGTGTGCAGGGGCTGTCGGCAGAATATCGCCCTCACACTCACCGGTCGTGAGCACAAAGGTGGCGGTTTCGTCTAACATCCGCTGAAATCTTAGCCTCGGAATAGGCCATACCTGCCTGTTGACAATCTGCTCTACAATGAGCGCCATCCGCTGCTTTTGGCGCCGAAAACTATGCATCCAATCACGAGCATGGGCATCTGAACAGCCCACGGAGCAATTGTTGCTCCGTGCTTTCTATTGCCCAGTCCAACCTGAGCATATTCTCCGCCGGTTGGGAAGTATGCAGAAGTAACGGCTGTAGTCAGGCGTTCTCACTCATTGAGAATTGGCCGCAGCGGGTCAATGAGTGTAATTGATTCCATAACAATGTCGGCTCCCACACCCGAGTAAACTTTGGTGGCGCCAACCAACCAAGGCCCGGGAGAAAGGAGCCGAACAATGATCATTATAGGATGCGACTACCACCCGGGCTTTCA